>WNFU01000099.1_pt1 | contig 100236 bp, 71 predicted proteins | sample 5400121 | NCBI WGS metagenome assembly WNFU01 (sample SAMN13153360, study PRJNA577476) | soil metagenome | isolation source: 100 cm soil or saprolite under grassland replicate 1 | place: USA:California | collected 2016-06-15 | reverse complement strand
CCTGATGGGTCGCGACCAATCGTGGTCTCAGGTTCGCCACCGTAAGGTCACCCGGCCCTAAGCAGTCCGTTCCCGGAAGAAGGTTCTTCCGGGCGTGAATACGAAACTTGGAACTGCAAGCCCCCACTACAACGCGCTTTGCGTTTAGTGGCGGGTAGGTGACTTCTGGTCGAACTACGGGAGCGTGTGCGGACTGAACACATTGTCCCAAACGTAGTTGGCGATATTAAGGTCCGTCTGGCCGGTGTAGGCAATATGGCCGGAGTTGAGACTACAAAGCCCCGCCTCGGCCATGCCGTTACACGTCTCGAAAGTCTCGCACATTGCCGGCCCGGGCAGGTCGAACACTGTTCGTCCACCCACACAGCCGTCAATCGACGCCCACGTGGTCAGGCTGTTCTGCGCAGACTGAAAAGCGCCGCCGTTGTATGGCACAATCCCGTCATTCAAGCCGTGGAAGGCGACGACGGTGATTGGCCGCGACGGCCTGCAGGTGGACGCGGTGGTGTTGAGCGGCGCCGACACCGGAGCGGCGGCGGCGAAAATATCCGCAGCCACGCAAGCCATTCGATGGGTCATGAAACCGCCGTTCGATAAGCCTGTTATGTAAACTCGGCTACGGTCGATCCTGCCGAGTTGACTGATCCGAGCAACGACGGCCCTTAAGAAAGCGGGGTCATCGATGTTCAGAAAATCAGCCGTCCCGCAGCATCCAAAGGCGTTCCACGAGTTTCTTACCCCCTGCGGCCAGGCCACGATAAAACCGACCTCGTTCGACTTTTCCCGGAAGCCGGACAGCCCCGCCTGCTGGCTGCTGTTGCTGCCAAGACCGTGGAGGTCCAGTACGAGGGGGACGGGAACTTGCCCCGTGTAACTCGGCGGCACATGGACCAGGAATGTGCGATTCCGGCCGCCGATCGTTATGCTCAACAAGAGGTCTGACGACGCCAATGTGAAGCTATCTCCAATAAGCGTAAAGTTCGAGGGGCGATAGCCATCACACCAGCCGCTCGTCACAGGCATGGGCTACCGAGCAGCGGGAACATCGCTGCGGCCGGTTGTGGTTGCGCCGCGCGACGTCGCGCGCCATCAACCTTCGCATCTGGGCGATCACGTCCATCAGCCGCGCGCGCAGTTCGTCCGTGTTGGCGACCCGCAGGGTTCGATTGCGGTAACGAATCAGGCCGTACGGCACGGGGCGCTGCAAGACGTCTTCGAGCAGGAGGAAATAGGCGGCGAGCTGCATCAAGTGCGATTCGTAAGGCCGCCCCGCGCGGGGGGCGTTCGACGATTTCACCTCGACCGGGATAAGGTCGCCGTTTCGGTCCTTCATCAGGTAGTCAGGTTTTCCGGCCATCAACAGCCGTTTTGAAATGAACGGCTCCTGCGCCTGACCTGACGCGTCCGCATAAGCGACTTTGCCTCGCGGCATGCCGGTTTTCCGCCCGAAGCGACTTGAAGCGGCGAGCAGAATCGCCCCGATAGCCAGCAGGAGCAGCGCGACGAACAAAACTGTGGAGATTATTGATTGATCCATTTCGACATTACTTAGCGAACCAGATCAAAGCCAACACGACGAGCAGGGAAAATCCGGTGATCGAAAGCCACACTCCCGCCTTTCGCAGGCGGGCGGCCCGCGAGACCGTCGCTTCATGACGTTTGTGAAAGGCCGCGCCTTCCTCCAGGCGCGGACCTCGGGGGACTTCGCCGCAGCGCTTGAGATACCAGGACTTCGCGCAGTAGACGAACTCGCCGACTTCGGAAGCGTCGATGATCAGTCGCCGATCAATCTGTGACATCTCTTTAAGAGATAGGGGAAACTGGCTCGTGAGTGAACCTCTGACATAAATAAAAAAGCCGCGAGAGCGGCTTTTTTATTTATAAAAGATTTTGGCTCCTCAGGTAGGACTCGAACCTACAACCCTCCGGTTACGCTTGACCCTATGTTTTCACATAGGAGCGGACTATCTCATCAACTTTCTATCGAAAGTTGCCGGGCGCTATTGATTGTGCTGCTCTTATACCCAAGGTCTATCTTGTATCTCATCATTGGGACTATATATGGTTCGATGATTTTGAAAAGCTTTTTGGCTTCATTCGATCCCATCCGAAGCCGAAAAAGACCCTTATTGGGAACTACAGTCCAGGACACATCCCAAACTTCCTTGAAATAAGCCTGAATAATCCTGGTCTCCTCCAAGGAACAGTAAGTATTGAGATGGATTTCCCTACCGTGAACCTTCCCCTCCCTTTTTTTCATAGAGAGGGACCCATCATCCATGTACCAAATAGCAATCCCAAGAGGGGTGAGATAGTTTAGAATCTGTCTCGAAAACCGTTTTTTTCCACCACTATAGAACCATTTATGAATGACCCTAAGTCGAGGATGGTCTCGAGTTTCTACCTTTACCCCTGAATACCCACTATTATTGAATGATTGGATTGGTATTTCCCATTCCTTAAATAGATTTTGGAGAATATCCCTTTTGTATCCAAGATAAGCTCTCTGCCTCTCGGCATGCTTTATCCGGAGACTCACCGAAGAACACTCTTTCTGTTTCCAGATGTGCGCGTCCCCCGCTACCATTCCAATAATAGCAGACCTGAGTTCGGTTCCTACCAATGGTAGAACTTTCATGGCAACACAACCTCAGTCTCTGCACGTTCCTGCCTGAACTGCGCTTAAGTTTGCACAGGCTATTCCGGCAGGCTTCGCTCAGGGTTGCCGTTCCAGCTCACGCTGGAGTAGGGTCCCCTGAATTCACCCGGTTTTTCAACCACAGTCGCCTATGGAAGCTGCAATATCCGTTTACAGCCGGATGCTCTGCCATTGAGCTACTGAGGAGCAAAGCGGTAAAAACTTTTAAAGAACTTTGGTGGACGTGAGGGGGATCGAACCCCTGACCTCCGCATTGCGAACGCGGCGCTCTCCCAGCTGAGCTACACGCCCTTAAACGAAGGCGCATCTTACTCAGCGCGATATGATATGTCAAGCTGACCTCCCGATGAAAATGCGCTCGCAAATGAGAGGTTAAAGGCCTTGTAGGACAATATTAACAGGCTCGCGGAGCATCGTTTGCTTTGTTATGCTGCGCGCATCGTGTGGTCGCAATTTTAACGCGGAGGTGGAGCGTGGCCGAACGCAATGAGCCACAATCAGGCGCTCAACCGGGGCTGTTGTTCGGCGATCTGTCGAACGACGGAGCCGTCACGCGGGTCGAATCGATCGAGGTTTCGTCTGACGACTCGCTCGCGAAAATCCTGGCCGACGTGAAGGCCAGTCCCGTTTGCGGCGCGTGCAAAGCCGGGATGCCGGTCGTCTTCGGCGAGGGGCCGTCGCAAGCCGAGTTGATGATCATCGGCGAAGGTCCGGGAGTTGACGACATCCATTCGGGGTTACCCTTTCAGGGGCCGGCGGGATTGTTGTTGAACAAGATGCTGGCGGCGATCAACCTGGCGCGCGCGGAATGTTATCTCTGCAACGTGATCAAATGCATTCCTCCCGGCGAGCGGAAGTTCTCGGTCGAAGAGATCGAAGATTGCCGCCCATTCCTGCTGCGACAGATTCTGGCGGTCAACCCGCGCGTCATCGTAGCGTTGGGCGCGCTCGCCGCGCAGACGCTGCTCAGGTCGAAGAAGACCATTTCGGAGTTGCGCGGCCAGGTCTTCAAGCTGCGGTTGAATGACCGCGAGATGCCGGTCCTGCCGACCTTCAATCCGGCCTATCTACTCCGCGTCGCCGAAAAGAAGCGCGAAGCCTGGGAGGATTTGAAGCTGGTTAGGGAGTTGCTGAAGAAATGAGAGCGGGAGAGCGAGGGAGCGGGAGAGCGAGGGAATGAGAGATAAGGAAGTTTGGCTTCAACTTCTCCCACTCTCCCGCTCCCTCGCTCTCTCGCTCTCCCGCTCCCTCGCTCTCTCTTGAAACGACGGAGGCAGGACCATTTGCTGGATCGGCGCCGGGGCCTTTATTTCCTCTTGATCGAACGCGAGCTTGAGGCGGCGGCGGAGTTCGCGCCCGACCTCGGCATGTCTGTTGGTCGCAGTCTTCGCCAATAAGCGGAGCGTGACGCTCGAGGCGCCGAGCTTATCCACTCCGAGCATGGTCGGCTCTTCGATGATGTCGGCGGGCCTCTCTTCTTTCACCCGCTTTGCGGTTTCGAGCGCCACCCGCATCGCGCGGTCGACGTCCTCCTTGTAATCGATCTCGATGTCCAGGACGACGCGCGACCAGCCTTTTGAATAATTGACCACGGCGCCGACGCTGCCGTTGGGGATGGTCGTCAACGACCCGTCGAGCGCCCGCACGCGCGTCACGCGCAGCGTCAGTTGCTCGACCGTCCCGTTGGTCTCGCCGATCTTCACCGTGTCGCCCACGCTGTATTGGTCTTCGAGCAGGATCAGGAAGCCCGCGAAGAAATCCTTGATCAGGCTCTGGGCGCCCAGGCCGATGGCGATGCCCAACACGCCCGCGCTTGCCAGTATCGGGGTGATGTTGATGCCAAGCTGCCCTAAGAAGGTCATCAGGCCGATGAACAGAATAACGGTTTGCGCAATGCCGCGAAACGTCGTCGAGAGGGTTTGCAACCTGCGGCGCGAAGCCGGCTCATGTCTGTTTACCGCGCCGCGTTCAAATAGGTGGAATACCGATTTGATCAGCGCCGACGCGAACCGCATGAGGAAGACCGTTCCCACAATTACGATAATCAGGTTGACAAGGCTGATGTTCGAATCCGACAGCCGCTTGACAACTTTGCCAAGCGCGCCACGCAAAATATCGCCCACGCCCCCGAACCGCTCGCGGGTTTGCGGCAACACGCTGATCAGGAATGCGGAATAGAAGACCCAGACCAGCGTGCGCAGCCCGTTGCCGGACCAATCGAGCAGTAATCGCCTCAGAGAAGGCGGCGCGCCGTCGTCGGGTGGAGGCGCTGAGACGAACTTGTGCGCAAGGCGGCGCTGCGCCAACCCCACCAACCAATGCAGCGCCGCGCACACGAGCGTGGCGATTAAGAGAAGTAGAATGATTTTGAAAGTTTGACTATTCAACGGCTCAAAGTCGTAAGAAGGGGCCGCCGGCCCAATCATCGGGCAGGACGGCCCCAGTTTTTCAGGCTCGATAAAACTCTTCAAGCCTGCGATCTATGGTTGCTATTTCTTAGCCGGCTCGGCCTTCTTCTTCTCGCCGGTTTTAGCCGCGGCTGGCGCGGGCGTAGGCGTAGTCATGTTGTTGACCACAGTTTTGGCTCCGCAGGCTTTGGCCGTCCTGGCGGCGCCGCCCTTGGCTCCGCCGTTTTTGGCTTCGCCGGTCAGAGTCGCCGCGCCGTTAGCGACCGCCGCCGCGCCGTTCGTGATGGTCTTGGAGGCGGCGAATTTGTCGGAAATGCACTTCTGAATATCCGCGTCCGTTTTCGGGGCCTTCGGGGCCGCGGCTGCTTTCGCCGGCTTGTCGGCCTTCTTCTTCATCTCGCCGCCTTCCTGAGACGCCAGGGAGGTTTGAGTCAGAGCGAAAGCGACCGTAAGCAAAAGTGTGAACGTCAAACCGATTGTCTTCTTCATAATTTTCCTCCTATGGAATTGAATGGTCATTTCGCGCGCGCAGTCACAGTCAACGGATGATCGAAGATCTGTATGTAATAGCTGATTGACAGGCGCCGGCCCGCGACTTGAACAGGGGAGCCTATTGTTGGATATGTCCTCGTGAATTGCAAATAAAATGGGCGATTAAATGAAAGTCGACGTGATTGAATCGCCGCGGTCGATTCCGCATAATCGCCCCCCACGATAGAAATGGATAGAAATGGATGGAAATGGATAGAATGGGTAGAAATGATGGAGACGGCGCCGATGAATTCCGACGCGATGAACAATCTGGAAAAGCGGTATTATCGGGCGGCTTCAATCGGTGAGATCCCTCCGGGGGCCGGTCGTTTTGTCGAGGTCGGCGGTGAGGAGGTCGCCTTGTTCAATTTCAACGGCGAGTATTACGCGATCAGCGATCTATGCCCGCACCGCGGCGCGTCGCTGGCCGAAGGTTTTCTGGACGGAGGCAAAGTCTTTTGCCCCTGGCATTGTTTCGATTTCAATCTGAAGACCGGCGAATGCGCGACGGTCCCTTCGCTGCGCGTTCGGACTTACGAAGTCAAGATCGCGGGGGAAGATATTTTCGTCGCATGTTGAAGACGGGTTTGACCGGAAAGGTCTACGACAGAATCTTGTTCGCCGTGGCCGCGGCGTGGAATCTGGGCGCGGCCGCGACGCTCGTCTTCAACCCGGACTTCCTGCTCGCGAAATTGAGCGTCAATGACCCGGACGCGCGATTGCTCGCGCGATCATTCGCGTCTAGCGTGACGGCCTGGGGAATCGGTTACGCCCTCGTCGCGTTTGATCGAAAGCGCTTCCGGGACTTCGCGTGGCTGGGCGCGATTTCAAAGACGATCTTCTTCACGGTCTACGCCGCGGCTTTTTTCGGAGGACGGATTTCATTCGCGGCCTTCATTCCGGCGCTGGTCGACCTGGTCTTCGCAATCCTCTTTGTCGAATTCCTCCGGCGTATCAACGCAAAGGGACAAAGGATCGAAGGGTCAAAGGATTGAGGGGAAAAGTTATTTCTTTCCCTCTGATTCTTTGACCCTTCGATCCTTTGTCCCTTTAGGTTGAGACTATTGAATAGCCAGCATGCGGTCGAGCGCGACTTTCGCCCACCGTACGGTCTCTTCATCGACCTTGATCCGGTTGACGACGACTCCTTCGGCCAGATTCTCCAGCGCCCACAACAGGTTTTCCGGAGAGATCCGGAACATCGTTGCGCACATACACAGGTCGGGCGCGAGCAGCGTCACGAATTTGTCCGTGTGACGTTTCGCTAGGCGGTTAACCAGATTGAGTTCCGTGCCGACCGCCCACTGGCTGCCGGTGGGGGCTTCGGCGATGGTCTTGATGATAAATTCGGTCGAGCCGTTGAGGTCCGATTTGGCGACCACTTCATAGCGGCATTCGGGGTGGACCAGGATTTTGACGCCTGGGTATTCGGCGCGGCGGTCATCGACGTGGCGCGGCTGGAATCGCCCGTGAACCGAGCAAAAGCCCTTCCACAAAATGATCCTCGCGTTCTTCAGCCGGTCTTCGGTGTTGCCGCCCAGTTCCAAACGCGGGTCCCACACCGCCATCTGATCGAGCGGGACGCCGAATTTGACGCCCGTGTTGCGCCCCAGGTGTTCGTCGGGGAAGAAGAACAATTTCTCGCGCCGCCCCAGAGCCCAATCGAAGAGCGGGACTGCGTTCGATGAAGTGCACACGACGCCTTCGTGGCGGCCGCAGAAGGCTTTGATGTCAGCCGCCGAATTCATATAAGTGATCGGCATCAAAGATTCGATCCCGATCTCCCGCAACTGCTCCCAGGCCGTCTCGACCTGTTCGAGGCGGGCCATGTCGGCCATCGAGCATCCGGCGGCCAGGTCGGGCAGGATCACCTGTTGATGACCCGCGCTCAGAATGTCGGCCGACTCGGCCATGAAATGCACGCCGCAAAAAACTATGTAATCGGCGCCGTGTCGCGTCGCCGCCTGTTGCGAGAGCTTGAATGAATCGCCGGTCAGGTCGGCATGGCAGATCACGTCGTCGCGCTGGTAGTGATGGCCCAGGATTACGACCCGGTCGCCCAACCGCCGCTTGGCTTCCTGAATCCGCTCGTAAATCTCGATCTCGCCCAGGTCGAGATAGTCGTCAATCGATTTGACTCCGCCGCGGTCGAGCGCCGTCGCGGGCGCCGTTCCGGCGGCGAATTCCAGGTTGTGAGATGTTGTGGCGCTTGCTGTCATCTCGGCTCTCCTCAGAATAAGTGGAACAGACTTCAGTCTGTTCAGGCCGGGAACAGACTGAAGTCTGTTCCACTTCTTCATAGTTTCAGGGCGCCGCTCATTGCGACATGAACGACCCCTCTCTTGGTTCCATGTGAAGTTGTGACTTAGTGTATTTCGTACACGATGCGCAAAGTGTACAAGATACACTAAGTTTATGCAACTGGCGGGCGGTACGGTACGGGTAGCTCACGCTCCCCGCGCCGTACCCATGGTCAACTTTCAACTTATTTGGAGCCGCCTGAACTAAGGAGATAGATACGTCTGCGCAACTCCCCTTTTAGTTCAGGCTTCGACGTTTTCGTGTGCCCGACCGGGCCTTCTCAAAACTCCGCAATACCGCATTGCGTCGATAAATCAATGAGTTGGAATGAATGAAGCGCATGGCCCGTCAGATGCAATAGCGTTAAGCGAAATCCTGAGACTGGAGTCGCTCGGGGAAGCTACGTCGGAATCAAGCCGAGAAGGAGGACAAATATGAACGTCAGAACTATGAAAACGACCGGACTTTCAATCGCCCTGGCCACGGCGTTCTTAGTCGTCGCCGGCGGCTCAAGCGTTTTCGCCCAGGACCTGGGGGGGAGCGCACGTGGTTATGATGGTAGGATATACAGCAGCCGGGAGCAGTTCGAAGAGCGAAGGGGCTTCAATGACGGACGGATCGCAGGGCGGCGGGACGCCATCGCGCGTCTCAGTTACAAGCCTTCTGCCTCGATTCGCTATCAACTCGGCGGCTATTACTACCGCCAAGGCTTTCAGAGCGGTTACGCCCAAGCCTATAGCCAAAACGCCAATAACTATGAGTATCGCAACAACGAACGGTATGGCCGTAATGATAACTACGGTCGTAATCTCCAACGCGGTTACTCTGACCAATGGGGAAACGTCCGCCGCTACTGAAACAGAATTCAAGTAGCCTTTGAAAAGTCCGCCGGGCAATCGGCGGGCTTTCTTGTTTGATACGTATCTAAATCAGGACAACCAAGATTGGGACATCAAACCGCCGCAGGACGCCGCAGGGACGCAGAGAAAGACCATCCTTGATCGTTCTCTGCGCGCCTGCGGCGTCCTGCGGCGGTTTGACTATCTGTACTAATCTTACTTGGTCTGATTTAGATCGAATTGCAAATCGCTCTTGACTGTCCGTCATGAAATGGCGCCGGACAGACTAAAGTCTGTCCCACTCAGATTCTGTTGATTTCCAGAGCTTTCATTCTTCGGTATAGATGGCTGCGGTCGATGCCCATCAGCTCGGCGGCGCGGGAGACGTTGCCGTCGGTCTCGGCCAGTTTGCGGAGGATGTATTCGCGTTCGTAAGCCTCCGAAGCTTCGCGGTAGGAGTCGAAATTGTAGCTCGAGGCGGGGGGCGATTCGGCGCTGAGGATGGGCAGGTCGTCGGCTTCGATTTCGTGGCGCGCGCGCATGATGATGACGCGCTCGACGGTGTTGCGCAACTCGCGCACGTTGCCGGGCCAGGCGTAATTCCGCATCCGCTCGATCGCCGAGGGCTTGAAATCCTTCGGCGGCTTACGGTGGGCCAGCGAAAACTCACGGTTGAAATGCTCGACCAGCGACGGCACGTCTTCCAGCCGTTCGCGCAGCGGCGGGATTTCGAACGGAATGACGTTGAGGCGGTAGAACAGGTCGGCGCGGAAGGCCCCGCGTTCGATCTCGGCTTCGAGCCTTTTATTGGTCGCGGCGATCACCCGGGCGTCGACGGCGACAGAGGTTTCCGAGCCGACGGGTTCGAAGCGCTGTTCTTCGAGCGCGCGCAGGACTTTCGATTGGGTCTTCAAACTCATATCGCCGACCTCGTCGAGGAAGAGCGTCGCGCCGTCGGCGCGCTCGAATTTGCCGCGCCTGGCCTGCGTCGCCCCGGTGAACGCCCCTTTGACGTGGCCGAACAATTCGGATTCGATCAGGTCGTCGGGAATGGCGGCGCAGTTGACCTCGATGAACGGGCGCGAGGCGCGCAGGCTCTGCGCATGTAGCGCGCGGGCGACCAACTCCTTGCCGGCCCCCGACTCGCCGTAAATCAGCGCGCGCCCCCTGGTCGGCGCGGCGTAAGCGATCTGCTGCCGCAGCGCGCGCATCGGCGCCGAGACTCCGATCATCGCGTAACCGCGCTTGAGCTTCTCCTGCAACTCCGAATTCGCGGTTTCGAGTTCGCGCTGGCGGATCGCGTTTTTGACGGCGAGGATGGTCTTTTCCAGCGAGAGCGGCTTCTCGATGAAATCGAAGGCGCCGAGCTTCGTGGCGCGCACGGCCATGTCGATCCGCCCGTGGCCCGAGATCATCACGACGCTGGTGTCGGGGTGATTGGCTTTAAGTCGCGCGAGGGTTTCGAGGCCGTCGATGCCCGGCAACCAGACGTCGAGCAGCACGCAGGCGTAAAGCCGCTGCTCGAAGGCCTGCAGGCATTCTTCGCCGCTCGCCGCCGTGGAGACCGCGAAGCCTTCGTCTTCGAGCACTCCGGTGAGAGATTGCCGAATGCCGGGTTCGTCGTCAACTATCAGAATAGAATGGGCCATACTTCAGAACGGGTGGAACAGACTAAAGTCCGTCCACCCCGAATGTCTGCTACGGACAGACTTCAGTCTGTCCGACGCCTGATTGTTCATATATAGGCAATTCGATAATGAACCGCGCGCCGCGCGGCGAATTCTCCTGCACGCGGATGCGCCCCTGGTGCTCGGCGACGATGCGGCTGACGATGGCCAGGCCCAATCCCGTGCCGCGTTTGCGCGTCGAAAAATACGGTTCGAAGATACGCTCGCGGTCTGCGGGCGGAATGCCGGGGCCGGTGTCGGCGACGATCAGTTCCAGCGTCCGGCGTTCGGGGACTTCGCGCGTGATGACGGCGATACGACGGTCTCCGGCGCACTCCGCCATCGCCTCAGCCGCGTTGTCGATGAGGTTTACCAGCGCGCGTTTGATCTGTTCGCGGTCGATCATCACTACGGGTATGCGCGGCGCGAGCCTCGTCGTGAGGCGGATGCCGTTCAGTCGCTCGTCGTAGAGCTTCAGCGAATTGACGACCACTTCGTTCAACGAGGCGGTCTCCATCGCCGCCTTCGGCAGCCGCGCGAAGTTGGAGAACTCATCGACCATGCGCTGCAGCGTCGCGACCTCGGCGCCGATCATCGTCGTGCATTCGCGCACGAGCTCCTCCTGCCGTTCATTCAGACGGGCGGGGTTACCGCTCTCGGCTCTCCTCCCGTCGAGCAGATTTTTGGCCAGCCGCTCGGCCGACAGCCGGATCGGCGTGAGGGGGTTTTTGATCTCGTGGGCCATCCGGCGCGCGACCTCGCTCCAGGCGGCGCGGCGCTGCGCTTCGATCAATTCGGTCAGGTCTTCGATGACGATAACCGCGCCTCGCGATCGGCCCCGAGGGTCGTCGAGCGCGGTGACGGTCACGCCCGCGTCAAGCTTTGTCTGATCGGCGAAGGTGAAATGGACTTCGCTCGTGATCGGGCGCGGGGGGTATGCCCGCAGGATCATTCTCCGCAACTCTTCGCGGTGGCCTTCCGGCAGGAGCGATTCCAGCGCGACGCCGGGGGGCTGATCCCGCCCGACGCGCAACAGCCGGCGCGCGGCCTCGTTGATCATGGTCACGTTCCTGTTTTCGTCGAGCGAGACGACGCCCGCCGAAAGGCTCTGCATAACCGTCTCGATGTAGCGGCGGCGCTCCTCGAGCGCGGCGTTGATCAGTTGCAGCTCTGACGCCGATTGTTCAAGGCGGCGGCGGTTCTCGGACAACTCGGCGGTCATTTCGTTGAAAGAGAGCGCGAGCGCGGCCAGTTCGTCGTCACCGATGACGCCGGCGCGGTAGCTCAGGTCGCCGCTCTTGATGCGTTCGGTCGCCTGCGCGAGTTGCTGGACTGGGTCGGCTATTGATCGGGCGACGTAGACGGCCAGCCAGAAGGCGATGAAGACCACCAGTAGCGTGATCAGCGCGAGCGTAATCAGCGCGGTGTTTTTCACCCACTTCTGCTCCCCTTTGAGGGCGTTGTATTCGCCTTCGAACTTGTTGATCGCGTTGACGCGTTCGGACAACTCCGGCGGAACCTGCTGCGCAATGATCACTGCGCCGCAGTCACCCGCGACCGGCGCCGCCGCAATGAGACTCATATTCTTCCCGGCGCCCTGGTCTATCAGGAGGCTGAAATTACGACCCCCGGCGGCCTCCGCCCGCGCCCTCTGCCATTCGGCGCGGAAGACTTCGGGGAGCGAGTCGAATCGGCCCTGCGACCGCTCGGCGACGAGCCGCCCTCCCGGGTCGTAGAATTGCGCGATGAAGAGTCCCTGATTCTCGAATTCGGCGGAGAGCGTTGACGGAATCTCGCCGCCGGGCGTACGCGCGAGGAGCCGCGCCAGAGTGATCGCCGCGCGCTCCGCCCTCTGCCGCTCGACTCTGGCGTAAACGTCCACGATCTCGCGCGCCTTCACCACCATCTGGTCCGCCGGCTCGCGAAACCATTTCTCGACGCTGCGGTTGATGATGCTGTGCGTCACAAAGAAGAGGAAGATCACGGGCAGCAGCGAGAGCGAGATGAAATACGTGACGAGGCGGGTCTTGAACTTCGCGCCGAGTTTCATCTGCCGGCGCTCCCGGCGCAGCTTGATGATGTTGCGCACCAGCACCATCAGCAGCACGACGAAGGCCAGGAAGTTGATCGTCGAGAGCGCGTAAAGGATCACCACCTCGCCTGCCGAATCGGGACTCACCCACCGATCTGTGTTGATCGCCGCTTGCGCGAAGAGCAGCGTGAACAGCACAATGGTGGCTGTCGCCAACAGCGCTAGTCGCAGTCGGCGGACGCGGCGTTTGGTGTCAGAACGCTCCTGCCCCGGTTGTGATTGTCGCTCGGACATTGCGGTTTTTGAGTGACACGATGGCGGTAGGCCCGACCGTGAGGGAGGGAGTAGACATCGAATCCACGCCCTCCCTCACGGTCGGGCTACTGCCTTTCGAATGATATGCGCGAAGGCGAGATTCTAACACACTTCACCACTTATGAACCCGACTGAACTCATTCTCAATCCGCAAACCGGGCTGTTGCGCGCCGGTTGGCGCGCGGCGATTTTTATCGCGCTGCTCAACTCGCCGTATCTGATCTACGGGTTGCTTCCGAAAAATGTGGAGACGTCGCCCGTCGCGGCCCCCATCGTGGCTGTTGATGTCAGCCCCGGAATGATTCTGACATACGCGGTGATGGTCGCATGGGTGGCGCCGGTTTCGTGGACCTGCCTGAGATTTCTAGAAAGAATGAAACTCTCCGCGCTCGGCTTCGCATTGCGTGGAAGCTGGTTCGGCGACATTTTAAAAGGCTGCGTGATCAGCGGCGTGATGATCGCCTCGGTTGTCGCGTTGCAGGTCGCCGGCGGGGGCTCGCGACTTAGTTTCAACCCGATCTTGCATCGAGAGCAGGGCGGCATTAATTGGGCGGGCGCCCGGACTATCGCGGCGGAAATGGCGTCCGCGCTCGTGTTGTTGATCCTGGCCGCCGCTTTTGAAGAGCTCATCTTCAGAGGGTACGCGTTCCAGACGCTTCTGCGTGGCGCGCCGGCCGTTGTCCCGATCCTGCTCTTTTCGATCTATTTCGGATGGGCGCATTGGGAGAACCCAAACCGGACTCTCTTCTCGACCGCGAACACCGCGCTCGCGGGCGTATGGCTCTCGATCGCCTATCTCAGAACCCGCAATTTATGGTTTCCCACCGCGCTGCACTTCACATGGAATTGGACGATGGGAGTCTTCTTCGGCATTCCGATTAGCGGGTTACAGATAGAGCGTCCGCTCCTCGTTACGTCGAGCGACGGGCCGGTCTGGCTAACAGGCGGAAGTTACGGAAGCGAGGGCGGGGCGGCGGCGACAATTGTACTTATCGCCGCAATCGTCGTGATCTGGCGCGCGCGATGGCTGCGCATCTCGCCCGAAATGAACGCCGCGCTATTAGAGCGCGCGCCAAATAGAGAGGCGGCAATCAACCTCGGATTGAGAAGCGGGTATAGAGGAGAGGAATGAAAGTCATATTAGAGGGCGGACGGCGCTCCTCGACAAGACGCGTCTTTTTAGCTATTGTAATCGCGCGATAAAAATCCGTAATCATTCTCGCAGCGCGGCGTCAAACCGCGCTTCATCAATTTTGGACAAAAACTTGCTTGGTTTGTTTGACCAAGTCCGTCAACTATTTTCATCGGGCGGATGCGCCGACAAATTTATCGGAAGGAGCGTTAATGGAAGAGCGATCAGGTTGGAATCCAAGTTCTTACGGTTTGGAAAATCATGGCCTCAAAAACTTCAACCGCGCCTATTGGAATTTGAGCGCGGGAGAATTGTACGAACACGCCATCAGGCGCGGCGAAGGACACATTGCGCACCTCGGGCCTATGGTCGTCAACACTGGCCAACACACCGGACGCTCTCCGAATGATAAGTTCATCGTGCGTGAGGCATCGTCGGAGAAACACGTTTGGTGGGGCAAGGTGAACCGCCCGTTCGAGCAGGCCGGCTTCGACAAGTTGCGGAAGAAAGTTCTGGCCCATCTGCAGGGAAAGGACGTCTACGTGCAGGACTGCTTCGCCGGCGCCGACCCCGAATACCGCGTCCCGATCCGCGTCATCACGGAGTACGCCTGGCATAGCCTTTTCGCGCGCCACATGTTCGTGCGCCCCGACTGGGACACGCAGGCTGCCGGCCACGTCCCCGAATTCACCGTCATCAACGTCCCGACGCTTCAGGCCGACAGGGAAGCCGACGGAACCAATTCGTCCACATTCATCCTGATGGATTTCGGCGCCAGGCTGATCCTGATCGGCGGCACGAGCTACGCGGGCGAGACGAAGAAATCGATCTTCACGCTGCTGAATTACCTGTTGCCGCTCAAGGGAGTCCTTTCGATGCATTGCTCGGCCAACATCGGCAAGGCCGGCGACACGGCGATCTTTTTCGGACTGTCGGGCACCGGCAAGACCACGCTCTCGGCCGACCCCGAAAGAAAGCTGATCGGGGACGACGAGCACGGCTGGTCCGATCGCGGCGTCTTCAATTTCGAGGGCGGTTGTTACGCCAAGGTGATCAACCTCTCGGCGGAGGCAGAGCCTGACATCTACGCGTGCACGCGGACGTTCGGAACAGTGCTTGAAAACGTCGTGATGAACCCGGTGACGCGGCGGTTGGATTTGAACGACGCTTCGCTGACCGAAAACACGCGGGCGGCCTACCCGCTGTCATACATATCGAATTACGAGCCTACCGGCCTGGGCGGACATCCCAGAAACGTCGTGATGTTGACGGCAGACGCTTTCGGCGTCCTCCCGCCGATTTCAAAGCTGACGCCCGAGCAGGCGATGTATCATTTCATTTCCGGCTACACCGCAAAGGTCGCGGGCACCGAGAAAGGTCTGGGCAAGGAGCCGCAGGCGACTTTCTCGACCTGCTTCGGCGCTCCGTTCATGGTTCACCATCCCGGCGTTTACGCCGAATTGCTGCGCGAGCGCATAGCCAAACACCATGCCCATTGCTGGCTGGTCAACACCGGCTGGTCGGGAGGGCCTTACGGCGAGGGGCATCGGATGAAGATCGCGCACACCCGCGCGATGATCCGTGCGGCGTTGGACGGCCGGTTGGCCAATGTTTCGACCGAACCCGACCCGATCTTCGGCGTTCATGTCCCTGTGATGTGCCCCGACGTCCCGAACGAAGTTTTGAAGCCGCGAAACACCTGGAAGAACCCGAACGCTTATGACGAAAAGGCGCGGCATTTGGCGAAACTGTTCCGCGAAAATTTCGAGCAGTTCGCCGCCGGAGTCTCGGATGAAGTGAAAGCGGCGGGGCCTGCGCCCGCGCCTTGACATGCGTTGAGAGCGGCTTGTAGTATGTCTCGTCTTTCGAAAGGGTTGAGAGAGCTAAAAATATTTGATGAGAAATGCGCCCATCTGTGATTAAATACAGATGCGAAAAATCGCCGATGGTAAGTTACCATCGAAAGCAGATCAATCCGGCATCAGACTTCGCAAATAGATCAGAATTGTGGTTACTTGGATCAGGCAAATCGCAATGGCGAGATATTTCAACGTCTAAAACGCGGACGTGCAAGTGATGCTGTTTTGATCGCCTCTCTCAAAATGCCCGATTGGAGCATCGGGATGCCTCATCTTCGGGTGAGAAGGTCAGGACGATGACCGTTCCGGGGCAGACTTTAGAACGCGGCAAAGGCCGAACCAAGTCGCCGCGTCAATCAAAGAACGAAACTGCGACCGGCAAATCAACAAAATCGGTCGCGATAAGATGGCGGCGTATTTATCATCATCTTATGGAACGGTTTAGGCACGTACAGTCAATGGTAGACGGCCACCCTTACAAGGTGGAGGTTGTGGGTTCGAGCCCCACCGTGCCTACCACTTAATCTCAAATTTGAAATTTGAGATTGTTTGAAAATGCGGAGTCGTAGTTCAGTTGGTTAGAACGCCGGCCTGTCACGTCGGAGGTCGCGGGTTCGAGTCCCGTCGGCTCCGCCATTCAATTGGCGACTATCATTGCCGCATTTATTTTTCTTGCTTAGCCGCCCGCACACACGGGCGGCTTTTCTATGCTTCGGACTAAAGCCGCTGGCGACGATCCCGCCTCTTACTCGCGCCAGTTTCAGCAGCCACCTGATTTACGCCCACAATATTGTAACGCGCAAAATACCGGAATTAAGCGACGCCCGTGTTATGTGAAGACTTTGGAGAGATGATTTTCTTCATCAGCCCATCATGCAAATAACTCTTTGTGGTCTAAAATGGGCTATTACTTGTTTGATTGAAGTGTGGTCCTATTATTGAGCTTCAGGCGCCTCGCTTTACAAAGATTGCCTGATCTGTTCCCGCCGCGTAGCGGCGTCGTGAATTTAGCCCGGCGTTTCAACGCCGGGTAAGTATTAGCAAGATTGTTGCGTCGCGTAGCGACGGTTGAATTCAGGCGGCGCCTACGTGACGCAATGTGCGATGGATGGCGGCGCCGGCGTTGAAACGCCAGCCTAAATTCATCCCGCCGCTACGCGGCAATTCGGGCATAGGTGTTAGGCGCCAAAGCTCAATGTCAATAGGTGGTCTGACCATCCTGCAAGATAACTTTCTCTGACCCAAAATAGGCTGCCACTACTCTCTCTATAAAAAACCGGTCACGCGCCAAATATCCGAAAAACTTTGCAACAATGTATTGCTCTCGCGCCCGATCTGAGCTATCTTACGGCCTTCCCATCTAACATCGAAATTCCATAGCTTCCCTATCCGACATCAGAATTCACTTTTACCTGCTTCCTCGAAGTGAAGGCTTTTAGTCGCGCCTCGAATAGTTGCACCCCGCATTGCAGCTAGCGGTAAAAGACTTGCTGCAATCCCAGAACGTTTTTCGTCAACCAATCTCGGTTTGATGGTTTATCAACAACCGCTCCTGAACCGCAACTACATTGTGCTCTAGGCCGGTTGGCCGAGCGCATTCTACATTCACGGTCAGGGTGATTACTTTGTGGGCGCCCTTGACTCAGAGGGTCACTCTACGACTTGAAAATAGGAGATTGAAACTATGCGTAACTCACTCTACTTCCTGGCGGTCGCAGCGATAGTTTTCTCACTGACATGGCAGTCTTCCGTGACCAGCGCGTCGAATCAACTCGCAGGCGGGCAGCAACAGATCGACCAAGCGATCCCGCAGGTTCAGTTCGCGCCCCTTCTCAACTACGACGTTCGTGAGGAGATTCGCGCCGCCTCGCCGAGAAGAGTGAATCAATTGGGTGTGGCAGTCGGCGCCGTTGATTCGCTGGCGAGGCAAAAAGCGATTGAATCTTTCAGCGCTCAGCTTTCTTCCGACGCGCGTAAGGATCTGCAGGTCGTGATGGACGACTCCGGTCTCCCGAAGATGGTCTTCAATCGCAAGGAGCCGCTTTCCGCCCCTCGATCAGGCGAGCCGGATTCGATCGCGCGAGACTTTCTCGCCGGCCACGCGACCATGTTCGGTCTCAACAAGAGCCAGATCGTCGGGATGAAATTAAAGAATGAGGATAACGATGAAGGCGGCGCCTTCTTGAATTATGAACAAGCGATTGACGGTATTCCCGTCTTTCAAAGCCAGGTTCAGGTAGCCATCAATTCCGCCGGGCAGGTAATGTCAGTTAATGAGGGTTTGGTGATTCCGAACGCCATAATGAATACCACTCCGAGGCTTTCCGAAAGCGAAGGCATGGCGCAGGCGTTTCTGTCTACGGGCAGGCTGGCGCCGCCGTCGTTTGTGGTGATGCAAAATCGGCAGGAAAGAGGCGGGCGCTCCGTTTATCAAAACCCGCTCGGCGAAAACCGCGAGAACCTGCTCTCCGGCCTGACGATTATGCGCGTTGGGCCGCGAGCCGTACTCGCCTGGCATTCTTATGTGGACGTCGGCCCGAACGAATGGTACGAGATCCTGGTTGATGCGAATACGGGGGCGATGCTCTATCGTTACAATCTGTACGCGGACGTCGCCCAGGGAACGGTCTTCAGGGTGAACGGCTTAGGTCAGCGCACGCTCGTATCTTTTGTCGGGGATACGACGATCAACACGGCCGCCGGGTGGATGGGCGCGTCGACGGTGACGACGGGCAATAACGTTGACGCCTATCTCGACACAAATAGAGATAATCTGCCGGACGCGATCAATACCACTACCCTTCGAAACGGCCGAGCATTCTCGTCCACGCAGAACTTCAGCTTTACATTCACCGCCGGCGTCGATCCGCGGACCCAGAGAGCGGCGTCGGTGACCAATCTATTCTATTTCAATAACATCATGCATGACTTTGCTTACCGGCTCGGATTCACCGAAGCGGCTGGCAATTTCCAGACGAACAACTTCGGCCGCGGCGGAATCGGCAATGATCCGGTCAGAGCGGAAGCGCAGGACGGGTCGGGAACCAACAACGCCAATTTTGCGACTCCGCCCGACGGTTCGCGCCCGCGCATGCAGATGTTCCTCTTCACACGCGGGACGGCGAATCTGAACGACGACCGCGACGGCTCATTCGACGGCGACGTCGTGCTGCACGAGTATGGGCACGGCATCTCGAATCGTCTGGTCGGCGGCCCATCCAATACGAGCTGTCTGGGCGGAACGCAGGCCGGCGCGATGGGCGAAGGCTGGTCTGATTATTGGGCGATCACGTTCTACAATAATGGCATTGTCGGTGAATATGTCACGAATAATACTACTCGCGGCATTCGCCGCGCGGCGTACACAGTGCCGGCCAACCCGATCCATGATTCTTACGCTGACCTTGGGAACCAGGGATTCGAGGTTCACAATGATGGCGAAATCTGGGCTGCGGCGTTGTGGGATTTGCGACAAACTTTGGGCTCGGCCATCGCCAACAGGCTGGTGCTGCAAGGTATGAAGTTTACCCCCTGCAGTCCATCCTTCCTCAACGCGCGCGACGGCATCTTGACCGCCGATCAAAACCTTAACGGCGGCGCGAACAGGTGCTCGATCTGGCGAGTCTTCGCGCGTCACGGCATGGGTGTCTCGGCTCAGGGAAATAATGGCACAACGCACGTCGCCGCGACCAATATTCCTTCGAATTGTCCCTAGTGACGACGCGTAGTGACCGCCCAGTATGTAATGATCAGCGAGTCGCGTAGCGATGGTTGAATTTACTCGCCCGGTTGATTGCGACCGTCGCCACGCGACTCGGGGCGCTCCTGATCATTCCGCGCACTGGTCGTCCTTCGATTGCGCGCAAAATCGCCCGCCGGCGTCCCGTTCCATCTTTTCCGCCCAAGGCGCCTGCTCGCTACGGGGCGTAGGATAGGCGACTCTCTTCTCCTTTCTTCCTCTTGAGCCTACAATCAGCGGAGCATCCGAGCGCATGCGCCTTCGCTGTCCGACCTACGATGTCAATCCGACGACTCAAAAGTTGGATTGGTATGGCGAACTCGGCCTGAACGCCAACTCCTATGATCATTCGCGCATTGGTAAAGACAACTACGACGCCGTATTATTACCGACTGGCCGCCACACAATACGTTGATGGCAAACCGGTTGATCGAAAGTCGAATCACGGACAGACTAAAGTCTGTCCCACTATTAGCACTTATGCTTTGCATCGAAGACGCGCTCGACATCATTCTCGGACACACGCCAACTCTGGATGAAGAAGAAGTAAGATTGACGCAAGCCGTCGGGCGCGTCCTGCGCCGCGATTGCGTCTCCGATCTCGACCTGCCGCCATTCGACCGGGCGCGTATGGACGGTTACGCGCTGCGGGCGGCGGATACTGAAGCGGCCGCCCCTGAACTTCCCGTCAGATTGCGCGCAATCGGCGAGGCGGCGGCGGGGCGCGCTTTCGACAGCCGGGTCAACGCAGGCGAAGCGGTGCGGATTATGACCGGCGCGCCTGTGCCGCCGGGCGCGGACGCCGTCGAGAAGATCGAAGTCGTCCGCGTATTGGGCGACGGCTTGATTGAGATCGAAGCGCCCGTGAAGCCCGGACAGTTCATCACCCCTCGCGGCGTCGAGGCCCGCGCAGGGTATGTGATGGTCAATTCCGGGGAACTCGTCACGCCTTCGGTCGCCGCCGCGCTCGCGAGTTTCGGCGCCGCGCGGCTGAAGGTTTCGAGAAAGCCTCGCCTGGCTCTGCTTTCGACGGGCACGGAACTGGTCGAGGTCGAAGAGCGGCCGGGCCCTTCGCAGATTCGGAATTCAAACACCTATTCGCTCGCCGGCTACGCCGAGGCGTCCGGCGCCGAAGTGTTGAGCGCCGGCATCGCGCCCGACGATTTCGACGCTACGCGCGCGGCCATATCTGACGCGCTGTCGAAATCCGACGTGGTGATGCTGTCGGGCGGCGTTTCGATGGGCGATTACGACCTCGTCAAACCTGCGCTCGGCGGTCTCGGCGCCGAGATCCTGGTGGAAAAAGTGGCGATGCATCCAGGGAAGCCTACGGTCTTCGCGAAGCTCGGAGAGAAGATCGTGTTCGGCTTGCCGGGCAATCCGGTTTCGGTGGCGGTCTCGTTTCACCTGTTCGCGCGGCCCGCGCTTTTGAAGATGCAAGGCGCGAGTAATATCCACTTGTCGCGGATGAGAGTTTATGCGTCGCGCTCGGTCAAAGGCGCTCCGCCTCGGCGCAGCCATCAACCGGCGCGGCTGGTGATCCGCGACGGGCGCGCGGAAGCCGAACCCCTGAAATGGAGCGGGTCGTCGGACCTGGTCGCGTTTATGCGCGCCGACTGTTTGATCGTCGTGCCCGAAGACAGGCAGGGTTTGAATGAGGGCGATCTGGTCGAAGTGATCTCACTGCGGTATTGACAAAAAAATGACCGACAAAAAAATGGCTGAAGAATCGCAACCACATCTTTCACACCTCGATGAAGAGGGCCGGATCAGGATGGTCGATGTCGGCGCCAAGCCAGTTACCGCGCGCGCGGCGGAGGCCAGCGGATTCGTCCGAATGGCCGAATCAACAGTAGCCGCTATCCGCGAACGCCGAACGCCAAAGGGCGATCCGCTCGAGACGGCGCGCCTGGCAGGGATCATGGCCGCGAAGCGAACCGGCGAATTGATTCCTCTCTGCCACCCGCTCGCACTGACTCACGTCGACACGCAAATCACTCTCGAAGAGAACGGCGCGCGCGTAACGGCGACGGCCTCGACCAGCGCGCAGACCGGCGTCGAGATGGAAGCCTTAACCGCCGTGTCCGTGGCGGCCCTGACCTTGTACGATATGCTCAAGGCGATTGACCGCGGAATGGTCATCGGCGAGATCAGGCTGGAGCGAAAGAGCGGAGGCAGGTCAGGCGAATGGGTGAGAGAGAAGGAATGATTTTGTCAGGCTGATATGAACGCGGCGTTGAAAAACATCGAGGCGGCGCTGAGCGAACATTACGGCTGGTCGTCGAGTCCCGCGCTGCGCGAGAAGATCAGCGCGGCGGTCGAAGTCAAGGCCGAGCGATTGCAGGTGGCGCCTGAAGAGTATTGCCGGATCGCGGCCTCTAGCTCCAGCGAGATGCTCGCGCTGGTCGAAGAGGTCTCGCTGAGCGAGACCTGGTTCTTCCGCGAGCCGCATCAATTCGATTACCTTCGCGACGTCATTTTCCCGGGCCTGATCGAATCCGGTGTCGAACGGCTGCGAATTTGGAGCGCGGCCTGTTCGACCGGAGAGGAGGCCTACTCCCTGGCCATCGCCTTCGAGCAATTCGCCCCGTCATACCCGCAAGCGCAGGCCGAAGTCTTCGCCACCGACGTGCGAAACCGCGCGCTGATGGACGCGAGCCAGGCGCGCTACAAGGAGGATTCGCTGCGCGAAGTCGCCTCGCAGACACTTGAGCGTTATTTCGAGCGCGGGACGGATTCGACCGGAGAGTCTGACGGGACTCACGTCGTAATCGCCGACGTCCGCCGGCGCGTCACATTCCGGCGCGTCAACCTGCTCGAAAGAGCCTACTGGAAGAGCATACCGAACCGGTTCGATTTGATCGTGTGCTCGAATCTGCTGACCTTCTTGAGCAATACGGCGGCGCGGCAGATGGTGACGAACATCACGAATTCGCTGCGCGAAGGCGGCTACTTGATGGTCGCCCCAGGCGAAGAATCTTTCGTCGTCTTTCCTCAGTTGACGCACGCCAAAGAACACCTATCATTTTTCCAGAAACCCGGCTGATTCCAGGCGATCCCGCCGGCGCATTGAGTTTGGACGGTGAATCAGCGCCGCTCGCTACCGCTCGCGGTACTGATTCGTCGGCTGATCATACGTTCGGCAGCTTCAAAGTTTCTAGCACGACGTTGAGCGAGCGCTCGGCGATGTCGCGCGTCCTTTCGGTCCAGCCCATCTGCTCGCGGTTCTGTTCGTAATCGCGGCGGACCCTCTCCCTCAACCGTTCGATGAACGCGGCCGGGTCGGGCGATTGCGAGATCGCCTGATCAATCTCGCGGTAAGCGTTGTGAATCGTCATCAACCATTCCGAGGCTTGATATTCCGGCGTGCCCGGTTCGGAAGTGAATTTTGCGGTTGGCATTTTTCCTAACTCCGTATCAATCTCTGGTACGGTACCGGGAGCGGTAGCGACCGGGCGCCCTGTGAAGAGAGGGCGCCCGGTCGCTACCGCTCCCGGTACCGTACCGTATTATTCAGATAAAAGGGCGCGCGCCATTTGCGCATAAGTTTCGACGGCGTCGAGTAGATTCTGTTTGGCGATGTATTCGTGAGCGGTGTGCGCGTCGTTGATCGAGCCGGGGCCGAACAGCAGCGGCTCGCCCCAGTTGGTCAGGAAGGGAATGTCGGTCGCGAAGCGCACGACGCTCCTCGGAATGTTCATCCCTTCGACCGTCCGCGTGTGGACGATCGGAACCGTGTATCCGCGTCTGACCTCCGCGCGATCCCCGACGACTTCAGCGACCGTTCGAAAAATCTCGTCGAGGTCTGTGACGAAGCGGAACATAACTTCGCTCGACGCGAAATCGGGAACGACGTTCGGTTTCCGCCCTCCGGAGATCGTCCCGATGTTGTAGGTCGTCGGCCCCAGTTCCGCGTCAACCGGCCAGTCGTGGCGGCGAATGTCGTCGAGGGCGTCGATAAGTTTTTCGATCGCCGATTCGCCCAACTCCGGGTAGGCCGAATGCGCCGTCCTGCCTTTAGCTTCGATGGTGACGCGCAGCGCGCCTTTAGTGGCCACCGCCTGACGGCCCTCGGTCGGCTCGCCGTTGACCAAAAAACGATTCCTGTTCGGGATCGAATTCGCGGCCTTCGCGCCGTCGCTCCCGTCCTCCTCGCCGACAACATAGAGCAGCCCGATGTCCGTCAAGCCTTCGTCCCTTAACCTCCTTGCGGCGAAGACCTGAGCCGCGATCACTCCTTTCGCGTCGCATGCGCCGCGCCCGTAAATATTTTTCTCGTCCTCGCTGAAGCCTATGAACGGAGGCACTGTGTCCATGTGCGAAGAGAAGGTCACGACCGGATCGCCGACGCGGGCGTAGACGTTGATCCGGTCGCCGGTGACGGTCTGAGTCGTCACTTCGAAACCGGCGTCCGCCAGGTAATCCCTCAGCCAGCGTCCCGCCGCGCCTTCGTTCCACGAGATGGATTCGATCTCCATCAGTTCGCGCGTGAATTGGAAGATGTCCATAAGATTGCGAGTAGAGGATTTTTGAATCGGCGAAAAATGAAGCGCGATTATAGTCACCCCCCCTCAAAAGGACAAATTCTCTCTGCGAGACCTCGACGTCCTGCGCTGAGACGACGTTCTTTCAGTCCGGACGAGAAAAGCTGAGAACGTTGGCCTTCCGATTTTTTGAAATCCAGCTCAATTTTTTGATGCCGCCAGTTGACAGTTGGTAAAACCATCCTGATAATTCCCCCATCCGACAAGGCATAAAGAACAATCAAAGGGCTTCCATTACATACAAGTCGGCTCCGTATACAGTTGCTGGGATAAGCAGGCTGAGTTATATCGTCTTATCTAGAAGTTTTCCAAAGCGCTTCGACTAAATCTGGAAACAGAATAGCCACGTGAAAGCCGCGATTCCGGCCGGTCTTATTGGGTCGTTTCGGGCTGCGCCAGTCCCGGCTTTCCCATTCCCGACAGGAGGAGCCATGAGATTCACCAGCTTCGCATCTGCTATTTGCCGTTCGAGCGCGCGCGTTTCGGTCATCGCGTTGGCGATGTTGACAAGCGTGTCCGCATTCGCGCAGGAGACGCGCAGCACGATACTCGGCACGGTCAAGGATCAGTCCGGCGCGATCGTCGCCGGCGCTACTGTTGATGTCACAAACACCGAAACCAACACTACCACGAAACTTTCGACCAACAGCAGCGGCTATTTTGAAGCGCCGTATCTGCTGCCCGGCGTATATTCGATCACGGTCACAGCGCAGGGCTTCAAGAGATATGTGCAGCAAGGCTACGCGCTCACGGTCAACAGCCGCCAGAACGTAGACATCACACTCGAAATCGGCGCCGCCGCGGAGTCGGTGACCGTCACCGCCTCTACAGCTTTGCTCGAAACCACGTCTGGCAGCGGCACGGCCTCGCTTGAACAGCGGCAGATCAGCGACTTGCCTGTGATGAGTAACAGCGCGATCCTGCTGGCGCGCGGCGCGCCCGGCATGCAATGGACGGCGCAACCGAACTATCTGGGCATGCACTCGAACGCGGGCGGTTCGGCGGTCAGCGCGGTGGGCGGCGTCGGCGGTAACGAATTTTCGCTCGACGGCGTCTCCAACTCGGCCGCGGGAAGGCGGACGGGTTATCTGCCTTACACCGATACGATCGCCGAATTCAAAGTCGAGACCGCGCCCTTCGATGCCAGCAAAGGCCACACGACCAGCGCGACGATCTCGCTTTCGACCAAGAGCGGCACTAACGAGTATCACGGCGCTTTGACGTGGCAGCACTGGCAGCAGCGACTGAATGCGACGCAGAGTACGACCAATGCGGCGCATTGGAGCCGCATCTATGATCTCGAGGCTAAGGGCAACACGGCGCTCGCTGATCAACTGAGATCGGAAAGCGCACAACCGGCAGGGCGCTCGAACAACTGGGCAGGTTCGGTCGGCGGGCCGGTGCGCGTCCCCAAGCTCTTCAATGGCGAGGACAAGCTATTTTTCTTTTTTGCATACAACGCCGCCAAAGACGTCAAGACGGAAGAGGCGACGGCGGTCAACCGCACCGTGCCGACCGACGCCCACCGGCGCGGCGATTTTTCAGATCTGCTGCAAATTGACCCGATTCGCTTTCAGATTTACGACCCGCGCACGGCGGCAGTGGTCAATGGCGTCGTCACACGCAAACCATTCGAGAGAAACCAGGTGCCAATTCTCAACCCGCTCTACAAGTACTACGAGGCCCTCTACCCGCACGCCAACAACGTTCCAGGCGTGGTTTCGAGAGAAGGCCGCAATAACTATCTGGCTTCGGCGACGCCGTTCAATTGGGACTACAAAGCGTTTACCAATCGCGTTGACCTCCAGCTCACGCCGAAGCAGCGTATGTTCGGCAAGTGGAGCTACAGCAATTTCAATCCTGAGAACCGCGGCGATTGGACATACGAAACCGCGCCGGGGCTGCTGCAAAACGGCCTGGTGCGCAAGAACATTGGCATCACGTTCGACCACGTCTACACGTTCAACTCGACGACGATCTTCAACTGGTCAATCGCCTGGAATCGCTTCATCGAAGGCAGCGCCTCGAATAAGGTGCAGACGAGTTTTCCGCCCAGCTCAGTCGGTCTGCCGAGCTATATGGATGAGAAAGCCGGGCAGTTCATCCACTTGCCGAACCTGGGCTTCAGCGACAACTCCTACAGCGATTTCACGCGCGGCTATCCGGGCTTTGGCCGTTTCAGCGTCGGCACGGCGCGCGGCGAGTTGTCCAAATACATCGGCACGCACAGCCTGCGCTTCGGCGTGGACCTGCGCCAAACCTGGCGCGCGACGAACGGGCCAGGTAACACTTCCGGCAGCTTCACCTACAACAACTCATTCGTCCGCCAGGCGCAGAATACGACCAACGCCCAATTGCTTGGCCTCGAATGGGCGGCGTTTATGCTGGGCGTGCCGAGCGGCGTTTCGATCAGCACGAACGACAGCCTTTATTTAACCAACAAATTCTACTCCGGCTACGTGCAAGACGATTGGAAGTTGAGTCGCAAGCTGACCCTTAATCTCGGCCTGCGCTACGAACTCGAAGGCGGCTTCCGCGAGCGGTTCAATCGCGGACTGAACGGATTCGATCTGGATGCGACTTTGCCGATATCGCAAGGGGCGCAGGAGGCTTATGCGACATTGCCCGCCTCGATCCTCTCGTTGCGTCCGGCGAGCGATTTCATCGTTAAGGGCGGCACGCCCTACCTGGGCAAGGACGGCGCGCCTGAGACGGTCAACAATTCACAGCCGGGCTGGATGCCACGCATCGGCTTTGCCTATCAACTCAACGACAAGACGGTGCTGCGCGGCGGCTGGGGCATGTTCTACGACACGAACAACGTATTGAATGACGGTTTGAACCAGGGCCAGTACAACCGGGGCACTGGGACGACGATCACGAACGACAACGGGCTGAACTTCATCGGAACTAACGTAACTTCGCCGGAGTGCAAGGCGGACCTTGCCAAGTGCCGCACGATCCTCTCCGATCCGTTCCCAGTGCGCTTCGACGGGACGCGTTTCGATACGCCGACGGGCAGTGCGCTCGGCTTGATGTCGCTGCAAGGGCGCGGACTCACCTACCTGGATCGTGACTGGGAGCGGGCGCGGCAGCACCGCTTCCGCCTCGGATTGCAGCGTCAACTCAGCAGCACGATAGTGGTTGAATTGGCCTACCTTGGATCGCGCACCGATCAGATTCAAGTGGAGAAACGCCTGGACGCGCTGCCGGAGCAGTACTGGGCGACGGGGTTGATCCGCAACAACAAGCTGGCCAACGATCTCAACTCGAACCTCAAGAATCCGTTCAACGTCAGTAATTTTGCGGCGCTTCAGACGACGCTCCCGTTGGTCTATAACGATATGCTTAAGAACGGCTTCTTCACTAACGCCAACATCGCCAAGTCGCAACTATTGCGGCCTTACCCGAACATGAACGGCCTGCGAAATGGGCGCGATCCGGCCGGCGAGCAGGTCTACAATCATCTGGAAGTCACTACTACCAAGCGGTTCTCGCAGGGCTATAGCTTCCAGGTTTCGTACCTTTGGGTGTCGAACCTCAGCAAGACGACGCGCGAGAATGAGTTTGATGAATCCCTGGTTTGGGCGCCGACCAATAACTCCGCGCCGCACAGCCTGAACGTCAACTTCATCTACGAATTCCCCTTCGGCAAAGGCAGGAAGTTCCTCTCGGACAACAAGTGGTTGAATGCGGTGGTGGGCGGCTGGCAGATCGGCGGCATCTATTACAAGCAGAGTGGTCGCGCCTACGACTTGGGAAACTGGTTCTATTACGGCGATGAATTGCGCGCCATCGCGAAAAACACGAAAGATCAAACGGTGGACGCGTGGTTCAACTGGCAGCTCTTCCCCGGCGCCTCGCGCGATTTCAGCGCGTCGAACCGGGCGGCGTACGAGGCGCGCATTCGCTCGCTCGTGCCGGAGTCGGTTTTGCAGCAGATGGGCAGCATCTGCGGCTCAGGCAACAACCAGCCCTGCACTTACTCCAACGCGACGCCGACCAACTTCCAGCCTAATTCGTTCCACGTCCGCGTCTTCCCGAACAGACTCAACTGGCTGCGCGGCCACGGCAAGAACCAACTCGACGCCAACATCCTGCGCCGCTTCCCCGTCACCGAGAAACAGACGCTCGAGTTCCGGCTGGATATGATCAACACGTTCAACCACGTGCTCTGGGACAACCCGAATACCGACATCAACAGCTCGAACTTCGGGCGCGTCACTACGCAATGGAACACGCCCCGCTTTATCCAGTTCCAGTTGCGATACGTGTTCTAAGTCGCTTTATCGCGCATAACCGCCCCGCCCGGGCGGTCGGCGCCGTGTGGGCGGGGCTTCTTATCGTCCTCCCATCTTCATCACCACACCGACGGAGGTTTTATGAATCTACGACAGTTCATCAGACAGTTACCGCGACGTTCTATGCGCATCGGCGCGCCGCTGGCGGCGATGCTCGTGGCGCTTATGATTCCGACAACGGCCCGCGCGCAAGTGCTCTACGGCACGCTCACCGGCAACGTGGCCGATTCGAGCGGGGCGGTCGTGGCCGGCGCGACCGTCACCATTACGCACAAAGAGACGGGCCAGTCGCGCGACGGCGTGACCGACGCGAACGGAAGTTATGATTTTCCGACTTTGCAGGCCGGAACTTATTCGATCAAAGTCGGTAAATCCGGTTTCAAGACCGTGACCAAAGAAAACGTCGCGGTTACGCTCAACACCGTCACGCGCGCCGACATCTCGATCGAAGTCGGGCAGGTGACCGAGAACGTCCTCATCACCGCCGATGTGGCGCAACTCAAGACGGACCGCGCCGACGTCAGCGCCGAATTGACCTCGAAGCCGCTACAGAACCTGCCCGTCACGCTGGGCCGCAACTACCAGAACCTCTTCCGCACGCTGCCCGGCATGACGCCGCCGGAGAACGCGCACTCAATCCCGTCGAACCCTTCGCGCTCGCTCGTGTTCAACGTCAACGGCGCTTCCCGCTCGTCGAACAACACGCGCATTGACGGCGCGAGCGCGACCAACGTCTGGCTGCCGCACGTCACGGCCTACGTGCCCGCGCTCGAATCCATCGAGACGGTCAACGTCGTGACCAACAGTTTTGACGCCGAGCAGGGCCTCGCGGGCGGCGCGGCGATCAACGTGCAGATCAAGAGCGGCACGAACAACTTCCACGGCTCCGGGTTCGAGTTCCACAACAACCAGCACCTGAACGCGCGCAACTTCTTCCTGCCGCTCAACCCGGACGGCACGCTGCGCAACAAGGGCAAGGTCGTTTACAACCAATTCGGCGGTACCTTCGGCGGGCCGATTTTGAAGGACAAGCTGTTCTTCTTTACCAGCTATGAAAACACCAGGGATCGCCGCAACGCCGAGCGCTCGAACCTGACCGTGCCGACCGCCGCCATCAGAAACGGCGATTTCCGCGCCACGGGCGCCACTATCTACGATCCCTTCGACGCCAATGGCAATGTGATTCTTCCCGATAAGGATGGCAAGATCATTCGCAATCCCATCTCCTGCAACGGCGTGCAGAACGTGATTTGCGCCGATCGGATCAACCCGATTACCGCCAAACTCATCGCTTTGATTCCGCTGCCGAACCAGGCCAGCGCCAATCCCGAAACGTTCAACTACTTCGCTTCGGCGCCGTTCATCTTCGACCGCTGGACGATTGACAACAAAGTCAATTGGAACGCCACGCAGAAGTTAAATATGTTCGGGCGCTACAGCCAGCTTCATTTCTTCACCTTCAATCAGCCGACCTTCGGCAATGTGTTACAGGGCTTTCCGATCAACGGCGGCAATCCTGGAACGGGCAGGGGCAATACCTATGTCTTCTCGTCGGGCGGCGTTTATACCTTCACGCCGAATTTCATCGTTGACGGCAATTTCGGTTTCGTGCGGCAGCAGACGGGCGTGGCGCAGCCTGACATTGACAAGAAGACCAGCGACATCCTGGGCATCGCGGTGCCCGGCACGAACGGCCCGAAGTCTTATGAAGGCGGGCTGGCGCTTTTCAACGTCAACAGCTACGAACGCTACGGCCAGACGGAAACATACATGCCGTATTACCGCAGCGACGATCAGTATCAGTATGTTGTCAATGCGAACTGGCTGCGCGGCCCGCACAACATCCGCTTCGGCAGCGACATCTACCTACAAAGCCTGAATCACACGCAACCCGAAACGACCGGCGCCAGCTACGGCGCGCGCGGCGGCTTCGATTTCGGCAACGGGCCGACGCGCAACCCGAGCGTCCCCGGGACGCAGTTCAATTCCTGGGCGACGTTTTTGCTCGGATTGCCGACCCAGCTTGGCCGGCTGTCCGAGAACGTCGCGCCCTACACCACGCGCAACAAGGCGTTCAGCTTTTATGCGCGCGATCAATGGCAGGTCACCCCGAAGCTGACAGTCTCCTACGGCACGCGCTACGAATACTTCCCGATTCCGACGCGCGAAGACCGCGGGCTGGAACGATATAACATCCGCACCAATATGATCGAGATCGGCGGCGTCGGCTCGATCCCGACCGATCTCGGCGTGAAGGTCAGCACGCGATTGTTCGCGCCGCGCCTGGGTATCGCCTGGCGTCCGAACGATAAGCTAGTCATCCGCGCCGGTTACGGCATCAGCAACGATCCGTACGCGCTGGCGCGCGCGATGCGCACTAACCATCCGATCCTGACCAATCTGGTCGTGCCATCGGATAACTTCTTCTGGGTGCGCAACGAGGCGGGCGCCTTGGTGGCGAACCGCTTTTCGGAAGGCATCCCGGCAGTGCCGGTGGTCGGCGTCGGCAACGGTATCATTGAAGCCCCGACCAACGTCACCGTCGTCACGCTGCCCGATAAGTTCGATCGCGGCTACATCCAATCGTGGAATCTCTCGATCCAGCGTGAGTTGAAGTGGGGCTTCACGGGCGAAGTGGCTTACGTGGGGACGCGGCAGATCAAGCAACTCGGGTTCGCCGAATTGAACTGGTCGCCGATCAACGGCGGTCAGGCCGGGCGGCAATTCAACACTGCCGCGTTCCGGCGCACGGCGCAGGTGCAATTGGTGTCGCCGGTCGGCAACAGCCACTACGACGCCCTGCAAACGCGATTGAACCGCCGCTTCCGCGATTTTTATCAACTCGACGTCAACTACACATGGTCGAAGTCCATCACGACCGCCGGGGTGAGCAACAGCGACGACTCGGTCAGCAGTGGGTCGACGCGCATCGCCATCCCGCAGTTCTTCAACCTCAACCGCTCGCTCAGCAACTTCGACCGCACTCACAACCTGCAAATTACCAACATCGTCGAGTTGCCGTTCGGCAAGGGGCGTAAGTGGCTCAGCAATGGCGGCCCGCTGTCGCGGGTCGTGGGCGGCTGGCAGATCAACAACCTCATCAGCTTCCTGAGCGGCCAGCCCTTCAGCGTGACGGCTGACGGCGCCGCAACACTCAACGCGCCGGAAAGCTCGCAGCGCGCCGATCTGGTCAAGAGCGACGTGACGAAGCCCGGCCGCGTCGGCACAGGGAACTCCTATTTCGACCCGCTCGCCTTCGCTGACCCGGTGCGGCGTTTGGCGGGCCAATTCGGCTTCGGCACGGCGGGCTGGAACCTGTTGCGCGGCCCCGGCATTAGCAGCTGGGACTTCGGTCTCTTCCGTCAGTTCCGGATCACCGAGAAAGTAACGCTGCAATTCCGGGCCGAATCGTTCAATTTCACCAACACGCCGAAGTTCAATAACCCGGGCGGCAACGTCTCGGCGCCGAACCGTGACCTCAACGGCAACATCCTGACCAACGCCAATGGCACCTTGCGGTTGAACGGCTTCACCGAGATCACCAGCACGAGGGCCGACTTCCCTGAGCGGCAGTTCCGGTTTGGGCTGAGGATTGGCTTCTAAAACTCCGTGTCAGCAGGTGAGAACGTGAGAGAGGGCAAGAGCGACGCAAGACACTCTCCACCCTCACGGTCTCACCTGCTGACACCTGCTGACAAATCGGCGCGGGCGTAGCGCTCGCGCCACTTCTTATAGTGGCGCTTCATAACAGGAGATGGTTTATGCGAATCGCAAGAGTAACGTTATTTTCGATACTAACTCTAGTCAGTGTCTACTCCGTTGCGTTTGGCCAAGCAGTCAAAGGCTCTCTGCTCGGCTCTATCACCGACACCAACGGCGCTGTGCTGCCCGGAGCGAAAGTCACCATTACCGAAGTGAACACCAACCTGAGCCGTTCGACGGTCACCAATGAAAGCGGTAATTATGTCTTCGGAAATCTCGACCGCGGCGTCTATCGGCTCGAAATCCAGCTCGCGGGCTTCAAGAAGGCCGTCCGCGACAAGGTTGACGTGCTGGTCAACAACGACACGCGTGTTGACATCCAAATGGAAGCCGGCGAGATCAACCAAACTGTCGAGGTGACCGCCAACGTCCCGTTGCTTCAGACGGAGAGAGCGGACGTAGGCCGGCAGATCGAAACCAAGCAACTTCAGGACATGCCGCTCACTTTCAACCGCAATTTCCAAAGTCTCCTGAACCTGACGCCAGGCGCGACTCGCGCTTTTCGACCTCACTCGGAATTTTTCAATTCGCAGGACAGCCTCTCTACCCAGGTCAACGGCCAATCGCGGCTGGCCAACAATGTGCAGATCGAGGGGATTGACAACAACCATCGCACGGGCCTGCTCACGGTGCTGATCCCTCCCATCGAAGCGCTCTCATCTGTGGACATTACGACCAGCAACTACGAAGCGGAGCTGGGCCGCGCTGGCGGGGCGGTCACCAACGTGACGTTGCGCTCGGGATCCAACGATCTGCACGGCAGCGTCTACGCCTTCAACCGGGTCGACAAGCTCGGTGCTCGCCCTTATTTCGCGGCCACCAAGGCGCACAGCGTTTACAACCAGTTCGGATTCACGCTGGGCGGGCCGATCATCAAGAACAAGACATTCTTCTTCGGGGACTATCAAGGCATCCGCGATCGCCGCGGCGATGTGACGCGTCCTACGATTCCCACGATGGATTTTCGCAATGGTGACTTCAGGGCCTCGCCCACCATCATCTACGACCCGGCGACCGGGGATGCCGCAGGCCGGGGGCGCCAGCAAATTCAATGCAATGGAGTCCTCAACGTCATCTGCCCCAACCGGATCAGCCCCGTAGCGCAGAAGATTCTGAGCTTAATACCTGCGCCAACTCGTTCAGGCCTTACCAACAACTACGAGTTGGCCACTGCGCGCGTAAAGGACACCGAGTCTTTCGATGTCAAGATTGATCACAAGCTCGGGAGCAGCGACAGCTTCTTTGTGCGGTACAGTTTTCAGCGACCCAAGGTCTTCGATCCCGGTCTCTATGGAATCTATGGCGGGCCTAAAGCTGATGGCTTCGCCGGGACGGGTGTCAATCGGACGCAGGCTGGCGCCATCAACTACACCCACATTTTCAATCCCACTTTTATTACCGAATTTCGGTTGGGGTTCAGCCGCTATCGTAATGACGCCCAAAACCAGGATACCGGTAAGCAAACCTCAACCGAGATCGGCATTCCCGGCGTAAACCTTGATGAGTTTACCAGCGGCCTGGCCTACATCGATATTGCCGGGTATTCAAACCCGGTCGTGGGCTTTTCACCCAGCCTGCCGTGGATTCGCGCCGAAACGAACGTTGACCTGGTTAGCAACTGGACGCGCGTCTTCAGAAATCACACCCTCAAATGGGGCGTTGACGGACGATCTAACAAAGACGACCTGCTGCAGACTCAGACCTACAGTCCACGCGGCCGATTCTTCTTCCGTACTGGGCCGACCGCATTGAACCCTCCGCCATGCCCGTCAGGGCAGACATGCGCGCCGGCGCCGCCTTCAGGTTTCGCCAATGCCTTTGCCAGCTTCTTGCTCGATCTGCCAAACGAATACGGGCGCGATTTGCCGGGAACCTTCCCTACCGTGCGACAGAAGACATTGTTCACTTACCTACAAGACAAGTGGACAGTATCGCAAAAGCTCACACTTAACTTCGGTCTGCGGAATGAAATCTATTTTGCTCCCACTCCCATGCATGAAGGCGGGTTCTCAAACTACAACCCGATAAATAATAGTTTGGAACTGGCAGGCGTCGGCGATATTCCATCCAACATGGGCCGGGAAACCAACTACAAAAACTTCGCGCCCCGGTTCGGACTGGCCTATCGGTTCGATGAAAAGACCGTCATACGCGGCGGCTACGGGATCAGCATTGACGCCTCTTTCCCGGACGACAAGTACGCTTTCAATTTCCCGGTTAAGCAGAACAACGCCTTCACGGCGCCCAACTCGTTCAGCGCCGCAGGGAAGATGGTGAACGGCTTTGCGGCTCCGCTGGTTGCGGCCATTCCCCCGAATGGCGTGATTGCCAACGCCCCGCTGAATCAGGTCTACCTGTTTATTCCGCTGGACACGAAGGAAGGCTACATCCAGTCTTGGAACCTGGCCGTGCAGCGTGCGCTGCCCTGGAATTTCACATTCGAGGTCGCCTATGTGGGCAACCACAATGTAGGGGTGTTGACGCGGCGCAACATCAACGCCAGCCTTACTCCCGGTTCGGGCGCCGCCGGGCGACCGCTCAACCAAAAATTTGGGCGGACGACGGATACGCAGGTTTGGATGCGGACTGACACCAACTATCATGCCTTACAGCTTAAATTTGACCGCCGCTTCTCCGGCGGGTTTCTCCTGACCACAGCCTACACCTATGGCAAGGCGATCAATTACACAGACGACCAGGGTGGATTGTTCATCCCGGCCGTTGTTTCGCTGAACCGGGGACGCGCCGGTTATGACCGCACCCACACTTTTGTGCAGAGTTACGTCTATGAACTCCCATTTGGTCCGAGCAAGCGCTGGCTGCAATCCGGCATTGGGCGTTGGCTGTTGGGTGACTGGCAACTGAACGGCATATTTTCAGCCTACTCCGGGGCTCCGTTGGACTTCCAGATCAGCGCCACCAGCCTGAACGCGCCTGGCAATGGCAACCGGCCTAACCTGACGGGCGATTTCAAGGTCCTGGGGGCTGTTGGCCAAGGAGTCAAATGGTTTGACACGAACTCCTTTGCGCCGCCGGCTGCCAATACTTTTGGAACCCTCGGGCGCAACGTTTTCAGTGGCCCGGGGTATGCCAATCTTGACCTCTCTGTCTTCCGCAAGTTCCGAATGACCGAGCGAGTTGGGGGTGAGCTGCGAGCTGAGTTCTTTAATTTCACCAACAGCCCGCACTTCAACAACCCTGGAACGACTTTGGGTAACGCCAATTTCGGTGAGGTCACCGGGGCTTCGGAACCTAGGCTGATTCAACTCGGGCTGAAGATCACGTTCTAAATCAGTACCGCGAGCGGTAGCGAGCGTGGCTCGTAAGGGAAGCCGCGCTCGCTACCGCTCGCGGTACTGACCCGGGAAGCCGGCGTCTAGAAGGGCGCCGGGTCCGTTCAGGGTTGGCGCTCTTCTTAGTTACAATGGCGTTCCTGCACTTTCAGAGGCTGTTCAAATGAGCGACGTGGCTAAGATCAGTCGCTGCTACTCTGGCGGATATGACCGCAGCGATTACATTCAAACAAAGGAGACAATGAAATGACCCGACAATCAGTTACCCGCAGAGATTTTGTCAAACAGGCGTCGGTGACGGCAGCCGCCGGGCTGAGTTTGTCCGCCGCTTGTTACGCCAAAATACCCGGCGCTAACGACCGCGTGCGTTTGGGCATTATCGGCCCGGGCGGGCGCGGGCAGGAATTGATGAAGGAATTCGTCAAAGTCCCGAACGCCGAATTCGTCGCCGACGCCGACATCTACACGCGCCGCCACGACGAGGCGAAAAAGATCGCGCCGGAGATCAAGGCCTTCAACGACCATCGAAAGATGCTCGAATTGAAAGACCTCGACGCGGTGATCGTCGCCACGCCGCTCCATTGTCACGCGCGACATTTCGTTGACACCCTGGCCGCGGGCAAGGATTTGTATTGCGAAAAGACCATGACCTGGTCGGTCGAAGAGGCCGAAAGCTGCCTGGCCGCTGCGAAGAAAGCTTCCAGCCGCGTCATCGGCGTCGGCCAGCAGCACCAGAGCGCGGGCTATTTTCTCGACGTGAGGAAATGGATCAAGGACGGACTCGTCGGCAAGGTCACGAGCGTCGAGTCGTGGATGAGCCGCAACTCGCCGCGCGGCAAGGGACAATGGGTTCGCCCTATCCCCGAAGATTGCAACGCTCAGAATGTTAATTGGAAGGCGTTTTTGAACGGACGACCGAACCGTCCCTTCGACGCGCACAAATTCATCAACTGGCGCCTCTACTGGGAATTTTCGGGCGGCAACGTGACCGAGAATATGGTCCACCAGATCGGCTGGATCATCGGCGCGTTAGATCTGGGGCTGCCCACGGCGGCTTATATGTCGGGCGGAGTCTTTTCCGAAAAAGACGGGCGCGAAGTCCCCGACACAATCTCGGTGACGCTCGATTACCCGAACGACCTGGTCGTCTCCTGGCAATCGACCTTCAGCAACAGCCGCTTCGGCCTCGGCGTCAGGATTCTAGGCTCGGACGGCGCTATCGAATGGCTGTCCGGGACGACCGATATGGTCTCGGGCCGGTCGCTCAGCGGATGGTCCTACTCTCCCGAAAAGACGAATCGCCCTGACGGCGGGGCGATCAATGGTGAATCTAAGGGTGAAAACCATTACGCCAACTTCGTCGAATGCGTCCGCTCGCGCAAAGAGCCGAACGCCTCGGTCGAACTCGGCTACCGCTCCGCCATCGCCGCGCACATGGCCAATCTGTCCTATCGGAGAAAAGAAAAAGTGACGCCAGAAACGATGCGGCAATCGGCTCGCAGATGAATCGGCGAGGATCGAGGAGCGAGGATCGCGTCATCTCTGGTAAAACGCTCCTCAATCCTCGCTCCTCAATCCTCGCTCCTCAATCCTCGCTCCTCGCTCCTCTATCTTCGACCATCTCCTCGCTCTTCGTTTCTTCGTAGTTTGAGAAAGCGCCAGCCGCCATCCAAAAATATCAATCGTCATTCAGAAATATGGACGGAATGCGAGTGGCTCGATTGAGACTAGTCGCGTAAGTAGAGCCGAATCAACGCCAAGCGCAGATAACTCCCGCAGGCATAATATTTGCGTCTTTATAACCGCAATAATTTTTCCCTTCATTATCCAAATAACAAAATTGGGTCTGAGCTGAATTGCCCTCTCGGGCGGCATTATTCAGGCAGGAGTCTTTCGCTAAGCCTTACCCACGCGCTGAAAACATACCTCGCGTGTGGAGTCCAAGAACCTTTTTCAGGAGGCGACTGATGAAAAACATACTCTACAGGCTATTTGTTGCTGGGGCACGTCGTTGCAAAGATAGCAACGCCGGCGTGTCTTTGCTTTCTTTAGGGCTGCTGGTCATTGGAATGGCGATCCTGCTCGGTCCTGGCGCGCCTGCGATGCGGGCGCAATCGACCTCGACGGGCGCCGTCTCCGGCCAGGTGACGGACCAGCAAAACCAGCCGGTGATGGGAGCGGAAGTGGTTCTGCGCGACCACGCGACGAACACCTCGCTCACGACCATAACCAACGATGTCGGGCGGTACGCCTTAGTCAATGTTCCACCCAGCATCTACGACATCACGGTCAGTATGACGGGTTTCAAAGCGGCCAAGGTCGCCGGACAGAAGGTGACTATCGGGCTGGCGCTGACCATCAACGTCGTGATGGAGGTCGGCTCGGTGACGGAATCTGTCACTGTGACTTCAGGCGCCGTTACCGAATTGCAGACGACGAATGCGGCAGTCGGAACGACGCTCTCCGGAAAGGCCCTCCTGCATTTACCTAACCTCGGCCGCGACGTCACCACGCTGGCCGTGCTTCAACCGGGAACGACGCCGGGTGGCTTTACGGCCGGAGCCTACGGTGACCAGAACACCTACACGATCGATGGTGGCAACAATACCGACGACATGGCCGGAAACACCACCACCTACATAACTAACTTCACCGGGATCGGCGGCGCTCAGACGAATGGCACTGTCTCGGGCATCCTGATGACCCCGATTGAGAGCATCGAGGAATTCAAGGTCAACACCTTCAACCAGACGGCTGACTTCAACAGTTCCATTGGCGGCCAGGTCGCTATGGTCACCAAGCGCGGGACCAATGATTGGCACGGCTCGGCTTATATGTACTATTTTGCGACCAACGTCGGCGGGGCCAACACGTGGAAAAACAACCACACGCCGTTTACGACGAGTGATGGGACCAAGCTTGCTTTTACGCCGATAGTGCCCAACCATCGGAGCCGCTTTGGCGGCGCCTTGGGCGGCCCCATCACGCCAGCGATCCTGGGCGGGAAGACCTACCTCTTCGTCAACTACGAGGGTTCTCGCTTCCCGAACGCATCAACCTATGAAAGACCGGTACCCTCAGACCTCATGCGCGCCGGAGTGATTCAGGTTCCCGACAGCACAGGGAAATACGTGGCATACAACCTCAACCCCGTTCCGGTGACGGTCAATGGGGTGACCTACCAGCCGGCGCAATGCCCGAACAGCCCGAACGGTCTGTGCGACCCGCGTGGCATCGGTCTGAATCCTATCGTCAACCAGCTCTGGTCGAAGTTAATGCCACGGGCAAACGACCCGATTTATGGCCAAAACGGCGCCGACCAATTCAATGTGCAGGGGTATCTCGCGACCATTCGAGCTCCGCTCAACTCCGACTTTCATGTGGCCCGGCTCGATCATGACTTCGGCTCGAAATGGCGCTTCTTCGCCAGTTGGCGCGCCCAACACATCGTCAATACGACGACGAACCAGGTGGACATCGGAGGCGCTCTGCCGGGCAATAGCTTCGGACAACCGGTGGCCACAGCTCTGCGGCCGCAAGTGGCCGAGCTATTGGTGGCGGGGATGACGACGACCATCTCTCCACACACGACCAATGACTTCCGGTTCAGCTATCAGTACAACTGGTGGCAGTGGTCGAGCAGCAACGCCCCACCGCAACTCCCCGGACTTGGAGGCGCGGTCGAGATCGCCCCTGGTAACGCGAGTGGCGCGGAAAGCATCAACGCGCTGATCCCCTATAACGTGAACACTCAAAACATCCGCCAGCGCATCTGGGACGGTCAGGACAAGATGTTTCGCGACGACGTCACAATGCTCAAGGGCAATCACCTCTTGCAGTTCGGTGGCATGTACCAGCGCAACTACAATTTCCATTCGCGCACCGACAACGGGCAAGGGGTCAATAACCAGATCGTCTATCAGGTCTCCAGTTCGACCATCAACTTCTCCAACTCGCCTTACATCCCGGGTTCCGTGCCCACCACCCAGCAGCCCCTCTATCGCAACCTCTACTCGGAGGTGTTGGGATTAGTCAGCCTGCCTCAGGTGGTCTATACGCGCGTCGGTAAAGATCTGACTCTGCAGCCGGTCGGAAGTTCAGCCTTCGATCGTAGCATCATCCCCTACTACAATGTCTATTTCAGCGACACCTGGCGGATGAAACCGACGTTGACACTGACCTATGGCCTCGGATACACGGTCGAGATGCCGCCCTACGAACTCGATGGGAAACAGGTCGCGCTCGTGGATTCCGGTGGCAATCTAGTCTCCACGGAGGACTACTTTGCCCAGCGGAAAAAGGCCGCGCTCGCCGGGCAAGTCTATAATCCGACCCTTGGATTCGAGCTGGTTGGGAATGTAGGCAAGGGCCTCAAGTATCCTTATGAACCCTTCTATGGCGGATTCAGCCCACGCGTCTCCATGGCGTGGAATCCCAATTTTAGCTCTGGACTGCTCGGCAAAACTCTGGGACAGGGCAAGACGGTCATCCGCGGCGGTTATGGCATTATCTACGGCCGGGTGAACGGCGTGGGCCAGGTGTTGGTACCGCTGCTCGGCGTCGGCTTGTTGCAATCAGTGAGCTGCCCGGGGCCCAGCAAGACCGGGCAATGTCTGGGGAGTAATAAAGTAGACCCGAACACAGTCTTCCGCATCGGGACGGATGGCATGGTAGCGCCGCTCCCGGCAGTGACGCAGACCTTGTCGCAGCCCTTCTTATCGGGAGTGGGCGGTAACGCTATCGCCGCTGACGCCACGGTTCTCGATCCACACTACCGGCCCGAGAAGACTCATAACTTCGGCTTGACGATCCAGCGCCAGGTTTCGGAGAAGTTGTCGATTGAGGTCGGCTACATCGGACGGATCATCCACAACGAGTTCCAGGAGTTCAATCTGGACGCCGTGCCTTACATGACGACTCTGGGAGGCCAGACCTTCGCCAACGCCTACGCGGCTCTTTACACTGCGCTGAACGCCGGGGCGGCTCCCGCGTCCATAGCGAAGCAGCCATTCTTTGAAACGGCGTTGGGCGGGGCGAGTTCGGCCTACTGCAATGCCTTTCCAAGTTGCACTGCGGCGGTGGCCACCAATCAGAAGACCGCTATTCTCAACACGGCCGTGTCCGACTTCTGGGCCGCGCTCAACCGGGCGAATGGGTGGATACTGGGCCGCACCATGCTCAGCTCGGACCCTGCCCAAGCGACGACGCTCAATACGAACGCCAGCCTCGGATACGGGAACTATAACGCCTTGTTCGTCACGCTCAGAATGCGCGATTGGCACGGCGTTAATGGCATCTCGAACTTCACCTGGGGACGGGCGCTGGGAACGGCGGCTCTGGGGCAGTACAACAGTTCCAATACCGCCCTCGACCCATTTAACCTGAAGGCCAACTACGGGCCGCAAAACTTCGACATCAAGTTTCTTTACAACTTTGCCCTCTACTATCAGGTCCCCTTCTTCAAGGGCAAGAAGGGATTCCTGGGCCATGCGTTGGATGGATGGATCATCGCTCCACTCTTTACCGCCCAGAGCGGCAACGGGACTTCAGCAACCTACAGTGAAGGAAGCTGCACCGGGTGCCAGGCGTTCGGCGAGGTCACCCCGCCAGGCTCGTCGTCTTCGACGGCCGAGAACGCGGTCTTCGCAGCGAAGTACACGGGCGGAAACTCAGCCCATAAGGGCGTGACCGGTTCCAACGGCATTGGCACCAACAACCCGGAAGGCATCAACATGTTTGCCGATCCGGCCGCAGTCATAGCCCAATTCCGGAAGTGTGTCCTGGGTATCGACACCAGTTGTGGCGGCTACTATACGATGCGAGGTTTGCCTCGGTGGAACCTGGATGCGACCCTCTCCAAGGACTTCAGGTTCACAGAGCGGATCGGCGCCACTTTCAGCTTCCAGTTCACCAATGTCCTGAACCACTTCCAGCCGGCCGATCCGGCTCTGGTTCTGACCACACCGACACAGTTTGGCAGGATCACCGGTCAGGTCGGCCAGCCGCGGCAGTTGGAATTCGGTCTGCGGCTTCACTTCTAGATCAGTCTGTTTGGAATCACCCTGTAACTACGAAGAAGCGTCGCAGGCTCTCAGCCTGCGACGCTTCTGATTGGTACCGCTACCGCGCGCGTAAGCAAGCGGCCGACATGGTTCTCCCGTTGAAACGCGTTCCTAAGTTTGGCATCAAGCGCTTGAGCTATCCAAAAATTCCAACAGAATTCAGAAAAATGGACACATTCTGGTCTGGAATCCAGTCTTCAAGCTTATAAGTGGAGAAAAATCAACGCCGTAAATTCACGTTCTCATCAGGCACACATGTTGCCTATGCTTAATCTCCACATTTACTTTCTTTATAGTCCATCAATTTTTACAGCTCGTCGTTATCCGCCAAAGACTTTAAGTCGCAGCATCGCTCTCGCCAGCGGCTGATTTCTTGTCAACCAGAAGGCGCCATGCAAAGTGAAAAGCAATGATGCGGCTCCTTCTTTAAATAACCCTAGAACCACCCAGGAAGGAGATCCTGTATGAAACCCTGCATGATCAGATTTCTAGCATTAGCAATTTTCTTGGCCGTAAGCGGTTTGGCGGCCTTCGGACAGGGCGGGGCGACCGCGCCACTCTCAGGACTGGTACTCGATCAAAGTGGAGCCGCGGTGTCCGGCGCCATAGTGATCGTCAAAAATAACGCGACCGGCGCGGAGTCCAATGTGACCACGGCCGGTAATGGAACATACACTGTCCCGGCCCTCGGCGCTGGCGTATACACGGTGACGGTCGAAGCCCCAGGGTTCAAGAAGGCCGTCCTGCAGGACATAAAGATCGACGTTGGCGTCGCTGCGACCGCTAACGTAATGCTCGAAATCGGCGCGACGAGCGAGTCGGTCGTGGTAGAGGGCGCAGGCGAGGTCTTGCAGACTCAGTCTGCCAACGTCTCCACCACAATACAGACCAAACAGATCAGCCAACTTCCGCTTCAATCCCGCAATACTATATATTTCTTGACCATGCTGCCGGGCGTAAGCTCAGCGGCGACGGCCAGTCCGCGCAACTCCACAGTCAACGGTCTGCCGTCAACCGCCTACAACATCACGATTGACGGCCTTAACACGCAGGACAATTTACTCAAGAGCACAGATGGATTCTTCAGTTTCATCTCTCCGAGTGTGGACGCGATCCAGGAGGTCACTCTTTCCACAGCCACGCCCGGGGCCGAGAGCGCAGGACAGGGCGCGATCCAAATCAAGTTCGCCACCCGATCGGGAACCAACGAATACCACGGCAGCCTTTATGAATACCATCGCAACACGGTTTTGAATACCAACTACTGGTTCACGAATCGTGACTCGAGGCCTTATGACGTTAAGACGGCCAAGTTCTGTGACGGCACCGCTACGGGCGAGCCCTATGACCCGAACAAATGCAAAGCGCCGCGCGCAGCCAATCTGTTCAATCAATTCGGCGGCCGTGTTGGCGGCCCCATCTCGATTCCAAAACTCTTCAATGGGAAGGACAGGGCTTTCTTCTTCGTCAACTTCGAGGAATTCCGCCAGCCCAACTCGATTACCCGAAATCGGACGATCCTGACTCCTGATGCCCAAGCCGGCATCTTCAGGTATACGGGCGGGCCGGCGGCCGGCATCAACCTGCTGACGCTCGGTGGACAGACGGCGGCTACTGATCCGATAGTCAGTAAATTGCTCGCCGACATTCGCAGCGCGTCGGCAAGCACGGGCGGCGTTCAGCCATCGTCCAATCCCAATACGCAGACGTTCACCTTCAATAACAGCAGCATGGGGAGACGCTATTTCCCGACGGTGCGGCTCGATTTCAATCTTTCGAGCAAACACAGCCTGTCGAATACCTATAATTACCAGAGCTACGTGACCACAGTGGACACCCTCAATAACGTAGATCCGGCCTTCCCGGGCTTTGCGAATCACGGCGGCCAGTTCTCGAACCGGTTCGCGGAGTCGTTGACGCTGCGTTCCACCTTGACGCCGAGACTCGTAAATGAGGCGCGCGCCGGATTGACCGGCGGCACGGTACTCTTCTTCCCGGATATCAACGCCGGGCAGTTCGCCAATCAAGGAGGCTTTGGCATCGGCACATCGGCTACCAGTACAACCACTGGCTTCGGGGTGTTTGCAGGCCTCACCAACCCCACGGTGTCGAACGGTCCGGAGCGTCGCAATGCGCCGGTCTGGGACTTCGCCGATAGCGTGACCTGGACACGTGGATCGCACAGCTTTAGCTTCGGGGGCCAATTCACGCAGGCCAGTTTATGGATCAACGATCAAAATGTCGTGCCTACACTCACGTTTGGCATGGTCAATAACGACCCGGCGAATGGCCTAATCACCTCAGCGTTCCCCGCCGGTACGTCCGATACGGTCATCAACTCCGCGAAGAGCCTCTACGCGATCTTGACCGGGCGCGTCTCTTCCCTCGCGGCGAACGCCGTTTTGGATGAGACGACCAACCAGTACCAATATCTGGCCGCGCAGATTCGGCGTGGACGCCAGCGTGAATGGGGTTTCTTCGGGCAGGATTCATGGCGAGCGACTGCGAACCTGACACTCACCGGCGGCTTGCGTTACGAGTTGCAGCTTCCCTTCAGCGTGCGAAACGGCATTTACACGACAACCACCGGCGCCGGTTTGTCCAGGTCCTCCGGTCCCACGCAATTCGTCCAATTCAAGGACGGCGACCGAGCTTACAATACCGACAAAAATAACATCGCTCCGAGCGTCGGCTTTGCCTGGAGCCTGCCCGCGAAAAACGGCTTGCTCAAGCGCATCATCGGCGAGGGCGGACAGACAGTGATCCGCGGAGGCTACTCGATCGCATATGAGCGCCAAGGCTCGAATACATTCCTCAACTTTGACAACAATCCCGGCATTACTTTCCCGGCCACACGCAACGCCACGATCGGCAACCTGGCCACGACCCAGTGCCCTCTGCCGATTTTGCTGAGTAACCCGAGTTGCCTTGGCGCGCCTGCTTTCTCGAGCACACCGAGTTATCCGCTCGTCGCCGGCACAAGCGCCGTGTCGATTACCGGCCAGGCATTTATCTTTGATCCGCAAATCCAAACGCCATACGCCCAATCCTTTACCCTCGGCATCCAGCGCGAGATCACCAAGGATATGGCCTTTGAGGTACGCTACGTCCATACGCGCAACCTTCAGACATGGCTGAACTACAATCTCAACGAGATCAATATCGTAGAGAATGGGTTCCTCAATGAGTTCAAGCTGGCGCAAGCCAACTTACAGGCCAACATCAAGGCCGGCAAAGGCAGTACTTTCGCCTATACTGGCGTGCCGGGGACTTCGCCTCTGCCGATCTACATGGCATACTTTCAAGGCGCTCCAAATGGAGTCAAACCGGACCCCAATCTGCCGGGCAGTTACACCGCCTCAAACTGGAGCAGCACTAACTTCACCGGTCCGTTAGCCATCAACAACCCGAACCCCGGCGGAGGTTTCTCAACCACCGGACCGGCGTCGTCAAGCTCCACACAAGGTCTGTTTGGTGACCCGAGGCTCCGTAGCAACGCTTTAGCCGCGGGCTTGCCGCCGAACTTCTTCGTGGTCAATCCGGAAATCCTGGGCGGGGTCTTTATCGAGGGCAACGGTGGTTTTAACAACTATAACGGATTGCAGTTGGAGGTACGCCGACGCCTGTCTAAGGGACTGCTGGTGGAAGCCAATTATACCTTTGCCAAGAGCCTTACCTCGCAGTCGTACTCGTTCCGCGCCCCCCGGTTCAATATAACGACCTACACCAACGGAGGCGGGAATACCGGAACCAATACCGGCGGCACGCTGCTTCACGCCTTCAAGGCCAACTGGCTTTATGAGCTACCGATTGGCAAAGGCAAGATGCTGTTAGGCAAACCCAGCGGTTTCGCCGGCGGCCTGCTTGACAAGGTCATCGGTGGCTGGGAGTGGAATGGCACGGCGCGCATTCAGAGCGGGTCCAATATTGATATGGGGAACGTCAGGCTGGTCGGGATGACGAGGAAGGACCTCCAGAAAGCGCTCCAGGTGCGCCAGGACTTTGTCGTTGACTCCACTGGCGCCCCGGTGCTGACCAAGGCGGGCCTGAAGACTGCGGCCAGCTACTTCTTGCCACAAGATATCATCGAAAACACGATCCGGGCCTTCAACGTGAGCGCAACTTCGGCGACCGGTTACGGCGACCGCGGCGTTCCATCGGGACGCTACATTGCGCCGGCCAACAACAGTAGTTGCATTCAGGTGGTCAGAGGGGACTGTGGTTTCACCGACCTCTTTATCACCGGCCCGAAGTTCGTGCGCTTCGATATGAGCGCAGTCAAGAGGTTCAGGTTCAGTGAGCGGATGAATTTCGAATTCCGCGCCGAGTTCCTGAACGCCTTCAACAACATCAACTTCCTCTTCCCAACCACTTTCAACAACGGAACCGCTACCTTCCTCGGCGCCGACACCTTTGGCCAGGTAACGGCCGGCTATCGTGATGTGAACAACACACAAGATCCGGGCGGACGGCTGATTCAGCTCGTCGGCCGCTTCAACTTCTGATTATCGTTCCTCTCATTGATGGGGAGTAGCGCGGTCTCCGGACTGCGCTACTCCCCTCTTCGCTTTCGACACGCTGAAAAATTCACCCCGGAGACAGATCATGAAGAAGCTCGCAATCACACTTATGTTCGTCTTCGCTTTTGTCCTCGCCGCCGGAGCGCAAAAGAAGACGAAACCTTGGGATGAATGGAATGAGAAAGAAGTCCAGAAGATGCTGAACGATTCTCCCTGGGGGCAGACGCAGACTGAAACCAACACTTCGGAGATGGTTTACTCTCCAACCAACCAGGGAGTGTCAAGCGTCTCCCGATCTACAGAAGGCGCATACAATCAGGCCATCAACCTGAATTTTCGGATTCGATTGCTCTCCGCAAAGCCGATCCGTCAGGCGTTCGCTCGCAGTGTAGGAATGAAAAACCCGCAACTGGTGGAGAGGTTGCGCGCATTCGCCGATCAGAAATCGGACCAATGGATCGTCGTGGCGGTAGATTACGATTCCACCGATCAGCGATTCACGGGCAAGGCGATGCAATTGTTCAACAGCGCCATTACAAGCACACTGAAAAATAACACCTACCTAGAAATCAAAGACGGCAAGCGTGTTTTCCTGCAAGAGTATATGGCCCCGATTAAGGATGGGATGGGCGCGAAATTTGTTTTCCCTCGAACCATCGACGAGAAGCCGTTCGTCAATTCCGAGAGCGGTTATCTGCGCTTCTACGCGGAGATGGGGGCCAACATCAAGCTTAACACGCGCTTCAAGATCGCCGACATGATGTACGACGGCAAGTTGGAATACTAATATGCGCATGCAGCGAGCCGCGTATCTGCTCCGCGTCGTCTGATGGGGCGACGACCGAACAATTCCACTTCAAGACTGAATTAGGATGGCGAAGGCCCCACCGCGACCCTGAAGCTGGATAAGTCCTTTATTGTCAATGCTGTTCAGCTAAAACGGGCAATGCTCCAGCAATTCTCAATACGGGGAATTCATTCGAGTTGAAGACGATAGAGGGAAGCCAGATGTCGCTAGAGGGCCTCCATGGATTTAAAAACAAGGATGCTGAAAAGGTGTCGTATCGAAGCCCAGAGTTTAACTTTCGTGCGCAGACCTTGATGCAAAGTACGAAAGAAGCGGCAACACCGTTGTTGAATCTGATCGATAGTGAAGGTTGGGGAATACCCGCCCCTACGCGCGCGGTAATTTCACCGCGTCAGGCTTCGATGCCGCGTTTGCCGAAGAACTCCTTGAGCGCGGGGTAGACGTCTTCTTTGTCGTCGATCCGCACGCCGATGAAGCGCTCTTTGTTTTGCAGGCGGTCGTTGAAGATCGAGAGCAGCGCGCCCGAGCTGCGGCGGTAAGTCGCCATGCCCTCCTCGCCGATCTCGCCGTAGCCGAACAGGTTGCAAATCTCGATCATCTTGTCGGCGAGCTTCACCGCGTCTTCGTTGTCGGAGTAGTAATTATCCCCGTCCGAGAAATGGAACGGGTAGACGTTCCAATCCTTCGGCGGGTAGCGTTCGGCGATGATTTCGAGCGCGAGCCTGTAGGCCGAACTGACCACCGTCCCGCCCGATTCGCCCTGCGTGAAGAACTGCTCTTCGGTGACCTCTTTGGCCTCGGTGTGGTGACTGATGAAGACGATCTTGACGTTGTCGTATTTCGTCCGCAGGAATCGAACCATCCAGAAGAAGAAGCTGCGCGCGATGTATTTCTTGAACTCGCCCATCGATCCACTAACGTCCATCATTGCTATGACCACGGCGTTCGATTCGTATTTGATCTCCTCTTCCCAGGTTTTGAACCGGAGGTCTTCCTTCTTGATCGGGCCGAGCTTGGCCTGGCCTTTGTCACGCGCCTGGCGGCGGATGTTTTCCAGGATCGTCCGCCGCTTGTCCAGATTCGAGAGGACGCCGGTGCGGCGGATCTCGGTGAACTTGGTGGTCTTCGATTGGATGGCCTGCTTCGACTTCTCTTCGAGGAAGGGCAGTTGGAGGTCTTCGAAGATCAACGCGGCGATCTCGTCAATGTCTACCTCGGCCTCGTAATAATCCTGTCCCGGGCTGTCTCCGGCCTGACCAGGGCCTTGCCCTTGCTGGTTCTCGCGGCCGACGACGTCGCCGACCTTGGTGTTGCCATCGCCCTGGCCGACGTGTTTGCGCTTGCGGTAATCGAAGCGAAACTTGTATTCGTCGAGCGCGCGCATCGGCACCTTGACCGTCCTGCGGCCGTTCGAAAGGATGATCGACTCGTTCGAGACGATCGAGCCGAGATTCTTTTTGATCGCATCTTTGATGCGCTCCTTGTGGCGTTCCTGGTCAATAATGCCTTTTCGCTGGAGTGACCAATCGTTGCGTTGGACAGACATATATGATTACCTCTCACTCTATGATATAGACGCGCCCCTCAAGGAAATCGAATTGAAGACGGCGACCGGCGAAAGCATTCACACCAAGAATAAAGTTGATGTTCAGGCGAAGCGGCGACAAACTATCAACCACCGCTAAACAGGGCGGCAATTCCAACCCGGCGAATCCAACCGGCGGTAATTCAACTGTTCGACAGAAAGTTTGTCGTCCGCCGAGAGTGCGAATCAAATGCTCGCCAACCTTAGGCAGCCCGAACTCAAAAGCCAACTGCGGCTCGATGAGGCTGATCCCCGCTCCGGTGTCAACCAACGCGGTATAACGCTCCCTTTTGATGTGAATCGACACAATCGGCAGGTTGTTCTTGTCAAATGTCAGCCATCTACGAGACATCGGCGAAATTACGCAGTTAAGGGTTGGTTGTTTGCGTCCAAGACTACAAAAGTTGGGACGACGATAGGTTGCGGCCCAGGAAATACGCCGCGCGTCGTCAAGTTGATGGCCCCTTTCCTCCGCAAATCATTTTTTATTTCCAGAAACTCGATCGAGTTCTCCGCCGCGGCGATCAGCTTTCCTTCATAGATTTGGTGAGTGTCTTCACGCGTGACTTCAATCAGGAGCCACAGCTCCGGGTACATCTCTTCCCATTCCTTAATGGGTTTGGTTTCGGTCGAGTTGATTATTCGCAGAGTCGGCCTCTCTTCAGCGATCTTTCTTAGCCTGGCCATCTCGGCGTCGTAATCGAAGCCGGGCAATTGTTCCGCAGTCTCAGTGTTAACTGTATTGCCCATATTTCCCTCCTAGTGAAAACACCCGCACAGCCCTAAGCCATGCGGGTGAATACGTTTATGGCCGGGGAGTCCCGATTATCTCGACAGCAGCGTGCCGACGTAACTCAACAACTCGTTGGCGCAGACCGGGCAGTAGCCGTGGTCTTTGACCAGGCGGTCGACGACCTCGTTGATGCGGCGCAACTGGTCGGCGTCGGGCGTTTTGGTCGAGGTGGTGATCTTCACGACGTCCTTGAGGTCGGCGAAGATCTTCTTCTCGATGGCCTCTTTCAGCCGCTCGTGGGAGTTGTACTCGAAGGCCTTGCCTTTGCGCGAATATGAAGAGATGCGGATCAGGATCTCCTGACGGAAAGTGTTCTTGGCGTTTTCGGAGATGCCGATCTGCTCTTCGATCGAACGCATCAGCCGCTCGTCGGGTTCGAGCTCTTCCTCGGTGATCGGGTCCTTGATCTTCTCCTTGTTGCAATAGGCCTCGACGTTGTCGAGGTAGGAGTTGCACATGTTCCTCGCCATCTCCTCGAAGGAATAGACGAAGGCGCGCTGCACTTCGGTCTTGGAGATGTTGTCGTATTCGCGTTTGGCGGACGCAATCAGGTTCAGATAGCGTTCTCTTTCATCGGGCGTGATGCCGGTGTGCTGATCGAACCCATCCCTGATCGCGCGCAGGGCGTCGATCGGATTGATACAGGTGATGTTGTCGCGCACCAGGGCGTTCGACAACCGATTGATGATGTAGCGCGGCGAGATGCCGTCCATGCCTTCGCGGACGGTCTCTTCCTTCAACTCGCGCACGTCCTTCGATTTGAAGCCTTCGACGTCCTCGCCGTCGTAGAGCTTCATCTTTTTGACGATGTCCACGTTGGCCTTCTTCGGCTCTTCGAGCCGCGTCATGACGGCGAACATGGCCGCGATCTTCAACGTGTTCGGCGCGAGGTGAATGTTGCGCAGAGCCTGGGACTGTTTGAGCAGCTTGTCGTAAATGCGCTCTTCCTGGGTGACCTTCAGGTTGTATGGGACTTTGACCATGATGATGCGGTCCTGAAGGGCTTCGGACTTCTTGTTGCCGACGAAGGCGTTATATTCGTTCTCATTGGTGTGCGACATGATCACTTCGTCGGCGTAGATCAGCGCGAACCGCCCGGTCTTGATGTTCTGTTCCTGCGAAAGGGTCAGCAGCGAATATAGGAACTTTTCGTCGACCTTCAAGATTTCGATGAACTCCATCATCCCGCGGTTGGCGATGTTGAGTTCCCCGTCGAAGCGGTAGGCGCGCGGGTCCGACTCGACGCCGATCTCGCCGATCGTCGAAAGGTCAATCGAACCAGTCAGTTCGGTAATGTCCTGGCTCTTCGGGTCGCTCGGGGCGAAGGTGCCGATGCCGATGCGATCTTTTTCGGAGAAGACGATGCGCTTGACGAAAACGTCTTCGTGCCTCCCCTGGTAGACATGTTCGAGGTTATATCGGCATTGTGGGCAGAGCTCGCCTTCGATGTAGAGGCCGTAATGCTTTTCGATCTCGGGCCGTAATTCCAGAGGGATCAGGTGCAGCGGCTCCTCGTGCATCGGGCAGTCCTTGATCCCGTAAACGGCCCCGCCGTCGCCGCGCGCCCAATCCTCCAGCCCGCGTTTGAGCAGGGTGACGATGGTCGATTTACCGCCGCCGACCGGCCCCATCAGCAACAGAATTCTTTTGCGGACTTCGAGCCGCTGCGCCGCCGACTTGAAATACTCGACAATCTTGGCGATCGACTCCTCAATGCCGAACAACTCGCTGCTGAAAAAGTTATACCGCGTGAGCTCGTCTCGCGTGCCTTCGGCGATTTTCTCGGTCCCCGCCGCCAGAATCATGTCGCAGATGCGGGCGTGAGAGAGCGAAGCGAGACGTGAATTAGCCGTGACCAACTCGAAGTATTCCCGGAATGTGCCTTCCCAGACCAAGCGCTCGCGCTCGCGCCGATGAGCTTCGAGCATCTCGGTGAGACTCATGGTGTTTTCTTGCTCTGCCATGGCTGCTACTCCTGGCCGTCATCTCCGTCCCCAGTGCCGGTGGAGATTAACAGCCCGTTGTGGGTTCGACTTTCAGTTCCCCGGCTGCCCTGGCGGCCGGAAAGCTTAAAGAAGAGGGGGAACGCCGTTTATTTTGGGGGTTAACGGCCTGAATCAGTTTTCATATCCGATTGTCCAGGCCGTCTCACGTTTCGTGACCGCAACGGCCTGAGCGGGTTACCTCAGTTAGCGGTTGAAGTATATCACAGGGCTGCTCCCTGCAATCATAGACGTCATCAAAATCGCTTTATAATCTGATCAATCTATCAGTACAACTCTCGGACGCCAAAGGGTTTTGCTCGAATCGAACTCGGCGATCGCGATGAGTTGATTTTTTTTATCGCAGAGTTTGGCGAGCGCTCCGTTCGTATAATCCGCCCGCCCTCCTTCCGGGTGTTCGATTGAACGACCATGAGAAACGCGTTCGCGCTCCTCAGAGCCAATTTGCAACGTGGGCATCGCGATCGTATCGGCCATTGGGATCATGACCCGACGCTCGGGGCCCGACCGCGCCAAGTCGGCCAACTCTTCCAACGTCACGGCGCTGTCGAGTGAACAATTCCCGGATCTGATTCTCCGCAACCTCGTCAAGTGCGCCCCGACGCCCAGGATCTCGCCGATCTCTTCGGCAAGCGCGCGGATATAAGTCCCTGACGAGCAGACGACCCGGAATGAAAACTCATCGGGCGCGGTTTGCGCGTCCACTTGCGCCCCTCCGAAACAGGCAGCCGGCTCGAGCAGTTCAAGTTTTTTGATTTCCACTGCAATTGGCGCGCGTTCTATTTCTTCTCCGCGCCGCGCCATCTCGTATAGCTTCACTCCGCCGATCTTTTTCGCGGAATACATCGGCGGAATCTGTTTGATAGGTCCTAGAAAACGACTAAACGCCTCTATTACCTTTTCGGACGTAATATTTCCGGCGTCGGTTACAGGCGTCTTCGGCGTTCCCGTCAGATCGCCGGTGTCGGTCGCGAACCCCAACCGCATCGTGGCGACGTACTCCTTATCGTCGCCGGTCAGGAACTGGACCAGCCGGGTCGCGCGGTTTACGCAGACCACCAACACCCCAGTCGCAAACGGGTCGAGCGTTCCGGCATGCCCGACGCGGCGGGTCCCGAGAATTTTCCGCACCCGCGCCACGACGTCGTGCGAAGTCAGACCTTCGGGTTTATCTATGACCAGAACCCCATCCTGTGATTGCGGATTCTCTGATTGCGGATTGCGGATTGCGGATTGCGGATCTTCGGATTGCGGATTGCGGATTGCGGATTGCGGATTGTCGCTTTCCGCAACCGGATTGTTCTTTTGAATTTTCTCTGGGTTGCTCATTACATCTTTCCACATAGTTAATCCGCGCGGCTCAAGATTCCAAAAATCCGCAATCCGCAATCCGCAATCCGCAATCCGAAGGTCCGCAATCATTAATACTTTCGCGCGTGTTAACTTTTACGCCTTCGCGCCAGTTGGCGTTGACCCCAATCCGATACGCCTCGATTCGCGGCGAGACGCATTGCGCTACAGTCTGGAACGTCCGGTGAAATCGAAGGCGTGGGGCAACCAGATAGAGCAGCGGCGATCGGTCGGCGATGGCGACGCCTTCAAACAGCCCACGCTTTTTGAACTCGTTGCGCAAGCGCCCCTGTTCGACTCTCAGCCAGTAATCTGTCCCCTGTAAGGGCAGTTGAGGGTCTTCCGCCGCCTTGATTTCGATCACGGCCAGGCGGCCATCGTGATTTACGGTCAAAAGATCGATGACCGAACGCTCATCGGCCCGCCAGGCCGGAATTTGCGAATAGACGAAACGCTCATCGAACGTGGCGTCGAGCCGGCGAATGTCGCGGCGCAGCAGCGATTCCAACCATGCCTCGGCGCGCAACGAATAGAACGGATGTCGGCGGTCGAGACAATCAGCCGAACGATAGCGGACGATTTCCCGTACGAGACTTTCAAGTTCGCAGAAATTTGATTCAGTCATGGCTACCAGATTTGCCTCGCCTTCGGAACTCCCCCCGACCACTCCGAATTTCGCCTGCCCGCCCGCGCTCAGGCGGGCAAATTCCAGGCCTTTGATCTCAAAGCGTTCGCGGCCACTCCTCAAGTCTCGCCGCGTTTCAATCAAATCGGGCGCCAGATTGATTATTCGTTCACGCCACCTCTCATCCGGCGTTGAAGCGCCGGGCCAGATCACTTCCCGAGGGTGAGAATTGAGCAGTTCGTCCTGTGTGACGGGACGGACGCCGATCATCTCTTCGCCGCCCTCGTCGACCTCGAAGCATTCTATTTGCGCGCCCAGATGCGAAACGTCGAGAAGCGTCACTCGCTCAATCGCCGTTTGCGAGCGCCCTTTCGGCAGGCAGAACCATAAACGCTTCGCCCGATCTTTCCCGTCTCGTTTTTCGTTGAACGCCGCCAGGCTCACCAAGCCGGCGGCTACTATGCCGTCAACGCCGGCCTGTGATTCGGCTTCGCCGACGCCGATCGCCAGGACCGTTTGGCCGTCCGATTTCAAGACGAGCCTCGCGTGCCGGCCCACGCCAGAACGCGACCGGCTGGAGCCTGTGGTCACGCGCCCGACCCTTGTCCCGTTGAAACTCTTCGTAATCAGGCGCGAGAGCGTTTCAGCGTAACTTTTCCTTCGCTCGCCGGGCGTCAGGTTTTCACGTTCGCGCATTTCACGCCATTTAGCCGGGTCGCGCAAAGTCAACAGGGTCGTCTCGCGGGCCATCCCGCGGGTCGCCTGCAACCGCAATTCGCCCCGATCAATTTCGTAAGCCGTCACCCGCCAGCTTTGCGACACGCCTTCATCCCACCACGCGAAGATCAATTTGCCCCATTCGACGCCGAATTCGAAATTCCCTCGCGCGAGCGTCGCCGCCTGAGCGCCGCCGATGAACAGGCTCAACTCCGCGCAGTCAATCGTCGCGCGTTCGATCTCGTATCTGGCCTCCGCCGATTCCTCGTTGTCGCTGAGCGTCTTCATAACCTTCATGAAAAGTTCAACTCACGACTCACTAATTTGAGGATCGAGGATAGAAGATCGAGGATCGCAATCCCGGTTCTCATTTCTCGATCCTCGATCCTCAATCCTCGATCCTCAATCCTCGATCCTCGATCCTCTACTTTTGTAACGCTTCTTGTGGGCTGTTTACGCGCTGTGCTACCATCCCGGTCGTAGACGGCTTGCGTATATTCTACACATTCTCGACTTGATCAATCCATACTGTCAGTGCCTTTAAGGGGAAGTTATGGTTTGTCACAACTGTGGACGCGAAATCAAAGTCGTCGGCAAAGTCTTGCGCACAGACGAATGCCCGCATTGCGACGCCGACGTCCATTGCTGCAAAAATTGCCGCCACTTCGATCCCGGCAAAAACAATCAATGCAGCGAGCCGCAGGCCGAATACGTGCGAGAAAAAGATCGGGCCAATTTCTGCGACTATTTCGAGCCTAACAATCGTGTGCCGCTCACCAGCCGCGGTGGCTCACAAAGCTCCAACCGCGACGACGTGCGCAAGGCGTTCGATAATTTATTCAAAAAAACCTAGCGTTAGGCGGCCCGTGAGGGAAGGCGCATGCTCAATTCCCGATATCACTCACGGCGCCGCCTGCCACAAATAGCCCGAATAAGTGGGGCGGCGCGGCGGCGAGTGGGCGGCGGGCGCCTCTGTTTTTCATTTTTCATATGGATCATTCTTTTAAAGACTGGACGACGGAAGACTATGGTCCGACGGTCGTCCACAATCCGCCGGAATTCTTTCCGCGGCCGGCCCCGCAAAAAGCCGGGGCCGAATCCGACGAGCTCACCGTCGGCCGGTTGCTGTTTCACCTGCTTCTGCTCGGCTTGACTGTCTTGACGACGACCTTCGCGGTGGGACTCTTCATGCTCGGCGGCATTACTAAAGGCGCGGTCTATTCGTTCACAGTGCTTTCGATCCTCGGGGCGCATGAGATGGGGCATTACATAGCCTGCCGGTGGTACGGAGTGCGCGCGACGCTGCCATACTTCATTCCGGTTCCGCTTCCGCCTGTCGGAACTTTCGGGGCGTTCATCAAGATCAAATCCCCGATCCCTTCACGGCGCGCGTTGTTCGACATAGGCATCGCCGGGCCGCTGGCCGGGTTCGTCTTTGCGCTACCGGCGGCTTTCATCGCGCATTATTTCGCCACGCCGTCAAGCTTGTCTGGCGATGTCACCTTTAACGATCCACTGCTATTTCAATTCCTCTTGCGCGCGTTTCATCTGCCTGCGACGATCGAAACAAATCCGGTCTGGATGGCGGCCTGGGTCGGCGTGTTTATGACCGCATTAAACCTGTTGCCGATCGGGCAGCTCGACGGAGGTCACGTGACCTATGCGGTCTTCGGGCGGCGCGGCCATCGCTTGACGGCCTGGGCGAGTTATGCCGCCGTGATCGCGCTGGCCGTTTTTTCCGTCAAGAGCGGGACGTGGAACTGGGTGGTCTTCGCCGTGCTGCTGACGCTGGTGATACGCGTGGGCCACCCGCCAGTCGTCGATGAGGACGAACCGTTGGGATTGGCCCGCATACTCGTGGCGATCATAGGCTTGCTGGTTTTCGCCCTGTCGTTCATACCAATCCCGATAACAATTCACTGATTGCGGGTTGCGCGGTACTGCCCCGGAGTCGCAATTGAGAACGGAGAATCCGAATATGACCCTTTACGCATCGGACGTGATGGTTAAGGACGTGATCACCGTGACCGAATCAATGCCGCTTAAAGACGTCGCCAGAATGTTCGTTGAAAAGAAGATCACCGGCGCTCCCGTGGTCGACGCCGAAGGCGAGCTTGTCGGCGTGATCTCCGAAACCGACATCATCCGCAAGACGACCAGCATCGGCGCCTGGTCGCCCAGCACCGTCGGCCAGATCATGACCAGGCCGGCGGTCACGGTCTCTCCCAACGAAACGCTGCAGCGCGTTTGCGAGATGATGTACAACCGCCGCATTCATCGTGTGGTCGTGGCCGAGGGGGCCCGAATCAAAGGCATCCTGACGACGATGGACATTCTGCGAGCCATCGCCACGAATTTGGGTGGGACAGACTTTAGTCTGCCCGTCGGATGAATTCATGAATTCATCCGACGGGCAGACTAAAGTCTGTCCCACTTTAACAGCACGCCTGATCGCTGTTGACGAAGCCGACCTGATGCGCGTCCAGCGCGCTTTCGAAGACCTTTCCCGGGTTGAGAACGCCGTTCGGGTCCATCGCCCGCTTGATCGTCTTCATCAATTCCACCGCCGGCGCCTTGACTGCCAGATCGAAGAAAGGCGCCTTGGCGTAGCCGACCCCGTGTTCGCCCGAAATCGTCCCGCCCAACTCGACCGCCTTCTCGAAAATCCGCCGCACCGCTTCGGCGCCGCGCCGGCGCGTCGCCTCATCATCGTCTTGCAGCATCACGTTGACGTGGAGGTTGCCGTCGCCCGCGTGTCCGAACGTAGGAATCAGAAATCCTGTGTCGCGGCTGAGTTCCTCGATGAAATCTAGCATCGCCGGAATGCGCGACCTCGGCACGACCGCGTCATGGTTAAGTTTGATCTTGCCCGTGCGGGCCACGGCCGGAGACATCTTGCGGCGCACTTCCCAGATAGCGTCCGCCTCGGCGTCGTTCGCCGCCTCGCGGAATTGAATCGCTCGATGTTTGCGGAGCATCTCGCGGACTATCTCGGCCTCGCGCGCGACGGCCTCGCGCAATCCGTCGACTTCGATGATCAACAGGGCGCCCGCATTGCGCGGCAAACCTGACGGCTCGTAATCCTCGATCGCGTTGATCGAGGTCCGGTCGAGTAGTTCGAGCGAGACCGGCAGGATTCCCGAACTGGTAAAATCGGCCACGCAGTCGCAGGCGTCACTCGCCGATTCGAAGACGGCCAGCGCCGTGCGGCGCGCTTCTGGCAGCGGCAGCAACCGCAGTATGCATCGCGTGATGACGCCCAACATTCCCTCGCTGCCGATGAGGAGGCTTTCGAGATGAAACCCGGTGGCGTTCTTAGGCACTCGCCCGCCCGATTCGATGATCTCCCCGGTCGGGGTCACGAAGTCCAGCCCCAGCACGAACTGCTTCGTATTGCCGTATTTCACGCACCGCGGCCCGCCTGCGTTGAGCGCGATGTTGCCCCCGATAAACGACTCTTTCCAACTCGACGGGTCGGGCGGGTAGAACAGGCCTTCGGCTTCGACCGCCTTCTGCAATTGGTAATTCGTCACCGCCGGCTCGACGACCGCCACCAGGTCGGCTTTGTTGATCTCAAGAATCCGATTCATCCGCTCGGTCGCCAACACGACCCCGCCACGCACCGGCACCGCTCCGCCCGTGTATCCGACGCCACCGCCGCGAACGGTCACGTAAAAACGATGTTCGTTCGCCAGCCTCATGATCGCCGCAATCTCTTCGGCGGCGCGCGGGAAGACAACAGCGTCGGCGCAAAAGACCTGTTTGAGCGCGTCCTGCGATTTGGCGACGATGACGTCTTGCGCCGTAGAGACATGCTCCGCGCCGACGATGGATTTTAGAAGTTGAATAATTTGGGACGTGATCATTTAAATCAATCTCAGGGCGCAACTGGAATTTAATATACCAGTCATCATCCCTATTTACAGGCCTATTCAATAAAGTGAAGACCGGAAACCTCGTCACTCCTCGGACCCCTTAAAAGCCTCCAAAAATTAGCTCGATCATTGCACACCGCTTTGACCAAGCGCATTGCCCTTCAGGACCTCCAGAAAATTGCGCGTGGCAAACGTGATCTCCGGCTTGCTCCCCAGGTCGACCTTCTCCGGCAACGGATACAAGGCGGAGATTACGGCCACGGAATCCGCCCCCGCCGCAATTACCTCTGGAGCGCGCCCGAGATTGATGCCGCCGATTGCGACCAGCGGGCGATCGGTCAGCTTCCTCGCTTCACGAACCAGCTCAAGCCCGACCACCGGGGCCGGATTCTCCTTGGTTAGTGTCGGATAGACCGGCCCGACCGCGATGTAATTGGCCGACGTTTCGAGCGCGGCGCGGAACTGAGCGATCGAATGAGTTGAGACGCCGATGATCTTGTCTTCGCCCAGAATCTCGCGCGCCTCGTCGACAGATAAATCGTCCTGCCCCAGGTGTACGCCGTCGGCCCCGGCGGTCAACGCCACGTCGACGCGGTCGTTGATGATCAGCGTCGCGCCGGCCTTGCGCGTCAGCTTCAAACAGGCTATCGCCTGGTCGAGCAATTCGCGCCCGCTCGCCTCTTTATCTCGCAACTGAATGAGGCTGGCGCCTCCGTCCAAAAACATTCTCACGATCTCTTCGTGCGCGCAATTCGACCACTGGCGATCGGTGATCGCATATAATTTCGGTATCAAATCTAATCCTTCATTCTATAGACAACCATAAACATCTGCAGTAATCTCTGGCGCATCGTCGCAACGTTTGCGACACGATGGACGTTCCATCAATTGCTTGTTCCAAAGACGAACCGGATGCCTTGGTTATCAACCTTTGCGGTTGGGGCGGCCTAAACCATGCCAGGTGAAAAAGCCGCAAGTTTCCAAGGTCAAAGCGATTCCTAGATTATTCCGGGAATCGCTGGCGGGAGATTATAGTCCCCGTTTACCGCTAAACTGAACTCTGGGCTATTTGTCCATAAATTCAGTAACTATTCGCGTCATAGGCGTTGATTATCTCTGATTAGGCGCCATGCAGCAAAGCTTAAGCGCGACGCGCGACCTTTGGCGGTAACCCGACCGTGAGGGAGGGCATAGGCGTTAGATGTCTATGCGCTCCCTCACGGTCGGGCTACTGCCGAAAGAGGCATTGATGTATAATAGCCGTCGTCGAAAGGCTCTGAATAACCCCTTCACCGGACCTCGACTTACCCCCTCGATAAACCTTCAATAACAGCGTAGGGGCGGGAATTCCCCGCCAGAATCCGTGACCGAGGCAGTTGGGCGCGGAATACGCGCCCCTGCGTGACTATCCCGGAGTAGAAAAATGAAGACTCGTATTTTCGCTTCTTTGATTTTCCTCGCTTGCGCGGTCTTCCTTACGGCCTGCCCGCAGCAAACCAGCATCAACCAGGTCAACGGCGACCCAGCGCGTTATCGCGGGAAGGAGATTCTGATCGTCGGGACCGTCACTAGAAGCTTCGGCGCGCTTGGGGAAGGGGCTTATGAGCTGAACGATGAAACCGGCAAGATCTGGGTGTTGACGCGGCGCGGCGCGCCGACCAAGGGCGCGCGCGTCGGCGCGGTCGGCAGGTATATCAACGGCGCCGTTTGGAATGGGCGCAATTACGGCAGCGCTCTGCAGGAGACTGACAGGAAGGTTCGGTAGCCGAACTCACGACTAGCGACGGCTCGTAAGACATGAGGCGGCGGAGAGAGGCGCATCGAGGCGCTTTCTCGCCGCCTCTTAATCTTTATCAGGATCCAGCGTGGCTAGACTGCCGTCCCAATCTCCTTGGGCCGCCCGTGAATTTTGATCGTATCGAAATCCTCCGCCTGAACGGTGAATTCGTAATCGCGAGCCGGTTTATATTTGCCGATCATCTCGTTGAATTTGACGACCATCGGCTCGACGTACTCCTGCATCCAGGCGGATTCTCCCGAGACCGCCTTGTGCTGCGCGTGCGCGACGTCGTCTTTGCTGAGACCGACGTGGTGAAGCAATCTTAGAGGCAGGGACCTCGCCTCCATTATTCCAGTGTCCACGCAATATTCTTCCTTGCGAGATTCGAGTTCCAACAGCTCAGAATAAAAAGTTTCTTTATCGTTGAAAGTCAGGCTTTTTTCCATTGTCTATCCTCCGTACTGCGCACGAAGCGCGCGTTGTTCGAGAATGCGCGTCACGTGACGCGCAACTCACATTATTCGATCACGAATGAGAGCGAACCCGCGTCGAACTCATGACGTGGGGACACACGCAAAACACGCGTGAATGGGTTACAACGAAAAAGCGCGATGGAAAAAGTCACGAATTATTGACTCGACATCGATACGCAATCGACACTGAGCGAAAAGTAATCCAGACCCGGCGCAAATGTCAAGAAATTCGCTTTTCATCCGAGCGGCGAAGAGGATTTGTAAGACTGACCGCCAGGACGGCGGCCGCCAGGATGGCGCAGCCTATGGCGAAATAATCGCCGCGCCGCGTGTAAAAAGTCCGAACGCTGCGCGACCGGGCCTGCCAAACTTGCGCGCCCGAAGTGAACATCGGCAGAGGATCGACCGCGTGGGCGTCGGCGGTGACGAGCACGCTGATTCCGGAGTTGGTCACGCGCAATAGGTCGCGGTCGTTCTCGATCGCGCGCATCATCGCGTGCATCAGGTGCTGGCGCGCTCCGGCCGTATTCCCGAACCAGGCGTCGTTCGATACATTGACCAGCAGCGTCGCGCCGTTCTGCGCGAACCGCCGCACGAGGTTCGGATAGGCCGCTTCGTAACAGACAAACGAGCCGACGCGGACATAATTCGTGGTCCGTTCGATGGCCGGGGATGGCGAGCTTCCTTCTCCCGTCATTATCACAGCCCGCTCTGCGCCAAGTCTGAGCGGATTCACCACGGCTTCTTTGCCCGGAGTGAAGTCCCCGACAATCGTCGGGACGAAGCGCCCGAGCACGGGACGCCAAGGCACGTATTCGCCGAACGGGACCAGGCGAATCTTGTCGTACCGCCGCGGCGGCTTCGCGTCGAATTGCGAACTGGAATGCGGGCTGATCGTATGAACGCTGTTAAAATACTGTTGGCCATCGACCGTCGCCGTGCTTACGATCAGATAACTACCCGTTTCTCTGGCCAATGCGTCCAGCCTCTCCCGAACCGCCTGATCGTTTTCGTAAAAAAGCGCGAGCGGCGATTCGGCCCATATGACAATGTCCGCCCTCTTGTCCGGCGCGCGGCTGATCGCCTCCTTCGTGAGTCTGACGGCGTTATCCAGATCGCGCTCGGTCACGGCGGAATCCGGCGGCAGGTTCGGTTGCACGCCCACGACGGTCACAGTCGCGCCGTCCGGCCGCTCCGGGCGGTGGAGTTGCGGCGGCAGTGTGAAGAAGATTGCCGCGAAGAGGAATAACAGGGCGGCGGCTCGCGCGACCGGACGCTCTCTGAATTTGAGCGCCAGGACGAGGAACGCGCTCACGGCCACGATCTCGGCGCTGACCAGATAGACGCCGCCCAGGCGCGATAGGCTGGCGATCCTGAAGTGCCAGGCTTGTGAGACGCCCAGCGCGTTCCACGTCACGCCGGTTACGATCGGGCGCAGCCATTCGGTCGCCACCCAGACGACGGGCGCGAAGGCTATCGCCCACCAGCCGAATCTGCGCGCAAGTTTCGCCATCGCCGCCGCGAAGATCGCCGGGAAGACCGCCAGGATCGCCGCGAACAGCATCGCAACGGCATAGGCGACGGCCGTCAGCATCTGGCCGAAATTAGTCATCGAATGAGCGATCCAGTTTTCGGCGAAGAATGTGAATTCGAACCCGGCGAGCCATCCGAGCCACAACGCGCGCCGCGTGGTCACGCCTCCCGCGATCACCTTCAACAAGGGCGCGAGCGCTACCCATGCGAGAAAACTCAGTTCAAACGGCGGGAATGAGAGAAGGAGCAGAAGGGCCGAGATGACGGCCGCCATTGATTGCCATAGCAACCCGTCGGGCTTGAGCGAAAACCGGGAAAGCGACAAACTTGATCTCATCCGCGCTATCGTCGCCCCTCATCTTGAGTCGGATTGGAGTGTGGATCGGAAGGCGCGCCCGAGGGCGATTGCTGATCCTGCCCGCAATCGCTGATCCCAGGCCCACAGTTCCGGACGATCCGGACGACGCTGTTGTGTGAAGCGCGCAGATTATTCATCATGGTTTCGGCGTCGGAGAGTTTCGCGAGCGGCCCGATTTTGATCAGGAAGCTTTGCCCCGCAGGCGCCGCCTCGATCTCGGCAGGCACGCCGTACAGATTTCGCAGCTCCGCGCTCTGCCGTTCAGCCGACGCCAAAGTCTGCAACCCGAGAACTCGCACCGTGAATCCTTTTCCGTCTTTCGCCACCTCCAGAGCTTCTGCGGGTCGAGAAAAGTAGCTGACCAGAACCCCCGACGCGAAGTAAAGTGAACAGGCGCCTACCAGCGCGACAAAGATCGCCAGCGCCCGTTTATCCCTGCTCGTAAGGTTGCTCAACGCTTCGATCATAAGATGTGGGGCTGACTTTAGTCCGTCCGACTCATGGGAGGACTAAAGTCCGCCCCACATCTTAGCACGTTATACACCTGCGCATGTATAACGCGGCTTGCCACTCAACGCCCGTCTACTTATGATGACTCGCCAATCAAACGTAATCCGCGATACAGGGCGGAAGCGATGAAGTTATTACAATGAGCGAGATTGTCGAAGATGAAGACTTTTATTGGGAGGGCGATTTCATTGTCTTCACCCGTGCCTACCATTTGAAACGCGGCTATTGTTGCGGATCGGGCTGCCGCCATTGCCCTTACGACCCGCGATGGACGAGCGGCGAGACGAGGGTCGCGCGCGAAGACCCGGCGGCCGCGTCGCAAACCGAGCAGACAGAACAGGCGGAGGCGAATTCCGCCGGAGACGACCGATGAATTACTACGAATCCAAAGACCTCGACCGTTTCGGGGAGATAGGCCAGTTCCGAGGCGATTTGGCCGAGAAGTTTTTCGACTATTACAACGCCGTAACCGGCGAGGACGGCGCGTTGACCAAACGCGAGAAGGCTTTGATCGCGCTGGCCGTGGCGCACGCCAAACAGTGTCCGTATTGCATCGACGCCTATACCACGCAATGCCTGGAGAACGGAGCGAACCCCGACGAGATGACCGAGGCGGTTCACGTCGCGGCGGTGATGGAGGCCGGGATGACTCTGGTTCACGGCGTGCAGATGCACAACGCGCTGCGCAAGCGCGGGGCGATGTGAATATGCGATTACCGTCGTTCGAAGAAAAACTGGGGGAACATGGGCTCGATCTGGCGCCGTTCGGCGTCGAAACTTTGCAGGTCAACGTCACGCGCCTGTGCAACCAGGCCTGCCACCATTGTCACGTCGACGCCTCGCCCAAACGGACCGAGCAAATGAGCCTGGCGACGGTCGACCGCTGCCTGGAAATCCTGGCTAGAAATCCGGCCATCACGAAACTCGACATCACCGGCGGCGCGCCGGAACTCAATCCGCATTTCGATTACTTCGTCGAGGCCGCGCGGCGATTAGGCAAACATGTCATGGTTCGTCACAACCTGACGGTGACCATTGACGGCAATCCGCAAACCGGCGAGAGCAAACGCTACCTGCCTGAATTCTTCGCGCGCCATCGGATAGAAGTGATCTCGTCACTGCCCTATTACCAGGAGTTCTTCACCGATAAACAGCGCGGCAATGGAGTGTTCAAAAAGAGCGTCGAGTCGCTGCGATTGTTGAACGAACAGGGCTACGGCAAATCCGACGGCGCCCAGGGCTTTGGATTGACTTTGAACCTCGTCTACAACCCCGTCGGCGCGTTCCTTCCCGCTCCGCAGGAGAGCTTGGAGCGGCAATTCAAGAAGGAGCTTGAAACGAAATTCGGCGTGGTCTTCAACAGCCTTTTCACGATCACCAACATACCGATCAACCGCTTCAAGAAAGACCTCGAACGGTTGGGCGCTTACGAAGAATATATGACGCGGTTGGTCAACGCCTTCAACCCGGCGGCGGCCCGAGGCGTGATGTGCCGCTCGCTCATCAGCGTCGGCCACGACGGCAGTCTCTACGATTGCGACTTCAACCAGATGCTCGATCTGAATCTGTCCGAGGAATCGGGCGGGACGGTCTTCGATTTCGACCTCGACAAACTACTCAACCGCAAGATCATCTTCGGCCACCACTGCTACGGCTGCGCGGCGGGGGCGGGCAGTAGTTGCGGCGGCGCGACGGCGAAAGAATCATCTTGACCCGCCTGTTTGATGACAATGCAAGGACTTTGCCTCACCACTTATGTGAATAGGGTTATTTGAAGCCCGCGCATAAATCTGGAGGCGAGCCCTGGGTACGCGTCGCTTCCAGCGCGCAGTCTCGGGCGTTAGACGCGTTGATCGGAAGCAGACTCCTCCGAAGTCACCTTGCTCACGTTGAGCGATCATTGTTTGCAAGATTGCCAACCCAGTTTCAAGCGCGCCGCGGGCCTCCAATGGGTTTGCTATCCGAGACTGCGCGCTGGAAGCGACGCGTACCCAGGTTGCCTCCAAAGCCGGCTCTTCGTGACTCTCAGGCGCCTAGTAACAGCTTCTAGCAAAACTGTATCGTTTCATTATCTTGCTGGTTCGAGCGTCAACCGCTTTTTAGCCATCGCCTCGACTTTCTTTCTGTTGTAGAGCAACGGAAAATATTTTCCTTCGGCCCACAGCGGCAGCAGGTCGCCGTAATGTCTGCTTCCCGGTTGTCCCGACTGCCCCGGGACGTTCGTGGCCACCGACCGATCCCAATCGCTTACGTCCAGGATTTCGCGGAACGACGCGCCGTGGGTTTGCCGGAAGTTCGGCCCGCCTGTACTGTTCACCGTGTTCCCGTCGCCGCCGCGTTCGACCGAAGGCGGATTGAAGAGCTCCCGGCGTTCGGCGTCCGTCGAAAGCGCATGTGTGAAGGGCGCGACGTGCAATTTGCCCCAACCCCACTTCGATGGATCGGCGCCGAGCAGTTCGCGCGCCTCTTTCACGGCCTCTTCCAAACTCGCCAACAACACGGCGTCGCGGTCCGCGCGAGGATAATCTCCGCCGACGAACCATGGCATCGAGGGATTCTTCAACGTGTCAATCGTCTTGAGCGTAGAGATGCGCCCGGCCACGGCGCGCCACTCGGCTACAGAAACGTGTCGTTTGAAGACCGCAGGGGTCAATTTAGTCAACCAGATTTCAAACAGAGCGGCCGCCGCCGAATCCTTGCCGAGACTGCAATCCCAAGATGTCAGCATTTCGGCGAAAGGCCGCATTTCCGGCTTCACGCCCATAGCTTCGCGCAACATGGCGGTCAATTCGCGCGCGGGCAGCGAGACCTCGTCGCGCTGCAACTTTTCGAAATCGACCACGTTGAATTTGCCTTTCGCCGAACTCAGCGCTTCGGAGATTCGCCAGAACCGGATCGGATCGGCCCACTCGTAGCCGAGTTCATGTTTGTAGCCCGGCGGCAGAATGTTGTGATTGGCGGTGGCGATGAAATGTTTCGGCGGGTTGAACGACTGTGGAAGCTCCGAAACAGGCAGAAAACCCTGCCATTCGTATTTGCCTTCGGCCCCCGGAACAGGCAGCAGTCCCGACCAGTTCTTGCGAATCGGCGCCATCCCGGCGGCCACCCAGCCGATATTTCCGTCAACGTCGGCATAGACCAGATTCTCCGACGGGACTTTCCAGCGCTCCATCGCCTTCAGAAACTCTTTCCAATTCTGAACCCGATTGAGCGTGAGCGAAGCGAGATAGCCGGCTGTGCCGGGCTCGCTGCCCACCCACCGCAGCGCGTAAGCTCGACGAGCCACTTTGTCCTCATAAATGACCGGGCCGTGCGTGGTGAACTTCAATTCAACTTCGCGCGGTTGCGCTTCGCCTTTGACTTTGATCAGTTCGCGCTCGACGCGCATCGGCTCCCATTTGCCGCGATAGCGATATTCGTTCAGATTCGCCGGGTTGGTCTCTTCGACATAAAGGTCTTGCTGGTCGATGCCGACGATGGTGAAGCCGAAGCCGACGCGTTCGTTATGCCCGGCGGCGACTCCTGGCAGCGCAGGCTCGCCCGCTCCGATCACGTTCCAGCCCGGGCCGACCAGGTGAACCAGATAGCGCAGACTCGGCAGCGCGATCGTGCGATGCGGGTCATTCGCCAGAATCGGTTTGCCCGTGGCCGACATCGTTCCGTCAATCACCCAGTTATTGCTGCCGTCGTTGGGGTTGAACCTGACGGGACTGCCGGCGTCGTTAGCGGCTTCGAGAATTCTGTCGTCAATAGCTTCCAGGTCCTTCCAATCGAGGCCATCGGGCAATTCGAGTTTGCGCGGTGGATCGGTCTCGATAAATTCCGCAACGCGCACGAAGCCATATTCACGCCCCTTTTCCATAGCCATAGCCGGTTCGAGCGGGTTATCAGCTGCGAGCAGACTTCCAACCATTCCTCTAGAAAAATCGCGAGCGAGTCGCGCTCGCAACACTTCAGTCGAAGCGTTGCGCGTCATCACATAGCCGGCCAATCGCGTCAGGCAGACTTCGGGGGTCCACGGTTCGGGCTTCGATCCCGTAAGCTGAAATTCTATCGGCAACCTGTCTTTACTCAATTCGATCTGCGCGTTCACGCCGCGAACGAACGCTTCGATGATTTGCCGCGCGTCGGGAGCGTAGGATTCGTACTCGGCTTTCAGATCGCCGCGATAGCGGATCAAGCGCGCGAACCGGTCGCGCTCGACGGCGCGGCGCCCCAGGATCTCGGCTAGTTTTCCTTCTCCGGCGCGACGCCAAAGGTCCATCTGCCACAGACGATCCTGCGCCGCGACGAAGCCTTGAGCGAAGAAGAGGTCGTCTTGCGTCTCGGCGTAGATGTGAGCGATCCCCCATTCGTCGCGCAACACTTTGACAGGTTTTTGCAGGCCTTTGAGCTTGATCCGGCCTTCGGTCCGCGCGAGCGCGCCGAGCGCCTGTTCTTTCAAATCATGCTTTTGAATCGCGCGTCCGCGATGCGGCGATGCGGCGAGCAATGAAATTACGACAATCAGAATGGCGAAATTCGTCAGTTTCATTTTTTCGATCTCCTGGTGTTGTTACGCTCCGAGGGCGAATCATTATTTGCCGATCATCATAAACGATTTCGAGCAGGCTGGCATAACGATTGCGGCGACTACGCAATCACATCGGGTTCCCGACCTGGAGCGACTACACTACATTCCCGACCTGGAAATGGACACCGAATAAAGAGAATTTGGAGGGACGAAATGAATTCTAAGCTTGGACGAAGCGTGATCAGCGCGCTTTGTGCGGGAATCATATTCTGTTTCGCGGCGATCTCAACGCCGGCGCAGGACTATTATCAAACTTACTCGCAGCCTTATTCACAACCTTATCCGCAATCCTACTCGCAACATTACTCGCGGCCCAGCCTGAGTTCGCGCGCCGCCTCGAACGGCGATGACATGGATAACGCGCTGAAAGGATCGGCGGACGCGGCTAAGATCTTCCGCGACATTGCGGACGCGCGGAACATAATCCCCCAGGATGTGTTACGCAACGCGGCCGCAGTCGGCGTCTTCAAAGGCGTCTTCAATTTGGCTTTCATCGGCCGCCATCGCCAGGGCGACGGGGCCATCACCGTTCGTACGCCCGGCGGATGGAGCGCTCCAGTTTTTTATAAGTTGAGAGGCGGCCGTCTCGGCCCGGAGGTCGGCGCATCGCCGACCGATTACCTGCTGATCTTCATGAGCCGCGAATCCATAAGGGATATTGCGAACGGCGAATTAGACCTGAACCTCGATGCGAACGCCGTGGCCGGCCCGGTCTTGGGAGCCGAGGGGACGGCCGGACATGCCGCATTCCCGAATTCTAAAACGGTCTTTGTTTACTCGCGCGGGAAAGAATCGTTCGCAGGCGCGGTCATTGACGACGCAAAACTCATGGCCAGAGACGGCGTCAACCGTGATCTCTACGGCATGAACGCGTTCGGTCTGTTATCTGATCCGTCGCCACTTCCGAATATGTGTACGGCCTGTCTGACACCGGGCGTCCCCGATTTACCACAAACCGCCGCCGCCCCCAACCCGCAACCGGCTCAGGTGGTAGTCGCGCAACCGCAAACCGCGCCGCCACAGGAAGTAATTTGGACCCAGTCAGCGCCGCGCAACCGGAACCGGGGCGTAAAGGTTATCGTCATAAAGATCATCAATGAGGACGATGATGATGACGAGGACGATGATGAGGATGGGGAAGTGGTAGAAGTCATAGCTCAACCACAACCACTACCAGTGGTCAATTGTTGCCCCCGCCCGCATAAAAGGAAGCTCTAACATCCTGTCCTGCATTTTCCTGTTGGCAAAACCCGAACAGAAAAATGCAGGACAGAAAATATCATCCCGAAGTAACGGCTAACAGAAGAGATATTCGACTGTACCAAAAAGTCTATTGAAGTCGGCCTCGTTGAGTAGTATTTTCAATAGCCCCTCATGAGTATCCCCCACACAGTACACACCAATCCGAAGGGGGTTCTTCTATGTCGGCGCAAGATAAAGCGGCCAATCTTTTTGAATACATCAGCAAAGTTTACGCAATCGATCTGCCTGTGGCTCGCATAGTGACCGGCTATGACGATCTGTTTTGGCGTCAGGCAGATCTCATCCCCTGCTCGCATTGCAGAATCAGGGAATTCGATCGCGGAAATAAAACGAATGAAACGAACGAACCGCCGGAGGCGGTCGCCGAAGACGCCTGGCTCGCGGTCTACAAAAGCTCCTACGACGACCCTCCGCCATTGCCGCTGGTTCTCAAAGAATGGGTAGCGCCGTCTTCAAATCCGACCAGGAGGCCGAAACCAGCGCCTACGCGCGAAGGCGGAGAAAGATTTGAAGATAAACCTGCCCGCCCGACGGCGTTGAACAATTACCTTGAAAGCCAATGGGACCCGTGGGCGAAACAGGTCTTGCCGTTGTTCAAGGCGAATGAGCTTTACGACCAGCTCTTCACTCTGCACCAGAGGCTCAGCGTCGAAGGAGACCGCATCGAAATTTTATGGGGACATCTTTTCCTGGCCTGGAATTACAGCGCGGGAATCAAAATCCATCATCCGCTCCTGCTGACCCCGCTGGACCTTGAATTCAATCCTGACCGCAGGAAGATCACGCTCAGGCCAGCTCAATCCCGCACGACGCAGTTTGACCTGGAATGCCTGCGAGAACTCGATTATCCCAACAAGGATAAGCTCCTGAAGCATGTCGCAAAAATAAACGGCGGCGAGGCGCCGCCCGATGTCTGGAACCACGATCAGATGCGCGGCATCGCCACGACTGTGACGGGATTGTTGAGCACGGCGCCCGTTGATGAGACGAATCTTTACGAGGACGCGCCGATCGCGCAACCCCCGGCGTCTCCCATCCCCGCCATTTATAACGCCCCGGTTATTTTCGTGCGGCAGCGCGCCCGCCATTTCTGGATAGATGACGCCCAAAAAACAGCGGAATCCGTTCTGGCCGGGGAGGAGTTGTCGCCATTCATCCGTTCGCTGGTCGCTGATCAAAGCGCCGGCGAGCCGCCGAATCTCGAGGACGGCGCGGCCCCCGTGGCCCTCGTTGACGGCGCCGATGAAGGCGAGCTTTTCTTCCCCCTCGAATATAACGATCAGCAAAAAGAGATTCTGGACAGGTTAAAAGAGCGCTTCGGCGTTCTGGTGCAAGGCCCGCCCGGAACCGGCAAGAGCCATACGATCGCCAACATCATCAGCTCATTGCTCGCGCGAGGAAAGCGTGTGCTCGTCACCAGCCAGACCGAGAACGCATTGAAGGTGTTGCGAGACCTCATCCCGCCGGAGATCAGGAGCCTATGCGTCAGCCAGTTGGGCAGCGACGCGGAATCAAAGAAGCAGCTCAACGATTCTGTCGTCGAGATCGGCAAACGGCTGGCTTTGAGGAACAGCCGCGAACCCGAAGAGAGAATCCGGCATATAGGCTCCGAGATGAAGGCCGTCCGCGAAGAACAAGCGAGACTTCATCAACAGATAAGAGATTGGGCCGAACTCGACTCCTGCAAAATCACTATGGGTGGCTCCGAAGTTACCGCGCACCAGGCCGCCAAGGAATGCTCGCAAGGCGACAGAAACCACTCGTGGCTGCCGGACAGGCTCGCTCCCGAAACCGAGCCTCCGCTTTCAGACGCAGAGTTGAAGGAATTATGCGCGCTGCTCGACCTCATCTCGCCGCAAGACAGGCAGGCTTGCCTTCAATACCTCCCCGATCCGGCGAGGATTCAATCGCCCGGAAACATTTCGAAAGTCTTTGACGACCTGCGTTTCGCTTCCGCCCGCGCGGCGGAGACTGAGGATTTGCGGGCCGATTGGCCCCCGCCGCTACGTGAAGCGCAACCAGAAGAGATCATCAAGGCGCTCTCCATCCTCGAACCCGCGCTCGCCGACTTGAAACGGCTCGATTCCGAATGGCGTCTGCGACTCCTCAACTTGATGGTGTCGGGAGAGAGTCAGAATTCTTTCTGGCGCGAATTCCTGCAAGCCTGCACGGAGCTTTACGAATGCGCCTTCCCTTCATTCCAGGAGATTCAGGGATTCGAGATAACCATCGCCGACCTGCCTCCGGATTTTGATCGTGACGCCGCTCTCGAAGAGTTGCGGGTGAACGTCGAGAAAGGGAAGAGTCCTTCCAGCGCCTTTACGCGCCTCTGGCTTTCTCAACCGGCCAAACTGCTCTTCGACGCGGTTAGGATCGACGGAAAGAAACTCACGACGCTCCAAAGAATAGATTTGCTCTGGGCGCGTTTCTCTTACGAAGACTATCTCAGAAAATTCGAGCTTCGATGGGAGCAAGGCATCCGAAACGTGGACGGGCCGGGACGAGACCCCGAGGCGTTGATGCCGCTGGCCGACGTCGAGTCCCGGCTGAAAGACTTCCGCAGCGTGGTAGAGTGGATAGACAACCACCTCACTCAAGTCGGAACCGCCCTGACCTCCCTGGGCTGCCCGGCCCACAAACAGACCTTTCACAAAGGCGCCTGCCTGGGTGAACACCTGGAGACGTTGCAAGGGCAGGTGGGGGCGATAGACGAGCATCGATTGACCGATTACCTGCGGCAATGCCAGAAGCAACTCAGCGGCGAGGCTAAAAAGCAGGAAGCGCACCCGCTCTGGGCGCAATTGGCCGCCGCAATCAAAAAGCGTTCCGGGGAGGATTACAAGAAGGCGTATGAAGAAGCGACGCGACTCGCGGGCCTGCGTCCAGACGTGGTAAGGCTGGACCATTTGCTGAAGAGACTTCAGAGCGTGGCGCCTAAATGGGCGACCAAGATCGAACGCGAGGCCGCGAAGTCCGGCGTCGGGGCGCTGCCGCAAGATTGGGCGCTGGCCTGGCGCTGGCGGCGATTGAATGAATGGTTGATTCGTCTTCACAACCGCGAGAGCGTCGAGAGCCTGCAAAATCGCCTCGAACGGGCGCGGAAAGTGGAGCGCGAGCTGATCACTCAACTCGTCACCGAGCGAACCTGGGAGAGGCAGATTGCGAACATCGAAGACCGCCAATACATGGCGCTGACGGCCTGGGCCAACGCGATGAGGCAATTCGGCAAAGGGACAGGGAGGTACGCTCAGCGCCATCTCGCGGCGGCCAACAGGGCGATGGTCGAGGCGGTTGGCGCAGTGCCGGTCTGGATCATGCCGCTCTTCCGAGTCGTTCAATCCTTCGAGGCGAAGCCCGGCGCCTTCGACGTGATCATCGTGGACGAGGCGAGCCAATGCGATCTGCGCGCTCTGCCTGTACTGTACCGGGGGAAGAAGGTCTTGATCGTCGGCGACCCCGAACAGATCAGCCCGGCGAACGTCGGCATTGAGAAGGAGAAGATTTACGAGTTGAACCGCCAGTTCCTGACGAACATTCCTTACCCAGAGCGCTTCGACATAGATCACAGCCTCTATGAGATCACCGGCACGATCCCGGAGATAGACCGAATCCTGTTGACCGAACACTTTCGATGTGTGCCGCCGATCATCGAATTCAACAATCACCTGTCACCGAGTTACGGCGGCAGGCTCGAACCGCTGCGCCGCCCGTCGCCTCAGGAGATACTCGACCCGCCTATTCAGACGGTCTACGTCGAGAACGGCTTCAAGAACAACAACGACATCAATGAGCCTGAGGCCGAAAGACTTGTCGAATCTGTGGTCAACCTCTGTCACGATCCGCGCTACGCTCTTGTCGGAAGCAACAGGCGGAAGCGAACGATGGGGATCATCTCTCTGCTAGGCGAAAAGCAGGCGAAACACATCTCGAACCTCATCGCGCGCCATCCTGGCCTGGACGAGAGGGAAAGAGAAGAGCGCAGAATCATCTGCGGCGACGCCTACGCTTTTCAAGGCGACGAAAGGGACGTGATGTTCCTGTCGATGGTGATTGCGACCAACGCGCCTTTCGCGCCGCAGGTCAGAGAAGACGCCCGGCGACGTTTCAACGTCGCCACTAGCCGCGCCAGAGATCAGGTCTTCCTCTTCCACTCGGTCCGGTTGAGAGACATCGATAACCCCGAGTGCGTGCGACATAAGCTCCTCAGTTGGTATCTCAACCCGCCTAAGTCTGAAATCGAAGCTGGTCTCGCTGTCCTCAAACAGAGGTCGGACAGCGAGTTCGAGATCGAAGTCGGAGAAAGGATCATCAGCCGTGGCTATACCGTCATCCCGCAATTTCGCCCATTTCCGAGGGACTTTCAGTACCGGATAGATCTGGTCGTACAGGGAGAGAACAGCCGCGTCGCCATAGAGTGTGATGGAGACCAATGGCCCGGAGGCGAAAAGTGGGAGTATGACCAACACCGCGAGGCCCAGTTGCGCCGAGCCGGCTGGAAGTTCTGGCGGATCAGCGGCAGCGCGTTTTATCGGAATAAGGAAAAGGCGTTGGCCGGGCTGTGGGAATTTCTGGAAGACGCGGGCGTCAATCCCAACAATTGAGACGGAGGCTTTGCCATAGAGGCGCAGAGACACAGAGATAAGAAGAGAGGGGGAGACAAGGAGAAGGGGGGACAAGGAGACAAGACGTTTTTCCCCTTTTCCACTTGTCTCCCCTTTCTTCTTATCTCTGTGTCTCTGCGCCTCTGTGGCTAATTTGGTTGAGTCAATCTCGATTGCTTCGATTTAGGCCTTCACGTAAATCTCCGCCCCGACCTTCTTGAACTCTTCGGCCTTCTCGCGCATCCCCGCTTCAATCGCGGCCTGTTCATCAAGTCCCTGTTTCGCCGCGAAATCGCGGACGTCCTGCGTGATCTTCATCGAGCAGAAGTGCGGGCCGCACATCGAGCAGAAGTGCGCCGTCTTCGCGCCTTCCTGCGGCAGCGTCTCGTCGTGGAATTCGCGCGCGGTCTCGGGGTCCAGCGAGAGGTTGAATTGATCCTCCCAGCGGAATTCAAAGCGGGCTTTCGAGAGCGCGTTGTCGCGGAGTTGCGCGCCGGGGTGGCCTTTGGCCAGGTCTGCGGCGTGAGCGGCGATCTTGTAAGCGATCACGCCGTCCTTCACGTCCTTCTTGTCTGGCAAGCCGAGGTGTTCTTTCGGCGTGACGTAACAGAGCATCGCCGTCCCGAACCATCCGATCATCGCCGCGCCGATGGCCGACGTGATGTGGTCGTAGCCGGGCGCAATGTCTGTGGTGAGCGGGCCGAGCGTGTAGAAAGGCGCTTCGTCGCATGACGCGAGCTGTTTGTCCATATTCTCTTTGATCAAATGCATCGGCACGTGGCCGGGGCCTTCGATCATCACCTGGCAATCCATCTCCCAGGCGATCTTCGTCAATTCACCAAGAGTTTCCAACTCGGCGAATTGCGCTTCGTCGTTGGCGTCCGCGATCGAGCCGGGGCGCAGGCCGTCGCCGAGCGAGAACGACACGTCGTAGGCGCGCATGATCTCGCAGATTTCGCGGAAGCGCGTATAGATGAAGCTGTCCTCGTGATGCGCCAGACACCATTTGGCGATGATCGAACCGCCGCGCGAGACTATCCCGGTGGCGCGCTTCGCGGTCAGCGGGATGAACGGCAGACGGACTCCGGCGTGGATCGTGAAGTAGTCGACGCCCTGCTCGGCCTGTTCGATCAAAGTGTCCCGGAAGACTTCCCACGTCAGTTCTTCGGCCTTGCCCGAGACTTTTTCTAGGGCCTGATAGATCGGCACCGTGCCGATGGGCACGGGCGAATTGCGAATGATCCATTCGCGCGTGGCGTGAATGTTTTTGCCAGTGGAGAGGTCCATCACGGTGTCGGCCCCCCATTTCGTCGCCCAGCGCATCTTCTCGACCTCTTCTTCGATCGAAGACGCGACGGCGCTGTTACCGATGTTGGCGTTGATCTTGACCAGGAAGTTGCGTCCGATCGCCATCGGCTCGCTCTCCGGATGATTGATGTTGGCGGGAATGATCGCGCGCCCGCGAGCGACCTCCTGACGGACGAACTCAGGCGTGACGTATGACGGTACGCTCGCGCCAAAACTCTCCCCTAGGTGTTGGTGATTGAGCCGGTTGCGGTCGCCGTTGGTCAAAGCTTCAAACGCGGCCTGCCGGCCAAGGTTTTCGCGGATGGCCACGAACTCCATTTCGGGCGTGATAACTCCGCGACGGGCGTAATGCATCTGCGTGACGGCGTGGCTGGGTTTCGCGCGCAGCGGCTGGCGTCGCAAACCGGGAAACTCTTCGAGCTTGCCTTTGGCCTTGTCGCGCGCATAGATGGCCTCTTCGATTGAACGATAGCCGTTGTCTTCGGGCTTGACCTCGCGGCCTTCGTATTCTTCCACGTCGCCTCGGGCGATGATCCACTGCCGGCGCAGCGCGGGCAATCCGTCGCGCACGTCTCCGTTGAACGAGGGATCGCCCCACGGGCCGCTAGTGTCGTAAACGCGAACCGGATCGTTGACCTCGATCTGGCCGTTGAAACTTTTGGTCACGTGTTGGCTGATTTCGCGGAACGGCACGCTTATGCCCTGTTGAGAGCCGGCGACGTAGACGCGTTGCGAATTTGGAAGTTGTGTTTCGAGTGATGAGTTGCGGTTTGAATCGTTTCCGTTGTTGTTCATTGTTTTCCTTTCTCCCTACGACGGCATTAACCGTATCAGGTTCCAAGGGTCTCCGTGTTTCGGACTCTCAGCCGCGCTTGCGGCTCCCCCGAAAAGATAGTGATTATTTTTTGCGCCGTTTAGCGGTCACCTTGACCGGTGGCAATAGGTCTTTGACTCTGATTGAAACTTCTGGAAAAGCTACCAGGTTGAAAGACTCTTTTTCTGAGTAAGTCTGCTTGCTGCGGTAACCATTGCGACTCGGCCGCCGGTAATCTTCCAGCTCACGGTTTTGCAGGTTGAGCAAGCAAAATTGAACGATCTTGTTGAATGCGAAAAGCGGGCATTTCACGTCCCGATCAAAGGGAAGGCTGCTATCAGCGACTTCCAACACCATGTAAATTTCTTTCGGTCTAGGATGGTGATCGAAATATCGGTCTTCAGGCGGCGCGGCAAGCACAATGTCCGGCTCCGGCTCGGAATAATCATTGAGCAAAATCGGGTCGTGCACACAAACCACCACGCGATCTCCGAGCAGCCGGCTGAAATAGCGATTAGCCCGTTTCGTAGCCATCGCATGCTTTATGTTCTTGGCCGCCATCCTCACGATCCTCCCTTCAATAAGCTCAACCCGGTCATCTTCGCCAAGAATGCCAACATCAGCCAGCCTTTGATACTCGTCGGCCGTAAACAGTCGTGGCCCTCCAGGACCATTCAAGGCCGACTTCAGGTCAGCCGAGCTTTTAGGTGATTTGTTCAAAATAGCAATCATACATCCCTTTCTCTATAGCCCTCATCCTCCAATACACGACATTGTTCGCAGCGGCTGAACAAACTCAGGATCGTTGATGTGATGCCGGTCTTCTTTTTTCTCCACGGTCGCAATGATGAAATCAATCAGTTCATCGCGCGTCGAGTCGGATCGCAGTAACCGTTTGATATTGTGTTCGACGGTCGAAAAGAGGCATGTGCGGATCATCCCGTCGGCGGTCAACCGAATGCGGCTGCAATGGCCGCAGAAGGGCTGTGTGACGGGGTTGATGAAGCCGATTTCGCCCGGCGCGCCGTCGGCGAATCGCCACCGCCTCGCCGTCTCGCTCAGGTTTTCCGATTTGACTCGTTCGAGCGGGTAGACCGCGTCAATCCGCCTTCTCAACTCATCGCCCGGAACGACCATTTCGCGCCGCCAGATTTTGCCGTTGTCGAGCGGCATGAATTCGATGAAGCGGACGCTCACGCCCTTCTCGCGCGCGAACTCGGCGAAGCGGACCGCCTGGTCGTCGTTGATGCCGCGAATCGCCACGCAATTGATCTTGACCGGGCGCAGGCCGGCTTCGATCGCGGCGTCAATGCCGTCCAACACTTGCGGCAATTCGTTGCGGCCCGTGAGCAGCGCGAAGCGGTCCGGCGTCAGCGAGTCGAGACTGACCGTGATGCGTTGCAATCCCGCGTCTTTGAGCCCCTTCGCGCGGCCACGCAGGAAATGCGCGTTGGTGGTCATCGCCAGGTCCTCGACGGCTTCGATTTTGGCCAGGCGCTCGATCAGGCTTTCCAGATCGCGTCGCAGCATCGGCTCGCCGCCAGTCACGCGCAATTTGTCGATCCCGAGGCCGACGAAAATCTCCGCCAGATGAATGATCTCTTCGTAGGTCAGGATCTCCGGCTTGGGCTTCCACTCCATAGCCTCTTCGGGCATGCAGTAGAAGCAGCGGAAATTGCAGCGGTCAGTGATCGAAATGCGCAGATCGCGGATGGCGCGGCCGTAAGTGTCTTTAAGCAATATTGGCGCTGTCGCTGTTTCCATAACTTCAAGGTGTATTTAGTCTTGTCTTTATCTTTCCTGGCCACGTATTCTATCAGCGATAACCTTTAAAGTCAGTTCCCCGTAAATTCGCACACCAATCGAAGGAGACCAGTTTGCTCAAATCACAATCTTCTCCGCTCAGGCTGTTTCTTGCGGCGACAATCTTGGCGTTGATCGCCGCAGCCGCTCGCGCGCAAGACCCGTTCGAAATCCAGGTGTACGAATATGAGACCGTGCCCAAAGGCATGTGGAATCTCGAAACGCATATCAACTACATCGGCAAAGGAACTAAGTCTTTCGAAGGCCCGGTCGCCCCGACCAACAATCAATTCCACCTGACTTACGAATTGACTCGAGGAATCACCGATTATTTTGAGACGGCCGCTTACCTGGTGTTGGCGCATCGGCCCGGCGCCGGATATGAATACGTCGCCTGGCGCATTCGCCCGCGAGTGCGATTGCCCCAATCGTGGGGGCTGCCGTTCGACGTCAGCATCAGCGGCGAAGTCGGCTTTCCGCGCAAGCAGTACGAAGAGAATTCCACGACGCTCGAAATCCGCCCGATCATTGAAAAGAAACTCGGCCGGTTTCAGATAGATCTCAACCCGGTCATCGGGCGCGCACTGCGCGGGCCGGGCACGAATGAGGGGTGGGATTTCGAGCCGGGCGTGCGGCTGGGTTATGAATTGAATCGGCGGTTGGATTTGAGTCTCGAGTATTACGGCTCGGTCGGGCCGCTGGGCGACCTGCTGCCGACTGACGAACAGGTCCATCAGATTTTCCCAGGAGGCGATCTGAAATTCGGCGAGAACGTCGTGGTCAATTTCGGCGTCGGGTTCGGAGCGACGGATGCGGGCAATCGGCTCGTATATAAAATGCGCATCGGCTACCTGTTCGGAAAGAAGAAATGATCTGGCGAGTTCGCTGTCACGATTTGTACTTCCTGTCCTCTGACTGAAAATTGCCGCTATTGGCGCGATAATAGCCCTAGGCTCTCGCGTGGCAAAATCGGCGCAAAACCATCGCCGAAGAAGTAAAATGTAACCGCCACCCCGAGCGACTTTATTTATGGCGCAAACACTTGAATCAAACCTAATCGCTCAGTTGCGTGAGATCACAGGCCGTGACGGTGTAGCCGTTGGCGAAGACGAACTGCTGGTCTACGAATGCGACGCGATGACGACGCACAGGGCGCGGCCGCTGGCCGTCGTCTTCCCGCGCTCGACCGAACAGGTTTCGCGTGTGGTCGGGCTTCTCCACGAAAACCGCATCCCGTTCGGGCCTCGCGGCGCTGGCACGGGATTGAGTTCCGGCGCGATCGCCACCGGCTGCGAAAAAGGGGACCGCGCCGTGGTCATCGAGATGGCGCGGATGAATCGCATCCTCGAAATCGATTACGCCAACCGCCGCGCCGTCGTGCAGCCGGGCGTGATCAACGTCAAACTGTCGCAGGCGGTCGCCGCGCGCGGTTACCATTACGCGCCAGACCCTTCGTCGCAGACCTCGTGTACGATCGGCGGCAATGTGGCGGAAAACGCCGGCGGGCCGCATTGCCTGAAATACGGCTCGACCACGAATCACATCCTCGGCCTGGAAGTCGTGTTGCCGACCGGCGAGGTGATCGATCTCGGCGGCGGGGGGGCGGACGTCGCGGGATATGACCTGCTGGGAGCTTTTGTCGGCAGCGAAGGCACGTTCGGCGTCGCGACCAAAATCACGGTCAGGTTGACGCGCACGCCTCAAATGGTCATCACTCTGCTCGCCGACTTTATGGACATTAATGACGCCAGCCGCGCCGTCTCAGCCATAATCGCAGCCGGAATGCTGCCGGCCGCGCTGGAGATGATCGACAAGGTGACGATCAACGCCGTCGAAGACTCTGTCTACGCCGCAGGCTATCCGCGCGACGCGGCGGCCTGTCTGATCGTCGAACTCGACGGCCCGCGAGCGGGACTGCAAACCCAGGCTAAACGGGCGGCTGAAATCTGCTTCCGACACAACGCGCGGACCGTGCGCGAAGCCAGCGACGAGACCGAGCGCAAAAAGCTGTGGGCCGGGCGCAAAGGGGCTTTCGGCGCGTTGGGGCGCGTCAGTCCCGATCTGCTGGTGCAGGACGCCGTCGTGCCCAGGACGAAATTGCCCGACATTCTGGCCAAAATTTACCTCATCGGCGCGAAGCACAACCTGCGCCTCTCGACCGTCTTTCACGCGGGCGACGGCAACCTCCATCCGAATCTGAATTACGACGGGCGAGACGCCGACGAGGTCGCGCGCGTCCACGCCGCGAGCAAGGAGATCATGAAATTGTGCGTCGATGCGGGCGGCTCGATCACCGGCGAACACGGCGTCGGCGTGGACAAGATCGAATACATGCCGATGATCTTCGACCAGGCCTCGCTCGACGCGATGCTAGCGGTCAAGGACGTCTTCAATCCGCTGGGGTTGTGCAATCCCGGAAAGGCCGTTCCCGCCCAGCGCATGTGCCGCGAATATCGCAAAGGATTGAACTTTGAGCTAAGCTAAAACGGTATTCGCCCCTCGAACATTCCCCAGGAGATTCAGAATGAAAAGGTTCCTCATGTTGATTTTCCCCAGGACGCCGGAGGTGAGATTTAGTCACTTTTCAATCCTTCCGCTGATTCTGTCTTTCTCTATCGTCGCCTCGGCGCAGGATCAGAGTTCCGCGAACGAATCGCCCGAGGCGATGAGACAACAGGTCGAGCGCATGCAGCGGCGCCTGCAGGATTGGCCGCAGCTCAACCGCTACAAAGAGGCCAACGCCAAGGTCCCCGCTTCTGACAAGGGCGAAAGCCGCGTGGTCTTTATGGGCGATTCGATCACCGACGGTTGGAAGCTGGACGAATACTTCCCCGGCAAGCCTTACATCAACCGTGGCATCAGCGGTCAGACCACGCCGCAGATGCTGATCCGATTCCGTCCCGACGTGGTCGCGCTGAAACCACGCGCCGTATTGATACTCGCCGGGACGAACGACATCGCCGGCAACACCGGCCCGATGACGTTGGAGATGATCGAAAACAATTACGCCTCGATGGCCGATCTGGCGAGGGCCAACGGAATAAAGGTCATCTTCGCCTCGGTGCTTCCGATTCACGATTACGGCAAGACGAAAGTCTCCGAACGCCGCCCGCCCGAACAGATCCTCAAACTCAATGAATGGTTGAAGGGCTATTGCAAAGCCAAGGGGCACATCTACCTGGACTATTTCGGCAAGATGGTCGATGACAAAGGGATGCTCAAAGCGGAGCTGGCCAACGACGGCTTGCACCCGAACGCCGAAGGTTACAAGATCATGGCGCCGCTGGCCGATAGCGCGATCCGGCAGGCGCTGATTAAGAAATGAGAGCGAGGGAGCGGGAGAGCGCGAGAGCGGGAGAAAGAGAGATGTTGAGCAATTGCTCCCATTTTCTCCCGCTCTCTCGCTCCCTCACTCCTTCGCTCTCCCGCTCCCTCGCTCTCTCACTCTTATGCACAAGATCACGGTCATTCGCGGGGACGGCGTCGGGCCTGAAATCTGCGACGCCGCGATTCGGGTCATCGAAGGCGCCGGCGTCGACTGCGAGTGGGACTTCGCGCTCGTCGGCCGCGACGCCGAAAAGCAATATGGCGCGCCGCTGCCCGGCGAGACTCTCGAGAAAGTTCGCGCCAGCCGCGTTGTCCTGAAAGGCCCTGTCATTATCGAGAAGATGGGCGACAAAGTGGTCATCTCGCGCGAAGACCACACACAGCGGGTCTATTCGAACGTCAACACGGCTCTGCGGCTGGAACTCGGCGCTTACGTCAACGTCCGCCCGCTGCGCGCTTTCGAGGGCGTGCGATCGCATGCGCCAAAGCTGGATGTGGTGGTCATCAGAGAGTTGACGGAGGATTTGTACAGCGGGTACGAGCACAGCGTCGGCGAAGACGCCGCCGAAGCGATCAAAATCACCACCCGCCGGGCCTCCGAACGCGCCGCGCGATTCGCTTTTGAATACGCCGCCGCGCGATGGCGACGGCGGTTGAGCGTCATTCACAAGGCCAACGTGCTCCAACTGACCGACGGATTGTTCTTGCGCGCGGCCCGCGACGTCGCCCGCGAATATCCGAGGATTAAATGCGATGACGCCATGATCGATTCGTGCGTCTATCAACTTGCCTGCAAGCCCGAAGGCTGGGACGTATTATTCATGCCGAACCAGTACGGTGACATCGTATCGGATTTGTGCGCCGGACTGGTCGGCAGCTTCGGCCTCGCGCCGGGCGCGAGCTTCGGCGACGACATGGCGATCTTCGAGGCCGCGCACGGCGCCGCGCTCGACCTGGCCGGACAGAACAAAGTCAATCCGGCGGCGATGATCCTGTGCGGGGCTATGATGCTGGAACGCCTGGGCGAGATCGAGGCCGCGCAGCGCGTCCGCGACGCAGTCAAAGCCGTCATCAAAGAAGGCCGCGCGGTCACGCCGGACCTGGGCGGCAACGCGAAAACGACGGCGATGACTAATGTCATTATCGATCACCTGTAATACGACGATTTGCGCGTATGTGACAAAAGGTTACACAAAGTTTTGTCAGGAGAGTCGCCGGTAATCGAACAAGTTTGCTTTTAGCCTTCGTTCATTGTCTCTGGAACCAACGCTAACTCAACGACCCCCGCAGATGTAAGATGACCGTAAGATGAAAGAACAGCATTTCGATCTAGTGGGCGTCGGCTCGATGGTCGTCGATTTGATCTACCGCACGCCTCGCCTCATCAGCGGAGAAGAGAAAATCAAGCTCCGCCAATACGACTCCGGCGGCGAGACCGTTAAGATGCTGGTCGGCGGCGTGACGCTCAACCACCTTTCGTGGGCAAGTCTGCTCGGTCTGCGCGTGGGAATTTTTGGCAAGCAGGGCGACGACGAGTACGGGCGCTTCTTGCGCGCGGGGATGGATCGCCACCGCATCGACAAACACATCACGCTCGACGGCTCGGCCTCGTCGTCGGCGCACATCTTCGTCGATCCCGAAGGCAGGCGCGGGATCTATATGAGTCCGGCGGCGACGAGCGAGACGACCGGCGAATACCTGCGGGCCAGGCACGCCGATTACATTCGCCGTTCGCGCATGCTCTCGACGGAGATTTCGCAACTGCCGCTCGACGCGGTGGTCGCGGCGCTGGAGATCGCGCGCGCGGCGGGCGCGACGACCGCGCTCGACGTAGACATTCCGCGCGGCGACGCGATCAAGACTTTGGGAAGCGCGGAAGACTTCGAGCGCGCGCTGAAGCTGGCCGATTATCTGAAGCCGTCGAAGGCGGCGGCGTCCGAAATAGTCGACGAAAACGACGCGCTGCGGGCCGCCCGAATCCTGCGCGAGAAGTACGGCGCTCGCGCGGTCGTCATCACGGACGGAGAGGCCGGCTGCGCGATCGCTTCCGACGAATTGACCGCGCGCGCGCCCGCTTACCCGATCAAAACGATCGATTCGACCGGCGCCGGCGACGCCTTTTTCGGCGGAATGATCGCGGGCTTGAATTACGGCTTGAAGTGGAAAGACGCGCTGAAGCTGGCCAACGCCTGCGGCGCGGCCTGTTGTGAAATCCTCGGCGCGACCCCCGACCTGGCCGAAAGCCGGTCGCGCGTGTTCGAACTTTACGAAGGCGCGCCGTTCGACGCGGCCGCGTTTGAATCGGCGCCGAGCGACCCGGACGCCTCTTCAATCTCTCCGTACCGGAGCGCCGTTCCGATCTTCCTCGACATCGCCATCGAAGAACTCGGCAAGCTCCGCGCGAAGATGGGCGACGAAAACTATTTCAAGCGCGCCGCCGACCTGATCGCGCGGATCGAGTCGCGCGGCGGGCGCATCCACGTCACCGGCATAGGCAAACCTGAATATGTCGCTGGATATGTGGCGGCGTTGTTTTCGAGCACCGGCGCGCCGGCCTACTTTCTGCACGGCACCGAATGCGTCCACGGCAGCGCGGGTCAGGTCGTCCCCGGCGACCTGGTGATCGCCATCTCGAACAGCGGCGAGACCGTCGAGATGAAAGCCGCGATCACTGCGCTCAAACGCAACGGCGCGTTGATACTGGGCGTTTCCGGCAACCCGGATTCCTGGCTGGCCAAGGTCAGCGATGAATTCCTCTACGCCGGAGTCGAGCGCGAAGGCAGCCCGCTCAATTTCGAACCGCGCGCCAGCATCCTGGCCGAAATTTACGCGCTGGCCGCTTTGAGCATCGAACTGCAAGCGCGCAAAAACATCACGCGGACGCATTACAACTCCTGGCATCCGGGCGGGATCATTGGCAACGTGACTTCGGATTAGCCAATTGATGTTTGATGCGCGAACTCCGATTTTAGCTTTCATTGGCGCATTGGCGCATTCGGTTTAACTGAAGCGTGCGCATAAATCGGATCGGCGAAGCCTTTGGAGTGCGGGCGCTCGGGACCGCTTTGGTAGTCAACTTCGATACCCTGTCAATGATGGAAAGGAAGCCCACTGCATTTTCTGTCCCGGAAGTCTGTAGAATCTGGAGTTGACTACCAAAGCGGTCCCGAGCGCCCGCACTCCAAAGGCTGTCGCCATTTCATGTCGCGCGGCAAGCCTCAACCAGTCCGCTTCAGCTTGCCGGTCTTCTTCGCCCATCGTTCGACGTGTCCGAATACCCACAATCCCGCGGGAACCATCACCACTCCCATCAGCGTCAGCATCAACAATTCTGGCGCGACCTCCGAGATCGGAGCGCCGACCAATTGCCCTTGCCCCGATCCGAGGCCCATCAGTTTGCGGCAGGCGGACAGCGAATAGGTCGCGGGCGAAAGCTTCGCGAAAGGCTGCAACCAACCGGGCAATATCTCCACCGGATAATAAACGCCCGAGACCAGCAGCAGGCAGCCTTGAAAGATGTTCGTCGCCTCGGCTCCGCGCTCCGGGCTGAACACCGGCAAGACCGCGGCCATCAATCCCAGGCCGATGAACGCGAAGCTGCTGACCAGGAGCACGATCAGTATGCCCAGCAGGTTCGCGCGCGAAAGGTCGAGCTTGATGAAGAGGGCCAAACCGCTGATCACGACGGCCAGCCGTAAGATGCTGTAGATCGCCGCGAAAAGACTCACGCCGAACAGGTGTATCAGGCGCGACACCGGCGCCATGAACGTGTATTCGAGCGTACCTTCCCATCGCTCGTAGGCGATCGAACTGGCGATCTCGTTGAAGAGCACCGAGAGAAAGCTCCACAGCAGCACGCCGACTATCAACGTCAACGTCAACTGCTCGTCCTTAGCGGCCACGCCGATCAGCGCAATGGTCGCCGAATTGACCATCGCGTAAAAAGTGAAGACCACGACCCAGCCCAGGTAGCGCTTCGTCAGGCTGAAATCCCGAAAGACGAAAGCCATCAATTGGCGTCCGGGAGTGATCATCGGTTTTCGTTCCGCAATCATACTTTTCCTCCTCCTTCATCGCCGGTCAGCGACTCGCCCGTCATCTTGATGAAAGCGTCTTCGAGCGTCGCGGTTTGGGCTTGCCGTTTCAATTCCTCCGAAGCGCCTTCGGCGACGAGTTGGCCGTGGGCGAGAAATCCTATGCGCGCGCACAGCCGCTCGGCCTCGTTCATGTCGTGCGTGGTCAGCAGGATCGTCGTGCCCTCTTCTTCGCGAAGCTCTTCGAGGAACCGCTGAACGTCGCGGCGGCTCTTCGGGTCGAGCCCCGTCGTCGGCTCGTCGAGCAGCAGCATCGGCGGATTGATCATCAACGCGCGGGCGATCGAGACCTTCTGCTGCATCCCCCGGCTCATCTCTTCGAGCGGGTCGGAAAACCGCCGCGACTCGATGCCCAGCCGTTCGAGGATTTCGAACGCGCGCTTCTCGGCCTGCTTCGGCTCGAGGCCGTAAAGATAGGCCGAGTAGAGCAGGTTCTCGCGCGCCGACAGTTTCTTGTAGAACGCGGCGTCGACGCTCACGCGCCCGATCTTCCAGCGCACGGCGCTCTCTTCGTCCGGGAGCCTGTGCCCCATCAAACGCACTTCGCCATGATCGGGAATGAGCAGCGTCGAAAGGATCCGAATCAGCGTCGATTTGCCCGAACCGTTCGGCCCCAGCAGCCCGTAAGTCTCGCCATGCGCGACCTCGAACGACACGTCTTTCACGGCCCACTGTTCGTTGATCGCGTACTTGAAGATGCCCTGACGTTTGCGCTTGCGAAAAACCTTCTTCAACTGGCGAACTTCTATCGCGTGGTGATGATTGTTTGAATCGAACATAACATTCCGGCCACATGCTCACTCCGAAGACTCATTCGCCGAAGCGGCGGCCTTCGAAGCTGCGATTGAAAATCGGGTTAGTGGATTAGGTTGAAGCGGCGAGAATCGGCTGGGAGTTTTGACGAAAGGACGATTGCGGCGCGGTAAAACGGCGGACGCAGGGAAATATCGCTCACAAAAAAACGTCAGCGCCCTGAGGCGCGTAAAACTCTCAGCTTGTTAATTGGATACTCTCATTTTGATTGCTCGCATTAGCGATGCCTCCTTCGGTTGAAATCAGTTGTTTTACGATCTTGATTGATCGTCAAAGCGGACGAAATGGATTGTACAGACGCGGCGGCGCGTTTGCAAGAATCCGATTAGATTTTTACGTGATGCTAAACGTCAGGGAGTGGGTAGTGGACAGTGGGGAGTGGGTAGTGGACAGTGGTTTTCATCGCAACTGCCCACTACCCACTACCCACTATCCACTACCCACTCCCCATCACCCGCACACCAGATTCACCAGCGTCCGCAATCCGACGCCTGTCGGGCCGACCGCCAGATAAGGTTTGCCGTTTTCGTTCCAGGCCGTGCCCGCGATGTCCAGGTGCGCCCAGGGCGTGTCTTCGGCGAATTCACGGATGAAATAAGCGCCGGTGATCGTGCCCGCTTTGCGCCCGCCCACGTTTTTGATGTCGGCGATCTCGCTCTTGATCTGTTCGCGGTAATCTTTGTCGAGCGGTAATTGCCATAGCTTTTCACCGGCCTTCTTGGCGGCGGCCAGGACCTGATCGATCCACGCCTGGTCGGTTCCGAGAAGAGCGACGTAAACGTCGCCGAGCGCGATCGAGACGGCGCCGGTCAGCGTCGCCAGATCGATGATCCTGGTCGCGCCGAGTTTGCGCGCATAAGCGACGGCGTCGGCCAGGATCAATCGGCCCTCGGCGTCGGTGTTGATGACCTCGATGGTCTTGCCGCTCATTGCGCGCACGACGTCGCCGGGGCGTTGGGCGCGCCCGCCGGGCATGTTCTCGGTCGTCGGGACGACGCCGATGACTTTGACCTGCGGTTTGAGCTGGGCGATGGCGCGCATCGCGCCGATGGTGGTCGCGCCGCCCGCCATGTCGTATTTCATCTTCTCCATCCCGTCCGACGGTTTGATCGAAATGCCCCCGGTGTCGAAGGTAATGCCTTTGCCGACTATGGCGATGGTTTCTTTCGATTCGGTCTTCGGCGCGTAAGTCAGCGTGATCATCTTCGCGGGCTCCGCCGAACCTTGCGCGACGCCGAGAAACGCGCCCATCCCGAGTTCCTTCATTCGCGCTTCGTCGAGCGCGTCAAATTCAAGGCCGTATTCCCTGGCCATGTCTTCGGCGCGCCGGGCGAGTTCCGTCGGCGTGATCACGTTGGCCGGTTCGTTAATCAGTTCGCGCGCGAAGTTGGTCGCCTCGGCGATAATCCGCCCGCGTTCGACACCTCGTCCGACTTCGCCGGCGTCGGCGCCCGGCGCGACCAGCGCCATCGCCTGAAGCGGATTCTCCGTCTTGTCACTCGTGTGGTATTTGTCGGGATCAAAGAGCGAGATCAGAGCGCCCTCGGTCGCGGCTTGCGCGCCCTCGCCGGCGGGCAGTTGCGAACGGCGCAGGATCGCGAAGCTGCGGGCCTTCTTGCCGCGCAGCGTTCGCGCCGCCGTCCCGGCCAGCTTGCGAACGCCGTCTGTGGTGAACTCTTCCTTCTTGCCCACGCCCAGAAGCAACAGTCGCCGCGCTTTCATGTCGCCTGGATTATGCACGTAGACGCTCTCTCCCGATTTGCCGGTAAGCTCCCCGGTCTCGACCAGCGAAGAGACCACGCCCTTCGAGCGCCTGTCGATCTCGGCGAGAACGCCCCCTTCAGGCTTCTCACCCTCAAAAACGGCGACAACCAACGCGTCGCACTCTATTTCATGAAACTCCCTCGAATCCGCCTTTACTTCCATGTTTCTCCTCTCCGAAATGGGACTTATAGGACTAATAGGACCTATAAGACTTATAGGTCCTATTAGTCCTATAAGTCTTATAAGTCCCATTCATGATATCCCCAAGGGATTATTCAATCCTCGACCTGTTTTTAATCGCCGCGCGGGCATCGCGCTCCTGCGTCTTTCGCGCTTCAGTTTCGCGCTTGTCGTAGAGCTTCTTGCCGCGCGCGACGGCCAGCTCACATTTTATCAAGGCGCCTTTGAAGTATAGCTTGGTGGGGACCAGCGTCAGCCCTTTTTCCTGAATCTTCGACTGCAAGCGATAGATTTCGCGCTTATGCATCAGCAGCCGGCGGTCGCGCTTCGGGTCGTGGTTCTGGCGGTTGCCGTGCGAATACTGGCTGATGTGCGCGTTGAGCAGCCAGAGTTGGCCTTCGCGCGCCATCGCGTAAGCGTCCTTCAGATTGACGCGCCCTTCGCGGGCCGATTTGACCTCGGTCCCGAGCAATTCGATTCCCGCTTCGTAGGTTTCGAGAATATGGTAGTTGTGATAGGCCTCGCGGTTGGTCGCAATTACTTTGTCAGTCTGTGTCTTTGTCGTCATCACTCTTCTGAACCTTGCCAGCTCATTTCGTTCGTCTGAACGAATCCCAGGCTCTCGTAAAGCGGGCGTCCATCCTGCGAAGCGTGCAACACGACTTTAGCTATTCGCTCACGCTCACACCATTCTAGCATCGCCGCCATCAACGCGCGCGCCAGCCCGCGCCTGCGATGCTCCGGCTCGCAATAGATATTGAGGATCATTGCCTGGGCGCCTCCGTCAATCGCCTCGGGGCGCGGCAGCAATTGGCTTATCATCAGCCCGCCGCCGGCGACTACTTCGCCCTCCCGCTCCGCGAGCCATCCGAGGAAGCGCTGCTCCGCTATCATTTGCCTCAAGAGGAAGACTGACGCATTCTCGATCCGCGAGAGGTCATCTCCGTTCGCATAGCCCATATCATGGAACATCGCCGCGCGATGACGCGCAATGACCGGCGCGTCCTCAACCCTCGCGCGGCGGATACGATACTCTGTATTCATCGGCCCTGCGCCTTCTCCTTCAACCCCGCTCTTTGTCATTCGCGTTTGAGCGGGCGTTCCATAAGCTCGATTTCAAGTTCGCGCGGGCTTTTGCCCTCATAAAGCATTTGATAAACGCCTTCGGTGATTGGCACTTCGATCCCGAGCCGGGCCGCCAACTGGCGCGCCGAACGCGCGGTCTTCACGCCCTCGGCCACCTGGCGCATCTCGCCGATGATCTCGTCGAGTTTTCTCCCGCGCCCGAGTTCATAACCGACGCGGCGGTTGCGCGAAAGGGCGCCGAAGCAGGTCAACACCAGATCCCCCATCCCGGCCAATCCGGCCATCGTCTCGGCGCGCCCGCCGAGCCTGACGGCCAGCCGGCTTATCTCGGCCAGGCCTCGCGTCACCAGCGCGGCCGCGCTATTGTAGCCCAGTCCCAGCCCATTGACCGCGCCCGTGGCGATAGCCATCACGTTTTTTATCGCGCCGCCGACTTCAACCCCGATCACGTCGCTGTTCGTGTAAACGCGAAAGCGGTTTGTCGAAAGGGCCTCCTGCGCGGCCTCGGCCCACTCCGGCGCCCGCGAAGCCGCGACAATCGCGCACGGCTCGTCCTTCGCGACTTCGAGCGCGAAGCTCGGTCCCGACAGCGCGACGTAGCGGGGCTCGAAGCGATCTTTCAAAACGTCCCGGACGACCTCTTCCATCCGCATCCCGCTTTCGACCTCGATGCCTTTGGATGCGTTGACAAAGATCATGTGCGGGCGCGCATGATCGAGCATTTGCGTATAAACCTCGCGGCAAATGTGCGAAGGCGCGACGGTCAATACGATTTCGGCCCCGGACATCGCTTCGGCGATGTCATCGGCCGGCGCGACAGAGTCGGGCAGAGCGAATCCCGGCAGATAGATTTTATTCTCGCGCTCCAGCCGCAGCGTCTCTGCGACCTCCGCGCTGTGCGCCCACAACCGGACGCGATGGCCCGCGCGCGCCGCGACGAGCGCCAGCGCCGTCCCCCAACCGCCCGCTCCGATGATCGCAACCTCCCGATTGCGGATTGCGGATTGCGGATTGCGGATTTCAGAATCTCTATCAGCCATTTTGACTTTAAGTTGGCGGACTGACGAGAGCTCGTTACGGATTCAATTCTGAAATCCGCAATCCGCAATCCGCAATCCGCAATTCAACGAGCCACGCCGAACTTGTTCTCTTCGCCGGCCATCAACCGTTTGATGTTCTCCGAATGCTTGAAAATGATCACGGCCGAGACCGCGCATAGAGCGGTCATTATCGGCGCAAAATCGCCAACCGGCTCGATCCACGTATGCGTCAGCAATATCCAGAGGGGCAGGAATGCGGCGGCGATGATCGAGCCGAGCGAGACATAGCGCGTGCGCCAAACGACGACGATGAAGACTGCCAGGGCCGCCAAAGCGGCCCACGGCGCAATCGCCAGAAAAACTCCCAGGCCCGTCGCCACACCCTTGCCGCCTTTGAACTTCAACCACACGGGGAAACAATGCCCGACGACGGCCAGAGCCGCCGCGGCGGCGACGACCCAGGAAGTTCCCGCTTCGTCGGTCAGCCATCGCGCGACCAACACGGCCGCCGCGCCTTTCATCGCGTCGAGCGCGAGCGTAGCGACGCCGGCGGCCTTCCCGGCCTTGCGCGAGACGTTGGTCGCGCCCGTGCCGCCGCTGCCTGTTTCACGAATGTCCGCGCCGCTAGCCAATTTCACTATCAGATAGCCGAATGGGATCGAGCCGAGCAGATAGGCGAGAATCAGTGACGCTATTTCAGCCGATGTCATTTCAGTTCCTCCATATTTGCGGCCTTTGCGTTAAATCGGAACAACCGACACCGGCCCCGTTCAATTTAACTGAAGCATGCGCATAAATCATGTCGGCGGAGCCTTTGGAGTGCGGTTGCTTGGAACCGCTTTGGTAGTCCACTTCGATCCTGCGGCAATGATGGAAAGAAATCCACTGCGTTTCTTTTCTCGGAATTATGTAGAATCCGGAGATGACTACCAAAGCGGTTCCAAGCAACCGCACTCCAAAGGCTGCCGCTATTTCATGTAGTTGACCGTATTCAATTTTGATTTGCACACACTTCACTACTTGAAATGAATCACCTTACTTTATACGCCGCCTCAACATATCCAGCGCCGCATTCACCGACAGCATGCGAATGAATTGCCGGTCGCCGGGAAAGATGAATCTGCGCGTCGTGGTTTGCGAATCGTCCGCGAGCGCGATGTAGACCAACCCGACCGGCTTCTCAGGGCTGCCCCCGCCCGGCCCCGCGACGCCGGTGACGCCTATGCCTAAGGTCGAACCGGCGCGCTTGCGGATTCCTGATGCCATCGCCCCGGCCACCTGATCGCTCACGGCGCCGTAAGTTTCGATCAATTTCTTCCGCACGCCTAGCAAATCGATCTTCGCTTCGTTCGAATAACTGACGACGCCTTCGAGGAAATATTCCGAGCTGCCCGGCACGTCGGTGATTCGCCCGGCCAGCAATCCGCCGGTGCAGCTTTCGGCCGTCGCCAGCGTGTAGCCGCGCAGTTTCAGTAATTGGCCGACCACCTCTTCAAGCGTTTCGTTGCTGCGCGAGAAGATGTATTCGCCGAGAACTTCATCGAGTCGCCCGGCGAGGTCGTCGAGCAGTTTCACTGCCTCGCTCTCGTTGCGCGCCTGGGCCGTCAGGTGCAATTCGATCTGGCCGTCTTTGAACAGGATGGTCGTCGAAGGGTTTCGGTATTTCGTGTAGATCGGCGCGGCCAACTCGTCTGTGGCCGATTCGGTCAGACCGAAGATGCTCAAGGTCCGGCGCACGATCAGCATGTCGCCCGCGCGTTGTTTAAGCGCGGGAGCGACCGAGGCGTCGAAGATCGGCTTCATTTCGCGCGGCGGCCCGGGCAGCAAGACGACCGTGCATTTGCCTTCGGTAATCAGCATTCCCGGCGCGGTGCCGTTGCCGTTTTCCAGGATTTGCGCGCCGCTGATGACGAGCGCCTGCCGGGCGTTGATTTCGGGCATCGGCATGTTGCGCCGGGCGAAGCGCGCCCTGATCTTTTCGAGAATCGAGTCTTCCAGAATCAACTGGCGCTTCAAGACGCGCGCGAAGATTTTCCGCGTGATGTCGTCTTCAGTAGGCCCGAGTCCGCCGGTGGCGATGACGATCTCGGAACGCTTCATCGCGTCTCGGACGGTCTCTTCCAGCCGCGCCTCGTCGTCGCCGACCACGGTCTTGAGTTTGACCTCGACGCCCATCGCGTTGAGCCTTTCGGTCAGCCAAAGCGAATTCGTGTCAAGTCGGAAGGGTGTCAACATCTCCGAGCCGATAGCTATGATTTCAGCGTTTAGCATAAGTAGGTAGATTGATCAGTGTGTGGAGCGGGCTTTAGTCTGCTCTTGCCTCATTCCACTCGGGCTGAGCGGACTAGTGGTCTTTGATCATTAAATGTAACCACGCAATTCAACGTAGGGGCGCCCTTTTCCCCGCCCCTATCGCTTGGGTCACGGACCAGGGCGGGGAAAAGGGCGCCCCTACGCCAATGGTTGTATTTATTTTTCAAAGGCCATTAGTCCGCTCCACAATTCTCCCGGAGTTATACGACCAGCTTTAACAACAGTGACAACACAACAGCCGCGTAGACTCCGGCGAGCGCGTCGTCCATCATCACCCCAAGCCCGCCAGGCAAGCCTTGTAGCCTATTGATAGGATACGGTTTGAAGATGTCGAACGCTCGGAAGAGCGCGAAGCCGGCAATCATCCACCAGCGCCAGTTCGCGCCCAGCCCCGACAGATACGGAGCGATGAAAACGAATGAAATGATCTGACCGAAGACCTCGTCAACCACGATCTGGCTCGCGTCCTTGCGGTCGAAAATCTTTTCGGCGCGATCGCTCGCCCAGACGCCGAGGGCGGCGGAGACCAGGCCGGCGGCAATCAGGATGTTTTGCAGAAGTAACGCGTCGGAGCCGAAAGCCGCGATCAATCCGTAAGCGATCAGCAATCCGACGATTGAACCCCATGTGCCGGGGCCGAATGGAATGAAGCCCGCGCCGAAACCGGTGGCGATGAAGACCGCAATGAGATCGGCGCCGCTCTCGATCTTGAGAGCTTTGCCGCGTTTGGAATCGAAGGGGTTGTTCTGAGGCATCGTGACGTTCAAACAACTCGCGCGACCAGATCGTACTCGTGCGCATCGGTGATCTCGATCTCGATGAAATCGCCCGGCCTCCCTGCGAAATCCTCAGGCGCGTCGTTGATCAACACGTGCCCGTCGACCTCCGGCGCCTGCGATTCTAAACGGGCTTGCAGCAAAAGTTCGGTCTCCTGCGAAGCGCCTTCGAGGATCGCCCTGAACCGCCTTCCGATCAGAACCTTGTTGCGCCGCTTTGAAATCCCGGCCTGCTGGCGCATCAACTTCGCGCGCCGCCGCCGCATCACGCCCGCCGGGACCTTGTCGCCGAGTTCGTAGCCATGCGTGCCCTCTTCGTCGGAATAAGTGAAGACGCCCACGCGGTCGAATTCGACGTCGCGCGCGAATCCCATCAGTTCTTCAAAATCCTCGTCAGTCTCGCCGGGAAATCCGACGATGAACGTGGTGCGCAGCGTGACGTCGGGGACGAAGCGGCGCGCGCGGTCGAGCAGTTTTTCGAGCATCTGCCGATTGCCCCCGCGCCGCATCCGCTTCAAAACGGCGGCGCTGGCGTGCTGCAGCGGCATGTCGAGGTAGCCGCAGACCTTCGGCTCTTCGGCCATCGCCGCGAGCGTCGCGTCGCTCAAGGAGTTCGGATAGGTGTACATCACGCGAATCCATTCGACGCCGCCTGTGCGCGCGAGCGACCGCAACAGATCGGCCAACCCGTCCTTGATCCCCAGATCCAACCCGTATTGCGTCGAGTCTTGCGAGATCAGCACAAGCTCTTTGACGCCCGCCGATGCAAGCTGCTCGGCCTCGCGCAGAATCGATCCGGCGCGGCGCGAACGGTAGCGCCCGCGCATCTGCGGAATGGCGCAAAACGCGCAGGTGTGGTCGCAGCCTTCGGCGATCTTGACGTAAGCGAAGTGCTTGGGCGTGGCCAGCAGTCGCGGCGCGTTTTCGTCGTAGATGTAAGTCGGCAGCCCGCGCGACATCCAGGTGTTGGAGGCCACGAACGCGGCGTCCTGGACGTCGACCGCCGCCGGATCTACAGCCGCGACTATCTTCTCGATCTCGCTCGTGCCGAGCACGGCGTCGATTTCCGGCAACTGGTCGAGCAGTTCGCGGCGATAGCGTTCGACCAGGCAGCCGGCGACGACCAGCCGCTTCAGGTTGGACGAATCTTTCAACTCGGCCATTTCGAGGATCGTGTTGATCGACTCTTCCTTGGCCGATTGAATGAACCCGCAAGTGTTGACGACGATCACGTCGGCGGCCTCGCGGTCGGCGGTCAGTTCGTAACCGTGTTGTTTCAGTTGTCCCATCATCACCTCGCTGTCCACCAGATTTTTCGGGCAGCCGAGGCTGACAAAACCTATTTTTTGAATGTTAGACTTCATTTCATTTATCAAGGCGTTCAAGTAATTCAACTCATAGTATCATATGTCTGTTTGGCGGGCTTGCGTTATGATGAGGGCTTGATATACAGGATTTTCCAATATCCAGTCCGGGCAATCACAAACCGATATAAAAGAGCTATGAGTTTACTGACGCAGAGCGAAGTTTACGAAGAGATCAGCAGGGCGCAAAGCGAGAAGAGGAAACTCGCGGTGGCGACGATTGTGACGACTTCCGGTTCGACGCCTCAGCGCACGGGCGCCAAGCTGCTGGTTTTTGAAGACGGCGGGATGATGGGCACGGTCGGCGGCGGTTGCGTCGAGGCCGACGTCTGGGCCGAAGCGCGCGAGGCGCTAGCCGAAAACAAGCCGCGTTTGTGCAAATTCAGCCTGCGCGACAACCCGGACGTCCCTCCCGACGAAGAGGGAATGATCTGCGGCGGCGACATGGAGGTCTTCATTGAGGTCTGGAACTAATGGTCATTTGTCATTCGCCATCGCCTTGCGCGTTATTTGACCAATGACCAATGACGAATGACGAATCGCCAACCACTATGCTATCCGCAACTGAAATTTCATCCGCGTTGAAACAAGCGCTCGCCGACGGCGAAGCGATGTGCGTCGTCTCTCTGATGGAGACGGACGGGCGGCCCGCGACACGCGTCTCGCGGCTGTTGGTCAAAGAAGGCGGCGCGATTGCGGGCGGCTCGCTCGGAGATCGGGCGCTCGACGAGGTCGCCTCGCGCCACGCCGTCGCGATGATGATAGACGAGCGGCAGGAGATAGCCGTCGCGAGTCTGAGCGAATTGGGCGAACCGGGCGCGGCGCTCGCTGGCGTGGTCGGGGCGGAAGACGAGCGACGGATCGGCGCCACGCGGCTGCTTTTTGAAATCTCTCAGCCGCCATTGGAATTGATCATCTGCGGCGGCGGTCACGTCGGACAGGCCGTGGCGAAGGCTGGCGCGCTGCTCGATTTTAAAATCACCGTGATCGACGACAGGCCCGAGTTCTCATCGCGCGAGAAATTTCCCGACCCCGACGTTCGCCTGATCACCGGCGATTTCACAGAAGCTCTGCGGGCGCTGAAGATCACACAGGCTTCGCACTTGGTGATCGTCACGCGCGGCCACAGGCATGACGAGATCTGTTTGCGCGAAGTGATCGAGAAACCTGCCCGCTACATCGGAATGATCGGCAGCCGGCGCCGCGCGACCACGATCCGCGAACACCTGCGGCGCGAAGGCGTTGGGGCCGAACACCTGCGACGCGTCCACTCGCCGATCGGGCTGGACATCGGCGCGATAACCCCTGAAGAGATCGCCCTGGCGATCCTGGCCGAAATCACGCTGGCGCGGCGCGGCGGCAGCGGCGCCCCGAAGGGCGCTGAGGGGCCGATGGCCCGCGCGCGGTGAGGGAGAGTGTTTGGGGAATGACTGGGAATAATTTATGGGGAAAACATCTCCCCTAACACTCCTCAACACGTCCGATTGCGTTTTGGTATCAATGCGGCCAAGCTTTTTAGCAAGCCTTGTTTTGTCCACTGTGCGAATCTGATCAAGAACAACCTGCCCTTGCTTGCCTTGGAATTTGCAGGCCACTCTCGTGGGGTACGCTGTGCCCTTCGTGGTCATCGGAGCGATGATGACAGTAGCGATGTAGCGATTCATCTCATCCGGCGAAATTACTATACCGGGACGTGTCTTCTTCATTTCGGCGCCGCTGGTCGGGTCCAGATTGATCAAAAAGACATCAAATCTTTTCACTACCATTCCCATTCCTCATGATCCCACTGAGGTTGGCCGATTAAGTCATCATCTAGCAGTTGATCGTCCCCACGCTCCGCCATGGCTCGAAATGCCTCGTCCCATCCTTGCCGCGGGTAAGTAACCGGCCGAATGATAATCTGACCGTCCTGGGCTTCCAGTTCCACCTCGTCGCCAAGATTGGTCTGTTCCAGAAAAAGCTTGGGAATACGAATTCCTTGCGAATTGCCAATTTTGATGATCTTAGCTCTCATAGTAATCACATTGTAATCACGTGGTGTGACGGCAGCCAAGCCAGAGTGCGCCAGTTTTTTCTGCAAGCCTACCGGCGCCTCACGTTCTACTCACGAGCAGGCCGCCACTGATCACAGACACTCATTGTCAAACGCGCGGCGGCGCGGCCCATCGCTTCGGCGGCCTCGGGCTGATGCTGGGATAACCTCACCACCGTAAAGCAGGAGGTAGTCGTTATGCGCCATCGTTTGATCGGCTCGGTATTGGTGTGTCTTTTTTCGGCTTCGATCTTCGCCGCCAGGTATTCGGCAAACAGTCCCAGCCTGCGCGTGAATGAATCGGCCACGAAGTTCTCATTAAAGAAAGAAGGGGCTGTCGTCTCGCTCGCGATTGAAAATTCCAGTTCCTCGGCGTTGACGGCGCGAATCAAGCTGGAGTTGATCGACCCACGCGACGCGGTTCGTGCGACGGCGATGATCGAGGCTTCAGTTCCGTCAGGTTCCAACGTCTCGACCGTCCCGATGGTCAAAATCGGCGCGGGCGATTACGACGTCAGAGAACTGCTCTGGCACAGGCTCCGTTACGAAATCGCCGCGATTGATTCTTCGGGCAAAGAGACTGATCAGGTCTCCGGCCTCATCTCGCTGTCCGAAATCACGCCCGACATATTCCGGTTGATTGTCTTGGCGCCGCAGGAAGCCGGCAAAGAGGCGAAATACGCCGTCCGCGCGCGCACGCTGCATCCGCTGACCGGAGAACCTGTCCCCGGCGTGAATTTGGGAGCCAGGATAGTTTACAAGGAGGACGACAAGGAACGAGATCTGAAGTCGTCAGGCGTGACCAATTCCATCGGCGAGGCGCTCCTGGAATTCAAACTGCCCGGCCCACTCAAAGCCGATGACGTCGAGATCAACGTCGTCGCGCGGCGCGAGGGCTTTTTACAGGAGGCCAGGGAAGAGGTCAGCCCCATCCATTCGAACCAGATCCTGGTCAGCACGGACAAACCGCTCTATCAGCCCGGCCAGACGCTGCGCGTCCGCATTCTAGCTCTGGATCGAGACAGGAAGGCGTGGGCGAACGTTGACGGCAAGCTGAAGATTGATGACATGGAATCGACGACCCACTTCCGCGCCGATTTCAAAACTTCGCGGTTCGGTGTCGCTAACGTCGACTGGAAGGTCCCGGACGACGCGCGATTGGGCGATTACAACATCGAGGCCCACATCGGCGCCGAAAGCCCGCGCAGGGCGTGGGGATCAAGTTGGATCAAAATCAGCCGCTACGAACTGCCCAATTTCATCGTCAACGTCAAACCCGATCGCGGCTATTACCTGTCTGGACAGAACGCCGAGGTCGAGGTGCGCGCCGATTACCTTTTCGGTCAGCAGGTCAAACGTGGCCGCGTCCGAGTCGTCCGCGAGACCGAACGGCGCTGGAATTACAGCGAGCAGAAATGGGAGACCGAGGAGGGCGAGGCGTACGAAGGCGCGCTCGACGATGACGGGCGCTTCGTCGCCCGCATCGATCTCGCGGAAGAACACGATGACTTCAAACCGGGATCGTATCCACGCTTCCGCGACCTGCGTTACGCGGCCTATCTGACCGATACGACCACGGGCCGAACCGAACAGCGCCGCTTCGACCTGCGCGTCACAAAAGACCCGATTCACGTCTATTTGATCGAGCGCGGCAGAGCCAGCGAGGGACTGCCGCTTCAGTTTTACATTTCGACGTTTTACGCCGACGGCTCTCCGGCGCAATGCGAGGTGACGATCAATCGGACGTTCGACGACGAAGACGGCGATGTGTCGAAGGCCGGGAATGGAAATGTCGAGCGGCGTCTGGCGACTGTCAAAACCAATCGTTACGGCGTCGCCAAAGTCGCTTCGCTCGATGCCGGCAGGGCCGAAGAAAACCAGGCTCTGCGTTTAAAGCTCACCGCGCGTGACGATCAGGGCGGATCAGGGCGCAATGTTCACGAATACTGGACTCGTTCCTCGCCCGCAACGCGCGTCGAGACTGACAAGACGCTCTATCGCGCCGGCGAGCCGATCAAAGTTCGATTGACTTCCAACTCATCGCGCGCGAGCTGGGTAATCGATCTGATGTGCGGCTCCCGGCTGCTCGCCACGCGCGCGGTTCAATTGAAAGAGGGCCGCGCCGAAATCACTTTTCCATTCAATCAGGAATTCGGCGACGAGTTGATGATCGATGCCTATCCGGCTTTCTGCGACGATAACGAAAGTTACAACTCAGGCTCCACCGCCCGGGTCCTCTACCCGCGCGACCGTGAGTTGAAGCTGGATCTAAAGTTCGATCAGGCTTCTTATCGTCCGGGCGACGAAGCCCGCGCCGATCTGCGCGTACTCACGCCGCAAGGCCGTTCTGTCGAAAGCGCGCTCGGCGTGGTGGTCTTCGACAAGGCCATCGAGGAGCGCGCGCGAACCGATCAGGAGTTCAGGGGCAGAGGCTTCGGCTTTTACGATTGTTTCCGCGACCTGCTCGGCGCTGGCGGGTCTCTCTCCGGCGTCACGCGACGCGATCTCGACCGCGCCCTGACGGCCCATTTCAGAAAAACGAAGTCGCTCCCGCAAGACGACGGTGAGTTGCGCGAAGTTCTGAAGCGATCGGGCGTTGATTTCGACGAACTGCGCGACGGCTGGGGTAATCGTTACTACGCGGCGTTCAGAACCGCCTCTCGTTACTCCGATCGCGTTTCACAATTCAATCAAGCGAAGTACGGCGAGCAGCCGAAGCCGAAAACCGAGATCATCCCCGTCACTCAGCAGATCGCGCGCGTTACCGTTCGCAGCCTCGGCGCGGACGGCAAAGAGGGGACGTCCGACGATTTCGACGTGACCAATTTCTCGCAAATCGTCGCTGAAGAGTCAGCAAAAGAGGCCGTCGAAAAAAACGTCTCGCAGACGAAATCGAAGATCGTCAGTTTCTCAGGCGAAGGCGGCGCGATCGCCGGAATCGTCACCGACCTGAATGACGCGATCATCGCGAACGCGACTGTGACGGCCAAACACGTCAACAGCGAATCCATCTGGACGGCGAAGACCAACACCAACGGCGCATATTTGCTGCGCGGTCTTGCGCCGGGAATTTACGAAGTCCGTTTTGAGGCCGGTGGTTTCAAAATCGCAGTAGTAACCGACGTGGCGGTCTATTCGTCGAGATTGACGGAGGTTGACGCGACGCTCGATGTTGGCTCGGTAACGGAAGCGGTGATGGTCACAGCGGAACGGTCGATTGTTCAGACCCAAAGCGCTTCATTCTCCACCATTACCAGCGTCGGACCGGCGCTGCCTCACACAGTCGCATCGCAGCAAATCGCGACTCCGCGTTTGCGCGAATACTTCCCGGAAACGCTGCTCTGGCAGCCCCAGATCGAAACCGACAAACGGGGCCGCGCGCATTTGAAATTCAAGCTCGCCGACAACATCACTACGTGGAAGATGTCCGTCGTCGGCTCGACGGTTGACGGCGAGATCGGGATCGCCGAGAAGGAGTTCCGCGCCTTCCAACCATTCTTCGCCGAACACGACCCGCCGAAAGTCTTGACCGAAGGCGACGAGATTTCGCTGCCCGTCGTCTTGCGTAACTACCTGGACAAAACGCAGACCGTCAACGCCGAGGTCAAGCCTGAAAGCTGGTTCGAACTGCTCGGCGCCGCGCGCAAACGCGCCGACGTCAAAGCCGGAGACGCCGGGCAAGTGGTCTTCGACTTCCGCGCCGTCGCTTCGGTCAAAGACGGCAAGCAACGCGTCACGGCCTTCGGCTCCGACGCGAGCGACGCCGTCGAAAAACCGGTCAGCGTTCATCCCGACGGCGAAGAGGTCGCCCAGACCGCGAGCGAGGTCTTCGGCGAAAGCGGATCGCTCGACGTCGTCATCCCAATAGACTCGATCAATGGCTCGGTCCGCGCCGAGTTGAAGATTTATCCCGACCTGATGGCTCACGCGCTGGAAGGGATCGAGGGCATTTTGCGGCGGCCTTACGGCTGCGCCGAACAGACCATCTCTTCGACATATCCGAACCTGATGATCCTGCGCTACCTCGAACCTCAGAGCGAAAAGCTCTCGGCCCCGATGCGAAAGACCGCCGAGAAGGCGCGACGCTACGCGCAGGCGGGCTACGAGCGATTGCTCGGTTATCGCGCAGAAAGCGGCGGATTCAGTTATTGGGGGCGCGGCCAGGCCGACCTGGCGTTGACGGTTTACGCGCTGCGTTTCCTGAACGACGCCGGCGATTTCATCGGCGTTGACGAAGACGTGATCGCCGACGCGCGCAAATTCATCCTCAGCAGTCAGCAGCCTGACGGCCGTTGGCCGCAGCCTTACCGGGACGAAAAGGAAGACGCGAAGCGCACGGCGCTCAACACCGCCTTCATAGCGCGCGTGTTGGCGATGGAGAAGGGCAAAGAGGCGAAGGCCGACAAAGCGTTCGCCGCCGCATTGAGCCGCGCGCTCGATTATCTGGCGAAACGGATCGAAGAGATCGACGAGCCTTACCTGATCGCCTCATACGCGCTGGCCGCGATGGACGCCGGCGAAAAGAAGGTGGCGGAGAAGGCCGTCGCGAAACTGCGAACGCTGGCCCGTGAAGAGGCCGGAACAAGTTACTGGAACCTGGAGTCAAATACACCGTTTTATGGTTGGGGACTTGCGGGAAGAATCGAGACGACGGCGCTGGCGGTCAACGCGCTGAAGCGTGCGGGCGCCGCTGAGATCGGCAAAGCGGGAG
>WNFU01000271.1_pt1 | contig 100445 bp, 71 predicted proteins | sample 5400121 | NCBI WGS metagenome assembly WNFU01 (sample SAMN13153360, study PRJNA577476) | soil metagenome | isolation source: 100 cm soil or saprolite under grassland replicate 1 | place: USA:California | collected 2016-06-15 | reverse complement strand
GGATCGTCAGCTCGCTCAATGGAACGGTCGTCGTCCCGCCGTTGACGATGTTGAAATGCGGCTTGATCTGGTTGTCGTTGGGCGAGTTCGGATCGGCCACGCGGTACTGAAGTCTCAGCGTCGGAGTGGCCTGCATCATGGTCGCGATGGAGACGCCAGCGCCGGCCGTGAGTATGATTGCGAAAATGGCGCCGAACGCCGGCGCGCGTTTGCGCAGGTTGAATAAAGCTGCGTAACTAAAATTTTTCAGTAATGTCATATTTCCCCCCTGCGGAAGTAATAACTCAGCCTCTTCGCCGCGCTAGCGGCGGTTTGACTTTAGCCGTGGGTTGATGGCCTTTAAGAAATAAATCTAACAACACTTCTTCAGCCGCGGCAGCGGCGATTGAGCTTAGCCCGGCTTTTCAAAGCCGGGGCAATGAGCGCACATCCGCCCTCAGTCGCGGAGCGACGGTTGAGTTCTCCGATCAGCATCAACCGTCGCTCCGCGACTGAAATAACTACATAACCGCTCCCCCGGCTTTGAAAAGCCGGGCTAGGGTCACATGGTCGCTCCGCGACCGAGAAGACTGTCGCTAGATTTATTTTTCAAAGACCATCAACCCACGGTGAGGGTGTGTAATCCCCGCGTCGCGTGAGCGACGATTGAGTTCAGTCAGCGACGATTAAATTCAACCGTCGCTGACGCGACGCGGGAACGTTTGCCCACCGTTCCGTGGGTTGAAACCAACGGCTAAAGTCAGGCGCCGCTAACGCGGCGAAGAGCAGTATCGCCCGCCGTAGGATGAAGCGTCCCTGAGCCGCTCATCTGAGCCGCGAAGGTCCGACTCGCGCCCATCCCGAGCGTCTGCCCCGACGCCAGGGTGAACTGATACGTGATTGTCGTCGCCGCAACGGTGTTGCTCTGGAGTATCTGCCCGCCGACGGTGTTGTACTGGCCGTTGAAGCCGACCCCGGTTGTGCGCTGGATGACGATCGTTACCGAAAGCGCTGTGATGGTCCCCGTGTTGTTCAGTCGAATGACCTCTTCGTTGAACCAGGGGCTGTTGGCGTTGATCGCTGGCGTTATGGTAACGCCGCCGGTTCCGCCGCCGCCGCTCACGGTGAGGGCGATCGTCGCCGTCCGCGTCAACCCGCCTCCGGTCGCAGTGATGGTGACGTTCGCAGAACCCACTGTGGCCGCGCTCGAAGCAGTGAAGGTCACGGTACTGCTCGTTCCGGTCGTCGATGGCGGAGTGAAGCCAGCGGTAACGCCACTCGGCAATCCGCTCGCGCTGAAGGCCACGCTGCCCGTGAACCCGCCGACGCGAGTGATGGAGAGCGTACTGGCGGCGCTCGCCCCTTGATTCACTGTCAGGCTGGAGGGATTCGCAGAGAGCGTGAAGTCGGGCGCCGGATTGACCGTCAGGATCAATTGGGTAGTGCGCGTCAGTCCCCCGCCCGTCCCGGTGACGGTCACGGGCGCCATTCCTGTCGCCGCTGTGGCGGACGCGGTCAGAGTCAGCGTGCTGCTCGTCCCGGTCGTGGACGCAGGATTGAACGTGGCTGTGACGCCGCTCGGCAATCCGCCGGCGCTCAAGGCCACGCTTGAGGAAAAGCCTCCGCTTCGAGTGATCGTGATCGCGCTCGTCCCGCTCGCCCCACGGTTGATCGTCAGGTTCGTCGGGTTCGCCGAGAGCGTGAAGTTCGCGGCCAGCGGCGTCGCGGGCGCCTCGGTCGAATTCGCGCTCTCGCCGTTGGCGTTCGTCGCGCTGACGACGAAGAAGTACGTGGTTCCGTTAGTCAGTCCTGTGTTAGTGAACGACGTGTTGGTAACCGCGGCGACCGTCGTGTAAGGCCCGCCGCTGGTGGTCGCGCGTTTGACGTTGTAGCCTGTCGCGCCGGTCGAGGCGTTCCAGCTCAATTGAACTTGCGCATTGCCTGCCGTCGCGGTGAGTCCGGTGGGAACCGGCGGCGGCCCCGTCCCTCCTCCGAGCGCGCTCAGCATGGCGGAGTACGCCGGCTTGGGCTGATAGTTCATGTCGAAGATCAGCGCGTCGTCGAAGCCGCTAAAGAAGCCGGGTATCCAGGAGTATTTGTCGGTGAACCCCCAGGTGACGAGTGTCTTGACGTTCGGCTGCGAGAGACAGAACTCTACGACGTCTCTGTAGGCCAGCGCCTGCTCGTTCAACTCTTGAGCAGTGGTGGGCAGACTGATCCTGACGTCCATCTCGGTGATGGAAACCTCAAGCCCCAGTGAGGCCAGTCGCTGCGCGTTAGTCCGGTGCGCCTGCTGAATCCTGAATGGGTTGATCTGATGCATCTGCCAGCCGACGCCGTTGATGGGCACGCCCTGATTCACAAGGCCGCTGACGAGGTTGAAGACAGCGTCGGACTTCGCTCCCGACCCTTCGGCCGAATAGTCGTTGTAGTAGAGTTTCGCGTCCGGGTCGGCCTCGTGCGCGAACTGGAAAGCCATCGCGATGTATTCGGGGCCAATCCTCTGATGCCAGAAGGAATCGGTTCTGAGCTGCCCGTTATTGTCGCTGACCGCTTCGTTGACGACGTCCCAGGCTGCGATTCTCCCTCGATAGCGCCCGACCACCGTCATGATGTGATCTCTCATAATGGCGATCACCTGGTCGCGGGTGAAGTTCCCGCCGGTCAGCCAACCGGGAATCTGGCTGTGCCAGACCAGCGTATGACCTCGCACGGCCATGTTGTTGGCCTCGGCGTAAGCGACCAGCGCGTCGGCATCCGTGAAGTTGTAAGTGTTTTGGGCCGGATGCATCGCGTCGAACTTCATAGCGTTTTCGGCGACGAGTATGTTGAATTCGCGTCCGAGCGTCTGGGTGTAGATCGGCTCATTCCTGAACGGATTCATATTGACCGCAGCGCCTACGCGCAGGCCTCTTGCGGCGGCGGCGTCCCGAAGTGTGTGGGCCTCCGCTACGATCGTGAGCGACAAGGCCAGGAGTAGTAACGCCAACCAATTTAAACTACGGAGCATGGGTGAACCTCCTTCCGAAATTACCGCCACAGAGACACAGAGACACAGAGACGTGTCATGGAAAGATGAAAACTTAATATCTCCATTTTGATTCGCTCTGTGTCCCAACCGCCACAGAACCACAGAGTCACAGAGAAGGTCACAGAACGTATCTCTTTTGACTTGCTCTGTGTCTCTGTGGCTCTGTGGCTAAGCCGCTTCACCTATCCGAGGAACCCGAGGAACCTCGTCGGGAAGCGGTCGAGATTGACAAAGACGTCGTCTGCGTCGGCGTCGGGCAGACCGAGCCAGCGGGCCAGCGTATTGCCGTATTGATCCATTGAGACTTGAGGCACGAAGGCGCCGCGGAAGTTGCCCGCGACGCTGAAGAGCGGGAAGTCGAGATCGGTCAGGCCGACCTGCACCGGCGGGTACGTGCCGAAGAACCTGCCGCCCTGCACCGCGCCGCCCATGACTAAGAGGTGATTGCCCCAACCGTGGTCGGAGCCGTCACCGTTGATGCGGATGGTGCGTCCGAACTCGCTGAACGTGAACGTGGTCACCTGGTTGGACACGCCGAGATCGACCGTCGCCTGGAAAAAGGCGCTCATCGCCGCGTCAACCTGGCTGAGCAGGTTCGACTGCGTAGTCAACTGCGCGCCGTGCGTATCGAAGGCGTTGCCGCCTATCTGCGCGTAGTAGATCTGCCGCCGGTCGTGGCCGAGAGCGTTGCGCGCCGAGATGGCGATGGCGATCTGTCGCAACTGCTGACCGAGGGTCGTGTTGGGAAACTGCGTCGGGAACGGCTGCTGGCCCGAAAAGATGTTGCCGACCACGCGCGAATCGTCTATCGCCTTCGTGACGCGGGCGTTGAAGGCGTTGACCTGGAGCGATGGTTCGCTGATCGCCGCCAGTTGTTGAATGGCCGTAAAGCGAACTGGCGGAGTCCCGGTCGTAGGCAAGCCGTTGATCCCCAATTGAATGCCTGGTTGCAGCGTGATCGTCGACGACGGGCCTTTGAAGTATGGGGAGTTGTTGACCATCGACATCAGATAAGGAATCAGCGGCGACGTGTTGAAGACCGGCAAATCGCGGCCCAGTCTGTTCCCCCATCCGCTAGTATTCTCGTTGGTCAGGTTTTGCGAAAAGACCTGCTGCTGGAAGTGATCGAAGAGTCCCGAAGGCGCGAGGGTCGGGTTCTGCAGAACCTGAGACGCCGTGACCGGCCCCACGAGGTTGCCGGCGTTGCAAACGACGGCCAGGCGGCCCTGATTCCACAGGTTGCGGAGCCCGGTCAGACTCGGATGTAAGCCGAAGTTTCCGACGCCCGGAACGGTGATGGGCAGGAGGCTCGACTGCGCGAGAGCCAGAGCGCCCCGCCCCGACGCATAGGTGTTGTATGCGGCCTGATCTAGCGGGACCACTGTGTTCCATCCATCATTGCCGCCTTCAAGAAAGATGCAGACCAGCGCCCTGTAGTCCGGGCCCTGAGCGTAGGCGTTCTCGCGGAGAGCGTAACCGAGGGCGGTGAGCATCGTCGCCGCGCCCATCCCGCGGCCGCAGCTTTTCAGAAATTCTCTACGTGTGAATGACATGTTTCCTCCTTTAGCGTTGCACCTGATACTGCATCGAGGATGCAATGATGTAGATGGCTGTCTGCACGCGCAGACGGTTGTTGTTCTGGATGCTGGTCACCGCGTCGATCACCGTCTGGCGCATCTGTGGCGACATCGAGCCGTGCGTGAGCCTCGTATCGAGCTCGTTGACGAGATTCGTCGGATTCGGCGCAAGTTGATCGAAGGGCGCGAAATCGAAGACCACGGACGTCGTCGGACTCCCCGTCGGGTTCGGATCGCCGCCTGGTTGAATGGGCGGCGCGAAGAGGAATTCGTTGAGCAGGTTGAACCGCTCGATGAGCGTCGAGGTAGTCAATATTTGCGCCGGCGGGGCGAAGATGGATTGCCCGTTGACGACGACCCTGAAATCGGGTTGGTAGTAACTGAAGACCGACGGCGGAGAGAAGACGTCCTGCCCCTGCCTGCGGCTTCGCTGCGGAATGCCCCACATTCCCCCCGTGCAGTTGAGCGAACGGAAGAGGTGTGTGAAGAAGATCGCAGGCTCGCGCAATTTGCCGTAGGCCGGATCCGTCTTGGAGTTACCGCGCGCTTCGGGGTCGAGCAGTATCGCCCTGACGACCGCCCGCAGATCGCCGCGCACGCCCTGCCCGTTGTTGTTGAAGACGGTCGTGATGCGCTGGACGTATGCCGGGCTCGGGTTGCTGGTCACCAGGTGTTGGATGAGATGGCGTCCAATGAAAGGCCCGACGTTCGGATGATTGAAGGCGTTGTTGATCACGGAATCGAGGTCCTGGTCGACTGTCTGATTGGCAGGTATCACCTGGCCCTGCGGGTCAGTGACCAACGCCTTGAGCAACGTCTTGGAACCCGTATCGTGATTGGCCGGATTAGTAATCATCGGCGCGAACGGGTTGAGCGGGTTGTTATTGCCCATATTCGGCTGGCCTGCCGCCGGCGCATAGTTCCATCCGGTCAGGGCGCGCGCGCTCTCTTGAATCTCTGCGATAGTGTAGGTCTCCAGAGGCCGTCCTTGGCCGTCCAGCATCACCGTGCCATCCGGATTCAGTCTGAATGTGCCTATAGCGAAGAGCTGCCACAGTTCGCGGGCGTAGTTCTCGTCCGGCTGCGTGTTGGTAGCCGTATTGGCCTTCTGGCTGTTCACGAGAGTGAGGTACGTGCCCATGATCGGGCTGACCGATATCTCGCGGAGCAGCGTTCGATAGTTGCCGAAGGCGTTGCGAAGGAGAATGTCGTGGTACTGGGAGACCATCGCAGTCGGATTGCCCGTTGTGTCCTGATCCCCGACGTTGGCGGCGACGACGATTTGGCTTAGCGCCCAGGCCACGCGCTGCCGCAACTGATCCGTGCCCGTCATCGCGTTTCGGAAGAATTGGAGCTTGACCGGATAGTTGACGAATGTCCCCTGCTGCAATTGCACGAGGTTGTTGTAACCCGTGATAGGCGCGGCGAATTGTTCGTTGAGCCAGGCGTCGAAGCCGATGCTCAAAACGCGATTGGCCTCCGCGACGGTCGGCCCGAAGGTCGCCTGTTCGAGGAAGCGCGCCGCGTCGGCGAATCCGCCGCCGCCGCCGCCGCCGCCGCCGCCGTCGCCATCATCAACCACGAAGAGCCATCCGCGGATCTCGCCGGTCGGATTATTGGCGGAGTGGACATTGGCGTACATCTGTCCGCCCTTCAGCGCATCGATCAGACCTTGAACCGTCAGCCCACCGGACGGCTGGAAGACCCACAACATATTCGATATCTGGCCAGGCGGCATATCCAGGTCCAGGACCACTCCCGCGTTATTGCCGGGAGGGGCTGGCGCGTGTAAATGGGCCGCCGACTCCGGACTGCTCAAACCTGTCCAGTTCAGAGAGACCAATGCGGCTGTTTCGTCGGGAGAGAGAATTACAGTCGCGGTTCCTGTCCCGGGGGTCACTACCGGCGGCGCCTCAGACGCGCCGTTGAGCGGGGCAATGAACGTCCGCTGGGCAACCGGCAGGCCGTCGTTATCGAATTCGCTGACGTTGAAATCGGCGCTCGTCAGATTCGTCCCGGAGGCCCGAAAGACCGCAGTGCCATTGGTTATATCGGCGTCTTCAGCCGCGCTGATCGTGACGTTCTTGAACGTCGCAAAGTCGGTCGGCGTGAAGGTCACCGTTCCCGGAAGGACTACCTTCAAATCGGCGTCCCCGGACACTCGCGTGACTGTCACCGTGACATTGGCTGAAGGCGCTGACGCTAATCTCAATCCAATCTGCGCCGAGTCATTCTCGATTGCAACCAGCGGCGGCCTCACCAAGTTCGTGAGGATTTGTATCGGGGTATCATTGTCAACCTCCGTCGCGGTGACATCAGCGCTCGTCAGGCCGGCGCCGGATGCTCGAAAGACAGCCGATCCATTAGTCAGATCGGCGTCTTCAGCCGCGCTGATCGTGACGTTCTGGAATGTGCCGAAGTTGGCCGGCGTGAAGGTCAACGTCGCGCCGGCGGTGACTGAAAGATCAGTGTCTCCGGACAACCGGGCGACGTTCACGGTGACGTTGCTCGTGGGGGCGGAAGCCAACCTCACTCCGAATTGCGCGCTGGCGCCTTCATTGACGTTCAGAGTCGTGACGCTGGTCTGGATCGCGATCGCGGCGGGATCGTTGTCAACTTCGTTCGCGGTGACGTCCACGTTCGCAAGGCCTGTCGAGGAGACTCGAAAGATCGCCGAGCCGTTCGTCGAGTCGGCGTCTTCGGCCGCGCTGATCGTGACGTTCTGGAACGTGCCGAAGTTGGTCGGAGTGAAGGTCAAGGTCGCGCCGCCGCTCACTGACAGGTCAGTGTCTCCCGAAAGCCGCGCGACGTTCACGGTGACGTTGCTTGCCGGGGCCGACGACAGCCTCACGCCGAATTGCGCCGAGCCGCCTTCATTGACGTTCAGCGTCGTGACGCTCGTCTGGATCACCGGTCCGCCCCCGCCCCCGCCGCATGACTGGCCGTTGAGGGTAAGCCCTGTGGGCGCCGGATGGCTCCCCGACCAGTTTGCGTTGAATCCGAAGCTGACGCTTCCGCCGGTCGGAATGTTCGCGTTGTAGGAAGCGTTCGTGACCGTCACGTTTTGGCCCGACTGTGTATAAACACCGTTCCATAACTCATAAATGGTCTGGGTAGCCACTGGGAACGTAAAGGTCACCGTCCAGCCGTTTATCGCAGGGCCGCTATTCATTATCGTAACCTGGCCCTGGAAGCCTACGTTCCAGAAGGTGTTCTCCTGGTAAGTGATATTACAAGTCGAGCTTGATTGCCCCTGAGTCTTCTTCAACTCGCCCACGCCGCTCGTGATCGATATGATCACAAGCGCGAACAACAGCAGTCTGAGGGCGCGCCAGGGCGGAGTAAATACATTATTCCAAACTTTAGGCTTGAGCATGTGTTCTGCCTCCTCGATAGTTGTACCAGTTTTAACGCACAGTACAGATCGTCGCTGACGCGACAGTGTTAATGAATTGTGTAACCTGCCGCGCGTCGCAACGCGCGGCAGGTTAGGCGCCGCTGTGGCGGCGGGGAGAGTTGTCGCCGATCGTGTGGCGGGAGGGCATCGCCGGTCACGCGGCTGGGAGAGTCGTAGTCAGTGGGACAGACTAAAGTCTGTCCTGTTAGAAGGTCCTCGTTTCCGTGTGTGCCACGCCCCCGGTGGTGTAAGTGATCGTAGCGGTATCACCACTCGTGGGGTGTGTCGTTCCGGAGCCGTTTGTTTGAGCCGCACAGACCCGATTAGGTTCTGGTTGAAGTGTTTGTCCTGGTATCAGATTGAACTGGTAGATGATCACATTGACCGCGCCGGGCGGAGCCGCGCTCGGGACCGTGATGGTGGCGACGCTACTGTTCCCGGTAGTGGACGCCGGATTGAAAGTGATATCGATGCCGCCTGGCAGGACGACGGTAGGTAACGCCTCAAAAGCGTTCAACGTCACGGCGCCGGTGAAGCCTCCGCTGCGCGTTATCGTGACAGTGGCCGTCGCGCTCGCTCCCGGGTTGATCGTCAGGCTCGACGGGTTAACGGACAGCGAAAAGTCCGCCTGCGGCGCCGCATGCGCGTTGAAGTGGATGAACAAGATCGCCGACGCCAACACTAACAGCCTGAGGGGATGACGTGGAGATCTAAGCTGTTTAAGTGACATCTTCCAATGTCTTTGTTTCAGCATATCTTGCCTCCTAGTAAGTTCTGGCGATTAGATCGGAGCAGGCATAGGAGTGGGACAGACTAATGGTCTTTGAAAAATAGATGTGACAACTCTTCTTCCATAGTGGCAATGGCGGTTAAACCTAGCCCGGCTTTTCAAAGCTTGTCATTACCCAAATCTTTTGCGTTCCAAGGGAGGCGCCTCTTCGTCGCGGAGCGACGGTTTGAACTTAGCTCCTTCAACCGTCGCTCCGCGACTCGCGGATTTCTCATACACGCGACACCGGCGTTGAAACGCCGGCCTAAGTTCAAACCGTCGCTCCGCGACGAAGAATAGGTTCGCACAACGCGCAAAGATTTGGGTAATGACAAGTTTTCAAAGCCGGGCTAAATTGGAACTACCGATACTGGCGTATTCAGTTTGACTACAAACATTGGTGGGAGAGCGTTCCGCAGTATCGACTTTAGTCCAGATCCACGGTCAAGAAATGGATGGAACCGATCTTGACAGTGGCGCGGACTTTAGTCCGCGCCTGCGTCATTTCCTCAGGCTGCGCGGACTAAAGTCCGCGCCACGGTCAGTTGTTCCGATTTAGGAACATTTGCCGCCGCCGCGACCGGTGAAAACGGCTGCCATATTTACTTTTCAAAGACCATCGGTCTGTCCCACTCTCGCTTGATCCGATTTAAAAGTGTCCGGTCTGCGTGAAAGACACGCCTCCGGTGGTGTAGGTGACTGTGTAAGTGTCACCGCTCGTGGGGTGGACTGTTCCAGAGCCGCTCATTTGCGCGGCGAAGAGGCGATTCGTCCCCGTCCCGAGCGTCTGCCCCGCAGCCAGATTGAACTGGTACGTGATCGTCGTCGCCGTGCTACTGTTGCTCTGGAGGATTTGACTGCCGACGGTGTTGAACTGGCCGTTGAAGCTCACGCCGGTAGTGCGTTGAACAACTATTGTGATCGAGAGCGAGGTGATGACGCCCGTGGTGTTACTCAGGCTAATGGCCTGCTCGTTGAACCAGGGGCCGTTTGAGTTGATCACTGGCGTAACGGTGACGCCTCCGGTACCGCCTCCGGTGTCATTCACTGTGAGATTGATCGGCGTCGTCCTCGTCAGACCGCCGCCGGTCCCCGTGACGGTGACGGTGGCCGCTCCCAGAGTGGCCGCGCTCGAAGTGGTTAACGTCAACACGCTACTCGTTCCGGTCGCCGGATTCGAGCTGAAACTCGCGCTCACTCCGCTCGGCAATCCGCTCGCGCTCAAAGTCACGCCGCCCGTGAAGCCGCCGCTTCGCGTGATGGTGATCGCGCTGGTTCCGCTCGCGCCTCGATTGATAGTCAGGCTGGAAGGATTGGCGGAGAGCGCGAAGTCGGGATTGGCCGTCCCGCTCGGCTCGCCATAAATAACGCCGCGCCCGTTCGTGCTGATGTAGACCCTTCCAAAGACGCGCGGGTCGCCGGTGATCGCCGCGTCCGTCGAGCCGTACTGATGCTGATCGTCATTGATCCGCACCCACGTGGCGCCGGCGTCGGTCGAACGGAATATGCCGCGCACGCCGTTGACCTGGGCGCTTGAATAGAGCGCCATGTAACTCTGTCCAGCCGCGGCCATGCCGAAGCCGATGGTGTTGGCCTCCTCGACGCTGGTTACGCGGGTGAAGCTGGCGCCCGAGTTGGTCGAGCGCCAGAGGCCTCCCTCGGCTCCCGCGAGCCAGATGTCTCCTTCGCGTCCCGGCACGGCTTTGAACTTGGAGTTCGACGGCAATCCCGTCGCCGCCGCCGTGAAGTTAGCTCCCCCGTTCGTGCTCACGTAGAACGTCCCGTTGGCGAAGCCGTAAAATTTCATCGGGTTGACGCGGTCCGATCCCACTCTCGCGCTTGAAGGTATTCCCGCGGATTGCGTCCACGAGCTGCCGTTGTTGGTCGAGAAGTTCACCTGGGCGCCTGCCGGACTCCAAACGACGCGGCTGGCGTTGGCCGCGGCCGCCACAGTTCCGCCGCCCGTGACCCCGCCCGGCTCCGTGCTGCCCTGAAACCAGCTCGTCCCGCCGTCGAAGGAGAAGCCGGAACGATTCGTGCCTGCGTTGGCGTTGCCCACGCGGACGATGAAGCCCGGAGAGAGTTCGGCGTAATCAAGACTGGTCGTGCTGACGAAGGTCGGGCTTCCCATCATCGTCGTCGGCGCCGTCAGGCTGTTGTGGCGGAAGCCACAGATGTCGCCCACCCCGCTCAACAACGGCGCTCCCGACGGCGGGCTGATCAGGTCTAAAACGGCGGTCTCTTCCAAACCGACCGCCTTGACCGAGATGTGTATTTGACCGCCAGTGTCCCACGTCGTCAGATCGTCGCTGCCGTATATGGTCGCGCCCGTGCCGTACATCATCCGATTGGAATTGAAAGGATCGATCTCCAGGTCTCCGACCATCCATCCTAGCTTCGGAGTGATTTCGGGCAGTTGGGGGTTGGCGTTGAAAGTCAGCCACGGAGCGGCCGTGATGTTTTGCAAATAACGGAGGCTGCGATTGGGGTATGAAGTCCAGTCCCAGATTCTGGTCCACGTGGCGCCGCCGTTGAGGCTGCGGAAGAGGATAGTGTCGGGCCACCACGAGTTCAACGCGGCGACCATAACGATGTTGGGATTCTGCGCGTCTACGGTCAGGCCGCCGTAGCCGAAGTAATCGTCAGAGCTTGATGATGGCACGGGGCTGATCAGCGTCCACGTTCCGTTAGACGTGTCGTAGCGCCAGACGTCGCCCTTCTGTCCGTCATATGGGCCTGCGCCGTCGCTGTAGGTGATATAAAGCATCCCGTTCGACGCCAGGACGCCGTGATGAGGCAGGAAGCCCGTGGGCTGCCCCGGAACAGTAGCCCACGTAGCGCCGCCGTTCGTGCTGCGATAGACGCTATTGCCCTTATCGGCGACGCCAACATAAATGGTTTGAGTCGTATTGCCGGGAGTCCCGGTTCTGCGGTCGAAAGTCACCCAGACGACGCCGATGATGTCGGCGGTGTAGGAATTGCTGGGGTCCTGGACATAGGTTCCCGCGACCGGAAAGCTGGTGACTCTGGCCCAGGTCGCGCCGAAGTCCGTGCTCCTCCAGAGGCCGTTGCCGCTGCGGGCCCCGAGGTAGAGGATGCTGTTGCGATTGGGGTCGATCGCCAAACGCTCGCCCATCGAGCGGCCCGGCATGTTGCCGCCGACTTTGAAGGGCAGATTCGCGCGCTGAAAACTATTGCCGCGGTCGGTGGAGCGAAGGATCGCTCCGTTCTGACTCGTAAATTCGTTGGTGTAAGTCCCGGCGGCGATGTAAAGGCGGTTGGGGTCTACCGGATCGGTGGCCAGGCTGTCGACGCCCGTCAGGTTCCAATCGTCGAAGCCGATCCAATCGAGCAGCGGAACCCAGCGGCCGGCGCTCTGGTCCCATCGGTACGCGCCGCCGATGTCGGTGCGCGCGTAGATCAGGTTCTGTTCGGTAGTGTTGAAGACGATGCCCGGAACAAAGCCTCCTCCGCCGCCGATGGCGACGTTTCGCCAGGTATAAGTCTCGGTTGTTTGCGCGAGCGCTGGATCGGACGCCACGCTCGACCTGTAGACGAGCGTGGCCGCGATCCCGATGAGGGATAGAAGGAGGACTGTTGCGGCCCGCGACAGAATAGTCCTGAGGGCGTGCGACGTATTCTTCATGTAACCTCCGTAGCTGGCGCCTGATTGATGGCGCTTGTGATTGATGGATCGTTTTTTTTAGGTAACTGCTCAGCCAGGAGCCGCGCGGCGACGATTGATCTCAGACAGGCCACGCATTACCTGCGTGACGAACCATGCAATCCCCCCAGCCGGGCGGCGACGGTTGAGCTCCGTTAGGCCAGAGGTTCAACCGGCGGCGCCGCGACTAATAGTGGTCCGTCTTCCCGCGCCCCGTGAGGACGCGGCCGAGTTCGAACGCCGCTCGGGGCGGCTACAAGGCTAAGCAGTTACTTTCCAGCGCGGGAGTGGGACGGAACATTGTTCATTGTTCATCGTTCATTGTTCATTTGTCATTGCGGAACGGCATGGCTTCGACAATGACAAATGACAAATGACAAATGAACAATGAACAATGTTCCGTCCCACTCCAGCGGCATTACTTAAAAGGTCCCGGTCTGGGTATAAGTAACCCCACCGGTCGTGTAGCTGACGACCCAGGTATCGCCGGCGGTAGGATGGAGCGTCCCATTCCCACTCGCCTGAGCCGCGAAGGTTCTGTTGTTACCGGGGCCAAGCGTCTGTCCGGACGCAAGAGTGAATTGGTAGGTGATAGTCGCCGTCGTGACGGTGTTGCTCTGCAGAATCTGCCCGCCGACGGTGTTGAACATTCCGTTAAGGCCGACGCCGGTTGTGCGCTGGATGACGATCGTGACAGAGAGCGCTGTTATAGCGCCGGTGTTATTCAGCAGGATAGCCTCTTCGTTGTACCAGGGCGTGTTGGAGTTGATCGCCGCTGTAACAGTCACTCCGCCATTGCCGCCGCCGCCATCGTTCACAGTGAGGCCGACCGTCGTCGTCCGCGTCAGACTTCCGCCAGCCCCGGTCACGGTGATTGTGGCCGCCCCGAGCGTCGCCGTACTCGACACAGACAGAGTTAGAACACTGCTATTGCCGGTCGCCGGATTCGGGTTGAAGTTGGCGGTCACGCCCGCGGGCAATCCGCTCGCGCCGAACGTCACGCCTCCGGTGAAGCCGCCGGTTCGTGTGATCGTGATCGTGCTCGTCCCGCTCGCGCCGCGATTGATCGTCAGACTTGCAGGGGAGGCGGACAGTGAGAAGTCCGGAGTTGGCACGTCGTTCACGGTAAGGCCGATCGGCGCGCTCCGCGTCAGGCCGCCTCCGGTCCCGGTTACGGTAACCGTCACGGGTCCTAGCGTCGCCGTACTTGACGCCGACAGAGTCAGAACGCTGCTATTGCCGGTCGCCGGGTTCACGCTGAAGCTCGCGGTCACTCCGGCCGGCAATCCGCTCGCGCCTAACGAAACGGCGTCGGTGAAGCCGCCGGTTCGCGTGACCGTGATCGTACTTGTTCCGCTCGCGCCGCGAGCAATGGACAGACTCGTGGGGGAGACTGACAGCGCAAAGTCGGGCGTCGCCGGTTGGTTCACGGTCAGGCTGATCGGCGTTGTCCGCGTCAACCCGCCGCCAGTTCCGGTGACCGTGACTGTAGCCCCTCCTAGCGTCGCCGTACTCGACGCCGACAGAGTCAGAACGCTGCTGTTGCCGGCCGCCGGGTTCGCGCTGAAGCTCGCGGTCACTCCACTCGGCAATCCGCTCGCGCTTAATGTCACGCCGCTGCTGAAACCTCCGCTGCGAGTGACCGTGATCGTACTGGTCCCGCTCGCGCCGCGATTGACGGTCAGGCTCGCGGGACTGGCGGAGAGCGAAAAATCTGGAGTGGGCGGCCCAGGCTCAGCGCCGAAGACCTTGGCCGCGCCGTCGTAAACGGAGATGTTTGGCGCCTTGACAGGCGTCGCGCCCGGCGTGGTCGCTATTCCGGTGAATGACCAGTCGTTGCTCGGATCCCATGCGCCTGAGCTGGTCATCCTGAACTGCACCTCTTTGCGGAAGGCCGATTGCCCTCCGGGGTAGATCTTGGTTCCGGTGAAATCCACCTTGACGAAATAGGTTGAACCGGAGAGGAGCTGCGGGGCGGAGACCGTCGCGCCCTGATTGAAGTTGGTGTTGATGGCTATCATCCCGGGCGTCACGCCGGATTCTAGCGTGAAGAAGTAGCGGAACGAGAGCTTGTCGCCCATCCGCGCCGGGAAGGCCGATTTGTTGATGATGAACGCCCTGATCTCGGTGAAGTTAGTCCCCGAGGCGTTGACTCCGGCCTCCACATACATTTCATCTGTGTCCGGAGATTCCGGCATCGGGAAGTTCGCCAGCGGCTGACCGCCAAACTCCTGATAGAGGCGAGCCAGCGCGCTAGTAAAGCCGGCGTTGTAATCGGTCGCGACCTCGTTTTTGGTGAAGTCTTGGCGATTGTCGGTGTAATTGTCGCTGGTGTCCGGCCCGCCGACCAGCGCGCCGTAGAGGATGTGGCGGCTGGTCACCGGATCGTTGATGTTGTCGCTCCAGGATCCGTGAGCGGTTCGGTGATGCACGTTGCGGGGTGAGTTGGCTCCGAAGCCCACGACATAACTGCTGTTGCGGGGGTTCTGGCCCAGCGCGTAGTTGATCTGCCTGACCGCGAAGTCATGGTAGCGCTGCTTCTTGGTCGCGTCGCTCAACTGATCGCTGTAAACCAGCGCGAGAAAGGCCGTGTTGGCCGCGTAGCGCAATGCGCCCCACCCGGCGGAATCCACGTAAGCGAGTCCGCCCGGCGTGCGCAGTCCGGCGCCGATGCTCCAGTAATCGAGCCATCGCTCGGCGTCCGCCCGATAGGCGGGGTTGTTAGTCAGGTTCGCCAGCAACACGTAACAACCGTAAGACTTGTCGTCCCAGGCGTGCGTCCAGCGAAATGACTTGGTAGTCGTCTGCGGCTCGTTGCTCAGGTTGGCGTAGTAGTTCTGGGCCTTGGTCAAATAGGCGGGGTCGTTCGTAGCGCGGTAGAGCCAGATCGCGCCCCAGACCAGTTCGTCGTTGAACCCGCTCCACGAGTTGTAAAAGCCCGCTGCGTCCCTGATGCAATCGCTGTATTTCCCACGGAAGTTATCGGCGAAGTCATAAAGCTGACGCGCATGCATGAGCAGCGTGTCGGCGTAACCGGGATCGGTCGGGCGAAAGACCATTGACGAAGCGGCCATGGCCGCCGCCGTCTCCCCGGCCAGGTCTGAACCGGGACAGGATGTGGTGATCCGGGCAGCCGGTCGGGCCATCTGCATGACCTCGGCCGGGCCCCACCAGGCGTGATCCGTCCCGCCTGCGCCGATCTGGCCGTACAATTCAGCCGGCGCCGTGTGCGCCTTGATGAAGTAGTCGTTGACGAAGCGAAGGTTATTGAGCAGATGCGTGAGCTGTCCGCTCTGAACAAAGGCGGAGCGATATTCGACCGCGCCCATCGCCAGCAGCGTCACCGAGGCGGCCATCGGAAAACCGAATTTGACGTGGTCGCCGGCGTCGTACCAACCTCCCGTCAGGTCTCTGCCCACGTCAGCGCCGTCGTTCAATCCCGAATCGCCGCGCCAGTTGACCCGGTTCCAATCGGGCAAGACTCCGGATTGTTGCGCTTCATAAAAAAAGAGCGATTTCTGTAGAGCTTCCCCGTAATTGAACGTCGGGCCTTGCGCCTTGGTTGTGGTTGTCCTGTCAGGGCCGGCGACGAGGATGGCCGTCAGAAGAACGGCCAAAGCCAGCGCCCATCTGCGCCCGAGAGCCCAGGCGTCCCTGCCTGCGGTTTTCCGGCGAAGACCGATTGACCGAAGCAAGCAGCCTAGGATGCCTGCGCTCCCAGGTTCGCTCCCAGCATAAAGGCCACTTGGAAAAGACCTCTTGATAGAGTCAATCAATGATTTCATTTTCCCTCCGTGATCTGGCGAGGGTTTGGGCCAGCAGGCGCCTCAAACCGCGGTTGATGGATTTATCGCCTACGGACACACTACGACCTACAGCGTCTTTCGCGCTTTTTGCGTGAGACTTCCCTTCCCTCACACCAAACTCTGTCGTCTGCGTTTAGCTAATAACTACAGATTGCGAACTTACGTTTTCTATCTTCTGATATCTTCTGACGATGTCACTACGGATAATCGTGTCCTGCGAATGATGTGAAGAACGCTCTTAATAATTAATCACGCCCTATTATTTTGGTTACTGACCTGCAGGGGATTGAACAAACACCTAAATCGTGACCAGCTTATTCGGACACTCTCAAGTGGTCAATGGGTTTACCGCTAGTAACAGGTTAATAACGCCATCGCCAATTCCCGTTAATAACGCCGCCAACATCCAATCCAATCAAGCGCATCCGGTCGCAATCGGCGATCTGAAATTATTTCCACGACGATGAGAAGTTAGGAAGCACTGGCGCTGGAGGAGGGGCCTTTTTTTAATCTCGCGCCACCGCCGGAAAATTTTCGACCTGTGCGGACGACCTTGGATTCAGCGCCGCGAGCGGTAGCGAGCGAGGCTTTCAAAGGACTTATGGATGGAGCCTCGCTCGCTACCGCTCGCGGTACTGAATCGTCTACACAGGTCGAAATTTTTTCGGCAAAATCTTTTCTGTTTTGCGTCTATATGTAGTTGGAGGCATATTTCTGCGAAAACATCGGATGATCCGATCTCTTTGACACCGAGTGTTACAAATTCAAAGGCGCACACAAAAATCCCTGCATCTCGATGTCAATCAAAGCCGTTAGTGGTGTGCGCCTACCCCATCGCGTCAACCGTTGAGTCGGAGAAGCGCCTACTTGCCTAGCCAATCCAGTAGGCGCCTGATTTGAGATGGGTTCCAAACTAACCTGAACTGCTTATTTTCCACAGCCCACATGCCTGAACTCCATAAGTGTCATCAGCAAGGCCAGATAGTGACTAGAACAATGCAAACGTCTGAACCTGAACAAGGCGAAACATTGCGGAGCGCGCTCAATTTTCGAGAGCGCGTCATGGCGGCGGCCACCTTTTTGATCGCCGTCATCGACTCCGAAGGCAAGATCGTCCTGGCCAATCGGGCCGCCGCCGAGGTGTGCGGCAGCGAGGTCGAGGAAGTAATCGGCCGATCTATCTACAACTGTATTTCGCCGAATGACGTGGGCAGAGTCACCGAGATAATTCAGATCACTTTGGCCCACGGGCTGTCCGTGTCGAACGCCGAATGCGAAGTGCTACGCAGAGACGGCATGCCCCGCACGCTCAGATTCAGCCTTCAGCCGCTGACCCTGGAAAGCGGCGAGCGCTGTTTGGTGGGCACGGCGGAAGACATCACCGAGCGTAAGGAGTCGGAAGCGAAACTGCGCAGGTCGATGGCCGAAGTCGAGCGACTGAAGAACCAGCTGCAAGCGGAGAACCTCTGTCTGAAGGAGGAGGTCAAGCCCAGCCATAATTTCGGAGAGATCGTCGGCGAGAGCGCGGCGCTCAGGAAGGCTCTCTACCTGGTCGAGCGAGTCGCCGCCACGGGCGCCACCGTCCTCATCCTCGGCGAGACGGGAACGGGCAAAGAACTATTCGCCCGCGCCGTTCACGACCTGAGCGCTCGCAAAGACGCCCCATTCATCAAGGTCGATTGCGGCGCGATCCCGGGGGGACTGATCGAGAGCGAACTCTTCGGTCACGAGAAGGGGGCATTCACCGACGCGATCAAGCGGCGGGTTGGGCGGTTCGAGTTGGCCGACGGCGGCACGATCTTCCTTGACGAAATCGGCGACTTGCCGCTCGACCTGCAAACCAAGCTCCTGCGCGTGCTGCAAGAGGGCGCCTTCGAGCGTGTGGGCGGGATGCGCACGATCAAGACGGACGCTCGCGTGGTGGCGGCGACCAACCGCAACCTGAGCCTGCGAATCGGATCGGGCGCCTTCCGCGAAGACCTCTATTACCGGCTCGCAACCTTAGCCTGGGTACGCATCGCTTCCAGCGTGCAGTAGCGGACAGTGAAGCATTGGGAGGCGAAAGCGCGCTCGGATCTGGCCGCGGGTGTTTGCGAGCAATAATTGCTCGAAGCAGGCAATACGGCTCCGGGGCGCCGCGCATCCAATCAATTATGTCTTTCGCCGAGACTGCACGCTGGAAGCGATGCGTACCCAGGTCGCGCACAAAAACTTGACGGACACCCTAATAGGTCTTGCGAGTAGCATAATAATCGCTTTTATATACCACCCCTCGCTGACAATGCGGAGTAATCGTCAAATAACCCCACATTCAACTTCGACGTAACATACCTCCATCCCTCATGTTGCTAAGTCGAAACAGGCGAGATTGAGGCGGAAGAAACCGCAGATTTAGACAGATGCGGACGGATTGTCACGGATAATTCGCGCCGATCTTTCGCATCTGTAATTATCCGTGGTTTCTTCTATCCCAATGCCGTCAGCGTCGTGGCGACATAAGATAGATCATCGCGTTGAATCAGTACCGCGCGTGGCTCCCAGAGAGGGCTATTTACGGGAGCCACGCTCGCTACCGCTCGCGGTACTGATTCAACCTACAGCTTCTCGAACCCCGAGTAATGCACCGCGCGCTGCTCGGCGGCCGACCTGTTGGCTTCGTCGAACAGGTCGCGCGCCCGGTTGAAATCGCGCGCGTCGAGCGCGTCTTTTAGCGATTGCAGCTCGGCGATGAGCGAGCCGAGCGCGTTCGAGATGTTCGGCTGATTGGTCAAACAGATGTCGCGCCAGACGCTCCACGCGCTGCCCGCGAGCCGCGTCATGTCGCGCCAGCCTGTGGCGGCCAACGCCCGGGCCAACTCGCGATCGGCGACCTCGACGTCGCGTTCTGGACCGAGCAGAGAGGCCAGCGCGCTCGCGACGAGTTGGGGAAGATGGCTGATCAGCGCGACCGCCGCGTCGTGATCTTCGGGCCGTGTCAGTAGAACTCGCGCGCCGATTGATTCGACGAGCGATCTGAAACGGTCGAACTCGGCCCCGTCAGTTCCCTGCCCGATCATCAACGCGTAGTTCGCGCGGTCGAAAAGGTCGGCCCGCGCGTACCGGACGCCGGTGTTTTCGCCGCCGGCCATCGGGTGGCCGCCGACGAAGGTCACGCCCTTGGTGAGAGACGCGCGCGCCGCGCGGCAGATTTCGACCTTAGCGCTCCCGGCGTCGGTGACGGTCGCGCCCGGCTTGATCTGCTTCGATCTCGTCCGCAGGAAGTCGATGATCCCGCCGATGGGCGCGGCCAGGTAGATCAGATCGGCTTGGCAAACCTCGCCGCGCTCGAAGCTCACTTCGACGGCGTCGACGACTCCGCGCTCGACGGCCAGGCGAGGCGAACGCGATCCGCCGCAGGCGGTGATCCGCCCTGTGAATCCGGCCCGGCGCAACGCGAGCGCGAACGACCCGCCGATCAGACCGCAGCCGACGACGCAGACGTGTTTGAACTCGCTCACAGCGCCCTCTCCACCGCCGACGCTATCAGGCGGAGTTGATCGATGAGCTTGTCGAACTGTTCCAGCGTGAGTGATTGCGCCCCGTCCGAAAGAGCGTGGTCGGGGTCGTGATGGACTTCGATGAGCAACCCGTCGGCCCCGGCGGCGACGGCGGCGCGGGCCATCGGCGGGACCTTGTCGCGGCGGCCCATGGCGCGGCTCGGATCGACGATGATCGGCAGGCTGGAGAGTTTTTTGATCACTGGGATCGCCGAGAGGTCGAGCGTGTGGCGGGTGTAAGTCTCGAAGGTCCTGATGCCGCGCTCGCAGACGATCACCTGATGATCGCCGCAGCGCATCACGTAATCAGCCGCCATCAACGTCTCTTCGATCGTCGACGACTCGCCGCGGCGCAACATCACCGGCTTGCCTAGCCTCGCGAGCTCTTTCAAGAGGGCGTAATTCCGCATGTCGCGCTCGCTGACCTGGACGATGTCGACGTAACGCGCGAATAACGGCAGTTGCGCCGCGTCGAAGATCGTCGAATGCGTCAGCATCCGATGGCGGTCAGCCACTTCGCGCAGCAGCTTCAGTCCCTCCTCGCCAAGCCCTTGAAAGCCGTATGGATCATCGCTCGTCCTGAACGCGCCGCCGCGCAAGACGCGCACGCCGCGCTTCGCCAACCGCCCGGCGATGGTCTCCATCTGCTCGCGGCTTTCGACCACGCCCGGTCCGGCCATCACCACCACCTGCTCGCCGCCGATCGCCACGTCTCCGATCTCGATCTTCGTCCCTTCGGGTTTGAAGGCGCGCGCGGCCAGTTTGTACGGCGCGCTGACGCGCACTACCTTGTTGACGCCCTCGAGCAGCTCCAGTTCGCGCGGGTCAGTGATGCGCGAGCCTACCGCGCCTAGCAGCGTGTAGCGCGCCCCTGTCGAGCGGTGAATGTCGAAACCGAGCTTGATCAAACGATCCACGACCCGGACGATCTGTTCCTCGGTCGCGTTCTCTTCCATTACGATGATCATAAAAACAGTGGGCAGTGGGCAGTGGGCAGTGGCAGTGGGTTCCGGCTGCCCACTGCCCACTATCCACTGCCCACTTCCTATTCCCCACTCCCTTCTTCCTTACTTGCCTCGATGCGTTCGATCCGCCGCGCCTCGTCAATCACTCGCTCGAAGAGGCGGCGGATGGCCTCGACGTCGAGCGGGCCTGTGTTCGCGGCGGTGACGTTGGCGACGACCTGCGCTTCGCGCGCCGGCGAATAGATCTCCAACCCCAGACGTTTTTTGATGTGACCGATCTCGATGGCGCACTGCGTCCTTTCGTTGAAGAGTTTGACCAGTTCGAGGTCGATCTCATCAATACGGATGCGCCAATCTTCAATCGTCTTTTCGCCGTCCCGCTCTTCACTCATAGGCTTCCGCTAAAAGCTATATAACCACTCAGCCCATGCCGCGCTAGCGGCGCCTTGAGTTTAGCCGTGGGTTTTAACCCACGGGACGGTCGGCGAATATTCCGCGTCGCGTTAGCGACGGCTGAGTTCAATCGTCGCTGACGCGACGTGAAAAAAATCCGCGGCGCCGTGGGTTAAAACCCACGGCTAAACTCAAGGCGCCGCTGACGCGGCATAGAAGGCTGACATCTACAGAACTACAATTTCAGACAGGCTTCCGCCGCCAGCCAGAATAACTTTTCGCGCACCGAACTCTGTTTGTCCCATTGGCGCGAGTCCCAGTGTTCGCCGCTGACGTCGTCGCCGCCGTAAAGCAGTTGCGCGAACAGGACGCCGCGAAACTGCGCGACCGCGAAGAACGCCGCCGCCTCCATCTCCACAGTCAAACAGCCTTCGCGCCGTCGCCGCTCGACTTTCGCCCTGGTCTCCCGGTAAATGCCGTCCGTGGTCCACGTCTTGCCGATGAGGTAATCGACGTTGTGCGCCTCGAGCGTCCGCTCCAACGCCGCCACTCCTTCGGGGCTTGCGGCCACTTCGCGGTCCGGAGGCAGATAGTGGTACGACGTGCCTTCATCGCGCACTGCTGACGTTGGGATGACGACGCGCCCGCAAATGATCCCGCCGTCCAACACGCCCGCGCCGCCGCAGGCGATGAACTTGCGCCCGCCCCGCGCGATGACTTCTTCGAGCAACCCGGCGGCGAGCGACGCGCCTACGCCGGGGTGGAAGAAGGCTACGGGCTTCCCCTGGAAGTCAATTTCGTAGATCGGGTGCAGTCCGATCTCGCTGCGCTGGCGCGCCAGCACGCGCGCGTTATGAACCTCGATCAGTTCGGCGATGACGTCCTGGAAGAAGCAGATGACGCAATGTTCGGGCATATCAATTCGCTCGACCAGGCGATGTGGGTCGAGCGCGGCGTCGTTCGCCGGATCGAATTCTAGAATGGGGATGTCATGGTATGTCATTCTTCGGTACGTTACCGCGCCAGTAGAGTGGGACAGACTTTAGTCTGTCCGCCCTCACTTCACACTACGGACAGACTAAAGTCTGTCCCACTCTGTTCCCCTCAACTCTCGCGCCAGGCGCGCAACTTTATCAACCAACTGCGGGTCGCCCAAATTGTTCTCGATCTCAAGGACCAGACGCGAACCGACCACCGCGCCGTCGGCGTAACTCCACACGTCGCGCACATGCTCCGGTTTCGATATGCCGAAGCCTACCGCGACCGGCAAGCTCGAATGCCGCCGAACGCGTTCGACCAGCTTTCGGACCTGGGCCGAGTCGCTTTCGCGCATTCCGGTCACGCCGGTTCGCGCGACCACGTAAATGAACCCGGCGGAATGTTCGGTGATCAATTTGATCCGCTCGTCGGTCGAAGTCGGCGCGACCAGAAAGACCGTGTCGAGACCGGCGTGGCGCATCCCGGCGACAAAGTCTTCGGCCTCTTCGGGAATCAAATCCGTCACCAACACGCCGTCGACGCCCGCCCGCCTCAACTCCTCGGCGACGTCGGCGGCGGGAAATTGCATCACTGGGTTGAAGTAGGTGAAGAGCAGGATCGGGACGTCGCTGCGCTCGCGGACACGTTCGACTACGGGCAGAATGTCGGCGACGCCTATCGTTTTTTTCAACGCGCGCTCCGAAGCCCGTTGAATCACCGGCCCGTCGGCCATCGGGTCGGAGAACGGGACGCCGAGTTCGATCACGTCCGCTCCCGCATCGGCCAACGCGAGCAGCAGGCCTTCGGTCGTCGCCAGGTCTGGATCGCCCGCGGTGATGTAAGGGATGAAGGCTTTGCGACCTTCTCTCCTCAGTTGTTCAAATTTTGCGGTGATGCGAGTCATATTTTTGAGAGCGGGAGAGCGAGGGAGCGGGAGAGCGAGGGATCAAGAGAAAGAGATATATCTTTCCTGGTCTCCTGCTCTCCCGCTCTCCCGCTCTCTCGCTCCCTCGCTCTCACTTCTTCCCCTTGTACGTCACTCTCCAGACTTTCTTCCCGCCGTCGTCGACCACCAGCAAGGATCCGTCGCGAATCATCCTCACGCCGACCGGCCGCCCCCACACCTCCTGGCCCGACTCATCGGGGACCCAGCCGGTGAGGAAGTTTTCGTAGCCTACTTCCGGCTTGCCCTTCTCGAACGGGATGCGGATGACTTTGTATCCGCTGCGCTTCGAGCGGTTCCACGAGCCGTGCAGCGCGACGAACGCGTCGCCCACGTACTCCTTGGGAAACATCTTGCCCGTGTAAAACTCGATGCCGAGCGCCGCCGCATGCGGCTCGATCAGCACGTCGGGGACGGTGGCCCGCTCGACCAGATTCATCCGCGGATTCTTGACGCGCGGGTCGAGCGTCTTGCCGATGTAAGAATCGGGCCAGCCGTAAAAGCCGCCGTCTTTAACCGAGGTCGCGTATTCGGGCACGAGGTCGTCGCCCAACAGGTCGCGTTCATTCACCGCCGTCCACAACTGGCCGTTCGCCGGGTTCCAGGCCAGTCCGACCGGATTGCGAATCCCCTCGGCGAAGATGCGGCGTCCCGTCCCGTCGGGATTGTATTCATTGATAGCGGCGCGAATGGGCGGCTCGCCCTCGTTGACATTCGACCCCGACCCGACCGCGACGTACATCTTCTTGCCGTCGCGGCTGAAGAGCACGTCGCGCGTCCAATGCCCGCCAATAGGCAACTCGATGAGCTTCTCGGGCGGCCCTTCGAGCTTCGTCTGGCCGACCTGATACTTGAAGCGGACGACGGAGTCGGTATTGCCGACGTAAAAATAGGTTTGAGCGCCCTCCTTATGAATCGCCATTCCGAACGGGCGATTCAGGCCCGTGGCGAACGTGAACCGCTCGGTCGCGTTGTCGATCTTCCCGTCCTTGTTCGCGTCTCGCAACAGGTAGATCGAGTTTGCCTGCCGGTGGGAATCGGTCAGGAACAGATCGCCGTTCGGGCCTTCGATGATCCAGCGCGGCTCTCTGTAATCGCCCTCGCTGAAGACGCTCAGGTCGAACCCCTGCGGAAGTTCTAACTTCGCGCCTTCGGGTTGAGGGACTACCCTCGGCTGATTTTGCACCGACGGGGTCTTGAACGGCTCTGGTAATCCGTCCGGTTTGATGACGATGCGATTGGGCCCGGGTGATTGCTTCGACTCCTGACCTACCGCGATCAGAGGCAAGGCGATCGCCGCGATGCAGAGGCTTCGCAAGAGGGTCATGTTTCGATTCATTTATTCTCCTTGTTTGGTTATGCGAATGGAACGCGGATGAAGCGGATGCGTCTGATTCTCACGGATAATCATCCAGGATTCAATCCGCCTTGATCCGCAATGATCCGCATCATCCGCGTTCTGTTCGCCTATACCTTTCCGCTCAATTGTTCGGCGACCGTGTTCACATCCTTATCGCCGCGCCCCGAAAGGTTGATCAGAACGATCCCGTCTTTGGACAATCGTGGCGCGAGTTTCATGACGTGCGCGACGGCGTGTGACGATTCCAGCGCGGGGATGATCCCCTCCATCTTCGCCAATAATTGGAACGCTTCGAGCGCCTCGTCGTCGTCGGCCGAAACATATTCGGCGCGGCCCCGGTCGTGCAAGTGCGCGTGTTCGGGGCCGACGCTGGCGTAATCCAGACCGGCGGAGACCGAATGGGTCAAAGCTATCTGGCCGCGGTCGTCCTGCAAGACGTAACTGCGCGTGCCTTGCAGCACGCCTACGCGACCGCCGCCTTCTTCCAGAAATCTCGCCGCGTGTTCGCCGAGCGCGAAGCCGCGGCCGCCGGCCTCGACGCCGATCATCTTGACGCCGGCGTCGTTCAGGAACGCATGGAACAGTCCCATCGCGTTGCTGCCGCCGCCGACGCATGCGACCAGGTAGTCGGGCAATCGCCCGCAGCGTTCTAACATCTGCGCTCGCGCTTCGCGACCGATCACGCTCTGAAAATCGCGCACCATCATCGGGTACGGGTGCGGCCCCAAAACAGAGCCGAGCAAGTAATGCGTGTCGGCGACGTTGGTCACCCAATCGCGCAGCGCCTCGTTGATCGCGTCTTTCAGCGTCTTGCTCCCGGATTCAACTCCGACCACCTCGGCGCCGAGCAAACGCATGCGGAAGACGTTCAACGCCTGCCGCCGCATGTCCTCCGTGCCCATATAGACCACGCATTGCAAGCCCGCAAGCGCGCAGACCGTGGCGGTCGCCACGCCGTGCTGCCCCGCGCCGGTCTCGGCGATGATCCGCCGCTTGCCCATCCGTTTGGCCAGCAGGATTTGCCCGACGGCGTTGTTGATCTTGTGCGCGCCGGTGTGGTTGAGGTCTTCGCGCTTCAAAAAGATCTGCGCGCCGCCCAGGTGTTTGGTCACACGTTCGGCGTAGGTGATCGGCGTCGGACGGCCTACGTACTCGCGCAGCAATGTTTCTAACTCGCGATGAAACGACTCGTCGGCGCGCGCTTCGGCGTATGCGGCCTTCAACTCTTCGAGCGGATGCATCAGCGTCTCCGGCACGAAGCTGCCGCCGTATAAGCCGAAGTGGCCATTAGTATCTGGCAAAGAAGTAAAATCCATATAGAAATAACAGAATAGCGCAATCCACCGCAGAGGTCGCGGAGGATCGCAGAGGAAGAACCGTATTATCCTCTGCGATCCTCCGCGACCTCTGCGGTGGAATTCCGCGCGCCAGAGATCCGATCCATCTCCTCTTTCAATTTTCGTAACTTGCTTGCGTCTTTGCGTCCCGGTGCGCTCTCGACTCCGCTGTTGACATCGACCGTGAACGGCTCGACCGCGCGAATCGCTTCGACGATGTTGTCCGGTGACAGCCCGCCCGCGAGAAAAACTCTTGTCAACCTCGCCGCTTCACGCGCAATCGTCCAATTGGCTGTTTTACCGGCGCCGCCATAAAGCTTCGCATCGAAAGCGTCGAGCAGGATCGCCGCGGCCGGATAATCCATCGCGCGTCGCGCGTCGAAATCATCGCCGACGCGCAAGGCTTTAATCACGCGCTCCGCTCCAATACTTGCGCAATAATCCGGCGATTCGTCGCCATGCAGTTGGGCCATCCGCGCCCCGCTGACGCGCAAAATCTCGTCCACGTCTTCGGGCCGAGGTTCGTTTACGAAAACGCCAACGCTGATAACGTCGTCCGGCAGCCGCTCAATGATGGCGCGCGCCGACGACGGCGCAATATAGCGGGGGCTTTTCGGGTAGAAGTTGAAGCCCAGGTATTCCGCGCCGCAATCAATCGCCGCACATGCGTCTTCGAGCGAGGTGAGGCCGCAGACTTTCAGTTTGACCGTCATTGCAATCCTTCGCGCTCATCGGAACAAATGTACCGTAGGTTGTCCAACCTGCGGAGGCTTGATTATTGAAGCGTTCAGTTGTCCGGGCCTTTCAAGCGTCACTACGTGACGCGAAACCCTTTGGCCGGCTTACCCAGCACTAAAGTACTGGGCTAAAGTCAGCCGCCGCTCACGCGGCGAAGAATGGTGTTTCTCCAAAAAGCAAAAGTGTCCCGACATCAGAGGGCAAACTGGCAGTTTGCCTGGTTTCCCCGAAAGACCGCATCGAAGGAGTCATGGCAAACTGCCAGTTTGCCCTACCCCGCGCCGCGACTTTCATTCTTTCAGAGTGTCGCAACGCCACGCGTAAGCTCCGCAGTTTTGGCGAAATCTATCGAACTACCTGAACACCGACCGAAGTCTTAAACTCCATCCATTGCCATATGAGCACGGGCGCGCCATTTCTCTTCGCAGGCGTGAATTGGATCCCGGTCACATATTTCAAATAAATTTCCTCCGCTTCCTGATCCGAGGCGTAGAGAACAAGAATCGGCGTAAACCGCCCTTGCTCATTGACAATGCCTGCCAATTTAACCTCCGACTGTCGAGGCGTACCCAGTCTTGGTATCGGGCCTCTTACGGCGATTTTGGGAGCCTGAAAATCCTTATTCTTCTTGTTTGCCTGAAACTCGACATAATTTTTGACCGCCTCCATTTTGATCCGAGTTTCGTTTGTGACCTCACCGTTCGGAGGCGATTGTGTCGACGCCTGCTCGAAGAATTTCACCGCCGGCTCATATTGCTCCCGCGCCAATGCTATGTCGCCAAGCAAAGCATAGGCGTTAGCTAATTTCGCGTCCTGACTTAACGCCAGATTCGCTTCTTCCTCGGCCCGCTTCCAGTCTCTCTTCTCGAAGTAGAGTCCTCCCATCACGAAGTGAGCTTCTGGATAATTGGGCTGATACTTGATCGCCTCCCTCACCGATTTTATCGCGGCGTCGATCTTGCCTTCGCGCCGAGCTATCATTCCGAGGAGCAGATGTGGCTCCGCCAAGTCCTTCTTGATCGCCAGCGCGCTCTCCAACTCCCGTTTGGCCAGGGCGAAATCCTTCTTCAAATAAGCGGCTTGCGCCCTGGCTATGGCCTCTTTCGCGGCGTTGTCGGGTTGAGAGGACTGCCCGAAGGCGATCACAAAACCGCAGAAAACGATCAGGCATATCTTGAGCGCGCATGCGGCGACGCGATCTGACATAACTTCCCCCACCCAGCGCATGGTGTCTTTGCCGGGTTTACGCGACTAACTCTCTCAACGCCTTTCCCTCATCCTCCGCTTTCATCAATTCTTCGCCGATCAGGACGGCATGGAATCCGGCGGCGCGCAGACGTTCGATGTCATCGCGCGTTTGGATGCCGCTTTCGCTCACTAGCGTGACCTCCTTTGGGAGTTCGGCCGCGAGATTGAAGGAGGTCTGAAGCGTAGTTTCGAGCGTGCGCAGGTTGCGGTTGTTGACGCCGAACATCCGTACGTCGTAACAGAGCGCCTTCTCAATGTCCACGCGGTCATGGACTTCGACCAGCGCGTCGAGGCCCACGCTGTAAGCGACCTTCAGCAGGTCGTTGAGCCTCGGGCCGTCCAGGATCGCGGCGATCAGCAGGATCGCGTCGGCGCCGGCGTGCGCGGCTTCGTATACCTGGTACTCGTCGAAGACGAAGTCTTTCCGCAGCAGCGGCAGCGGCGTGACGTCTCGCACACGGCGCAAGTGGTCGACCGAGCCGCCGAAGAAATCCTCTTCGGTCAGACACGAAATGGCCGCCGCGCCGTTGGCGGTGTAATTGATGGCGATGCTTAAGGGGTCGAAGTTCTCGCGGATGACGCCCCTCGACGGCGAGCGGCGTTTGATTTCGGCGATGATGTTGACGGCGTCACTGCGCAGCGCGGACGTGAACCTTCCGCCGCCGATGACGGTCGGCAATTCGGAGAGTAACTGGTCCTGCGGGAATCTGCGCTTCGCCTCTTCGAGCCGCGCGCGCTTGCGCTCGACGATTTGTTCAAGAATGTCACTCATAAAAATTCAAACTTTCTGCAAATGCGCTCGCGACGGCTTCGACAGCGTCGCGATCCGGCGTCCTGACGATCAAATCTTCAGGAAGCCGGGCGCGCCCGATCAGCGCGCCCGCGACCTGTCCGGCTATTGACGCGTTCGTGTCCGTGTCTCCGCCGCAAGCGATTAAATCTATCAAGACGGTTTTGAAATCGAGGCTTCGAATGCGGCTCGCGCCGCACAAAGCCAGAGGGACCGATTCGGCGACGAAACCTGAACAGCCGAACCGGCGCGCTATTTCGAGCAGAGGGGTTTCTTTCTCAATCTCGGTCAGGGAGGCAAGGCGATCGCGAACCTGCGTGTCCGGCAGAACCTCCACGACCAGTCGAAGTAAATCGTTCGAACCGTCCCACTGGCCGCCGGCCGCAGCCCTCACGGCCGCCACGACGGCGAGGGCGCCGGCGTAGGCCTCTTCGTGATGATGCGTTATCCGGCTGACGTCGCGAATCGTCCGTCTCTGCGCCTCGTCATTCGGGTCGAGGCAAAACGCGAGCGGGGCGGCGCGCATCGCCGCGCCGTTACCCGCGGCGCGTTCGCCCTTCCCTCCGACCAAAGCCCAGTGGCCGCCGGCGACGAGTTCGGTCAAAGCCTTCAACGTGTTCGATCCCATTCCGGTAACGCGCTTCGCGCGATGCCAGTCGGCGAACGCGGCGGCGATCGCCGCCGGATCGACCGAACCGTCGCGACCCGTGATCGCCTCGCAGGTCGCGAGCGTTAATTGAGTGTCGTCCGACAATCGCCACTCGTCCGCCTCGGAAATCACGATCGGCGGCCGAAGGGTTTCATACGGCCTCCCGAAGGCGTCGCCAATGGCGCCGCCGAGAATACAACCGAGAATCCGGTCTCGCACAAGCGCCTCCGAAAATGTGGGACATACTTTAGCCCAAATCCACGGTTAAAAATGGACGGGAGCGATCTTAATCGTGGCGTGGACTTTAGTCCGCGCCTGCGCCATATTCCTGATCCGCGCGGACTAAAGTCCGCGCCACTATCCTCCCGGAGTTATGAGGTTACGACGCCGATTGGCTGACCTGTCGCAACGCATGCAACTTCGCCAGCGCGCCGCCTGTTTCAATCGACCGCGCGGCCATTCCGGCCGCGCCGTCGAGACTGTTCGCCGCGCCTGTGACGAACAGCGCCGCCGCCGCGTTGATCAAGACCAGATCGAGCGCTTCGTCTTTGCGCCGGCCTTCCAGAACGTCACGAATGATCGCGGCGTTCTCTTCCGCCGAGCCTCCGCGCAAATGGTCAATTGACGCCCGCCGCAGTCCGAAATCTACGGGCGAGATCTCGAAGCGTTCCACACCTTCGGGGGACGCGGAGTGGACGACCGTTTTGCCGGCGAGCGTGATTTCGTCCAACCCGTCTTCGCCGCGCACGACCCACGCCCGCCGCGTCTTCAAACGCGCCATCGCGCGAGCGACCTTTTCGCAGGCGGCTTCGGACGAGACGCCGGCGACTTGGAACGGCGCTCCGGCAGGGTTGGTCAGCGGGCCTAGCAGATTGAAGATCGTCCGCACGCCCAGGTCGCGGCGCACCATCGCCACACGCTTCGTCGCGGCGTGGTGCAGCGGCGCGAACATGAAGCAGACGCCGATCTCGTCAAAGATTTCGTTGACGCGTTCCGGCGCCAGATCGACCTTGACGCCGAGCGCGCCGAGCGCGTCGGCGCTCCCGGCCCTGGTCGTCACGCCGACGTTGCCGTGTTTGGCCACTGGCACGCCCGCCGCCGCGACCACGAAGGCGGCGGCCGTCGAGACGTTGAACGTCTTCGCGCGGCTGCCGCCAGTGCCGCAGGTGTCGACGTAGCGTGAATGCTTCGACGCTATCCGCGAGCAGCGCGCGCGCATCGTCTGAGCGAACCCGGCCAGCTCCTCCTCGGTTTCGCCCTTGCTCGCCAGCGCGATCAAAGCGGCGGCGATGCGCGAATCGGTCGCGTCGTCGGCCAGAATCGCTTCGAGCAGCGCGGCGGCTTCCGCTTGAGCCAGGTCTTGCCGCGCGATCAATTTGTTGAGCAATTCATTGAGCATACGCCTCTCTCATTGGAACGCGCCATCTCGCCCCAGAAGAATTTCAGCCACGAATGAACACGAATGGACACGAATCTTTTTCTCGATCTCGATGATTCATTTGTTATCCATACTCCTTGCCGCCATTCGTGTCCATTCGTGTTCATTCGTGGCTAAAACTCTTCTCTTGAAATCTACAGTTTCAGAAAATTGCCGAGCAATCGCTTGCCCGCCGCAGTCATTATCGATTCGGGGTGAAACTGCACGCCCTCGCAGATGAATTCGCGATGCCGCAGCCCCATCACCAACCCGTCCGAGGTCGTGGCGGAGACTTCCAACATCGGCGGGACGCTGGCGCGGTCGACGATCAGCGAGTGATAACGGGTGGCGGTGAAGGGGTTTTCGACGCCTTCAAAGACCGTGCGCCCGTCGTGGAGTATCTGACTGGTCTTGCCGTGCATCAGGTACGGCGCGCGAACGACGCGCCCGCCGAACGCCTGGCCCATCGCCTGATGGCCCAGACAGACGCCGAGCAACGGGACTTTCCCGGCGAAATGGCGGACCACGTCGAGCGTGATCCCGGCCTCGTCGGGAGTGCAAGGGCCGGGCGAAAGCACGATGCGTTTGGGCGCGAGTCTTTCGATCTCCTCGATCGTGATCCGGTCGTTGCGGGCGACCTCGATCTCGCGCGCAATCGGCAGGTCGGCGCCCAACTCGCCCAGATACTGGACGAGGTTGTAGGTGAATGAGTCGTAGTTATCTATGACCAGGATCATTTCTTCTCTTTCTCTTCTCCGCCCTTCTGGTCTTTGCCCTTCTCTTCTCTGAAGGACTGGCAATCGGCCTCGCCAATGCGAATGAGCAGGGCCAGGGCCAGACGATAGCCCAGGTAGACGCTGTCGGGATTGACCTTCGACGGGTTATCGTTGTCGCTGTGCAATATCTTCTGCCATCCATTGGCCATCGCGTGAATTGTCAGCGCCGGAATCCCCTTGCGGTTGAACGACGTCGAATCGGAATCGCCGCCGGCGACCGGGCCGTGAGCGAAAGGAGCCTTCATCTCTTTAGCCAGGCTCTCGGCGAAATCAACCAGCTTCTTGTTCGACATGTTGTCGGCCACCTGCGCCATGCCTAAACCCAAGCTGTCAATGTTGATCATCGCGCAGTATTCCGCGACTTGTTCCTTCTTGATCGCTCCGGCCATCGCGGATGAGCCGACCAATCCCTCCTCCTCTCTGCCGAAGGCCATGAAGACAATGTTCTTCTTGAGCGGCAGGTCTTTCACCGTGCGATAGATGTGAGCCACCGCAACGACCCCTGTCCAGTTGTCAAGCGCGCCGCACCCGGCAGAGACCTTGTCGTAGTGCGCGCCGATCACGATCTTTTCCGGCGAGTCGTTAGCGGCGGCTTTGCGGATCACGACGTTCTCAACCCCTTTGACCTTTTCGACCGCGATCTCTTCCGACTTCGCGCCCATCTTTTCGAATAGCGCTTTGACCGCCTTCAGACGGTCGCCGTTTTTGCATGGAACCGAGTCGAACTCAGATCGAATCTCCTCGGGAGCGGAGATTCGGAGTTTAGACGCCCCTTCGGCCTCCTGCGCGAAGGCGCTCGGGCAACAAATCAAAATGAGACATGGCAAGAGCGACAGCTTTGATTTCATTCAAATCCCCTTTATGGCTTGATAACAGCTTCAATCAATTCGATCTTTTCTATTGGCGTCTGCCCGTCCGGGCCGCGCTGGACTTTTTCCATCTTCTCCAGCGTATCGAACCCGTCAACGACCTTGCCGAAGATGGAATATTTTCCGTCCAGGTTGGGCGCTGGCGCAAGCACAATGAAGAACGAGGTCAACGCGGAGTTGGGGTCGTCGGTCCGCGCCATCGAGAGGACGCCGCGGGTGTGTTTGCGGGTCGCGCTGAATTCGCCTTTGAGCGGGCGAATCCATTTGTCGGCGTAATGCGTCTGATTGCCCGCGCGCCCCTGGCTGAGCCCACCCTGTATGACGAAGCCTGGCACGACGCGATGAAAGATCGTGTGGTCGTACCAGCCCGTCTGCGTGAATTTCAAAAAGTTGCGCGCATGCTCCGGCGCCAGGTCGGGTTCGAGCGCGACGACGAGGTCGCCCAAATTGGTATGTAGGATGACCTCTTTGCGCATCTCGTCGACGCCGGCGTTTTTGAAAGGCTCTTCGCGCTTCGGCTCGATCTTGACGCTGATGATCTTGACCGGCGTGTTGAGCTTCTGTTCGGCGTCGGCCTCGGCCGTCGAAATTTTATCGACGACTTCGATGCCTTCGGTGACCTGGCCGAAGGCCGAGAACTGGCCGTCGAGTTGGGACTGGGCCGACGCGCAGATGAAGAATTGAGCGCCGTCGCTGTTGGCCTTGCCCGGTATGCGGACGGTGGAGACCGTTCCCGTGACGTGTTTAACGTCACTGAATTCATCGGGCAGTTGGCCGAGCGCCCCGCTGCCCCACCGGGCGCGCGGCGTCTTCGGGTCTTTCAGCAACGGGTCGCCGCCCTGAATTAGGCCCAGACGGATCGCGCGGTGGAACGCCGAGCCGTCATAGAAGCCGGCGCGGGCGTTCTTGACGAACGCCTGGACGTGCTTCGGGGCCTTGTCCGGAAAGAACTCGAAGCGGATCACGCCGAGGTCGGTGGTGATCACGGCTTCGAGGCTCGCGGCCTCTTCGGGCGAGACCGGCGGCGGTTCGGCGCCGGGCTGAGGCGCGTTCTTCTTGCGCGGCGGCTGAGCGAAGCTGACCACGCTTGCCAATAGGAACAGAGAGAGGAAGACAAGGAGACAAGGAGACAAGGAGACAAGGAGACGGGGAGAAAAATATCTTGTCCCCTTGTCCCCTTGTCCCCTTGTCCCCTTGTCCTCGTCTCTCCGTCTCTCCGTCATAATTCTTTCTCCGCGATTTCGATGGCGCGAATCAAGGCGCGCGACTTGTTGACAGTCTCCATGAACTCGGCCTCGGGCGCGGAGTCTGCGACGATGCCGCCGCCGGCCTGTACGTAAGCCTTGCGGCCCCGCGAGTACATCGTCCGCAGCACGATGCACGAGTCGAGGTTGCCCGAATAATCGAAATACATCACAGAACCGGCGTAAGCCCCGCGGCGCGTCGGCTCCAATTCTTCAATGATTTCCATGGCGCGGACTTTCGGCGCGCCGGAGAGCGTGCCCGCCGGGAACGTGGCGGCGAGCGCGTCGAAACAATCCAGGCCTTCGCGCAACGTGGCCTTCAACGACGAGGTCAAATGCATGACGTGCGAGAAGCGTTCGACAAACATCAAGTCGGCGACTTCGACCGAGCCGTATTCAGCCACTCGGCCCAGGTCGTTGCGCCCCAGGTCTACGAGCATCACGTGCTCGGCGCGCTCCTTCTCGTCTTGAAGCAGCTCACGCGCCAGGGCTTCGTCCTCGGCTTCGTCCACGCCGCGCCTGTAGGTCCCCGCGATCGGGCGGTACTCCAACCGCCGCCCCGCGCACCGCACCAACATCTCGGGCGAGGCGCCGAGTAGCGTTTCTTCATTGCCCAGCTTGAGAAAAAACATGTACGGCGAAGGGTTGACCACACGCAGCGCGCGGTAGATTTGAAACGGGCTGGACGTGATTTCGGTCTCGAACCGCTGGGCGAAGACGACCTGAAAGGCGTCGCCGGCGCGAATGTACTCCTTGATCCGCTCGACCGAATTCAGATAGTACTCTTTGCTCATGTTCGAGCTGATCTGCAGAGGCTCCGCGCGACGCGCCGGCGGAGGGGGTTCGATGGGGGCGGCCAGCGAAGCCTCCAACCGAGCGATCTCGCCGCACGCGGCGATATATTTCTCGCGCAGCCTCTCCCCGTCCTTTTCGCCGCCGGTGAAGACGTTGGCGATGATCTGAATCTGGTGCTTGACGTGATCGAACGCGAGCAGGCTGGAGAAGAACATGACCACCGCCGTATCCATGCCAGGGGGGCCAGGGGGGCCAGGGGGGCCAGGGGGGCCAGGGGGGCCAGGGGGGCCAGGGGGGGCCAGATCGTCTTTGGCCTGACGTGGGAGCCGTTCGAACCAGCGCACGGCGTCGTAGCCGAAATATCCGACCGCGCCGCCCGTGAACGGCGGCAGCCCCGGCGGGTTGACCGGTTTGTGCTCGCGCATCAGATCGCGCATTACGTCCAACATCGGGGCGACGAACTTCTCGCCGGCGACGCCGGCGCGTTCGATGGTGATCTCGGCCCGGTCGCAAAAATCGCCGGCGACGTTGCGCGCCCGAACTATGGTGTGCGGCGCGCAGCCGAGGAACGAATAGCGCGCGATTTTCTCGCCGCCCTCTATCGATTCGAGCAGGAAGGCATGCGGAGACTGGCGCTCGATGCGCAAGTAGGCCGAGACGGGCGTCAGCAGATCGGCCATCACCGTCTTGACCAGCGGCACGACCGTCCCACGCCCGGCCATCGCCAGAAACTCTTCGTAGGTTGCAGGTGTGATTGTGGGCATATTTTGAGAGTGAGAGAGCGGGAGAGCGAGGGAGCGGGGGAGGGAGAGAGCGGGAGAACGTGAGACTAGGAAAGATATATTTCTTTCTCTCCTTCCCTCACTCCCTCGCTCCCTCGCTCTCCCGCTCCCCCGCTCCCCGTCACTTCGGGTTCGCCGCTTTGCCCGCGCGGGCGCTCAATTCGGCGGCGATGTCGTACAGACTAACGTCGCGTTCGACCATCAAGACCAGCAGATGGTAAAGCAGGTCGCTGATTTCGGACGAGAGTTGGTTTCGGCCTTCGTCATCGCCGGCGTTCTTCGCCGCGATGATCGTCTCGGCGGATTCCTCGCCGACTTTCTTGAGTATCTTGTCGAGGCCGCTGTTGAACAGGTAGCTCGTGTAGGAGCCTTCGGGGCGCTGGTCCTTCCGCTCCTGGATAAGTTTGAAGAGGTCCTGAAGCTGAATCCCCAAATCCATCGCGGCGACGTTGACCAGCGAGACCGGCGACTCAACGCGTTTAAGTATCGGGCCGTTCTTCTCCCTGTCCTTTTCCCCACTCTTCTCCCCACTCTTCTCATGGACCTTCACAGGCTCTTCGGACTTCGCCGATTCGACGTCCTGGGCGCCGAGGAAGAAGCACGAGCGTTCGCCGGTGTGACAGGCCGGCCCGTTCGGATTGACCCGCACCAGCAGAGCGTCACCGTCGCAATCCAGGCGCAGATCGACGACTCGCTGAGTGGCGCCCGAGGTCGCCCCTTTATGCCAAAGCTCCCGCCGCGAACGGCTCCAGAACCAGGTCTCGCCCGTCTGCAAAGTCTTCGCCAGACTCTCGGCGTTCATGTGCGCGACCATCAGGACTTCGTCACTGTCGTCATCCTGAACGACGGCCGTAATCAACCCGCTTTCATCAAACTTCAGATTTTGAATCAACAACTCCGACATAAATCACTGGTCATCTCATAAGCAATCCGCGCTCGCGCAAGTATTGCTTCGCTTCGCCGATAGTAAACTCGCCGAAATGGAAGATCGAAGCGGCCAGCGCCGCGCTCGCCTTGCCTATGGTCAAGGCGTCGAAAAGGTGTTCGAGTGCGCCCGCGCCGCCCGAAGCGATGACGGGTATGTTCACGGCCTCGGCGACCGCGCGGGTCAGTTCTAAATCATAGCCATCTTTGTGTCCGTCGCAATCCATGCTGGTCAGCAAAATCTCCCCCGCGCCCAGTTCCGCCGCCCGACGCGCCCAATCGACCGCGTCGATGCCAGTCGGCGTGCGCCCCCCATGGAGGTAGACCTCCCAACCCGGCGGCGAAGCGCGGCGTCGTTTGGCGTCAATCGCCACGACTATGCATTGCGCGCCGAAACGCTCGGCGCCTTCGCGGATCAGGTCCGGATTCCGCACGGCGGCGGTGTTGACCGAGATCTTATCCGCGCCGGCCTTCAAAATCGCGCGAACGTCTTCGACCGTGCGGACGCCGCCGCCAACGGTGAACGGGATGAAGACGCGGTCGGCCACGCGGCGGACCATGTCGGCCACGATCTCGCGCCGGTCGGACGAGGCCGTGATGTCCAGAAAGACCAACTCGTCGGCGCCCTCGCCGTCGTACCGCGCGCCCTGTTCTACCGGGTCCCCGGCGTCGACCAGGTTGACGAAGCTGATGCCTTTGACCACGCGACCGCGGTCAACGTCGAGACACGGGATGATTCGTTTAGCTAACATTTTCGATAGCGGATTGCGGATTGCGGATTTTAGCCACAGAGGTCACAGAGCGCACAGAGTAAAAATCTCAGTGATCTCTGTGGGCTCTGTGGCTAAGCTCTTCCGCAATCCGCAATCGGTTACAAGCTGATCTGCGTCACAGAAATCACGCGGGACGATTTCGACAATTCCTCGAGCGTCGCGGCGTCGAGCGCGCTGTCGACCTGATAGACCGACATCGCCACGCCTCCGGCCTTGTTGCGGCTCAGGTAGAGCTGCGCGATGTTGATGTTGTGGTCGCCCAGGAAGGCGCCGACGCGGCCGACGACGCCCGGCCGGTCGTCGTTGCGCACGACGAGCATGTGACCTTGCGGCGCGGCCTCCAGGCGATACGAATCGATCGTGACGATGCGCTGTTCCGCGCGCCCGAAGAGCGTGCCGGCGACCCGGCTCTCGTTCTGTTCGTTACGGACGACGACCTCGACCAGGCTGGTGAAGTCCTGCGGGGCGCGGGCCTTCGATTCCGTGACGCGCAGGCCGCGCTCTTCGGCGATCATCGAGGCGTTTACCTGATTGACCCGCGCGCTGACCTGTTTGAGCAGGCCGGTCAGAATCGCTTGAGTGATCGGGCGCACGTCGAGGTCGGCCACCTCGCCGCTGTAATTGATCTGAATCTCGCCGACCGGTTGGTTGAAGAATTGGGCCTGGAAGTCTCCCAATTTGACGCCCAGCGTCAGGTAAGGCCGCATCGTTTCGAGCGTTTCGGCCGAGACCGCCGGGACATTGACCGCGCCCGCGATCGCCCCCGTGAGCAGGAAGTTCGCCACCGTCTCGGCGATCGTGACGGCGACCGACTCCTGCGCCTCATGAGTCGAGGCGCCGAGGTGCGGCGTGACGACCACTTCGTCCAGCCCGAGCAGCGGGTTGTCCGCCGGCACGGGCTCCTGCTCGAAGACGTCGAGCGCGGCGCCCGCGACCTTGCCCGATTTGATCGCGTCGTAAAGCGCCCGCTCGTCGACCAGCCCGCCGCGCGCCGCGTTGATGACGCGCACGCCGTCCTTCATCTTGGCGAAGGCCGACGGGCCGATGATGCCGCGCGTCTCTTCGGTCAGCGGCGTATGAACGGTGACGAAATCGGACCGCTCGAAAACTTCGTCCAGCGCGGCCAACTCAATGCCCGCGCGCATGGCGACGTCCTTGGTGATGAACGGGTCGTAAGCGACGACCTTCATCGCCAAACCCACGGCGCGCGAGGCGACGATCTTGCCGATGTTGCCCAGGCCGATTATGCCCAGAGTCTTCCCGGCGAGCTCCGCGCCCATGAAGCTCTTCTTATCCCATTTGCCGGCCTTGAGCTTCGCATGCGCCTGCGGGATTTTGCGCGCCAGCGACATCATCAATGAGATGGCGTGTTCGGCCGTCGTCACACTGTTGCCGCCGGCGGCGTTCATCACGACTATGCCGCGCGCGGTCGCGGCGGGAACGTCAATGTTGTCCACACCCGTGCCGGCGCGGCCTATGACTTTGAGCTTGTCGGCGGCGCCGATGATCTCGGCTGTGACCTTGGTCTCGCTGCGGACGATCAGGGCGTCGTAATCGCCGATGATCCGCTTCAACTCTTCCGGCTTCAACCCCGTGTTGACGTCGACTTGAAACCTCTCATTGCGCCGGAGCAGGTCTACGCCGACCTTGGAAAGATTATCGCTGATCAGAATTTTCATAACGCTATGAAACCCGCCTTTCTTATAGAAATCAAGAATAAAGATATTATGAATGATTGGGAGATGATTTGAATATATAAGGAACGACGCTCGGCGACTACGACGTACAAGGCCAATGCGATCGCGACAGGCCGGGCGCCGGTTCAGATGACGACGGGCGTCGCCAGGAGAGAGACGAATGACTATGAGGAGTTGATGACGGCCCGAACCCGGCGCGACAGCGCGTCGTCGCGGTGGGCGTCTGGTTGTGATTCCGATCTCCGGTCATTGACAGTTTCGAATACTACTGGAATGCGGGCGGCGTGGCCGCCCGAGCGAACGCGTATAATATGTGTCGCATCGGTAAAAAGCAAACGGGGCGTCTGAAAGCCCGCAGAGAAGATGCGATCATCATTGAGCGAGTGTACAATGGGCGCAGTCGTGGGCGAGACCCGACGTTTAAGCGCGTAGGTAAAAGTTTTGCGGCGCCGTAAGCGCCTTGCGAGTTGTTTACTCGCGCCGTGGCGCTGGCCCCATGGGCGCGAGTAAACAACTCGCGCCACGCCTTATTACTTTCCCCTCAGCGTTTATGTGGACATGAGGTAAAAATGAAGGGCATAGACGAATGAGTAAAGTGAATCTCGAAGTAAAACTGTCGCAGTTTTCGGAGTATTGGGCGCCGAGGACCGTCGCCCAGTTTAACGGCCACGACATCATGGTGGTGAAGTCAAAGGGCGAGTTTGTGTGGCATTCCCATCCGGACACGGATGACTTCTTTCTAGTGCTGAAAGGGCGCCTCAAAATCGAACTCCGCGATCAAACAATAGAACTCGGGCCTGGCGAACTTTTCGTCGTGCCGAAAGGAGTCGAACATCGTCCGGTCGCTGATGAAGAGGTTCACCTTCTGCTCATCGAACCTGCCGGCACGCCGAATACGGGCGATAAAGAAACGGCGGCGGCTCGCCGAATCATCTAAAGAGGACATCTCCATGATTTCTACAAGATTCTTCGGCTGAGCGTCCGCGGGCGGCGGCTACTGTGAAACTTGACTTCGTTGGTCTGCGTATTGAATCCCGGGAAATTGTATTGCAGAGTCTCGTCAATTACAGCCTTTTCGGAATGGGCTGCAGCGATCCACCTTATTTTCGCTGAATTTTTGTCTACTGCGGTTTCCAGTTGCGTGTTCAGGAGCGCGAAGCGTTTGGAGCGCCTTGAGTCCTCGCCGCTTTAGTTTTCACACAACGCAAAGCGGCGAGGGCTCAAGGCGCTCCAAACGCTCCGCGTCGACGCGCTGCATACCCCATTTTCAAGCCGTGAGACGGTAAACCGCCTCCGGACTTTTGTAGTCGAGCGACTGATGCAGCCGCTCTCTATTGTAAAACTTAAAATCTCCGCCCAAGCCCGCGATGGCCTGCGGCGCGGTTTCGTAATCCTGGGTGTAGACGTCTTCGTATTTCACGCTGCGCCAGAGCCTTTCAACTCGGATCGTGGCGTCGCCTTCGCCAACGCGAGGATGGCTCCGGCAAACAGCAGCGTGTCGGCAAAATAGTTGATCCCCTCCACCTTGACTGCGCTACCCGGTTCGGATAGCGCCACGATCAAGACGGGTCCGTATATGACGAGGACCATCAGCAAAATCCAACCACCGAGACAGGTTGCCACCGTCCGCGCTTTCCTGTTTATCAGAATGCTTCCCCCGGCAACGAGAAGAGCTGCCCCCGTCACATAATCAATGAGCATGCGCCCCGGAATCCACGTCGGCATCTGTTTTTGAAGCGGGACTCCGGGAAGTCCCGTCGCGTGCAGAAAGTGCTCAATGCCAAAGACTATTACGGCCAGCGTGACAAATACACGGCCCACAGTTATCAGCGTGCCCTTGCCTCGCCCGCGCCATCCGTCTATTGCATTTCCCGCAAGAAGCCAGCCGGCGCCGCCGAACGACATCTCGCGGAAGACGATCGTCCAAATGAATCTATCGTGCGGGTGGCGCAGCGCTCCAGGAAGATGGATCATCGCGACAAACAGAAACATCATGATCCCGAAGAGCAGGCCGGACCAGCGTATCCCAATCCTAGTGGCGATGCTCAAGGACGCAGCGATCAACGCGCAGCCGACGGAATATACCCAGAACATACGCCAGGGCATGTACGGCGGCACGATGCCCATGACGAATTGTGGGCCGAAGAGATGTAGTGCGCCAAAGACCGCCAGCGGGATAGCGAAACACAAATTGCTCAAGGCCACGAGCTTGTCCAGGCCGCGAGCCACGGCGATCTCATTCTTCGCTGCCCATACTCCGATCACGAAGAGCGCGATACCGGCGGAGCACATTGCGACCTCGGTGCGAGAGATTTCGAAGAACGTTGCGAAAATGGTCTGGTGCATAGATTTCCCGATTCGGTAGATAGCTTCAGATTCGACTGCGAGACGGCGCCATGTCGGTCTAACATCTTCATAGGATCACCATGATCGGCAGCGATTTTACACCTTAATCATCTGTCTAAATTTCGGGGAGTATCATAGGCGGATGTCCGCTGACGGCGGCGCTGGCGGCGGTCGGAGGGAAATGGAAGTTAATCATCTTAACCAAAGCAATACAGCTTCCCGTTTTGATCGCCGATGACAATGCGTCCGCCTGCAATCGCCGGTGAAGCCGAGACAGCGCCGCCGGCGTTGAACTCCCACAGCTTCGTCCCCTTCGCAAAATCCAGGACGTAAAAGCGTCCGTCGTTCGATCCGACGTAAACGCGCCCGCCTGCGATGGCCGGAGACGATTCGACGCGCGCGCGCGTGGTGAAGGTCCAGATCGCCTTTCCCGTGGTTGCGTTGATGCAATGAACCATTTTGTCCCGCCCGCCGAGCAGGACACGCCCCTGGGCGACCGCAGGCGATGAGTAGAACGGGAACTGGCGCCGCGGATGCGTGTAGACCCACGCCCGACGCCGCGTGCGCAGATCGAGACTGAGTACTTCGTTGCTGAAATTGCCGAAGTAGGCCAGATTACCGACCAGCGCGGGTGACGAGGCCGTGTTACCGATGCCCGGCATTCGCAGGACTTCTCGGCCGTCGCTGATGCGGATGCCGTGAAAGACTTCGTCGCAGCCCGCGATGTACGCTATGCCGTCGGCCACGGACGGCGTGCAGTGGACGTAGTTCTCGGTCTTGAACTTCCACATCGTCTTGCCGTCGCGCGCGTTGAAGCAATAGAGCGCGCCGTCGTAGGAGCCGATCAACACGCGGTCGCCGACTATCACCGGTGAAGATTTGATCTCTCCGTCGGTCTTGTATGACCAAACGCCTTTGCCTGTGGCGGCGTCGACTGCATGGAAGACGCCCGACAGGTCCCCAACGAAGACCATTCCGCCGCCGACCGCCGGCGAAGATTCGCCGATGGCTTCCGGAGTTTTGTAGCTCCATTTCAATTTGCCGCTTTGCAGATCAACGGCGATCAACGCGGATTTACCAGTGCCCACGTATACCACGCCTGCGGCGACGGCGGCTGAAGATTCGATGATGTCGCCCGCGTCGTAAGTCCAGAGCAGTTTCAACTCGGCGGGAAGCTGCGACGGCGAGACGCCGGTGTTGTTGTAATTGCCACGGAATTGCGGCCAGGCGTCGGCAGATTGAGAGTGGGCAGTGGGTAGTGGGCAGTGGGCAGTGGACAGTAGACCTAGAGCGCCCGCAGTTATCAAAAACTCCCTTCGACTTATTTCTATTGAAGGGACCGTGCATTTGTTATTCGATGCCCACTGCCCACTACCCACTGCCCACTGCCCACTTTCTTTCCTCACACTCATAAAGCTCTTTCGTATACCTCCATCGCTCCTTCAAAGCTCCAATCGCGCGGGTTGAAGCCGCCTGTCCATTGTTTGGCCGCCTCCTCGGCGAGCGCCGGCAGAGCGGTTTTGGGAATGTTCAATGCGCTCAGGCTGCGGGGCAGATTGCCGAACGCCGCCAGATCTCCGAGCCGCCGCGCCAGGTCTTCAGCCGTCAGCAGCCCGGCTTCGTTCGCCAACTCCTCATAACTTTTACGAACGACGCCGGTGTTCCATCCGACCACGCGCGGCAGCATCACGGCGATCGCCACCCCGTGCGTCACGCCGAAATTCTTGGTCAGCGGATTGGCGCAGGCGTGCGTCGCGCCGAGCATCGAATTTTCAATCGCCAGTCCGGCCAGATACGACCCGAGCAGCATCGCGCCGCGCGCCTCGATATTCGCCGGCTCTTCCAAGACCCTTTCAAAATTGGCTTCGAGCATCCGCCAGGCTTCGCGCGCGAGCGTTCGCGAAACCGGATTACGTTTTTTCGTGACGTAGCTTTCGACCGCGTGTGAGATGGCGTCGTAGCCCGTGGTCGCGGTCAAATCCGGCGGCGCCGTCACAGTCAGGCGCGGGTCGAGCAGCGCGACCTTGAACGCGGCCTGCGGATCGCCGCATGCCATTTTGAGGTGTGTTTCGGCGTCTGAGATCAGCGCGTAGCTCTGCGCGTCGCTGCCCGTGCCGGCGGTGGTCGGGACGCCGATCATCGGCAGCATCGGTTTCGCGCCGGGTTTCGACGAGGCTTTCGCGTAGCCCCAATAATCGCGCATCGAACCGCCGTTGGTCAGCGTGAAGTTAATACCCTTTGCGCAATCGAGCGAACTGCCGCCGCCGAGCGCGACAATCGAATCGACGCCGAGCGTCGCCGCGAACGCGCGACCGGCCTCGACCATCGCCGTGTCGGGGTTTTCGCCGAAATCGTGAAAGGCGAAGACTTCGACTCGAGAAGCGTCGAGCAGCTTCGCCGCCTCGTCGACGTAGCCGCACGCGACCATCCCCTGATCGGCGACTAGCAGCGTGCGATTGAATCCGAGATCGCGCGCCAATTCGCCCAGTCGTTCGAACGCGCCTGACCCGAAGACCAGGCGCGTCCGTGTGTGAAAATCAAAAGACTCCATATTGTTTAAGCCGCGGCCTTCTTCTCGGCCCGCTGGATCATCCAGGCGATCAAAAATCCGCCGAGTAGCCAGCCGATGACGGTGTCAAGCCCTGCGCCGATTGTGAAGTCGGCGGGGAAGCGATACCAGTTCCAATAGGGGAGGTTGACCTCCACCCATGCGAACACACCCATCAGCGTCACCATTATGCCTCGCACAGTGAGCGAGGTCACGGTCATCGAGATGATGAACGCCGCGATCAGTCCGCACAGGATGTTGAAGAGCGCCTGCCTGATCAATTGCCCCGGCGTCATAACCTTGGCGCCCGTCGGGTGATAGACCAGAAACGCCGTCGGCCCGGCTTCGTACTTTGCCTGAAACGCCGCATCCTCCGCTTTAGTCGGAGTACGGCTCATGTCGTATCCGGGCATGAAATAGAGACCGCCTTGCTGAATGTTGCTCTTCATTGCGTTGAGCACGGGTTCTTCATTGCTTGGAATTGTTTTGAGCCCCATTTGCCCGATTGGCAAGACCATGTGCGCTATGGCGCTCCAAACGAAAACCAAAAGACCGCCGAGAATTCCTGGAAGCAAGACCTTTTTCATAGCATCTCCTCACTGACGCGCCGGATATTCGCGCTCGAATATGGAGCCGTCAGTTTTGAACGATCGTTGATGATGCGCCTCAATCTATCCGACTCGGGCGGAGTCGATCTCGACTCCGCTCAAGCGGCGCGAGGCTGCTGTTCACAGGCGATTCGTTATGATCAGAGAAAAGGCCTTAATACATCGAGGGGCAATCAGCGGTACGGTACGGGGAGCGGTAGCGACCTGGCGCCCCCGGAAGCGACTACTTTCGGAGGCGCCAGGTCGCTACCGCTCCCCGTACCGTACCGCGCCCCCGAATCGGATCGGGTATTAAAGATCACTTTATTTTACGTCGCGCGAATTTCAAGCCCGACCACGTGGCGTCGATCGCGCAAACTTTGTAATCAACCAGTCCGGAGGCCAGCCCGGTCTCACGCACGACATTTTGAGTCATATCGCTCGCGACGCCCGAAGCCTGCTTCGGCCATGCTATCCAAAGCCCTCCAGCGCCGGTAAGTTCTCCCATCTCTTTTATGCGGTCGTAGAGTTCCGCGCGCATTCTGACGAACCAGATGATCAGATCGCACGCCCCGTCGGCCCGTTTTTTCAGCTTAACGCCTTCGGGCAATTCTCCGAGCGTCTTCTCGAAATCTTTCGGGGCGCCGACCAGCGCGACGGTCGAGTTAGGCTTGACGCCGAGTTTCTTGGGCAGCGGCGTGCCGGAATAACCCGCGAGATTTGACGCCGGCACGACGGGATTGGCCGGAGGTTTGGCGATGGCCGCTTTGAGCGAACCGCTAATCCGGCTCCAGCTCGTATAGACGGCGTCGGGCAGATTGACTTTGATGCGTTCGACTTTTTCCGGCTCGCCTTCGACGAAGACCAGGGGCGTGTGTCGGGTGGTCTTATAACCGCGCAGCGCAATCGCCACATCGCGCCCCTGCGAGGGCATGCGCGACAGGTCAATGATGAAGGCCGCGGGAGGTTTGTCGCGCCAATCGCGCAGCGCGCCGGGACTCATTTCGCCGTAATCGACTTCGTATCCGGCCGCGCGAAGTGTGGCGATCTTTTCTTCGGCTTCTTCCGCTTTCCAATGGATCAGGCAAACACGGCGCATATTCGATGTGTAAGCAAAAGCAGCGGCGCCCTCACTCAGTTCGCAAGGCGGCGCCCTTTACAGCGTAATAAAAAAGAATGTCAAAGTTGCCTGGAGCGCGGCCAAGCAATCTCAGTAGCATCGCGACCTGTCCCCGGTGATGGACGCCGTGAATGGCGGCGTGTTGCATCAACTCTCCCAACGGCATTGAGTATTTCTCGGACTGACCAAGCGAGAATTCGACATTGCGGACCAAATCTTCATCTTTCAATTTGGCCAGGAACTCGCGCACATTCGCTTCTACTCTGTTCCATGCCTGCGTGACAGATTCGATCGTTGGGAAATCGACGGGCTTAAGACTCGGCCCCCGCGCCGGGCCGCCGCAACGATCAAGCCAGCCGGCTTCAGCGCTCAGGATGTGAACCATTGTATTCCTGACGGATTCATAACTCCCAGCCACAGACCGTGTGAATTCCTCCGGCGTAAGCTGCGTAATCACATCAAAGAGTTTTCTGTCAGCCCAATGGCCGTAGTCATACAGATCTTCCAGATCCTTGACAGTCATCTGGCGCCTCCTCGGAAAATCCCTGGGTACGCATCGCTTCCAGCGTGCAGTCTCGGCGAAAGACCTATTGATCGGAATCAGTCGCCCCCAAACCTGAGGCGATGCGTACCCGGGTCTGATTCCTATAAATTCGTCTTTCGCCGAGACTGCACGCTGGAAGCGATGCGTACCCAGGGCGCGTTTCCATCGTTTCAGGGCGTCGCTCATTGCGACATGAACGACTCCTTTATTCGCAAAAATACGGCCTGATTTGTCCGCGGGGTCGGCCCGGCAAGAAAAATACTAGGCGGATCGAAGATTGGCTCCTGATCTGAATACAAAGCTTTCATATCATATCGGATGCGCGCAAACTTCTTCCCAGGTCATAATCGTCCTCCTACTTCTCGGAGTTCCCGGCTTTCGACTGCGAGGGCGGCGCGCCGCCCGGAGAGACCGCCAGCGCGAAGAGCTGATTGCGGTTCATGATGAACAACACGCCGTTGGCGGGGACCGGCGTCGAATAGACTGAGCTGCCCATGTTCATTTCGGCTATCACCTTCTCCTTTTCGCCCGCCTGCAGGATGACAACGTCGCCGTCCTCATCGCCGAGATAGACCTTGCCGTTGACCACCAGTGGCGATCCCCAGATGGCGGCGAACATGTCGTGCTGCCATTTCTGCTCGCCGGTCTTGGCGTCGATGCAATGCAGGAAACCGCTGAAGTCCGGGTAATAGAGCAACCCGTCGTGAATCGCGCCGGTCGAGACCGAGCGGCGAATCTTATCGAAGTGCCAGATGAGACCGTCTTTGGTCAGATCGCCGCGTTTGGTCGCGTCGATGCAGTAGGCGTGGCCGACGCCCTCGCCGTGTTCGGGGTCCTGGCCGTTCGCGATGTAAACCTTGTTATCCCAGATGATCGGCGTGGCGATCAATTCGTTGCGCGTCTTGGGCCAGACGGAGTCTTTCGGGTTTGTGTCGAACTGCCAGAGGTCTTTGCCGGTCGCGGCCTCATAAGCGCGCACCCATCCGTCGCCCTCGCCGATGATCACCTGATCGACGCCGCCAATCTTGCCTACGGCGGGTGACGACCACTGGCCGTGCAGAATCTTGTCGAAGACGTGATTGACTTCCCAGACCAGCTTGCCGGTCTTCTTGTTGACCGCGATCATCGAAGGCGCCTTGGGCGAAGGGATGTTGACGTGGCTCTCGTCCTGCCCGTTCGACGTGCTGACGTAAATCAGGTCGCCCCACGAGACGGGCGAGGAGTTGGACATATTGTGGGGGTGCGAGCCGACTTCTTCGATCATGTCGAACTTCCAGACGACGTCGCCGTCGAACTTGCCTTTGAACTTTTCGTCCGTCACAGGGCCGTCGTTCTCGTCGTCGCGGAAGCCTTTGGTGTCTAGGCACATCAACTCGCCGCGGTTGGTGACGTAATAAAGGCGGTCGCCTTCGACCAGCGGCGAAGAGCAGACGCCCTGATACGGCCAGTCGTTGACGCGGCCCGCCGTAAGTTTTTCACTCGTCATTTGCCAGAGGAACTCGCCGGTCTTTTCGTCGAAGGCCATCAACACGCCTCGGTCGCCGCCTTGTTTCGGATCGCGCAACCCTTCGTTGTTCGTGCCGACATAGACCTGACCTCCGGCGACCACAAGGTTGCCGTAGCTTTGCGAACCCAGCGCCGCGACCCATTTGACGTTGGTCTTCTTTTCGATATTCCAGGTCTCCGGCAGACCCTTCATGTTCGAGACCATGTTGCGGTCTGGCGTGCCGCCCCACATCGGCCAATCGCCCGAACTGGGGTCACCGACGTTCGGATTGGAAGCCAAAACGAAGTGAGTGACGACGACGAGCGCGCCGGCTAAGGCGCCCATTAACAGTAGTGATCTTGACGAACGTAATTTCATAAGACCTCCCCATACTCCCGTATGGACTTTTGTTTGCATTACCGCGATATCAACTGTCACTCCTCATTTGTTCGGGGTGACTTTAATATTATCGATAAAGAGTTCATTTCCGCTGTCGGCGAAGACGCCTGCGCTGCCCGTCCGATTTCCGATCGGGTCAGTCCACTCGATCAGCCACTCGGCGGGTTCGGGGTCGCCCGCCGGCCACGCCTTTCCGCGCGCGCGTGTCTTGCCGTCAGACAGGTTTTCGACCTGCAACTTCAACCGGTACCAGGTGTCGGCCTTCCACGCGAAAGGCTTGCTGAATGTGCGCGCCGGCTCGATCTGCCACGAGCGCAATTCGATCTTCTGGATGTTGCCGAACAGCACCAACTCGTAACGTTGAGCGACGACGCCCGCGTCGCCCATCTGGCGGCGTTTTTCGACGGCGCGCACGTCGGCTTCGATTGTGTAGTTCGACATGTCTGCGGGGCCGAAAGGCGAGCGCGTGCGTTTGAAGATGCCGTTGTCGGGCTTCTTGACCAAAACCTTATTGCCTTCCATTTCGCGCACGGCGTACTTGATCGGCACGCCGTCGGTGTTGAGCCAGTAGGATGGGGCCTTGTCCACGGGCACGTTGCTGAAATCTTCCGAGTAAGGCGGCGCGGGAATAATGCGGACGCGGGCAAAGCCGGCGCCTTCGCCGACCGTGGCTTTCAACTGTCCGCCCTGGGGCCCGCCGTCTGTCGCGGCGGTGAATTTGTTGTCCTTCGCTTCTCCCTTCAACCCGGCTAGCGACCACTGGGCGTTCGCTTCTTCGCGGATAAAGCGCCCGCGGTCATCGAACAGGCGGACCTTGAAGTTTTTCGTCTCGCCAGACTTCATCACAAGCTCGGCCGGGAATACCTGGACGTGCGCGACCGCTGCGCCGGCGGGCGCGTTGTCAGGCTTCTCAGGCGCGGGCGGCAAAGCCGGAGTCTTCTTCTTGCCGATGGCGTATACGTTTTTGGTCGAGACCAGATAGATGCGGCCCCGCGAGACGGCCACGCTGCCGATGATCTGCTCGTTCGAAGCGATCATTTCGTCACCCTCGGCCGTCTTGAGGTCGATCTTGTCCACCGGCTCCAGTTCGTCTTCGTCCAGAATCTCGCAGCCGGTCGGGCTTGGCTTCAGGATGTAGAACTTGCCGTTCTCGGTGCCGACGTAAATCTTACCGTCAGCGTATACGGGCGCCGCTTTCTGAATCGTGCCGAGCTTCTTCTCCCAGAGAGGCTTGCCGTCGGCGAGATTGAATGCGTGAAGACTCGATTCCGCCGTCACAGCGTAAAGCGTATTGCCCTCGATGACCGGCGAAGCCGGGCCGAGTTGATAATTCGTGAGGGCGTATTTGATCTTGTCCTGGTTCGACGTTTTGCTTATCGAGCCTTTGGCCGAAATATCAATCGCGGCGAGCTGTCCCATCTCGCTCACGTCGAGGTTCTCTTCCTGATGAGTCGCGTAGGCGACGCCGTCTTTGACAACCACGCCCGGATTGACGCCGCGCTTCGACATCGGATAGTTCCAGACGGGTTCGCCGGTGCCGACCTTCATCGCCGAGACCGAACCGTCGCCCCCTCCGGCGATCAGCAACCGCATGCCGTCGATGGTCGCCACGACGGGCGTCGAGTAGGTCGTGTCGTAAGGCCGCCCGCCGGGAGTGCTGATCCAGACGTTTTCGCCAGTCCGTTTGTCGAAAGCGTAGTAGCGATGGCGGCGCGACGCGATGTCGCCGAAGCCGTCGGTCACAGTGCTGACGATCACCATATCGCCCTCGATGATCGGCGAAACGGTGCGCCCGCCGTGCGTCGTCCACGCGCCGTACTCATCGGTCAGCGAGCGCGACCAGAGCGGCTTGCCGTCCCAGGACAAAGCCACAAGCTCGTTGCACGCGCCGAAGACATAGACGTTGCCCGTCGCCGGATCGCCCACCGGCGACGACCACGCGATGCGGCGTGGAGGGACGTCGGTCGAGTAGACGTTGAAGCGGTACTCCCAGAGCTTGTGGCCCGTCTCGGCGTCGAGCGCCATCACGCGCTCCTGCAGCGATCCGCCCTCGCCAGCCGAGTTGAACATGAAGAGTCGCCCGTTCATCACGATCGGCGCCGAACGCCCGCCGTACGGCGCTTTCCACAACAGGTTCTCGCCCTGTTTTGACCATTTTTCGGGCAGGCCCTTTTCGTAAGAATGGCCGTCGCGCGTGGGGCCGCGCCAATCGGCCCAATCGCTGCCCGATTTGGAGCGCGCCGGAGATTGGGCGGAGGCGTCACGGTTCGAGGTCGAAATGAAAATAGTGAGAGCGGAAAAGATAACGAGCGCGAACAGAGCGCCCTGTTTGATAGAAGGTTTCATATGCGGATTTCCGTGAGTTTGCGGGTTCTGAAGCCCCAACGTTGTTTTTATCGCAGAAACTTCATTACCGATTTCATTGCGCCATGGTTGCGGATATTTTCCCGCGCTTTGACCCGTCAGCTTGACCAATTCGAAGTACAGCATCGGTACCACGAGCGGTAGCGAGCGAGGCCCCCGGAGTAGACCGGGCGCCCGGAGCCTCGCTCGCTATCTCTCGCGGTAATGATTAATCAGGTTGACCCATTTGAAGCAAAACTATAATTTGGCGCGGACGGCAGTTCAAGGCTAGTTTCCCGAAACCAGACGATCAGGCGATACGTTTGTTCGACTAGCCGACCCCAATTTCCCGGCATTCTTCGAGTTGGAATTGTAAACACGGATTTGGAGCGCGCTCGGCGCGCCGTCAAACCGTCACTGCCACGGGAGTGGGACAGACTTTAGTCTGTCCGTCCACAATTCATGCAAGGATAGACTAAAGTCTGTCCTACGGAGGCACGCTTATGAAATCACGCGAGCTGACTTGTTACGACGCTAAGACCGGAGAGCGAGTCTATCAGGAGCGCGTCTCCGGGCAATCGAACTCGTTCACGGCCTCGCCAGTCGCCGCCGACGGCAGGCTCTATTTAGCGGGCGAAGACGGCGACGTCTTCGTGGTCAAGGCCGGGCCGAAATACGAGTTGATCGCGACCAACCCGATGGGCGAAGTGATGATGGCGACCCCCGCGATATCGGAAGGGATGATTTTCGTCCGCACGATCAGCCACGTTTACGGCATCGCCGGCGATTCGGCGACGAAGCAAAAGGCGGCGAAATAAAACGCCGCGACACGCGGAAGCGTTTCCGTATTTTCCATTATTTCCGCGCGCTGCGGCGTTTCAACCTAAATCACGCCACGCAACATTGGGACACCGGTACAGTACCGCGCGCGTAAGCAAGCGGCTGACCGATGAGTCAGCCGCTTGCTTACGCGCGCGGTACTGTATCGACCTGCGTGGCTCGATTTAAACCTCGATCAGGAGAACACAAATCAATGAAAGGGCTCGCAATCAGACTTTCGTCTTTGTCATTCATCTGCCTGTTATCATTGCTCGCTACGCAAACTTCAAGCAGCGACGCCGCCAATTCATCCAACTGGCCGCAGTGGCGCGGCCCTGACGCCCAGGGCGTTTCGAACGACAAAAATCCGCCTACTGAATGGAACGTGACGAAGAACGTTTTGTGGAAGGCGGCGATCCCCGGTAAGGGATTTTCGCAGCCGATCATCTGGGGCAAAAAAGTTTTCCTGACCACTGACATCGAAGGCGGCCCCGAACCCACGGGCTACAAGCCGCCCAAGCGAATAATCGGCGATAAAGAGTTCACGCATCCCGATTGGGACGGGGTGGACAAGCTCCACACCTTCAAGACGCTCTGCCTCGACCGCGACACCGGGAAGATACTGTGGGAGCAGACCTCTTACGAAGGCCGCGTCTACGACTACCGCCATAAGCGCGGCAATTACGCCGCTCCCACCCCCGTCACCGACGGCAAATACGTCTATTCCTATTTCGGTTCGGAAGGCGTCTATTGCTACGGCTTCAACGGCAAGCTGATCTGGAAACAATCTCTCGGTAACAACGGCGGCATCCTGACCTGCCTGAGCGCAAAGACTGGCGAGGTGGTTTACGAGGGCGGTCGCGTGCCCGTGGCCACGAAGTTCTACGGCGCGTCGCCCGTGGCGTTCGACGGCAAACTTCTGCTGACCAGTGACGACGGCGATACCTTCGTGATCAAAGCCGGGCCGCAACACGAAGTGCTGGGCACGAATTCGATAGGCGAGCCTTGCCGCACCTCTATTGCAATTGCTGACGGAAAGTTGTTTATTCGGGGAGAGAAGCATCTATTTTGCATAGGCATCAAAGGATGAGAGCTTAGATCAGTTTGCGATTGCGTGTATGGGAAAGTGGCGCGATCTCCGGTACGGTACGGGGAGCGTCAGCGACCTGAACATCGATCAGGAGGTCTTCTGATCGATGTTCAGGTCGCTGACGCTCCCCGTACCGTACCGCTTGCCGTCCTGTACACGCATTTGCAAACCGCCATAATTTCAAACTTTAACCGATAAGCGTTTCACCGAAAGAGCGTGGCCTGACCGTGATCTGATCCTGCGCACTATCAAGACAGGAGCCACAACCAAATGAGACGTGTATCAACTCTATTTCTTTCCGCTTTAACTCTGTGCCTGGTTGCGCCGGCCGTATTCAAACCGTTCTCAGGCGCCGCCGCGCCCGGCGCTAACAACTGGTCGCAGTGGCGCGGCCCTGATGGGACGGGGGTTTCTTCCGAGACCAACGTTCCGACAGAATGGGGCGCCGACAAAAACATCAAATGGAAGACTCCGATCGCTGGTCATGGCCATTCGCAGCCGATCGTCTGGGGAAACAGGATTTTTCTGACCACAGACGTCGAGGGCGATGTCATCCCGGGCGCAAAGGCCGTCGAGCACAAGATCGAAGGTCAGGTCTTCGTTCACCCCGACAGTGTGGGCGCGAACCGCAACCACACTTTCAAAGTCGTCTGCGTCGACCGCGACGCGGGAAAGATTTTGTGGGAACAGACCGCTTACGAGGGCGCGGTCTACGACAACCGCCACCGCAAAGGCAGTTACGCCGCGCCGACGCCGACCACTGACGGAAATTATGTTTACGCCTGGTTTGGGGGCGAAGGCGACGGGCTGTATTGCTACGACTTCAAAGGCAAGCTGGTCTGGAAGACCGCCGTCGGCAAGATCGCCAACGTCGGAATGGGGCCAGGGGCTTCACCGGCGCTTTTCGATAACCTGGTCATCTTGCAGTGCGACGAGGACGAAGGCAAAAACTCCTTCATCGTCGCATTGGACAAGAAGACCGGGAAAGAGGCCTGGAAGACTCCGCGCAAAGTTCAGGCGAGCTGGTCAACGCCGCTGATCGTTCGGGCGGAGAAGCGCGCGGAATTGATCACCAGCGGCAACGAGTTGATCATCTCCTACGACCCGAAGACCGGCAAAGAACTGTGGACGGCGAAAGGCCACGGCAGCAACGCCATTGCGACGCCGCTCGCGGGCCACGGAATGGTCTTCGTTTACGCGGGATTCCCGGTCAAAAAGACGATGGCCATCAAACTCGGCGGCGCCGGCGACGTCACAAACTCGAACGTCGCCTGGCAGTACGACAAGGGGACGGCCTACGTGCCTTCTTCGATACTCTACGGCGATTACATCTATCTGATGTCCGACCGAGGCATTTTGACCTGCCTCGACGCTAAGACCGGCAAGGTGGTTTACGAAGGCGGCCGCATTCCCACGCCCGCCACATTCACGGCTTCGCCTGTGGCCTTCGACGGCAAGCTGTTGTTGACGAGCGAAGACGGCGACACGTACGTCATCAAGGCCGGGCCGAAGCACGAAGTGGTTGCGACCAATTCGGTCGGCGAGCCAGTCTACGCGTCGCCTGCGATCTCGGACGGAATGATCTTCATTCGCGGCGAGAAGAATCTCTATTGCGTCAGCGCCAATCCGAAGGCGCCGGGGAGGTAAGAATGAAACTGAAAACATTGCTCGCCTGCCTCGCGCTCCTACTCTCCGCATCGGTCTCCGGTTTCGCCGGCGACAAGGCGAATCTGAGCGGAACCTGGACGCTCGATAAAGACAAGAGCTTCAGCAACGGCCCGGAATTCGATCAGACAATGACGATTACTCATTCGGGCGAGAAGGTGAAGCTCGACGCGAAGCAGAAAAGCCCGCGGGGCGAGGTAACGATCAGCGAAGAGTACACGCTCGATGGTCGAGAAGTCGAGTTCACTCCCCAGAATCCTCCGAACGCCAAAGGCAAGCGCAAGGCGACCTGGCTCGCCAACGGCCGGGGCATTCTGGTCGAGGACGAGATAGTTGACGGGCAGGCGACGAGACGGGTCTCTCGAAAAATGACTCTGGCGCCCGACGGCAAGGTCTTGACCGTTGATTATTTCATCGACGACAGCCGAGGCTCGTTCGAGTTGAAGCGTGTTTTCAACAAAGTCGGGTAGATCTGTTCATCAAGACTCGCCTCTCCCCGCCGCGTAGCGGCGTATGAATTTAGCCGTGGGTTTAAACCCACGGCGGGCGTGATTTTCATTCCACGTCGCGTCAGCGACGATTGAATTCAGCCGTCGCTCGCGCGACGCGGGAATATTCGCGACCATCCCGTGGGTTGAAACTTTGTCATTACCTAAACTTATGCGCGAAATGCGCGTGTCGAATCCTAGCCCGCGAATGCGGGCGATAGAGTAAAGCCTGGGGTGGAGCGCGACAGCGCGCAACCCCAGGGGAATGGCGCAACCAATCCATCAAGCCCGCGGAGCGGGCGGCAGTTTTTCGTCGTTCGCGCCATCACCATCATTGAGATTGCATCAATCGCTGTCGCCCGCTCCGCGGGCTGGTCGATAAATCGCCCGTCATACCTGGGGTTGCGCGCTGTCGCGCTCCACCCCAGGCTTTACTCTGTCGCCTGCTCCGCAGGCTGAAAATATGAGGAGCCATTTCGCGCAAAAGTTTGGGTAACGACAAGGGGTTGAAACCCACGGCTAAATTCAAGCGCCGCTACGCGGCGGAGAGATATGGGCATGAAAAATCCTTTTCGTCATTCGGCGACACTCTTAGCCGCGTTGTTTGGCATTGCGGTCAGCTTGAGTCTGGGCGCGGGATTGTGGGGTGTTTCGGCTGACACGCGTCTGTTATTGGCGGATGAGGTCCCGCCGGAACCTGTCGCGTCATACAAGATTGACGTTCAACTCAAGCTCGATGACAAACAGCGTCCGAAACATCTCGAAGGCGTCGAGCGACTGACCTGGCTCAATCATTCACAGGACACGATCAGCGAACTGCAATTCCACCTCTACCTCAACGCGTTCAAAAACGAGAAAAGCACGTTCTTCGAGGAATCGGGCGGGCAATTGCGCGGCGACGAGTTTCAGCCGGGCGCCTGGGGCTGGATTGACGTCAATAAGATGAAGCTGGCGGGCGGCGAAGACCTGACCTCGAAGATCGAATTCATTCATCCCGACGACGACAACTCCGATGACCAGACGGTGATACGCGTTCCTCTCGGCAAGCCCGTCAAGCCCGGCGAGAAGATCGCGCTCGACATCAAATTCACCGCGCAATTGCCGCGCGTCTTCGCCCGCACGGGCTACTGGGCCTCGTTTGCCCTCGTCGGCCAATGGTTCCCGAAGATCGGCGTGTGGGAATCGGCGGGCGAGCGCCGCCGCGCGACGCCCGGGTGGAACTGCCATCAGTTTCACGCGACGAGCGAGTTCTATGCCGATTTCGGAAATTATGACGTGACGATGACCGTCCCCGCCGCCTACAAAAGCAAGATCGGCGCGACAGGCGTGATGAAATCCGAGCGCGATAATCAGGACGGAACTGTGACTTACAACTTCGTTCAAGACAACGTCCACGACTTCGCCTGGACTGTTGACACGAATTACCTCATCGTCAAACGCCGGTTCAAAGCCGACGAGCATGTCACGGATTCCGAGATCAACGATTGGTCGTCTCGCTTGAATCTGCCGGTCGATCGAATCGCGATTACCGACGTTGATGTCACGGCGCTGATTCAGCCTGAGCACCGCGATCAGATCGACCGTCACTTCAAAGCCGCATTCAACGCGATCAAATACTTCGGCCTCTGGTACGGCAATTACCCCTACAACACACTGACGATAGTTGATCCTCCGTACAACGGCGGTGGCGCGGGAGGTATGGAGTATCCGACGTTCATCACCGCGGGCACGTCGTGGCGGGCCGGACGCGATCAGAATCCGGAGGAAGTGATCGTCCACGAATTCGGCCACCAGTTCTGGTACGGCCTTGTCGCATCGAACGAATTCGAAGAGTCGTGGTTGGACGAAGGTTTCAATACATACTCGACGGCGAAAGTATTGAAGACGGCTTACGGCGCCAACGTGACGCCGTTCGGCTTCGCCGGAATTAACTTGTTCTACCTTCCGATTGAAATTCCACACCCCTATGAAGACCGCCTCCTTACGTTGCAGGGCAAATTCAATGATCCGATTCTGACTCCGGCCTGGAAGTTTTACGATCAATTCAGCTACGGTTTGAATTCGTATCCGCGAACCTGCCTGACGCTGAGCACGCTCGAACGATACCTGGGCGAAGACTTGATGGCGCGGGTGATGCGCGAATACCACCATAAGTGGCGCTATCGCCATCCGGCCTCGCAGGATTTCTTCGATACCGTCAATCAGGTTACCGGGCGGGACTTCGCCTGGTTCTTCGATCAATTCGTCAAAGGCGTTGGCGAGCTCGATTACGAACTCGCCGAGATCAAAAGCGAGAGGCGGGGCGGGGAGATTGGCGTTTTCGATAAAGACGGTCAGAAGGCCGAGGTCAAAGCGCCGGAACATGACGACGAAGAGAAGGGCCAAAACGCGACCTACGAAAATGAAGTCGCAGTCAGACGCGTGGGCGAGGCGTGGTTTCCTGTAGAAATGCTCTTTACATTGAAAGACGGCGCTCGCATTTCGGCGAAACCGGTCAACACGCGCGACGGCGTGATCGAGTATCAACTCACCGATAGCAAAGACGGCAGGCAATGGAGCGACGCCTGGGTGATCAAAGACCGGTGGAAGAAATTCAGATTCACGACGGGATCGAAACTCGTCACGGCCGAGATTGACCCTGAACGGAAAGTCCTGCTCGACGCCAACCTGACCAACAACAGCAAGACCGGTTCGACAGGCGTCGGCGGAGCGGTTCGTTGGTCAACGGGCGCGCTGTACTGGGTTCAGGCGATCATGCAGGCGCTGAGCTTTTTGAGTTGAGGAGAACTGGGGATGATCATATCGTTCTTTGTCGGAATCAATGAGGCGAATCGAAGCTGGAAGATGATTTTGCTGCTGCTCGCGGCGAACGTTCTGTCGTCTCTTCCCCTCATCGTCCCGATTTTTCTGTTGGTCTTTGGCGCCAGCCGCGGAACGATTGCGGCGGACAGCTTGATGGCGGACAAACTCGACGCCGTCTGGTTGATGGACGTCGCCAACTATCAATTTCCGGGCGCCGCGATCGAAACCGTCGCCTTGCAGGTCGGAGGGCTGTTCGTCGTGATGGGCGTTTGTTATCTACTGCTCAACACGCTATTGACCGGAGGCGTCATCGGCGTATTCAATTCCGCGGACGGATTGTTCACGATGCGCAAGTTCTGGGGCGAAGCCGGAGCTTATTTTTGGAGGTTCTTCCGGCTGACGCTGATTTCGCTGATCTTCTATGGCGTCGCGGTCGGAATCTACGCGCTGCTGCGATGGCCAATTAAAAACGCCGCGGAGCAAGCGAGCGCGTTTGAATCGGTGATCTACAAGCGATGGGCGGCGATGGCGTTGCTGGCGCTGTTGTTCGCGTTCATCAATATGGTCTTCGACTACGCGAAGATCGGAACAGTGGCGCGCAGTGGCAGAGTGGACAGCAAAGGCATGTTCCGCGAAACTTTCAGGGCGTTTCGATTCGCGTTCAGGAATTTTTTCAGCGCTTTCGGACTCTATCTGATTATCGCCCTGGTAGGGTTTGCCCTGTTTATAGTGTTCAATGCGCTGCGGTGGTCCGTTGATCAATCTTCGGCGGGCAGGGTTTCACTGGCGATTTTACTCGGACAGATTGCGATTGCGGGGCGGATGTGGACGCGACTGGTCTTTTACGCCGCCGAGATGCATTTGTACAAGAAGCTCGCCCCCGCCGCTGCGCCTGCCCCCGTAATTGTCGAATCCCGACCCTTATGAAGACATTGCATTTCACCCACGCGTTGTTATTGACTGTCAGCATCGCCGGCGGTTTCAACACTCTCGCCCAATCACGCGACGGCTTTTCAAACTGGCCGCAATGGCGCGGCCCGCAGGGCATGGGGGTCTCCGAGGAGAAGAACCTGCCCGTCGAATGGGGCGCGGATAAGAACATCGTCTGGAAGACGGCGCTTCCCGGCCGCGGCCATTCGTCGCCGATTGTCTGGGACAACAAAATTTTTCTGACCACATCCATCGAAGGCGAAGTCGTTCCGGGAGCGAAGGCCGTTCATCACGTCAGAAAAGGCGAAACCTGGGTTCACCCGGACAGCGTCGCGGGCGACAGGAAACACACTCTCAAGGTGCTTTGCCTCGACCGCGATTCGGGAAAAATCCTCTGGGAACGCACGGCGTACGAAGGCCTGGTTTACGACGACCGCCACCGTAAAAACAGCTACGCTTCGAGCACGCCGGTGACCGACGGCAAATTCGTTTACGCGTTCTTCGAGGCCGAAGGGCTTTACTGCTACGACTTCGACGGCAAGCTGATCTGGAAGACAGACGTGGGCAAGATCGCCAAGATGGGAATGGGGCCGGGCACGTCGCCGGCGCTATATGAAAACATGTTGTTTCTGCAATGCGACCAGGAAGACGGCGGGCCTGACGTCTCATTCATCGCGGCGGTGGATAAGCGGACGGGCAAGGAGGTCTGGCGCGTGAAGCGCAATCATCGGAAGACTCACGCGACGCCGCTCGTCGTGCGCGCCGGAGATCGGGTCGAACTGATCGCCAGCGGCGCTGAAACGGTCATTTCGTACGATCCCTCGACGGGCAAAGAATTGTGGCGTTGTGACGGAGTGAAGGGTTGGGCGATTCCGAGCGCGGTGGCGGGACACGACATGGTCTTCGTCTCCGCAGGATTTCCGAGCAAACGCGTGATTGGGATCAAGCTCGGCGGATCCGGCGACCTGACTGGCAAATCGAATGTTGTCTGGAGCTACGACAAAGGCACGGCCTATGTCACTTCGCCGATCCTCTACGGCGATTACGTCTACCTTGTTAGCGACAAAGGCATTCTGACCTGTATCGAGGCCAGGACCGGTGAGATCAAATACGAAGGCGGCCGCGTGCCCGCGCCGGCCAGCTTCAGCGCGTCCGCCGTGGCCTTCGACGGCAAAATCTTTCTGACGAGCGAAGACGGCGACACCTTCGTCATCAAAGCCGGACCGGCGCACGAAGTGATCCGTACCAACTCCATCGGTGAGGTGGTTCTCGCCTCGCCCGCGATCTCGCGGGGAAGAATTTTCATTCGAGGCGATAAAAACCTTTACTGCATCGGCGAGTCTCCGAAGAAGTCGTTGGGTAATTGATCCAGACTCTGCGCGACCAGGTCGGCTTTCAACTCGCGGTGCGTGGTCAACACGCCAACGGACTTCATCCCTGCGCGACGCGCGGCTTCAATCCCGGCCGGGGCGTCTTCGATCACGACGCAATCGCGCGGCGCGACGCCCATCTTAGCCGCCGCGGCCAGAAAGACGTCAGGCTCCGGCTTCCCCGCCCTGACCTCTTCCGAAGAGATCACCGCGTCAAAATATTGGCCGATGCCGAGCGCTGCGAAGACCGCGTCAATATTGCCTCGCGGGGCTGAGGTGGCTAGCGCCTGCAGCCACTCTTCGGCTTTCAATCGCTCCAACCAATAACGCGCTCCGGGCAAAAGTTCCAGCCCCTTCGTCCGGATCAAATCGCGGTAGACCTCCTCTTTCGCGAGCGAGACGCGGGCGATGAATTCATCCGGCAAATCCGCGCCCAGACGCCCGCGCAGAATCTCGTCGTTGCGCTTGCCGAAATCGGCGACGTATTGCTCGTAAGTCAGCGCGATGTTTTCAACCTCCATCACCTTCTGCCAGGCTTCCCAGTGAAGGTTGGAAGAGTCAATCAATGTTCCATCCAAATCCCAAATTACCGCTCGTTGGTGATTGTTCGTCATAAAAACTTGTACGCTCGAACCGGTACAGTACCGCGCGCGTAAGCAAGCGGCCGTCTCATAAGTCGGCCGCTTGCTTACGCGCGCGGTACTGTACCGGTCTCGCGTGGTTTGATTTAAGCGAAGGGGCCAGAATAGCAAATGATGTGAGTTTTGCCCTTAACAATGAGCCGGCATTCTGCTTTATTAACGTCAGGCAGCGCAAATTGACAGTCCTCGGCGGCGCGTGCTAGCTTCGCCCGTTTTGTACCAATTGAGGCTCGACAAAAATCAGAACGGAGATCAGAGCGAGGGCGGCGTCCGGCGGGCCGTTAAACGGCGGGGACTGGCGCGCACCTGGATCGAATACGCCGCCGCGTGGACGATCTTGAAGGTCGTCAGCCTGGCGCCGCGCGCGTTCGCGATGAGGGCCGGGCAAGCGGTCGGGGCGCTCGCCTTCGCGGTTCTGCCGCATCTACGCCGCCACGCGGAGGTCAATTTGCGGCTGGCCTTCCCCGATCTCGATGAGCGCGAGCGCAGGCGCATCCGGCGCGGAGTGTTCCGCAACCTCGGACGACTGCTCGGCGAGGTCAGCCAGTTCCCACGACTCAACCGCGAAAACATCTCTTCGATAGTCGTCTACGAAGGCCTGGAAAATTACCTCAGCGCGGTGGCCGAAGGGCGCGGTGTGATTCTGCTGACCGGCCACATTGGCGCGTGGGAGCTGTCGGTCTACGCGCATTCGATCTACGGCCACTCGATGTCGTTCCTTGCGCGGCGCGTTGACAACCCGCTGGTCGAACGGCTGGCCGAAAGTTATCGCGCGCGATACGGCAACCGCAGCATCGACAAAATAGGCTCGGTGCGCGAAGTGTTGAAGACGTTGAAATCGGGCGGCGTCGTGGGAATTCTGGCCGACCTGAACACTTCGCGCGAAGAAGGCGTCTTCTGCGATTTCTTCGGCGTCGAGGCCTGCGCTACCGCCGGGGTGGCGACGCTGGCTCTGCGCACGGGCGCGGTCGTTCTGCCGGGCTATCTGATCTGGGACGAGAAGGCGCGGATTCACCGCCTCCACTTCGAACCGCCGGTTGAAACGATCGACACCGGCAATCAAAAAGAGGACGTGATCGCAAACACCGCGCGCTACGCCAAAGTCCTGGAATCAATCATCCGCCGCCACCCCGACCAGTGGCTGTGGATTCATCGCCGCTGGCGCACGCGGCCCGAGGGCGAGCCGGGGATTTACTGATTGCGGATTGCGGATTGCGGATTGCGGATTCGCGGTCGCCAACCAACCCAATGAAAATAACGACATCGATTGAGAGCGAAAATCGAGGCCAGACGGCGCCCGGCGAAAATCAATCCGCAATCCGCAATCCGCAATCCGCAATCCCGCTGATGATCGTCGCCGGCGAGGCTTCGGGCGATAAACACGGCGCGAAGTTGGTCTCTGCGCTGCGCGCGCTGCGCCCCCGTATGCGGTTCGAATTTTTCGGCGCGGGCGGCGACGAGATGCGGCAGGCCGGGGTCGAGACACTGGTGGACGCGCGCGAAGTGGCGATTATGGGCGCGCTCGAAGTCGCCAGGGCGCTGCCGAAATTCCTGCGCGTCTTCCGCCGGTTGAGCGACGCTGCCAATGAGCGCAGGCCTCGGCTCGTCGTCTTGATCGACTGGCCCGAATTCAACCTGCGGCTGGCCCGAAGGCTCAAGCGCGACGGCCACCGGGTGGTCTACTACATCAGCCCGCAAATCTGGGCCTGGCGCTCTTATCGCATTCACGCTGTCAAACGCCACGTCGAGAGGATGCTGGTCATCTTGCCCTTCGAGAAGGATTATTACGAGCGGAACGACGTCGAGGTCGATTACGTAGGCCATCCGCTGCTCGACAGCGTGAGCGTGACCACGACGCGCGAAGAGTTCCGCGCGCGCCACAGCCTAGATACGTCGAACCCGGTCATCGCGATGCTGCCCGGCAGTCGTCATTCGGAGATAAGACATATCCTGCCGCCGATGGTCGAGGCGGCGAAACTTCTGAACCGATGGCGCCCGCATTTCCAATTCATTCTCCCGCTGGCGCGAACTTTCGAGCCGAACGCGATCGCCCAGCAAATCGGCTCGACCGGGTTGCGCGTGATCGAAAACGACACCTACAACGCCATCGCCGCGTCCGACCTGGCCGTGGTCGCCAGCGGGACGGCTACGCTGGAGGCGGCGATCATCGGCTCGCCGCTCATCGTCGTCTACCGCGCGTCGCAATTGAACTGGCGCATCTTCCGGCCGCTAATTAACACGCCTTTCGTCGGAATGCCCAACCTGATCGCCGGGAGAGAGATCGCGCCCGAGTTGTTGCAGGATGATTTGAACGGCGAGAGGCTGGCGAAACTGATCGTCGAGTTCTTGAGTGATCCGGCGCGGCTCCGGCGTTCGCGCGACGATCTGGCCGAGGTGAGGAAAAAACTCGGCGAGGCGAACGCTTCGGAGAGGGCGGCGGACAGGATTCTCGACCTTCTCGGAAAATCCCCGGGAGCGCCATGAATGGAACTCAATGGTCTTTGAAAATTAACTGCAACAACAGCGTAGGGGCGGGTTTTCCCCGCCCAGCGCCTCAATCACGGGCCCGGGCGGGGAAAACCCGCCCCTACACCGAATTGCGTAGGCGCCAATTAATCCTCAAAGAACATTAAGTCCCATAAGTCCTATAAGTCCCATTTATGTGGCGGACAGACTAAAGTCTATTCCACAACCAATAGCCGCCGGCCAGGGCGATAAGTATCGAGCAGGCGGGAACGTAACGGATGACGAATCGTGGCCATTGGCGGAGTTTCCAGATCGGCGGCAAGACGAGCGCGGCGACCGCGATCTGACCGATCTCGACGCCGAGATTGAACGAGAGCAGCGGCGCGACCGCTTTGACGCCGGCTCCGACGCCCAGATCTTTGAGCGCCGACGCGAAGCCAAAGCCGTGAACGAGGCCGAATGCGAAGGTCAACATCCAGCGGCGTTTGACCTCGCGGCGCCAGACGTTTTCTAGACCGACGTAGATGATCGAGGCGGCGATCATCGGCTCGACGACGCTTGCAGGGATGGCTACCACTTCAAGCGTGGCCAGCGCCAGGGTGATCGAATGCGCGACCGTGAACGAAGTGATTATTTTGGCGGCTTCACGCAACGTCCCGCCCGCGATCAGCAGCGCGAATAGAAAGGCCAGATGGTCGAAACCCAACAGAATGTGTTCGACGCCGAGCGGTAAAAATCCCCAAAAAGTATGTGGACGCGGTTGAGAAATCGGGAGCGCCGCCAAATCACACTCGAACGAATTGTTGGCGGCGTCGAGCATCCGCTGGCCTAGTGTGTTCCCTTTCGCGTCGCGCAGAGCCAGGAACTGGCGATGGCCGCGCGGGAGTTTGTCAATCAACAGAGAGCGCAAGGTGAGTTTCGATCCCGGCGGCAACAGGAACTCCAGGTCAAAATGAACCGCCCCGCTTTCGTCGATGCCGACCGCGACCGTCGCCGGCGAGGCCTCTTCGCCGGCGACGCTTAGGGCGAACGACTCTTTCGCCAGAGATTCGAGGCTGCCCTCAACAGCCTCGAACTCCGGTTGTGTGATTCGCCCGTCACGGTCGGCGTCCATTGGCGCGATCGTCGCGATATCGTCGCGCGAAAATGTCAGCCGCGCGACCGCCTTATTCCCGTCGAGTCTCACCTCGGCGGCGCTCAGTCCTGGATCATGCGCGAAGGCGGAAGCCTTCGCCAGAATCATCAGAACCAGCAGCAGACAGATCGCCGGCCCGAAACGCGAGAGCCAATTAACTCGCGCCGAATCAGTACTGCGAGCGATAGCGAGCGTGTTTGAATCAGTACCGCGAGCGGTAGCGAGCGTGGCTCTCGTAAATAGCCCTCTATGGGAGACACGCTCGCTACCGCTCGCGGTACTGATTCGACGATGCGCCACTTAGCTAACCTTTCAATTCGACGGTCATCAATAACGAAGCCCGGGAGCGCGCGCGGCTCCCACGCGCTCCCAGGCCCCATTACGGCTCATTGGCCGTAGACGACGATATTGCGGCCGTTTTGCGGCGTCGATTCATAGGGGAAGACTTTGTTGTAACCCATCTCATTGCCGGTCACTCCGTCATAATTCCCCTTGAAAGGATCGCTGATCTTTAGATTAGCCGGATCACGCAGGTCGCTTAGCAACGCGATGATCGCGATGTCTAAGACGTCGTCGCCGAAGCGACGTCCGTTAGGCCATCCGCCGGGCACGAAGAATTTGCCCGGAGCCAGTCCGAGGAACTGGCTCGGCAGACGGAACGGATGTCCGGCTGCCTGGCTCTCCATAATGTCTCCGCCGAAGATACTCAGGCGAGAGAAGCCCATGTCGTCAGGGTTATCCGGCGCGCCAGGCCCATTACCGGCCAACCGAACCGGGTCGGTCGAGAGATCGACCTTAATCAGGTCGGGAATGAAGATCGCCGCCAGGTCGGCCCGTCCCGTTGGAATCGCCAGTTGCTGGCCGCCGCCGATCAGCAGGTTGATCAATTTTGCCAGTTCAGGACTCTCGGCGTATTTGCGGAAGATCCGGTTATCAACATTTGGCAGCGTGCGGTTGTAAGTGTCTTTGTCTTCCAGCGCGATCAACCCTTCACTGAGGAGCGGATTGCCCTGGCGCCCCACCTGCGTAAATAAGGAGTTGCGAAGCAGTTCGTACAGGCGACCGCGTCCGACGTTTTTCAGGGGAAACGACAGACGACTCGTGGTCGCGAATACGCCGACGGTCTGTTGATCTCCGCCCAATTCGCTGAGCGGGACGCGCAGGGCCATCATGTGTATGTTGAATCCGCTCTGCGAGTCTTTGCCCGGGTTACGCAGCTTGAGCAGGTCGAAGATCGCTTGCACGTCGGCGTAGAAGCCATCATCGCGCTGTCCGGCGAACGCTGTGTAGCCCCTGGGAAAGCTAAAGATCGCTTGCCGCGTATATTTGTCCAGTTGCTCCGCCGTCGCGACGCCTCTGCGCGCCGGGTTCTCGCCGTCATCCTTCTGGTTGTAAAAAGGGGTGGCGTTACCCTGGTTGTTCGGCGGAACGATTCCGCGACCGAGAGTCGTCGCCCGGCCCGTGCGGTTGTCGATCTTCTTGACGCTGTAGGTCTGAGTCAGATTCTGGTTCTGGTCGCCGATGCTGTTGACGACGCCTAAATAGGATTGGAGTAGCGTCTTGCTGTTTTTGAACGCCGTATCGAACTCGAACCGGTAAGTGATGGACGGGCGGCCGGCGGCGACGTCGCGACCGAGCGCGACGTGCAGATCGTAGCGCACGTTGTCGTCGAAGTTGTATTTGTTGGGGCCGATGCCGGGGTTTTCCATCGGGTAGACGCTGAGCGCGAGCGTCAGAAATTTATTGCCGCTCTGATCCTGGCTGACAAACGCGTAAACGTCGGTCGTGTTGGCCGCCGGATCGAGCGATATCAAAGGCGCGTCCATGTGGCTGGAAGCGAGCGCCGGTACAGACAGCGCGGGCGCGAACCCCATCAAGGCGATGAGCGCCAAGGTCAGCGCCCGCCGCGGTCTGAGAGCAATTCTATTCATCGTTTATTCTCCTATAGAAAATTTCTGGAAACAGCTTGAATAGGACTTATAGGACTTATAGGACCTATAAGTCCTATAAGTCCTATAAGTCCTATTCATGATTCTCACAGGGAGCTTAAACAAGTTTCAGTCGCTTGAGCCGAATCCTTTCGCCTGGCAGCAACGAGAACGCGGACTTGGCCGCCTTTCTAGCGTAAATCTTCGCCTGTCTGTTTTCGCCGGCCTGGGCCGCGATCGCGGCGGCGTGCAGGTAAAGCCGGGCGTCCGCCGTGCCCAGCGCCAGCGCAGATCGCATCGTCTTCCAGCCCTCAGCCGCGTCGCCTTTGGCGCTCTGCGCCCAGGCCAGCGCGTCGAGCGTGTAAACATCGCGGCGGACTTTCAGTTCTTCTTCCGCGAGCCGGAGAGCGACGTCGGGGTCGCGGCCGCGCGTGGCGAGGAAGAGCGAATAGGAACGGGGATCGTTCGCCGCCCCCGTAGCTGCGAGGCGCCGCTCGACCTCCTCGGCGTCGGCGTCACGGTTCGCGGCGCGCAGCGCGTCGGCCAGCGCCCATTGATATTCGGGCAGCGGGTTGAGATGGGCGGCGCGCTCGAGCGCGCCGACGGCTTCGCCGACCTTGCTTTCGGCGAGCAGGACGCGCCCGAGAGCGAACAGCCCCGGGGCATATTCAGATCGCGTACTCAATGCGGCGTCGCATGCGGCGCGGGCGCGCTTCATCTCGCCGGCTTGCAATTCATACATCGCCAACTTGCTCCAGGCCCACGCCGCCGATTCGGTCTGTCCGGCGGATTGCGCCGACATCTGCATCAGCGCGCGTGCGCCCTCGGTGTCGCCTTTCAACCATCGCAGGTGCGCGGCGCGGCCATACGCCTGCGGCCCCGGACGCGTCTCCATCATCTTTTGATAGGCTAGCGCCGCTTCGTCCGTCTTACCCTGTTCGATCAACGCGTCGCCGAGCAGTCCGAAGTCGTAAGCCAGCCCCCGCGTTTCGACCAACCCCCGCGCGATCTTTTCGGCCTCGCCGAAACGGTGCAGATTGTGCAGCGCGTGGCCGCGCAACAGCAGCGCCGCCGAGCGGATTGATTGAGGCGTTGAGAGCGGCCTGTCAGCCGGTTGGCCGCCCTGTTGGCTTTCGCCTTGTTTGGATTCGAGGCAGAGCGCGCACTGCTCGGCCAGTTTGTAGAAGCCGGGGTCGAAACTCTCGCGGGCCTTCTCGACAAAGCTCCAACCGAGCTTTTCGATCATCGCCACCGTCTGAAAAGGTCTGGCGTTCGAGCGAATCTCCTGTTGAAGGCGCGCGATCTCCCGATCTATCTTCGCGTCGCCCGAATGCGAGGCGAGCGCGACCTCGCAAGGAGCGGCCGTGGCCGGCGCGCCGCCGGAAGCCCGATGGCAGGCGTCCGCCGCAATCGTCGAGACGATGATCAAAATGAAGCCAGTCAATCGACGCATTTCAACGTGTTGTTCGATTTGTGATGATTAGAGACAGTTCTCTGAATCGCGTTTCGTCTGACTTTACGGAGGGTTGTGAAGAATTGGATTCGTCAGAAGTGAAGAAAAGCTAAAAGTGGGACAGACTTTAGTCTGTCCGTGGCATGAGTGGCATGAATTGTGGCGGACAGACTAAAGTCTGTCCCACTTATTAACTGCGTCCGTAAACCGGAATGGCCGCTCCGTGAATCGCGCGGGCGCCTTCGGAGGCTAGAAACAGGATCACGTCGGCGACGGCTTCCGGCGCGACCCATTTGCCGAAATCGGCGTCGGGCATCGCCGCGCGGTTTTGAGGCGTGTCGATTATCGCCGGCATTACGCAATTGACGTTGACGCCGCGATCTTTCAATTCCGCGTCCATGCTTTCAGTCAAACGAACGACGGCTGCCTTCGACGCGCTGTAAGCCGCGTGCCCCGCGTCCCCGCCAAGGGCGGCTCGCGAAGCGACGTTGACGATCCGGCCTTGATTCCGGCTGAGCATCTGCGGAATCACCGCCTGGCACATCACGAAGACCGAACGCGCGTTCAGATCGAGCATGAACTCCCAATCGCCCAACGGCGTTTCGTGTAGGGGGGGGCCCGCCCGGTAGCCTCCGACTGTGTTGACGAGAATGTCAATGCGCCCGAAACGCCGGTTGATCTCATCAACCGTCTGCGCGACCGCGCCAGGGTCGCCGCTATTTGTCGTCGGGGCGAAGAAACAATCGGGCGATTGCGCGAGATCGGGAAAGATGTTAGGAAAACGTTCGGACGATAGATCAATAAGCGCAAGTTTCGCGCCGGCGCTGCGAAAAGCGCGGGCGACGGCGACGCCAAGATTGCCCGCCGCGCCTGTCACGATGGCGACCTGGCCACTAAAGTCAAATTTCATAATCGGTACCGTATTGGTCCGGTACCGGGAGCGGTAGCGACCCCCGCGACGGCGGAGAGGGCGCTTTCGATGGCGCGGTGGTCGCTACCGCTCCCGGTACCGGACCCGTTCCCCTCAGAAAAGCGTTTGTAGTTATGCCTCCAGGCGGTTTAAGATCACGCCCTCTGTCAAACATATTCCATATTTCTATAGCTCATATGTCAACTTGTTCGAATATTCAGGAGAGCCGGTGCAACTAGCTATTGACACAGCCGAAGTGCGCGCGCGGGACCAGGATCTGGTCTCACTGGTCGAGCTTGTCGCGACTGGCGATCAATCGGCGCTAGCCACGCTATACGACGCGACGAACCGGCTGATCTACAGCCTTGTTCTGCGCGTGCTCGGCGACGTGAGTTCCGCCGAAGAGGTTCTGATCGATGTCTACACCCAGGTCTGGCGCCAGGCGGCGAGTTACGACGCCAACCGCGGCGCGCCTCTGGCCTGGATGGCGACCATCGCGCGCAGCCGCGCCATTGACCGCCTGCGTTCGGGTTGGCAGGACCAGCGGCGAAAGGAATCGCTCGACGTCCTGGGCGACGCCCCGGCCGGCACGGCCAGCCCCGAAGAGACGGCCGCCGAATCAGAACGCCAGAGGCTCGTCCGGGAAGCCTTGAATTTACTGACGCCCGAACAACGCGAAGTGATCGAGCTGGCCTACTACTCCGGCCTCAGTCACAGCGAGATCGCCGAGAAGTTGAATCAACCGCTGGGTACCGTCAAAACACGCACCCGGCTCGGAATGATGAAATTGCGCGAGGCTCTCTCGCCATTGCTCGGCGATAGTTGAGGGAAGAAAGACAAGGGGACAAGGGGACAAGGAGACAAGGAGACAAGGAAAGGGCGTAACATAATTTTCCTCTTCTCCTTGTCCCCTTGTCCCCCCTTCTCTGCGGGCGCCTTACCTGCTCGCCGTCATTGCCTTGGCCCGTTTGATCTGCATTTCATTGAACAGATAACCGGCGCCGCCGAACTTCTCGGTCAGGAAGAGCACGTAGCGGATGTCGACGGCGATGGTGCGATTGGAGCTGATGTCGTAAGCGTAATCGCCGCCCAGCCCTTCGTAGTTGCCGTCGAAGACCAGCCCGATGATTTCGCCGCGCCCGTTCATCATGGGCGAGCCTGAATTGCCGCCGGTGATGTCGGTGGTGGCCAGGAAATCTACGGGCACGTCGTTCAGCCGAGGGTCGGCGTAGCCGTTGAAGTCCTTCTTGCTGAAAAGCTCTTTCAATTTTTCGGGCGCGTTGAAAGGCTCTTCGCCGGTGTCTTTCGCGATCACGCCGGCGAGCGAGGTCTGGTAATCGTAGGCGACCGCGTCGCGCGGTTTGTAGCCTCGGACGTCGCCGTAGGTGAAGCGCAGCGTGAAGTTGGCGTCCGGATAGTAAGGCAATCCCCGATTCGCCGACTTGCGGAATTCCTGCATCGCGGCGATGTATTGCGGGCGGACCTTCCCAATCGAATTGAGAATCTGAGACTGCTTCTTGGCGAGCGGCGCGTTTTCGTCGACCACCGCGATCACCAGTTTGAGGGCCGGGTCGTCGATGGCGCGAAGGTCGGCCGCCGAAGTGGTGAAGAGCTTCTTGACCTCGTCGAAGGATTTGAATTTGGCGCTTTCTATCGCCTTGCTCGCGAATTGCGCCTCGGCGTCACGGCGCTCCTTGCCCGACTTGCCCTCGAAGAGTTTTTCGACCGCTTGAACCTTTTGATCGGATGGAAGATCGGCCAGGCGCGGTAGCGAGGTCGCGAGCACCTTCGCCTCCGCTTCGGGCTCGCGCTCTTCCCAATCGGAGCTGAGCTGTTCGGTCACTAGCGGCAGGACCTGATCGCTGAACCGAATCGCGCGATCTTTTTCAGGCAGATCGCGGCTGAGGGCGCGCTCGTAGGCGAATTCGAGCGCCTCGACCAGATCGCCCGAATTGAGCAGGCCGTCGAGCGCGTTCTGCTTCAGACTGTTCGAGGTCAGGTCCCGGTAGAGCGATTCGAGTTGCGGCAGCGCCTCGCCGTATTTCGCTTTGGCCGCTTGGTTGGCGTCGAGCCACTTTTTCATGTCGGATTCTTCGGCGCGTTTGCGCGCGCCCAGGTTCATTCTCTTCAATCCCGCGACCGTTCCTTCAAGAGACTTGAGCGAGTTGCTCAAGCCGAAGACCCGCTCGGCGAGCTTCATCTTGAGCTGAGGCTCTTTCTCGCCCATCTTCGTGAGCGCGTCGATCTGCTGGCGGAGCGACGCGATCTGATCCGGCAGTTGGATATTCTGGCGGTATTCGACCGAGTAAGACTCGCGCAATCTGAAGGTCTGGCCGGGATAGCCCATGACCATCGCGAAATCTCCCTCTTTGATCCCGGTCGCGTTGATCGGCAGAAACTTCTTAGGCATGAACGGGACGTTGGCCTTGTTGAAAGCGGCGGGATTGCCGTCCGGCCCGACGTAGGCGCGCAGGAACGCGAAATCGCCGCAGTGGCGCGGCCATTCGAAGTTGTCGGGGTCGCCGCCGTAATAGCCGATTGATTTGGGCGGGGCGTAGACCAATCGAACGTCCCTAAACTTCAGGTAAGTGTATAGATAATATTGATAGCCGCCCGAAGCCTCGATCACCTGAGCGTCAATGCCCTCTTTTTCGCGGCTGTGGGCCCTTCCCATTTCCAGTTGCTTCACGGCGATCGCGCTCGTGCGCTCTTCGAGCGACATTTCGGGTTTGACGACGGAGAGAACCTCGGAGGTCACGTCCTTGAAATCTTGCGTGATCTTGATGGAATACCCTTGCGCCTGAATCTCTTCGGCGCGCGATTTGGCCAGGAATCCGTTGTTGATGTAATCCTTCTCGGAGGTGCTCGCGCGCGTGACGGCCCCGAAGGCCACATGGTGATTTGTCAGGATCAGCCCCTCGGGCGAAACGAACGACCCCGTGCCGCCGATGCTGATTTGCACTACGGCGTCTTTCAGACTCGGCTTGGTCAGGCTGTATATGTCTTCGGGTTTAAGCTCGAAGCCACGCTTCTTCATCTCCGCGAGCGGCAATTTACCGAGCGAGTCGGGCAGCCACATCCCCTCGTCGGCCAACGACGAGAGTGGCGCGATCAACAGCGAAACGACAAGCAAAGCTACAGTGAGCGGTTTGCGAAACATTGAGTCTCTCCTCATATGAAATTTTTACGATTGCAATCAGGAAAATTACGGGGGCAATTATATATTGGATTTGTTATTCAAGTTTGACACAGTCTCCTAAGAAGTAAATTTTTCGTAAAATTTTCCTGACTGCCGCAATCTGCTTCGTCCCGTAGGGACGGGCTCGGGTTTAGGCAGGTCATTTATGGCTTGTATGTAATGGCAAACGATTCTAAATATGCCAATTCACCGAGATCGCAGGAACTCTGCGCGATTCGTCTTTAGCAGCCTGCAAGCCGCTTCGTAAACGTCCTCTTCCGAGATCAACGTGACGTGAGGGGCGCGGATGTGTTCGACGCGGGCGCCGAGCAGGTCTTGGGGCGCCGGTTGAACGAAAGTGGAGGCCACGACCACGGGCGCGCCGACCGCCGCCGCGACGTGCGCCGGGCCGCTGTGATTGCCGACGAACAGGCTCAGCCGCGCGGCGGCCGAGACGAAATCGGTTATTTTCGGCGATTCGATGGCGATGGCGCGTCTTGCTGGCAGCATCGCCGCCAGACGCTTCGCCAGACCGCGTTCGCGGGGGCCGGAGAAAACTAAGACGCGCGCGCCGAAATTGTGAGTCATCCGCGCGGCGATCGAAGCGAACCTGTCGAGGGGCCATCGCGGTTTGCCCGCGCCGGCGCCCGGATGGACGCCGATGAGCAGTTCGCCGAATCCGACATTGTGTTTGCCGAGAAGTCTTTCGATCCGCTCGTCAGACTCGCGCAGAGTGGCGATTCGCGGCTCGGCCTCGACGGGGCGCACGCCCAACGGCTCGAGCCTCTTCAGATATTCGTGCGCGGCGTGCCTGTGCGCGGCGCCCGCATGGCCTATCGCCTTAGACAACCGATCCAGCGCGGCCTCGACGCCTCTCTTTTTGCCGCTCAGCAGTTCGCGCGAATGGACGAATTGCAGGACGAGGCTGGATTCGGCGCCGGTCTTGAACTCGACGGCCAGATCGAAATGCTCGCGGCGCAAATCCCTGAGCGATTTCGCGGCGCGATAAAATTTGCGCGGGTTCATGAATTCGGCGTCCCGGAATCTGGCGACCGGCAGGATTTCATCGGCGCACGCGGCGAGCCGCAGCAGATCGGCCGCCGCAGGGCTCGAGACGACGGTGATGCGAGATTGAGGGAGATGTTGACGGAGGGAGCGAAGCGCGGGCAACGCCAGAATCGTTTGCGCCAGCCCGGCGACGTGAACAACCAAAATATGTTGAGGGGCAGTCGGCATTGGAATTTATGAGGGCAATCAGGATATGGATTCAAAATATCAAGCCGCCTGGACCTCCGCTTCTGAACAAAAGTTCAAAACCTTGTTTGATAGCGCCTCTGCTTGATTTCAGATAGATCTTGTATGTATCCGCCGTCCTCACCTCATCGTCAGGTATTTCCTTGATCTTTGTGAAAGAGTCGGTAGCCTCAATGCGAACAATTTTCTGTAAAGAATATCGCCAACTGACCGGCTTTCCTTTCGGCTTGCCTTTTTTATCGAGCGGTTGCGCGTCAATCATATAGACCGCGTTCCACACCCCCTTTTCATCCGGTTCGACGAAGATTTGTATCACAGACGGCTGAGTGTCTTTCAACTCGGCTTTCAGATAAGCGAAGCATCGGCGCTTTTGCTTCCAGCAATTCCAAATGAACTCACGTTCTTTGACCGCGTAAGGCTCGCCGCTTTCCTTTGTCCCGTCTATCGTGAACTCCATTTTCTCGTAGCCGCTCAAGTCACGTTCTTGGGCGGGCGATTGCGAGAATAAAAGGGCGAAAATTGAGACGGTGAACAACGAGTTCATTTCAAATTGCCTCCTCTTTGTTTTACGAGATCATTGCCACACGTGGTACGGGACGGGGAGCTGACGCTCCCCGTACCGTACCGCTCACCCTCCCAACAACAAACTCCGCCCTGTCATTTCAGACGGTATTTCGATGCCGAGCAATTCTAACATTGTCGGCGCGACGTCTTCGAGCGAGCCGCCTTCGCGCAAAGTCCCTTTGAATTCGGGGTCGCAGAGGATGAACGGGACCGGGTTGGTCGTGTGGGCGGTGTGCGGCCCCCCGCCGGCCGGATCGATCATCTGTTCGCAATTGCCGTGGTCGGAGGTGATGATCGCCGCGCCCTTGACGCGTTCGATCGTCCCGACGACCCAGCCGAGGCAGGTGTCGAGCGATTCGACCGCTTCGATCGCCGCTTTCAGATTCCCAGTGTGGCCGACCATGTCGGCGTTCGCGAAGTTGACGACGTAAACGTCGGTCTCGCCGTCATCAATCGCGCGCATGACTTTGTCGGTGATTTTGAACGCGCTCATTTCCGGCTTCGAGTCGTAGGCCGTGGCCTGCGGCGAAGCTATGAGGATGCGGCTTTCGTAAGGAAACTCCTTTTCGACGCCGCCGTTGAAGAAATAAGTCACGTGCGCGTATTTTTCGGTCTCGGCGACGCGCAGGTTGGCGACGCCGTGTTCGGCGAACAGCGCCGCGAGCGGGCGAGCCGGGGCGACCGGCGGAAAGATGATCGACGTGTTGATCGAACGGTCGTATTGAGTGAAGGTGGCGAAGTGTAGGTTTTGAATCCGCTCCCGCTCGAAGGAGTCGAAATTCAGCCCCGTGAACGCGCGAGTCAACTGCCTGGCCCGGTCTGCGCGCAGGTTGAAAAAGATCACCGAATCGCCGCTTTGCGTCGTGGCGAGCGGGGCGCCGTTTTTCCTGGTGATGACCAGCGGTTCGATGAATTCATCGGTCACGCCGCCGTCGTATGACGCTTCGATGGCGGCGCCCGGGTAAGCGAATTTCCTCCCCTCGCCGAGGGCGATCGCGTCGTAGGCGCGTTTGACGCGTTCCCACCGGTCGTCGCGATCCATGGCGTAATACCGCCCGGTGACGGTGGCGATGCGCCCGACGCCGATCTCGCGCATCTTCGCCATCAACTCTTCGACGTAGCGCTGGCCCGATTTAGGCGGCGTGTCGCGCCCGTCGGTAAAGACGTGGACGAAGACGCGTTGGACCCCGCGCTCGGCCGCCATCTTCAAGAGCGCGTAAAGGTGCGCGTTCCTCGAATGCACGCCGCCGTCCGAAAGGAGTCCCATCAGGTGAAGCGCGGAATCCTTGCCCGCGTCGATCGCGGCCACGAGCGTCGGGTTCTCGAAAAACTTGCCAGTCGCAATCGCCTCGTCGACGCGCGTAACGGTCATAGGAGCCACCTGGCCGGTCCCGATGATCATGTGGTTGATCTCGGAATTCCCGGCCTGGCCCAGCGGCAATCCAACGCATTCGCCGGACGCTTCGAGGAGCGTGTGTTTGAACGTGGAAAGATATTTGTCTAGAAAAGGCGTGTAGGCTTGCGCAACCGCGTTGCCCTCGACGAGAGGCGACCAACCGAAGCCGCTCAGGATAATCAGCGCGACCGGGCGCTTTTTCAGTTTTGTGTTTGCCATCTCAGAAGATGTCAGATGTCAGATGTCAGATGTCAGATGTCAGATGTCAGATGTCAGATGTCAGATGTCAGATGTCAGATGTCAGATGTCAGATGTCAGATGTCAGATGTCAGATGTCAGATACGGACATTAGCGTGGCGCATCAGCGGCCAGCAGTCTGCCTGCAACTCACAGTCTGACATCTGACATCTGACATCTGACATCTGCTGGCATCTGACATCTGACATCTATTCAACTCTTCTTTTGCAATTGACCGGCCACCGCTTCTGTGGCTCTCTTCACGGCTTCGGGATCGCCGAGATAAAAATGGCGAATCGGTTTCAGGTCGTCATCGAGTTCATAGACCAGCGGGATGCCCGTAGGGATGTTCAATCCGACGATGTCTTCGTCAGAGACGCCGTCAAGATATTTGACCAGCGCTCGCAAAGAATTGCCGTGCGCCGCGACCAGTATTCGTTTGCCTTCGCGGAGCGCTGGCGCGATAGTCTCGCGCCAATAAGGCATGAAGCGCCCGACGGTGTCTTTCAGGCATTCAGTCAGCGGAATTTCTTCGGGTTTGAGCGAAGCGTATCGTGGGTCTTTGGCCGGATTGCGAGGGTCGTCGGGCGCGAGCGGCGGAGGCGGGATGTCATAACTGCGCCGCCAGACGTTGGTCTGCTCCATGCCGTGTCGCGCCGCCGTCTCGGCTTTGTCTAGCCCCTGCAGCGCGCCGTAGTGACGCTCGTTCAACCGCCACGATTTATAGACCGGGATCCAGAGCAGATCCATCCGTTCGAGCGCCAGGTCGAGGGTCTTGATCGCGCGCTTGAGCGCCGAGGTATAGGCCACGTCGAAGGCGTAACCGGCCTTTTTCATCTCGTCCCCGGCTGAGAGGGCCTCCTGAACGCCCTTGGCGCTCAGGTCAACATCCGTCCACCCGGTGAAGCGGTTCTCGCGATTCCAATCGCTCTCACCGTGTCGCAACAAGACAAGAGTTTTCATTAAATCATCTCCTACAGGACTTATAGGACTTATAGGACTTATAGGACTTATAGGACCTAAAAATCCCATTCATGGGAATGAAGCCGAATGATATCAATCGGCGGCGGTTTGTAAAGCTTCGACCGTCTCAAGTTTTGGTTTTCATCCGCTCAGTTTTGATTTAGACTACAGGCGCTTTTGAGCAGCCTAAATGCCAGATCACTCGGAGACTGCCAGGGCGTAAGGTAAGGAATCTTCTGCACAGAATAGAGAACGACATCCATGACGTTTTGCATAAACTGCGGTAAGAACTTGAGAGCGGGCGCTACGCAGTGCGACGCCTGCGGGACGGCCACAACCGCCGCCAACCCAAGTCTGTCAGACGCCCCGACATCGTTGAACCTCGACGCTGAAAAGACACAGATATCAACCCCGACCGACATCAATCCTTTGACCGGGCCCTCGACCGGGCCCTCGACCGGGGCCTCGACCGACGCGCACAACACCCTCCCGATATCCTCGGCGGTCGGCGCGCAAAGCGGGCGCTTGCTCGGCGGGCGCTATAAGCTGGAACAGTGCATAGGCAGCGGCGGGATGGGCGAGATTTACCGCGCCCGCCGTATGCACATCGGAGACACCGTGGCGGTCAAGGTGCTGCGAGCCGACGTGGTCGAAGACGAAAAATCGCGCCAGCGTTTTTACCGCGAGGCGCGCGCGGCGGCGATGCTACACCACCCCAACGCGGTGGTCATCCACGATTTCGGCGAGGACGACGACGGCACGGCCTACATCGTCATGGAGCTGCTCGTCGGGCGCAGCCTGCGGCAAGTGTTGATTCAGGAAGGCACGATCAACGCCGTCCGCGCCTACGGCATCATCCGCCAGGCGTCCGCCGCGCTCGACGCGGGCCATCGAAACGGCATCGTCCACCGCGACATCAAACCCGACAACATCATCCTGCTCGATTCGAACGACGCCGCGGATCACGTCAAAATCCTCGACTTCGGCATCGCGAAAGTCCTCGACAATAAGACGCTCGACACGCACAGCCTCGAACAGCGCCTGACCAACGTCGGCTCCGTGATCGGTACGCCGCATTATATGGCGCCCGAACAATGCCAGGGCGAGGAGGCTGACTCGCGTTCGGACATCTACAGCCTGGGCGTCGTGCTTTACGAGCTGCTGACCGGCGTGGCGCCTTTCCTGGCCAAGACGCCGACGGGCGTGGCCATCAAACACGTCACCGAGAAGCCGCGGCCGCTGCGCGAAATCAACCCGTCAGTCCCCGAGGCGGTCGACCGAGTCGTTCTTCACGCTTTGGAGAAAGACCCGAACGCGCGGCCCCAGACCGCTCTCGAGTTGGCCCGCGCATTCGAGAACGCCTTGGTAAATGAGCCGGACACGGTGCGGTTCATCAGAAGCGGCGAATCGCAGCGAATAACCACGTCCATGATCGGCGCCATCGGCGATCCCGAGGTCGCCCGAACCCCGACGCAACCGGGGGCCGCCGTCCCGTCGCAAAACTTCGAAACGACGGTCTCGCCACAGTCTGCGCCGCAAAACTTCGAAACGACGATTTCGCCCCCTCCTTCATCGCAAGGCTTCGAAACGGCGGTCTCGCCCTCGTCAGGCGCCGATCAATTGAAACAGTCCGGCGACGCCGCGACCGAGTTTATCGCCCGTGTCCAAACTACGGCCGAGCCGCCCAAGCCGGCGGGCGACGCCGCGACCGAGTTTATCGCCCGCGTCCAAACTACGGCCGAGCCGCCCAAGCCGGCGGGCGACGCCGCCAAGCCCGGAGCGACGCCTTCGGCCCCAGGCGCTCAAGCGATGCAGGGGACCGAACTTCTGCCAATATCGGAAGACCGCCCGCAGATAAAGCCTGTCGAACCCGCCAAGCGTCAGGAAGCTGGGAAGAAACCGTCTCCCGCCGATAAACCGGAAAAGAAAGAGGAAAAGAAGGAAAAGAAGGAAAAGAAGAAGGCCGGCGCCCCGCCCCCAATCAAGAAGCCGGCGCCGACGCCAGCAGAGATAATGAAGCAGCCTGTGGTCTTGATCGGCGCGGGAGCGGTTTTGGCGGTGATCATCGCCGTGACCGTGTGGAAGATCATTCCTGGGCGCAACACAGGTACAACGTCGGGTACGCCTACGCCTACACCGGCCCCGACGCCTATCGTGCCGCCGCTAGGAATGGCTTACGTGCCCGGCGGAGAGTTCCGCTTAGGGCGTGATGGCGAAGACATCCCGGAGAAGGAGAATGAGAAGCCGGCCCACCTGGTAACTGTCGCCCCCTTCTTCATTGATCTCACGGAGGTCACCAACGAGCAGTATCAGAAATTCGTTGACGCCAAGGGTTACACGCCCCCGCCGGTGTGGCAAGGTAATCATTTCCCGGTGGATGCGAACAACCTGCCCGTAACCGACGTAACCTGGGAAGACGTGAAGGCCTACGCCGAGTGGGTGGGTGACGGCAAGCGTCTGCCGACCGAGGAGGAATGGGAGTTCGCCGCGCGGGGGACTGACGGGCGCGTCTATCCCTGGGGCTCGGAATGGGCCGCCAACTTGTCGAACTCGAAGTCGGACGAGAATGAGAAGCAGCGCTTGATCAATGTAGGACAATTTCCGAAAGGCGCAAGTCCGTTCGGTCTGCTTGACATGTCGGGCAATGCCTGGGAGTGGACGGCGAGCGATTTTAAGGAATATCCCGGCGGTACTCCATACAACCCGCCAAAGGGATTCAAGAATCTGAAAGTTATTCGCGGCGGTAATTTCGATTCTATGCCCAATTTGGTGACCGCCACGTTTCGTTATCCCTGGCCGGCGACGCGCGACGATTGGGCGCCTGGCCAGAAACCCGATTACAGCACGACAGGTTTCCGCCTTGCAAAGGATGCCCCAAAACAACAGGAGGCGCCAAAACAATAAAGAGGCGCCAACCGATATGAAGAGACAACTGATATCCCTCATGTTTATTCTGCCGTTGTTGAGCCTCTTCTCTTCGCTCGAAGTCTACGCCCAACCCGGCAAACCCATATTGGGTCCGCTGCCGCCGAAGCCGAAGCCGGCCGCGAATTCGGCGCGGAAGATCAAGCGCGCCAGTTTGACGGCCCTGGAGTACACTGATCGATACCGGCAAATTTACTACGATTACACAAAAACCACAGCCTCGCTCGATGAGACTGTGACCAGTCTCGAAGCGCTCGTAAAACAAGCGCCAGACGACAACACCCGCTCGCTCACCTACCAGTTTCTCGGCCTCCTCTATCTCCACGGTCGCCATGACGCTGCAAAGGCCGAGTGGGCCATGGAGCAGGCGATCACAGCCAACGGCTCTGCCATCGTCGAAATTTCATTCGATAACAAATGGCGGCAGATGTCGAAATTGCGGTCGGGCGAGTACGACTTCGAAGACCGTGGTCGGGGATGGCTCAAAATCGAGAACGGCAAGTTAACGCTCACCGATTTGAACAGCGCGCCGCTTCTGAACGACAAGACCACGGCGAGCCTGACCGGACAGCAGATCAAAGATTTGTCGAAGACCTTGGCCGCCGCATTCACACTGGTCCAGATCACCACCAACAACACGCGCAGGCCATACATCTTCGCCACCAGAGACAAGCGGCAGGACGAAGCCGAGCTTGTCATCAAGTTGATCAAAAAACACGTCCAGGGAAAGGTCAATTAGTCGAGGGTCGAAGATAGAGGATTGAACGCCGGATATGGCCGCTATATTAGACTGCAAAAACCGAGTTTCAGCCAAAAATGCCCCTCGAAACCTAACCGGAGAACTGCTATGAAGCGACAACTGATTTCCCTCATGATCGTATTGCCGTTGTTGAGTCTCTTTTCCACCCTCGAAGTTTACGCTCAAGGCGGCACACCGAAATTAACTGGAACCGAACCGGCCCCGGCCACGAAGCCCAAGGCGGGCCCGAGAGACACAAGGTCGCCATCGCCATCGCACACGCCAGTTATCCACACACTGGCTTTCGGCGAGGGGAGAAATGGAAGACTCGATCCGAAAACTTCAGGCAAGAACGCGGACGGGAGTTACTATGAAGAAATGATCCTCAACGCGAAGAGCGACGATTGGCTCACCTTCCACGTAGAGGGCGAAAACCCTTTGCTCGGCCTGCAAATTCTCGACAAAAATAACGCCGAGGTCCCGGTAGCGAAAGACCCCTCCGGGGATTTCAAAATCAATACGCCGACCGCAGGACTGCCCGCCGACGGCGAATTCCGCGTCCGCGTGACGGGCGTGCTCATCGGCAGTAACGCCTCGCCTTTCAAGATCAACGTCAATCGCCTCGGCCTGACGACTACGGCCTACGTTGATCGATTTCAGAACATTCACGCCAATTACCGCAAAGAGGACCCGGTCTCGGTTGTAGAAACCGTGGCCAAACTCGAAGCGCTTGGAAGAGACAGCCCTTCTCGCTCGACCGCCTTCGAGTTGCTCGGCATCATCCATCTCGAAGTCCGCAAGGACATCGAGAATGCCGAAGCGGCCATGGAGAGGGCGCTTAAAGCAAATGGCTCCGCCGTCTTCCAAATTTCATTCGATAACCAATGGCGGCGGATGGCGAAATTACGGTCGGGGGGGGTCGGATTCGAAGAGACCCGTTCGGGGTGGCTTAAAATCGGGCCCGGCCAATTGACGATCACCGATCTGAGCGGCAAGACGCTGGGGACCATGAACGGAGAGCAGATCAAAGAGTTGTCGAAGACCCTGGTCGGCGAACAAGCTCAGGTCACGATCACCCCCAACAACAAGGGCAAAACGTACGTCTTCGCCACCAGAACCAAGGCCGAGGCCGAAACCGATCTGGTCATGAGGCTGATTCAAAATCACGTGAAGGGAAAGGCTTATTAGTCGAGGATCGAAGATGGAAGATAGAGGATCGAGGATAGAAGATAGAGGGTTGAAGATCGTCAGTTGCGATCCTCGATCCTCGATCCTCAATCCTCGATCCTCAATCCTCGATCCTCAATCCTCGATCTTATGAACCTCTGGGGGGGCCGGTTCACCGGCGAGACCGACAAACATTTTGCGGCGTTCAACGCCAGTTTCAGTTTCGACCGCCGTTTGATCTTCGCCGATCTGCGGGCCTGCGCGGTTCATGCGCGCTCGCTCGGGCGGGCCGGAGTCCTGCAGCAATCCGAAGTCGAAGCGATCACCGACGGATTGAAGAAAATCGGCGAGATGGCCGCCGATCCCGGCTTTCTCGACAGTCCTGAATACGCCGCGACCGAAGACGTCCACAGCTTCATCGAATCGCGCCTGGTCGAACTCATCGGGCAGACCGGCTACAAACTGCACACCGGCCGCAGCCGCAACGACCAGGTCGCGGTCGCCACACGATTGTTTCTGCGCGACGAGATCGCGGCGATTGACGAGGCGATGCTTGATGCGCAGCGGGCGCTCGTCGAACTGGCCGAGCGCTACGTCGCCGACCCGCTGCCCGGTTACACTCACCTCCAAAAGGCCCAGCCGGTGCTCTTCGCGCACTTCTTGCTCGCCTATTTCCAGATGCTCTCGCGCGACCGCGGGCGAATGGCCGACGTCAAAAGACGCGTCAATTCCCTGCCCCTCGGCTCGGGCGCGCTGGCCGGAACGAATTTCCCCGTCGACCGCGAATGGATGGCCGCCGAACTCGGCTTCGACGGCGTGACGCGCAACAGCCTTGACGCCGTCAGCGACCGCGACTACGTCATCGAATTCATCAGCGCCTCGGCGATCGCGATGGCGCACCTCTCGCGGCTGGCCGAGGATCTGATCATCTATTCGACGCAGGAATTCGGATTCATCAAACTCGGCGACGCGATCTCGACTGGCAGTAGTCTGATGCCGCAAAAAAAGAACCCCGATTCGCTGGAGCTGATTCGAGGCAAAGCGGCGCGGGTCTTCGGCCATCTGACGGCGGCGCTCACAATGACGAAGGGATTGCCGCTCGCTTACAACAAGGACTTGCAGGAAGACAAAGAGGCGCTCTTCGACACGATTGACACGCTCACCGGCAGCCTGCGCGTGGCGTCTACAGTCCTCCGCAATATCGAACTCGCCCGCGAACGCGCGCGCCTGGCCGCCATTACCGACTACACCAACGCCACCGACCTGGCCGATTACCTCGTCCGCAAGGGACTGGAATTCCGCAAAGCCCATGAGGTAATAGGCCGCATAGTCGTCTATGCGATCGAACAGGGGCGACAACTTCACGAATTGACGATTGACGAATGCAGGCGGTTTTCTCCGCTCTTCGATGAAGACCTCTTCGACGCGATCTCGCTCGAAAGTTCACTGGCCGGCAAGAGGCAGATCGGCGGAACCGCGCTTGAACAGGTTAAAGAGGAATTGGCCAGGGCGAAGGCTGATTTGTGATTTATACAGTCAGCAGACCACCAAATGGACGAAGAGATCTATTTGTCATTTGTCATTGCCGGAAATCGCCGAAGCCCATTGACGTATTGAATCCGGATAGCCTCTGGCAATGACGAATGCTGTTCCTTCCCGATTTCGCTATTTACCGGCAGTACGACGCGCGCCACTGCGCCGCCTAAAAAGTTAGAGCCGACGCGGGAGCTTGGGGCTTCCCGGTCGGCCCAGAACTGCTGATGTCCTCACCCCATCAACAGTCAGATTAGCCGTATTTTTGTCAGGCGCGTGTTTTTTTGTCAAGCAAAAATTAGAAAAATTCCTGAATCACCGCGTGTAAACAGTACCGCGCGCGTAAGCAAGCGGCGCATTAAAAAGTCAGCCGCTTGCTTACACGCATTACTTTTCCGCCCAACCTACCGAAGTTTTTGTAATCTCCGGGCGGCCGCCTCCAAGGTTTCATCCCGTTTGCAGTAACAGAGCCGCACCTGCTGCGCGCCCAATTCGGGCCGGCGGTAGAAGCTGCTGCCGGGAACGACGGCCACACCTATGTTCTGCACCAGATGGCGAGTGAATTTCAGATCGCCCTCGAACCCGAAATCTGAAATGTCGGTCATGATGTAATACGCGCCGTCGGGCTTGAAGCATCTGAATCCGGCCTCTTCCAATACGCCCAGCAAGTAATCACGCCGCTTCTGATATTCACGCTGAAGCTTCTCGTAATAGTCCGCCGGAAGACCAAGCGCGTAGACCCCGGCCTCCTGCAACGGCGCGGCGGCGCCGACGGTGAGGAAATCGTGAACCTGGCGAATGCCGTTGATCAGATCGGGCGCGGCGATCGCGTAACCCACGCGCCAGCCCGTGACCGAATAAGTCTTCGAAAGACTGTTGATCGTCACCGTGCGGTCGCGCATCCCGTCGAGCGTCGCTATCGAGACGTGCCTGATTTCGCGCGCCGCGTCCGGATACCAAATGTGTTCGTAGATCTCGTCGGTCAGCGCAAGCGCGTCATATTCAATGCACAGGTCGGCGATCAATCTCAGCTCCTCACGCGTGAAGACCTTGCCGGTCGGGTTGTGCGGCGTGTTGATGATGATCGCCTTGGTCTTCTCGTTGAACGCCGCGCGCAACTCGTCAGGATCGAAGCGCCATTCGAGGGAGTCGCCTGCAGCCCCGCCCGCAGCCCCGCCCGCAGCCCCGCCCGCAGCCCCGCCCGCAGCCCCGCCCGCAGGAGGATAGAGTGTGACGTAGCGCATCGATGCGCCCGAGAGAATCGCGTCGGGGCCGTAATTTTCGTAAAACGGCTCGAAGACTATGACCTCTTCTCCTGGATCGACGACGGCCAGCATCGTGGCGATCATCGCCTCGGTCGAGCCGCAGGTGACGACGACCTCGCGTTCGGGATCGATGTCCAGTCCGAGATTCCATTTCGTCTTCGCGGCGATGGCTTCACGGAACCGTTTGGCGCCCCAGGTGATCGCGTACTGGTTGACGTCAGCGTTGATGGCTTCGCAGGCCGCGCGCTTGATGTCTTCGGGCGCGGGGAAATCCGGGAAGCCCTGCGACAGATTGACCGCGCCGTGGGCGAGCGCCTGGCGGCTCATGTCGCGGATGACCGATTCGGTGAAGCTGGAGGCTTTGGCGGAGACGCGATTTTTCATAGACGGTGGTTGGCGCCTGACAGTTAGTAGTTGGTGGTTGGATGCGACCAACCACCAACCGCGTTCTTAACGATTGATGCGAGTGACGACCTTGTTACCGGCGCCGCGTTTGATCGTGCGTTTAACGAACTGTTCGACGTCCGGCCGGAGCAGCCACCGCGCGCCGTCTTGCCCGTCGTCCGGCCCATTGTCCAGTTGGATTACGCGCAGCGCCCCGCGCGAGGCCTCGAGTTCGAGCTGCGCCGCAGGAACGTCGAATTCGCGCGAAGCGGCGTTGAAGCTCATTAAATCTTTGCTGTCATAAACACTCATCTGCTGTTCTCCATTTTGAAAGCGGATTGGATTGATGAAGGCGAGATGATAGAGACGCGCGGGCGCGGTGTCAAAGCGTAAGTGGAGGGCGCCCGAATCGGAATTTCGAGCGGATTGAAACCGTAGCGCAAACTGTCTAAATCAGGCCAAGTAACATTGGGACGCCGGTACAGTACCGCGCGCGTAAGCAAGCGGCCGACCGATGAGACAGCCGCTTGCTTACGCGCGCGGTACTGTACCGATCTTTATTGCCGCCACCCGCCGCCCAGAGCTTTATAGAGTTGAACCAGGGCGAGCAGTTCGTTGCGTCTCGTTTGAGCCAGGTTCAACTCGGCGGCGAATAGATCGCGATCGGCGTCGAGGGCGTTGAGCTGCGTATCCACACCGCCCTGATATCTCAGATAGGCGAGGCGCGACCGGTCTTGTAGCGTGGTCACCAGAGATTCCTGCTGCGCGCGAATCTCTTTGACCTTGCGATACTCTACGAGCGCGTCGGAGACCTCGCGGAAGGCGGTTTTGATGGATTGTTGATATTGCGTCAGCGCCAGTCGCTGCTGCGCTTCGGTAAATCTGACGCCCGATTTGACGCGGCCCGCGTTAAAGATCGGCAGACTCACCTGGGGCGCGAAGTTCCATGCGCCTCCGGGGCCGCTGAAGAGGTTGGCGAGCTGGCTGCTTTGCCCGCCCAGGAATCCCGTCAAACTGATCTGAGGAAAGTACGCGGCCTTCGCCACGCCGATGTTGGCGGTCGCGGCCATCAGAGTGGCTTCGGCGGCGCAGATGTCCGGGCGCCGTTCGAGCAATGAAGAGGGCAACCCCGCGGGCGCGTCGGGCGGTTGCTCCTGCTCAGTCAACGAACGCCCGCGCGTCACGGGGCCGGAATCCTTGCCCAGCAAGAGGTTGATCCGGTTCTCGGTCTGCTCGATCAACCGCTCGATGTCGGGAATGGTTTGGGCCGCGGCGTAAACCAGTTGCTCGGCCTGTCGCACGTCGAGCATGGTCGCAACGCCGCCTCGCTGGCGAGTCTGGATGAGGCTCAGCGACTCCTTGCGAGTGGCCAGCGTGTCCTGGGCGATCTCCAACTCCATGTCCAGTTCGAGCAGATTGAAGTAGGCGGCGGAGACGTCGCCCACGACCGTCGTCATCACGGCCTTGCGCGTCTCTTCGGCGCCGAGCAGATCGGCGCGCGCGGCTTCGGTCGCGCGCCGCTGCCTGCCCCAGATGTCGATCTCGAAGGAAAGCAGATCGAGCAGGACCGTTCCGAACGTGCGGTCGCGGTTGGCCCCCGCGGGCAAAGCGAACTGACCGCTGTTGGAGTTGCGGAGGGTCGTCACCTCCGCGCTCGCCGTCACGTTCGGGAATTGCTCCGATCGCGTGATCCCCAGATTGGCGCGCGCCGTTTGAACGCGCGCCATGGCCTGGCTCAGATCGTAGTTGTTGACGAGCGCCGTTCTGATCAACTCTTGAAGCTGTTGATCCTTGAAGACCTCGAACCATTTCAGATCGGCCAGCGAATTGGGATCAGGCGTCGCAGTCACATCGCCGGCGCCTCGGAAGGTCGAAGGCGGTTGGACGATGGGCTTGCGGTATTTGGGGCCGACCGTGCAGCCGGCCAGCAGACTCAAAATGACAACTCCAGATATCAATCGCTTTTTCATAGTTATGTTCATCTTTTCCATTTGTCATTTGTCATTGTTCATTTGTCATTTGTCATTGCAGGAGCCACATACCTCCGCAATGACAAATGACAAATGAACAATGACAAATGACAAATGGATCAGTCCCCCGTCGCCATTTCCTCTGTCAGCGTGCGCTTCTTCGCGGCGCCAGTAAGCTTCTCCACCACGTAGAAGGTCACGGGTATGATGAAAATGGCGATCAGCGTGGCAGCCAGCATGCCGACGATGACCACAGTGCCGAGGATCCGCCGCCCCGCAGCGCCTGCTCCTGACGCGATCCATAGCGGCGCGCAGCCCAGGATGAACGCGAACGAAGTCATCAGGATGGGTCGCAAGCGCAGGCGCGCGCCTTCCAGCGCCGCCTCCGCCAGACCGCGGCCTTTCTCGAACTCGGCTTTTGCGAACTCGACGATCAGGATCGCGTTCTTCGCGGCCAGCCCGATCAGCACGACCAGCCCGATCTGGGCGTAGACGTCGAGGTCGTAGCCACGCAACATCAAACCGGCGAAGGCGCCGAAGATCGCGATCGGCGCCGAGAGCAGAACCGAGAACGGCAGCGACCAACTCTCATAAAGAGCCGCCAGGATCAGGAAGACGAAGACGAGCGACAGCGCGAACGACATGAAGGCGTCCCCTGAGGCCCTCCTCTCCTGGTAAGAGAGATCTGCCCAGTCGTATCCGATCTCCGGCGGGAGCGTCTCCTTCGCCACTTCTTCGAGCGCGGTCATCGCCTGCCCCGAACTGTAGCCGGGCGCGGCGGCCCCCAGCACTTGCGCCGCGCGGTAGAGGTTGAAGCGGTTGGTGTATTCCGGGCCGCTGATGTGACGCGTGGTCACGAGCGACGAGAGCGGAACCATGTTGCCGTCGTTGTTGCGAACGTAATATTGATTGATGTCCTCTTCGCTGCGACGCTCGGAGCCTTCCGCCTGCAGGAAAACCCTCCACTGGCGGCCGAAGCGGTTGAACTGGTTCAGGAAGAGTCCGCCCAGATAGGCCTGCAGCGTCTGGTAAACGTCCGCCACCGCCACGCCCTGCTTCAACACTTTGTCGCGATCGACGTCGGCGTAGATTTGCGGGACGGAGGCGGAGAACTGTGAAGCGACACCCGCAAGCTCGGGCCGTTTACGACATGCTTCGAGGAACTTTTGCAGGTTCTGGGCCAGAAATTCGACTGACCCGCCGCTGCGATCCTGCAGCCAGAACGAGAACCCTCCTGCGCTGCCGAGTCCAGGAATCGAAGGCGGCATGAAAGCGAAAGCCGTCGCCTCGGGCGCCTGCGTCGCCAGGGCCTGGTTCAAGGTCGCGACAATTCCCTTCGCCCCCAGACGTTCCGACGTGCGCTTGTCCCAAGGCTCGAGGCCGATGAAGAAGAACCCCTGGTAGCTCGCCGACGTGCGGGTCAAGAGGCTGAATCCGCCGATCGTGGTGTAATACTTCACCCCCTCGGTCTTTGCGAGAATCCCTTCGACCTTTTTCAACACCTGATCCGTCCTCTCCAGCGAGGCCGGGGCGGGAAGTTGGACGTTTAGGAACGCGTAGCCGTAATCCTCTTCAGGCAGGAAGCTGGTCGGGAGCCTCTTCCCTACGACGCCATCCACGACCATGAAGAGCGCGACGATCAACACGCCTATCGCCGCCTTGCGGATCAGGGCATGACTCCAATTGATGTAGCCGCGCGTCGCCTTCTCGAACAACCAGTTGAAGCCGCCAAAGAATCGCGCCAAAACGCCTTTGGATTTTTTCCGGGGCCTCAGCAGCAGCGCGGAGAGCGCGGGCGAAAGGGTAAGCGCGTTGAAGGCGGAGATGAGAACGGAGATCGCAATTGTCACGGCGAACTGTCTGTTCAAGCGCCCCTGGATACCGCTCATGAAGGCCACCGGCACGAAGACCGAGGCGAGGATCAGCGCGATGGCTATTACCGGCCCCGAAACCTCTTTCATCGCCTGGATGGCGCCGTCGCGCGGCGACATCCCCTGTTCGACGTGGTGCTCGACCGCCTCAACGACTACGATCGCGTCGTCGACGACCAGTCCGATCGCAAGGACCAGGCCGAAGAGCGACAGCGTGTTGATCGAAAAGCCCAGCATCGGAAAGACGGCGAACGTGCCGACGAGCGACACCGGGACGGCGATCATCGGAATGAGCGTCGCCCGCCAGTTCTGCAGGAAGAGAAAGACCACCAGCGTCACCAGGATAATCGCCTCGAAGAGCGTCCTGATGATGTCCTTGATGCCTTCGGTCACGGGCAGCGTCGTGTCGAGCGCGATCACATAATCGAGGTCGGCGGGGAAACGACTTTTGAGCTCCGCCATCGTCTTCTTGAGGCCGTCGGCTACCTCAAGCGCGTTCGACCCGGGGGCCTGAAAGACCGCGATGATGGCGCTGGGCTGGCCGTTGATGCGCGACCGCTGTTGATAGTTGAGAGCGCCCAGTTCGATCCGCGCGACGTCCTTCAGCCGCACGACCGAGCCGTCGGGGTTGGAGCGGACTACGATCTGGCCGAATTCTTCGGGCGTCTGCAGCCGGCCCTGCGCGCGGATGGTGTAGGTCATCTCCTTGCCGGGCGGCGAAGGCTCCGCGCCCACCTGTCCAGCCGGGTTGACGGCGCTCTGCTGCCGCACGGCGCCGGCCAGATCGGGGACCGCCAAACCCAGCTTGGCCAGCGCGTCCGGCTTGACCCAGATGCGCATGGCGTAATCACTCGCCCCGAAGTTCCTCACCTCACCTACGCCCGGCACGCGATAGAGCACGTCGTTGATGTTGATATTTGCGTAGTTGGCCAGGAAGAGCGAATCGTAGGTGTTATTCGGCGAGTAGATCGAGAAGACGAGCATCGGAAGTCCGGTCGACTTCCGGATAGACATGCCGAACTGGTTGACGTCGGTCGGCAGGTTCGGCTGCGCCTGCGCCACGCGGTTCTGCACGTTCACCTGGTCGGTGTTGACGTTGGTGTCCACGTCGAACGTTACAGTCAACTGCTGCGTGCCGTCGTTCGCGTTGGTGGACTGCATGTAGAGCATGTTGTCCACGCCGTTCATCTGCTGTTCGAGCGGCGTCGAGACGGACTGCTCGATAGTGACCGCGTCAGCCCCCGTGTAGGTCGTCGACGTGATGATCTGAGGCGGGACGATTTCCGGGAACTGCGCCAGCGGCAGCTTCCGCATCGAAATTAGGCCGGCGAGGACGGTGATGATGGCGATAACCATCGCCACGATCGGACGCCGGATGAAGAAATTGGAAATCATAAGGTCCTTGGAATCGGTAGTGGAGAATGGGGAGTGGGGAGTGAGATCCAAGCCTTTAGTAACTGAGCGATGATCAACGAGCTATTAAATGCTCAGTTCCTAAATTCGACATCCATCACCCACACTCCCCACTCCCCATTCCCCACTACCGCTCATTTAAACGGTAAGGGATTGACCGTCGCTTCGGCGCGGACTTTCTGCGTCCCTTCGGCGACGACTCTTTCATCCGGCTTCAATCCGTCTTCGATCACCCACATCGATCCGACGCGGGGGCCGACCTTGACGGGTCGAATGTTTACTTTGTTGTCATTGCCCACGACGGCGACCCGGTAACTGCCCTGCAATTCGGTGACCGCTCGCTGTGGGACGAGCAACGCGCTCTCTTTCATGCTGGTTATCGCGCGGACCCTGGCGTACTGCCCAGGTCGAAGGGTGTTGCCCGGATTCGGAAAGGTTCCGGCCAGCCGTATCGAGCCAGTCTTCTGATCGACTTGCCGGTCGGCGACGAAAAACTTCCCTTTCTGTGGAAAGGTCGAGCCGTCGGCCAATACCAGCTCAAGCTCAAGCCCACTGGCTCCCGCGCCCCATTTCTTTTGAATCGAGTCACGCCTTGTATAGGCGAGGTATTCCTGCTCGCTGAGAGTGAAATAGGCCTTGATCGGGTCCAAAGTTGAAACCGTGGTCAGCGCCCCGCCATTTGGCTGGATGAGGTTGCCGACCTGGGCCTGCGCGATGCCCGCGACGCCGTCGATGGGAGAAGTGATTTTAGTGAAACTGAGATTGAGTTCGGCGGTCTTCACTGTGGCCCTGGACGCTTCGACGGCGGCGTTGGCCGCGACGATTGCGGACTTGGCCGTTTCGACTCCGGCGTTGGCGGCTTTGACCTGAGCCTTGGCGGCGATGTTGGCCTGAACCGCGTTATCGAGTTCCTGCGTAGTGACGGCCTTCTCCTTCGCGAGCGGCGTGTAGCGGTCCACGTCGAGCTGGGCTTTGACCTGATTCGCCTCGGCCTGCGCCAGTTGCGCCTGCGCCTGAAGGAGCTGGCTGTTCGCCTGAGCCAGTTGCGCCTGCGCCTTCGCCAGATCGCCCTTGGCCTGATCGAGGGCGGCCTGGAAGGGCCTCGGATCGATCTCGAACAGCAACTGCCCTTTCCTGACAAAAGAGCCTTCCTTGTAGTTCTGCCTGAGCAAATAGCCCGGCGCCTGCCCCCTGATCTCGGCGTTCACCATTCCGTCGAGCGTGCCGATCCATTCGCTGTAGATCGGGACGTTTTGCAGCGCGACCTGCGCCACCTCGACGTTGGCCGGCGGAGGCGCGGCCGCCGGCGCTTTCTCTTTGCTCTTCGACCCGCCGACGACGATCAGCAAAGCGATCACGATCGCCGAGAGCGTCGCCCCGATGACGAGTTTATGCCTCAACAAAAAATTTAAATTCTTTTCCAAGAGCGCTTCCTCCATTCCCCATTCCCGGGCGCTTATCTGTTAACCATCTTCATCATCGCTTCAGGATAACGCGCGCCCGCCGCGGTGTCGGGCGGGAAGAGCGCGTTGATCACGGCCAACTCATCTATGCTGAAAGTGACATCCACCGCCCCCGCGTTCTCCTCCAGGTACTGGCGGCGCTTGGTTCCGGGGATGGGCACGATGTCGGCGCCCTGCGCCAGCACCCAGGCGAGCGCCAATTGCGAGGGCAGGATTTCCTTCTTCGCGGCCAGCGCCTTCATGTCATCCGCCAGCCGCAAATTTCTGGTGAAGTTCTCGCCCTGGAAGCGAGGGTTGTGGCGGCGGTAATCGCCTTCTTTCAAATCTTCCGGCCTGGCGATCGCGCCGGTGAGAAAGCCGCGTCCGAGCGGGCTAAAGGGCACGAAGCCGACCCCGAGTCTGCGGCAGGCGGGCAACACTTCACGTTCGTGGTCGCGAGTCCACAATGAATACTCGCTCTGCAGCGCGGTGATCGGGCTCGTTTTGTGCGCGCGCTCCAGCGTCGCGGCCGAGACCTCGCTCAGGCCGAGGTAGCGCGCCTTGCCCTCCTTGACCAGTTCCGCCATCGCGCCGACCGTCTCCTCAATCGGAACCTTCGGGTCGACGCGGTGCAGGTAGTAAAGGTCGACGGTCTCGACGCCGAGTCGTTTGAGACTGTCCTCTATCGCCTTGCGGGCGTATTCAGGCCTGCCGTCAACGCCTCGGACGGTGGGGTCGTTGGGATCGCGCACGATGCCGAACTTGGTGGCCAGAAACACCTGATCACGCTTCCCCTTGATCGCGCGGCCGACCAACTCTTCATTGGTATATGGCCCGTATATATCCGACGTATCCAGAAAATTGACGCCGAGCTCCAGCGCGCGGTGAATAGTTGCGATGGATTCTCGATCGTCACGATCGCCGTAAAATTCGCTCATGCCCATGCAGCCGAGTCCGATGGCCGAAACCTCCGGGCCGTGAGCGCCAAGGCGCCGCCTCTTCATATGAGTTCCCCTTTCGACAATTGAAAAACCGGTTGCGGACGTACACATCGTCTTTTCGATCTCCGAGCAGATGAACTCCGCGATGAGTCCGGAGCCGGTCAGCCTGACTCCGCTCCGCCGCATCCGCGCGACGAGTTGTTTGCCGATGTCATCAATGAAAGTGACCTTCGCCAAGTTCACCAGGATCGGACTGCGCGGCTCGACGGAGACTGCGGCCCGCCAGCATTTCTCCAGTTCCTGGACCCAAGGGCCTATCAGTTTCCCCTCAACGACGAAGACCGTCGCCGCATCCTCATTGCGCGTTGTGATTCTGAGCATCGCCGATCCCCTGCGAAAAATCGTTTGAAAATCGCTGCGAGCGTCATGAATAGGACCTATAGGTCCTATCCATGTCGCCCACAGGATTCTCCGTAGAGAGCAACTGGCTTGCCACGTCATCGGCAGGCCAATACCCGACGAGTCAAATCTCCGCATTTATTGCGGATAAATCAGATAATCGGAGAAAGCCAAAGGAGAGGATGAAACTTTTTGGATGACCATCCGCTGACCATATATTGGCGCATGGCGAATAGTTGTCACTGAGCGCTTATTGCGCATGGCGATCACTGCGTCAGCTTACACAGCGCAATGTGGTCTCAGGCGGGAACTTTCGCTTTCCACAAACTACATTAGTTACGGGTCAATGAATTGTGGCAAAGCGATTGCAACATTCATTCATGCTCATAAGCGATGAGATCAACGTATCACGGCGCGCCGCGGTGGGCAGTAACCAAAATCACGGCTACGCGGCGCGTCAGTGTAGTGAAGGGAATCAAGCAGGAAAAAAGGAGAAGGAATAATGACAAGACTGAAGATTTTAGTCGCAGGACTTTTCGCGACATTGCTGTTCGCCGCGACCTCTAAGGCTCAAGAACTGCCGCCGAATGAGGTGAGCGTGCAGGGCACAGGCTTTTTCACAAAGGATTCCGACAACAACGGAGTCACACAACACACGACAGATTCGGGCGGCCTTCTGGTCAGTTACCGCAACCGTTTCAGTCGCTTGTTCGGGGCCGATCTGAGCTACGGGTACACTCGCAGTACCCAGCAGAACTTAACGTCCGTGGGCGCGTTCAATGTCCAGTCCAACATCCACCAGGCCACGGCCGCGCTGGTGGCGCACGCGCCCGGCAGGGTCTTAGGCTTTAGGCCGTTCGCTCTGGCCGGAGCCGGGGCATTGACCTTCAGTCCGACCAATAATTTTGGAGGGATTGTGATAGGAGCCGACACCCTTACGAAGGCCGCGTTCGTATACGGCGGCGGCGGCGACTACGACATCAACGACCACTTCGCCTTGAGGCTAGAATACCGGGGTCTGGTATATAAGCGGCCCGACTTCGGGTTCGCCCTATTCAATTCAGACGCCACTACACACACGGCGCAACCGTCTGCGGGATTCGTCATCCGATTCTAAGTAGATTGAGGATAGAGGATCGAAGATCGAGGATAGAGGATTGAAGATCGAGAATCGCCTTGCGCGCCAGGGACACAATTATCGATCTTCAACCTTCTATCCTCGATCCTCGATCCTCGACCCTCGATCCTCGACCCTCGATCCTCGATCCTCCCGGAAATCCCTCGCCCAGCCGCGGCCACCAGGCCATCTCCTTTCCAGCCTCACGTCCCATAGTGTAATCTGATCCGCAGATGAGAAAGACTCTTGAATTGATTCAAGCGCAGAAGATGAAAATTATTACAGTAAGAATTTCGGAGAAATCCTGAGCTGTGATCGTTTTCCATTTACCGCCAGTCATTGGTCGTTGGTCATTCGTCATCACGCCAGTTAGCCACTAGATGACCAATGACCAACTAAATACGACAAGCGGTAACGAAAAATGGAAACGAGTCAAAATGATTGTCTGACTGCTTACAGTCATCCACGGAGAAGACGGAGAAAAAGACCTTGAGTATTAACGCTGTTCAAAGCCTCGATATACAACAACGTCAATACCTGACGCTGCATGAGCTGTCGAAGGCCATCGCGTCGCACCGCAACCTTTCCGACCTGTTCCACGATCTGGCCGAGCGTTTACATCATATCTTCGACTTTCAATCCATCAGCGTAATGCTCCACGACGAATCGCAAAACGTCATGCGGCTGCACATCCTGGAGGCCAGCGAGCCCGCGTTTCAGCAGGCGCCCGCCGAGGTCCCTACCGACGGCTCGATCACCGGCTGGGTCTGGCGGAATCAGCAGCCTGTAGTCGTCAGCGACGTGGATGAGGAGACCCGCTTCCCCATCGCGCAGGTTCTTCGCGGCAAGTTTCCGGCGAAGTCATTTTGCAGCCTTCCCTTAACCACGGCCCACCGGCGGGTCGGCGTCTTGATCATCATGAGCGATAAAATCGGCGCCTACGACAAGCTCGACCTCGAATTCGGGCGCCTGGTGGCGGCGCAGATCGCGATCGCTCTGGACAATGCTTTCAATTTCCAGGAGGCCCAATGCTATCAGCGCCAACTGGCGCGCGAGCGCGACCGTTCCGAGTTGCTGTTGGAAGTCAACAACATGCTGGTCTCGAACCTCAATCTGCGGGAACTCCTATCGGCGCTCTCCGTCTGCCTGCGCAAGGTTCTGCCTCACGACGCCGCGGGCCTGGCCCTCTACGATTACTCGATCAATCAATTGCGAATGTCGGCGCTGGAATTCCCCACGAAGGAGGACCTCTTTATCGAGGGCGAGATCATTCCACTCGAGGAGAGTCCGGCCGGGCGGGCGTTTACAACGCGTCAGACCGTCATAATGTCTGACGCCGGCAACGCGAAAACTCCAATAGGCAAGCGCTTCGCCGCCGCCGGAGTGAAATCCTGTTGCCTCATTCCGCTCATTTCGCACGACCGCGCGTTCGGCGTCCTGAGCGTCGCCAGCCTGCGCGAGAACGCATTCAACGCCGAGGGGGCGGAGTTGCTCGGCCAGATCGCCAAACAGGTCTCGATAGCGGTTGAGAACGCTTACGCCTTCCGCAAGATCGAGGCGCTCAAAAACAGACTGGAAGAAGAGAAGCTCTACCTCGAAGAGGAGATTCGCACTGAATATAATTTCGAGGAGATCATCGGCGGCAGCCCCGCCCTGAGGCGCGTGCTGCAGGACGTGGAGACGGTCGCGCGCACGGACTCGAACGTGTTGATTTATGGCGAAACCGGAACAGGCAAGGAATTGCTCGCCCGCGCCATCCACAACCTTAGCTTGCGCCGTGAGCGTACGCTGGTCAAGGTCAATTGCGCGGCCATCCCAACGGGATTGCTCGAAAGCGAGATGTTCGGCCACGAGAAGGGCGCCTTCACCGGCGCGATCGAGCGGCGCATCGGGCGATTCGAACTCGCCCACCAGGGGACGATCTTCCTCGACGAGGTCGAAGACATCCCGCTCGAACTTCAACCGAAACTGCTGCGCGTGCTCCAGGAGCAGGAATTCGAGCGGCTGGGCAGTTCTCGCACCATCGGCGTCGACGTCCGGATCGTGGCCGCGACCAATATGGACCTCGCCCGGCTGGTGTCTGAAAAGAAGTTTCGCAGCGATCTCTTCTATCGTCTGAATGTCTTCCCGATCACGCTGCCGCCTCTGCGCGAGCGCGCCGAAGACATTCCCTTGCTGGCGCATTTCTTCGCGCAGAAATTCGCGCAGCAGATGAAGAAACCGATCGAGAGGATTCCGGCCGAGGCGATGTCAGCCCTCACCGCTTACTCCTGGCCCGGCAACATCCGTGAATTGCAAAACCTCATCGAGCGGGCCGTGATCCTCACGCGAGGCCGCGCGCTGGAGATTCCGCTCGCCGAGCTGAAACAGCCCGCGAACTCCGTCGCACAGGAGCCGCCGGAGACGACAGAGGCGGCGGAGCTGATCGGTCAAACGAAGACAGGTACGCTCAAAGACGTCGAGCGAGAACACATCCTGCGCGCGCTGAGCGATTCGAACTGGGTTGTCGGCGGCCCCAACGGCGCCGCCTCGCGACTCGGCCTGAACCGGACGACTCTCAATCACCGAATGCGCAAGCTGGGCATTACGCGCCCTCGATAAATCAGAACGACCGACTTCGACGCATCGAGTGAACTTATAATCATTGACCGTGGCGCGGACTTTAGTCCGAATCCACGGGTAAGAAATGGGCGATAATGAGTTCAACCAATGTTCATCGGCTTCGGGAGCGGCTTTCCGCGAATTTGGTTCTTCACCCGTTGAGTGAGGCCGCGGCGATGTACAGCGGACTGTCCAGTCTGCTGAAGTCTCTCTCAATCGGCGCTTTGCAAAGACTTCAGCAGACTGGACAGTCCGCTGTACATTCTTACCCGTGGATTCGGGCTTTAGTCCGCGTCTGCGTAACATCCTCGGGCCGCGCGGACTAAAGTCCGCGCCACTATTGGCGCCTCAACGCGATCATCGGATCGACCTTCGCCGCCCGCCGCGCCGGGATGTAGCAGGCCAGCAGCGCGACTTCGACGCCTGGAGTTTGCGAGACCTGATCGAAGACCTGCTTGACGAAGCGCGCCCGCTGTCCCTCATCAGGAAATTTGCTGCGCGTCTGGACGCTCATCAAGAAAAGGTTGCGCGGGTCGAAACCGAGTTCCGCGCGACTCATCCGAGCGAAGCTGTTGATGAGCAACCCGGCCCCTACAAGCAACACCATCGCCAGCGCGATCTCGGCCACCACCAGCGCGCCACGCAACCGCACTGGATTCGACGCCTGCCACGCGGGGACGAGGCCGAAGAAGACGCCGGTCAGCAGCGATATCAGGAATGCGAACGACAGAACGGTCCGATCAACATTTCCGGGCCGCAATTGATCCTGAAGTTGGTAGTAAGCGTCGTAACTTTGAGGCAGCAAGCGCATCAAACCATCCAGTCCCCACTGTCCCAGCAGCAACCCGGCGGCTCCGCCCAACGCGGCTAGCAGCAGACTTTCTATCAACAACTGCCGCAGCAACCGCCGGCGGGGGGCTCCGAGCGCCAGGCGTATCGCCATCTCCTTGCGCCGCGAACCGGCGCGCGCCAGCAGCAGATTGGCGATGTTGGCGCAGCCGACGAGCAGCACGCAGCCGACCGCGCCGAGCAGGACTAGCAACCGCTCTTTAATACCCTGCGTCCGCCGTTCGACGATCGGCGTGATGTGCGTGGTGATGTTCTTATTGGAGTCGGGATATTGCGCCTCCAGTCGGCCCGCGATCGCCTTAAACTCCGCCTGCGCGCTCTCCAGGCTCTGGTCGGGTTTGATCAAGCCTAAGGCGACCCAATAACGATTGGCGCGGACGCTCGCCTCGCCGGACTCGCGCACGAGCGGCGTCCAATATTCGGCGTGAGTCGGATATTTGAAATCGGCCGGCATCACGCCGACGACGGTCACGCCCGTATTGCCCAGCGTTCGACCGACCACGCCCGGATCGCCGCCGAAGCGCCGCTGCCATAACCGGTAGCTCAACAGGATCGTCTGCGCAGAGGACGCCAGTTCATCTTCAAGCAGAAACGCGCGGCCCAGCAGAGGCTTCGCGCCAAAGGTCTGAAAGAAGTTGGCTGAAACCCGAGAACTGACGAAAACTTCCGGGCGCTCGACCCCGGTCAGGGTGAAACCGTCGCTCGGAGCGTAAGCGGTGAGTTGCTGAAAAGTTTGACTATGCTCCCGCCAATCCCAAAAATCGGCGGGCGACGCTCCGAAGTATCCTCGCGGATCAGATTGCTTGTCGCCTGATTCAATGAAGACCAGCCGAGGCTCCTTGAGATACGGCAGCGGCTTGAGCAACACCGCATTGACGACGCTGAAGATCGCCGTGTTCGCGCCGATGCCCAAAGCGAGCGTGAGAACAGCAATCGCCGTGAAGCCGGGCTTCTTCATTAACATCCGCGCGCCGAAGCGCAGGTCTTGCCAAAGTGTTTGCATATCCAACTCCTGAATTTATGTAAGCGCTATGGCTTGAATTGCTCTCACGCAATTGCGGCGCCGCTGTCGGCGCGTCCGCAACAAACTGACAGCCACGCGTTTATGCAAAACGTCGTGCATCTCAGGCTGATGAAGTGTTCGTTTGTGGGAAGCAACGATCCCAAAATTGAACGAGAAATGTACCGTAGACTGTCCAGTCTGCGGAGGGTTTGGTCGCACAACAATTGAAGGCGACCGAGCGCTTCTTGCCAGTGCGCTTGTTGCGTTTGATGTTTCAAGTGGCCGAGACCTCCGCAGACTGGACAGTCTACGGTACATTTTCAGGAACCTTGGCGCTGGCGGAAGCGGCGCACTTTGGCCAGGTTGCCGCAGGTTTGCATATCGCACCATTGACGGCGGCTGTTTTTGCTGACGTCCAGAAACAGCCAGCCGCAGTCTTTTCCGGGGCATCCGCGCAGGCGCGTCAGGTCATCCGTAGTCAACATCTCGGCGGCCGAATCGGCGATCCGCCAGAGCATCTGATCCAGCGCGTTCTTCGTGTCCGTCCACTCCCAGACGAGATTCTCCTCGCCGACGCCCAGCCGGACTCTGCCGTGCGCGACATTCAACTCCTGGTTGAGCAGATCGAGGTCGTAAGCGCGCGGTGGCGCGCCGTGAATGACGGCGGCGCAGATGCGATAGATCGCCCCGCGCAAGGCGGCGGCGCGCCTGAGCGTCGCGGCGGCCTCTTTCTCGCGCCGCCCGGCTTCACGCGCGAGCGCCTGCGCTTCGTCGGCGCCGAGCAGATTCGAATGCAGGCTCCAAGCCAGCAGATCGAAGTAATCATTCAGCTTGTCGGCTCGCGCGACCGCCGCGAAAGGGTCGTTCTTTCCCCTCGCCGGATCGGGATTCCACCCGCCGACCGTGTTCACAAAATCCAGGCACAAGCGCCCGCCCACCAGATTCATCCGCGCCGCAGGCCGTTCACTGAAGTTCATAGGCGCCTCTTTTCCCGGTAACCAATAAAAAATCATTGACAGGTTACGGAGACCGATTTATCGTGTAACCGTCAATCGCAGTGTAACCGGTTACTCGCGAGTCGTCAACAAAACGAAAGGGCGACATATGCGAGCGCAATGCGGTGGTGTGTGGCCGTCCGTCTGGCTCTGCGCGGCGGCGGCTTTATCTTTATTCGCGCAGGCGGGCGCGCAGACAGGCAATCTGGCGCGGCCTGTGTCCGTTGGGCGTTTTGAGACCGCGCCGGTCATTGACGGCAAACTTGATGAGCCGGCGTGGCGGGAGGCCGCCTCGTTGCGCGACTTCCATCAAACGCAGCCGGGCGACAACACGGTTCCGTCTTACCCGACGACGATCCTGCTCGGCTATGACAAGGAGCGGCTCTACCTGGGCATTCACGCGGCTGACGATCCGAAGAAGGTCCGCGCGACGGTGGCCAAACGCGACGACATCACGAACGATGATTACGTGGCGATCTATCTGGACACGTTCAACGACCGGCGGCGGGCCTACCTGCTGATGTTTAACCCGCTGGGCGCGCAGCAGGACGGGCTGTTCAGCGAAGGGAGCGAGCCGGATTTCAGCGTTGACGTCGTGATGGAATCGAAAGGGACGCTGACTAATGACGGCTACTCGATTGAAGTGGCGATTCCGTTCAAATCGCTGCGCTACGAAGCCGGCAAAGGCAGGCTCTGGGGCGTTCACGCGCTGCGGTACATCCGGCATTTGGACGAAGAAGATTCGTGGGCGCCGCTCCGGCGCGACAAAGCCGGCCTCGACAAAGCCGGCTCGAAAGAGACCAGGGCGCGATTTCTGGCGCAGGCCGGACACATCACGGGGTTGGAAGAGATCGCGACTCAACGCGCGCTCGAAATCATCCCCGTGCTGACCGTCGCGGAGACGGGCCGGCGCGTGAGAGCCTTGCCGCGCGGCGCTTCCCTGCCCGACCCCGGACGCTTCGTCAATCAGCCGGTCAACGCCGACGCCGGATTGACGGGGAAAGTGACGTTGACGGCGGGCGGCGCCTTTGATTTCGCGCTCAACCCCGATTTCGCCGAAGTCGAAGCCGACCAGCCGCAGATTACCGCCAATCAACGCTTCCCATTATTCTTCGAAGAGCGGCGGCCCTTTTTCCTCGAAGGCGCTGACATCTTCCGCACGCCCATTCGGACGTTCCATTCGCGGACGATCATCGACCCCGACGTGGCGTTGAAGCTGTCCGGCAAACGCGGCCGCACGAATTTCGGCGCGCTGCTGGCGAGCGACAACGCTCCGGGCAATTTCAGCGAAGACGAGAGAACCGATCCGGCGCAGTTCCCGGCAATCGCCAGGTTCATCGACCACAACGCTTACGCCGGAGTTTTGCGCGTCAGGCGCGACGTCGGCGATCAATCGAGCGTCGGATTGATCGCGACCAGCTCCGATTTCATCGAGAAGCACAATCATCTCGCGGGCGTTGACGGACGCCTGAGTCTGGACCGCAACACCTTCCTCACGTTCCAACTGCTCGGTACAAACTCGCGGCGGTCCTTCTACGACCCGGAGGTCGATCGAAATCTGTACCGCACGGGGAATGGATTTGCTTATTTCACGGAACTGAACCGTACAGGGCGGCGGTTGAATCTGCAGCTTTCCGGCGCGGGCTACACGCGGGATTACCGCGCGGACCTGGGCTTCACCACGCGCACTGACACCAATGTCTGGAGCGTCTACGCGCGTTACAACTCCGAGCCGAAGCCGCAGCGCAGGCTGATTTCGTGGAGCGCGCTCTACACAACGCTTGTCCAGTTCGACTGGCGGGGGCGTTCGCAATACGCCTATCACTTTCCGCGCGTGGCGCTGAACTTCAGGCGGCAGACGTTTTTGCAACTGGCGGTCTATCGCGATTACGCGCGCCTGTTCGAGGAAGAGTTCGGCGCGAAGCGGACCGCCGCGCGGGCGGGGGCGTTTTTCGGCCCCGCCGAACGTAGCACGTTCTGGAACGGGTATACGATCACCTTCGGAACCAACCCGACCGGGAAGTATTCGGCCAATGTCATCGTGGACGGCTCGTGGAAGGTCTTTGATTACGATTTCGGCGCCGGGCCGAAATTCCCGCGCGTCAGTCCCGCCGCGCTTGCCGGCCCGAACGCTCCGCTCGATCCCGGGCTTGGAAACAGCAACGACGTCGCGGCGTCTTTTGCCTGGCAGCCTTCCGAAGCGTTCCGGGCTTCGATCGATTACACGAAGAGCCGGATTGTGCGGATTGACACTCGCCGCACGGCCTACGATCAGAACCTCTGGTCATTGCGCGCGAGTTACTATTTCACGCGCTTCACCTTTGCGCGCGCGCGAGTTGATTACGACACGCTGGCCTCGCGCGTCCGTGGGCAGTTCCTGCTGGGCTGGACGCCGCACCCCGGAACGTCTTTGTATGTCGGCTACAACGATGATTTGAATTACAACGGCTACGGCCCGTTCACGGATCAGTTTGAACGCGGGTTGCGCCGTAACCAACGGACGTTTTTCGTCAAAATGTCTTACCTGCTTCGGCGGGGACTCTGAAAATTGACTGCTTCAGAGACCTGGTACGGTACAGGGAGCGGTAGCGACCTGGCAGTCTCCGAAGTAGACGCTTCCGGTGGCGCCAGGTCGCTACCGCTCCCTGTACCGTACCGATGGTCAATTTCTGACGTGTAACCAAGGAGACGAAAATGACTACAATTGCGCCAGACATTTTTCGCAAGAGGCT
>WNFU01000542.1_pt1 | contig 100567 bp, 91 predicted proteins | sample 5400121 | NCBI WGS metagenome assembly WNFU01 (sample SAMN13153360, study PRJNA577476) | soil metagenome | isolation source: 100 cm soil or saprolite under grassland replicate 1 | place: USA:California | collected 2016-06-15 | reverse complement strand
ACGTCCTGGCTGCGGTCGCCGCCGGGGCCGAAGCCCCGGCGGCGTAGCGGCGAGACCGCGCTAGCGGTCGTACGGCTGGTTGAAGCTCCGCGGCGCGCGAATCGCGATGACACGACTCTGCCGCGGTGGATCCGCGTGCGTCGAGACGTACAGGAGCTGGTTGTCGAACGAGAACCACGGTCCCGTGGCCTCGTCCGGCGTCTTGCCGAAGAGGATCAGGTTGCTCGTCCCCCGCCGGTTCCGCGGCAGGACCCAGATCTGGTTCACGCCACCCGTCGACGGGTTGTTACGCCAGTCGCTCCCGCTGTGGTCCTCCATCATGAACAGGTCGCCGGCATCGGTGAACCGGAGGTTGTCAGGGCGGCCGAGCCGCGCCCAGTCGCCTTCCGCGAGCACGCGACCGGTGACGAAACCGTCGTTGCCAAGCTTCTCGAGTCGCCAGATCCGACCCGGATCCGCGCCGACTCCGGACTCGGAGAAGACGACCGCGTTGCCGCCGACGCCGCTCGAGCTCGCCGTGCCGACGATTCCCTCGGCCTTCGAGAACGCATACAGACGCGCCGCGGGCGGCCCGTCCTGTGCCTTGCCTGCATCTCGGTATCCGGGTCGATCGCGTTTTCGATCGGAATCCACATCCCGGTCATCGTCAGCCGGTTGAACTTGAGCCCGTACAGCTGACCGGTGGTCAGATCGCGGCGGTTGTCCGGGACGAACTTGTAGAGGTAGCGCCAGTCGCCTCGGTCGTTCGTCAGATACCACGACCCGTTCCATCCCGATCGATGCTTCGAGTCGTTCACGAAATGGGGAACTCCTCGTTCGTCAGATACGTCTTCCACGGCGAGATCGTTGCCGCGCAGAGGTCATGCAGTCCGGTCGTGATGATCTCTGCCTTCTTCAGCGTTGTACTGTCCTTCCGCGACCGTCAGTCGCGAGATCGCGCCCCGGACGTCGGAGTCGTCGTCGCCCACGTCTGCTCGTCGACGTGGCACTTGCCGCCGTCGAGTGGGAATTCGTTCGGCCCTTAGCTCGCGAGTCTCCTCAAAAGCTCCCCTTCCCCGAGTGGTGAACGCGGGGATCTATGCGGCGCGGAGCAGGAGGTCGAGGAGGTCCTGCGGGTCGCGCCGGATCCTCGGCCGCGCCGTCTGGTCACGCTTGCGCAGCTCGAGTGCGCGCGGGTCGGACAGCGGGACGAGCCGCTCCTCGCGGATCAGCGACTCGTCGACCCCGCCGAGGCGTCCGCCGTAGGTCGTGTAGACGGGCACGCGGAGCGCCGCGGCCTCCCGGTTCATCGTCCCGCCGGCCGAGACCACGAGGTCGGACAGCGCGATCAGGCTCTGGGCGTCGACCGCCCGCTCCGGGACGATCACCGACGGAAGCTCGAGCCGGCGCACGTACTCGCGCTGCTCGTCGGTGCGCGGAATGACGACCGCGTGCACGTCGTCGCGCCCGCCGAGAAACTCGAGCGTCTGCGGGAAGAGCGGGTTCGAGTGGCGGTGGTAGAGCGAGACATCGGGCGGCGGACGCAGGACGACGAGCACGCGGGTGGGGTCGAGCTGCCACTGCACGAGCAGGGCAGGGTCGGGCTCGAAGTCGGCGAGGTAATACTCCTCCTTCAACCCCTCGTACTGCAGCAGCTTGCCGTCTTCGACGCCGTACGGCTCGAGCCGCTCGGGCGGGATCGCGTCCGGGACGACGACCTTCGTCGCCGCGCGGCAGCCGAGCTGGTGCTGGAGCCACGCCCACTCGTAGTCGAACGTGGTCGAGCTCGGGATGCCGAGCCTCCGCGCCGTCATGGTCAGCTCGTGCGAGCCGTGCGCCAGCGCCAGGTCGAAGCCGCGGTCCTTCGCGAAGCGGCGCAGCGCTCGCAGGCGCGAGAACATCGCGCGACCCTTCGCCACGCGCGACCGGCCGCCGTGTCGACCGATCACCTCAGCCTCGAGACCGTGCAACTCCAGCAGCTGCAGCGTCTGCGCGTACTCGCGCGCGGTGATCTCGACCTCGTCGCCCCGCCCGCGCAGGATCTCGATCAGGGGCCGAAAGACGAGCACGTGCGCGCTCGCCGTCATGTCGATCCAAACCTTCATGCGACCAGCGTCTCAGGGATGCGCGGGCGCCCCGGCGTGCGTTCGACGTGATGCTCGTACCAGAGCGTGAACGCGAGCAGGCCCCACAGCTGCCGCGACCGATCCTCGCGCCGTGAGACGTGGTCGTCGATCAGGCTCTCGACCCTGCGTGGATCGAAGAACCCCTGCCGCCGCAGCGCCTCGGCCGACAGCGTCTCGCGCGCAAACGGCTCCAGCTCCCCGCGAAGCCACGCCGCCGCCGGAATCGAGAACCCACGTTTGCGGCCATACACGATCGAGCGCGGGAGCAGCGGAGCCGCCGCACGCCGGAGAAGGAGCTTCTTGCGCAGGCCACGAACCTTCAGGCGCGTCGGCAGCGTGTGCGCAAACGATGCGACGAAGGGGTCGCAGAAAGGCACGCGCGCCTCGAGCGAGTGCGCCATCGAGGCGCGGTCGGTCTTCACGAGTAAGTCGTCGACGAGGTAGACGGCGCGGTCCACGTCCTGCAGGCGCGCGAGCAGCTCCGCACCCTCCGTCTCCGCGAAACGCTCGCGGTAGACGTCGACGGGATCGAATCCGTTGCGTCGCCCCGTCAGCTCGGCGCGCAGCTCGGGCGAGAAGATCTCCTTCCAGCCGTGGTGGCGCTCGAGCGGCGGGAGGTGCGCCGCCCGCGCGAAGCGCTTCGCGCGGTAGTCGAGGCTCGCCTTCACTGACGAGCTCGGGAGACGCTCGACCAGCGGCCGTGCGAGCCGCGCGAGGCCGCCGACACGCTCGGCGAGCAGGTCGGCCGCGTACGTGTAGTAGCCACCGAAGAGCTCGTCCCCGCCCTCCCCCGAGAGCGCGACCTTTACGTGGCGGGACGCAAGCTCGGAGACGAGGTACGTCGGCAGCGCGGAAGAGTCCGCGAACGGCTCGTCGAAGGCTTCGGCGAGAGCGGGCAGGAGCAAGGCCGCAGCGGGTCGCAGCACGAGCTCGTGGTGATCGGTCGCATAGCGCTCCGCGACGCGGCGCGCCTCGCCGAGCTCGTCGAAGGAGCTCTCTTCGAAGCCGATCGAGAACGTGCGCAGCGACTCGGAGGACTCCTGCGCCGCGAGCGCTGCCAGGAGACCCGAGTCGACACCGCCGGAGAGCAGCACGCCGACGGGCACGTCGCTGACGAGATGGGCGCGCACGGAGTCGCGGATGCGGGCCCGGCACTCCTCAACCAGTTCAGCCTCGTCTTCGTCATCGCGCACGTCGGCTGCGAGGACAGGCGCCGGATTCGCGAACCGATCCAAGCGTAGCCGGCCGTCCTCCCACGTCAGCACGTGACCGGCGGGGAGCTTGCGAACCTCGCGGAAGATCGTCAGCGGCGACGGGATCGAGTTGAACGCGAGGAAGGCATCGAACCCGTCGAGATCGATGTCTCCACGCGGCAAGGCCCGGAGCTCGGAAGCGAACTCGAGCCCGTCGGCAGTGGCGCGGTAGTAGAGCGGCTTGATCCCGAAGGCGTCACGGGCCAACAGCAGCCGGCCACGTGGCGCGTCCCAGATCGCGACGGCGAACATCCCGCGCAACCGGCGCGGGAAAACATCGCCCCACTCCTCGTACGCGTGGACGAGCACCTCCGTGTCGCCGTGCGTGCGGAACGCGTGCCCCGAGCGCTCAAGCTCCGCGCGCAGCTCGCGGTAGTTGTAGATCTCGCCGTTCTGGACGACATGGACCATGCCGTCCTCGTTCGCGATCGGCTGGTCGCCGGTCTCCAGGTCGATGATCGACAGTCTGCGCGCGGCGAGGGCGGCGGGGCCCTGCATGACGAGCCCGGACGAGTCGGGCCCGCGGTGCACGAGCGTCGCGCTCATCGCCTCGAGCCGCTCGCGGTCGGGCGCACTACGCAGCGCCACGATCCCGCAGATCCCGCACATGCGGGAGAACTCTACGCGCGCGTATCGTCACGGCGTGGAGCTGCACTCGCACGAGCTGTGGCAGCTGCTCGGCCTGCTGGTCGTCGTCGGCGCGCTGCTCGTCCTCGCCCCGGTGACCCGGATCCCGTATCCGATCCTCCTCGTCCTCGGCGGGCTCGCGCTCGGCTTTGCCCCCGGCATTCCGAAGTTCAACCTGCCGCCGGAGCTCGTACTCATCGCGTTCCTGCCGCCGCTCCTCTACTCGAGCGCGTTCTTCACGTCGCTCCGCGAGCTGCGCGCGAACGTCGGTCCGATCGCGCTGCTCGCGGTCGGGCTGGTAGCCGTCACGACCGCGGGCGTTGCCGTGATCGCGCACTGGGCTGTGTCCGGGATGACGTGGCATGCCGCCTTCGTGCTCGGCGCCATCGTCTCGCCGACCGATCCGATCGCCGCTACGTCGATCGCGCGACGGCTCGGCGTGCCGCGACAGATCGTGACGCTCATCGAGGGCGAGAGCCTCGTCAACGACGCGACAGCCCTCGTCCTCTACCGTGCCGCCGTCGTCGCTGCGGTAAGCGGCACGTTCTCGCTCGCGGAGGCTGCCGGTCGCCTGGTCATGGACGCCGCGGCCGGCATCGCGATCGGGCTCGTCGTGGGCTACGTCGTCCGTCGCGTGCGGAGGCCGCTCAATCACTCGCCGACGGAAATCACGATCTCGTTGCTCACGAGCTACCTCGCATACCTGCCGGCTGAGGCGCTCGGCGTGTCGGCCGTCCTCGCCGCCGTGACTGCCGGTGTGTACCTCGGCTGGCATACGCCGGAGCTGACGAACGCGGAGACGCGCCTTCAGGGTGTGGCGTTTTGGACGATCTTCACCTTCGTCATCAATGCCGCGCTGTTCACGCTCGTCGGCCTGCAGCTGCCGCAGGTGCTCGACGGTCTCGGAGCGTGGTCCACGGCCGAATTGCTCGGCGCAGCAGCCGCCGTCTGTGCTGCGGTGATCGCGATCCGGCTCCTTTGGGCTCTTCCCTTCACCTACTTCGGCGCGACGATGTTCGAGACGACACGCCGAAACTGGAAGTACTCGGCCGTGGTCGGCTGGGGAGGCATGCGCGGAGCCGTCTCGCTCGCAGCCGCTCTCGCGATTCCGCTCCACACCAATGCCGGTAGCCCGTTCCCCGCTCGCGAGCTCATCATCTTCCTCACGTTCACGGTCATCCTCGCCACGCTCGTGCTCCAGGGCCTGTCACTGCCACTGTTGATTCGAGCGCTCCGGATCGAGGACGACCCAGCGGAGCGGCACGAGGAGTCGAAGGCACGCGTGCACGCAGCGAAGGCTGCTCTTGAACGGCTGGATGAGCTCGAAGGCGAGGATTGGGTCCGCGACGACACGGCCGAGCGCGTGCGCGGCGCCTACCAGTTCCGCATCGACCGCTTCGGCGAACGCCTCCACGGCGGCGACGGCAGCGTCGAGGAGCGCTCGCGCGACTTTCAACGGCTTCGCCGCGAGCTCCTGCGCGCGGAGGAGGACGCCGTCGTGGGGCTCCGGGGCAGCGGTGTCATCTCCGACGACGTCATGCGCCGCGTGCTGCGCGACATTGCGCTCGAGGACGTCAGGCTCGACGCGGACTAACGAGACCGCGCAACGACTGGCGCAGGACGCGCGCGGCGGTCACGGCGAGCGTGCGCAAGTAGAGCCGCACGGAACGGTCCGCAATCCACTCCAGGTCGTGCGCGAGCTTCTCGGCCATCGACGTCTCGTAGCCGCGACGCACCTGCGCGAATCCGGTCAGCCCAGGCGGCACGACGAGCCGCTGCCAGTACGCCGGGAGATCAGCCGCGAGCTCCTCGAAGAAGCGAGGCCGGATCGGCCGTGGGCCGACGAAGCTCATGTCCCCGCGCAGCACGTTCCAGAGCTGCGGCAGCTCGTCGAGCTGGGTCGCACGTAACCGCCGGCCGAGCCCGGTCACTTCTGCCTCGGTCCGCTCGACGAGCTCTGGCCCGAGATACGCACCGAGCCGTTCTTCTGCTCCGGGACGCAGTGTCCGGAACTTGACCATCGTGAAGACGCGTCCTGCCCGCCCGACACGCTCGCCGCGATAGAAGACGGGGCGTCCGCTGGTCAGGAGGATCGCTGCGGCGATCGGCACCGTCAACGGCAGCGTCAGCAGCAGGAAGAGGCCGGCGAAGAGGAGGTCGAGGGCCCGTAGGCCCACGTCCCGCCCGCGCCGCGGCGATTCCTGGGCCAGTCGGGCGTAGCGCTCCGCGAGCGACTCCGGCTGCACGCGCGGCGAGTCTACTGCGCGATAGGTTGCGGTCGTGAGTCGTCGCGCGAAGCTCGCACTCGTGCTCGGGGCCGGTGCGGTGCTGGCAGCGGCGCTGATCGTCGCAAGCGTGCTCGTCAGCCGTGAGGACGAGACGAAGTCCGTCGCGCCGCGCTCGACGCTGCCGGGTGCCGCTGACGTGATCGCTGAACTGCGCGGCATTCCGCAGCACCGCTTCGTGCTCGGGCGAGCCAACGCGCCGGTCACGATGGTCGAGTACGCAGATCTGCAGTGTCCCTTCTGCGCGCAGTGGGCGATCTATGTGTTTCCGGAGCTCGTGCGCGACTACGTGCGGACCGGGAAGCTCCGGCTCGAGTGGCGCGGGCTGGCGTTCATCGGCCAGGAGTCTGTGGATGCGCTCCGAGCGATCGACGCGGCCGCCGTGCAAGATCGCCTCTGGCACATGGTGGAGATCGTCTATCGCAGCCAGGGTCCAGAGAACGGGGGCTGGGTGACGGACGACTTCATCCGCGCAGCCGCACGCAGCATTCCCGGCCTCGACGTCGACAAGCTGCTGGCGGATCGCGACGCTCCGTTCGTCGCGGATGCGATCGCGCGCGCGGAGGAGCAGGCACGCGCAGCGGGCGTCAACCGCACTCCCAGCTTCCAGATCGGCCGCACCGGAGGGAAGCTGGAGCTGATGCAGTTCTCCAAGCTCGAGCCGGGACCGTTCAAGGACGCGGTCGAGGAGCAATTGCGGCGCTGAGCGATCGCAACCTACGACTCACGATCGCCGCGCTCGCGCTCGCCGGCGTCGCGAGCGCCGCCTACATCGAGTACGAGCGTGCAACGGGAGGCCAGCTCGCGTGTGCGACGGGTGGCTGCGAGCAGGTGCAGAGCTCGAAGTACGCTGAGCTGCTCGGAGTGCCGGTGGCGGTGCTGGGTCTCGCCGCCTACGTCGCCATCCTCATGACAGCGCTCCTACGAACACCTGCGGCAGCGCTGGCCGGCGCCGCTCTGGCCGTCGCGGGGCTCGCGTTCGCTCTCTACCTGCTCGCCGTGCAGGCCTTCGTCCTCGACGCGTACTGCAGCTGGTGCTTGGCGAGCGACGCGGTGCTCGCCGCGCTCGCGGTGCTGACCCTGATCCGCGCAGCACGCGTATAACATTCGCTTATGGACACGCGGCAGCTCGCCGCCTTCTGCGCCGTCGTCGAGCGCAAGAGCTTCTCGCAGGCCGCCGAGCGGCTCGGGGTCACCCAGCCGGCGGTCAGCCTCCAGGTGCGCTCGCTCGAGAAGCGCCTCGGGAAACAGCTGCTCGACCGCTCGGGCCGGCGCGTCGAGCCGACCGAAGCCGGCCGCCGCCTCTATCGCAGCGCCCAGCGGATGCTCGCGCTCGAGGAGCAGCTGCTCGAAGAGGTCGCAACCGGCGGGGAAGGCGAGCTGACCGGGACGCTCGAGCTCGGGGCCTCGACCGGTCCCGCGGCGATCGTCGTCCCGCTGCTGCTGTGTGAATTCCAGCGCGAGAATCCCGGCGTCAAGGTTGCGCTCACCGTCGCCGACACGCATGCCGTCGTGGAGCGCGTCGCCGCGCGCGAGCTCGAGCTCGGGATCGTCGGCGCGGCGCGGCGGCAGCGCGGCGTCACCTTCGAGCCGTTCTTCCGCGACGAGGTCATCCTCGCCACACCTCCGGCCCATCCGTTCGCGGGCCGAACGATCTCGCTGGACGAACTGCAGCGCGAGCCGCTGATCGTGATGCAGGAGGGAGGCGGCGTTCGCCAACTCCTGGAGGACGAACTCCGGCGGAGCGGGCGCCGGCTCCGCGACTTCGAGATTCCGCTCGAACTCGGACTGCAGGAATCGGTTCGAAGCGCGGTGCACGCCGGCTACGGCGTCACCTTCATCTCTCGCTCCGCCGTCGAGTCGGACCTCGCAAGCGGCGCGCTCGGCGAGGCTCGTGTGCGCGGACTCAACCTCGTCCGCGACGTCGCGCTCGTACGTGCCGCGCGGCGCTCCTCGACGCGCGTCGCAGAAGCGTTCGTGACGTTCGCGGCGGAGCGGCTCGCGTGATTGTCCGCTGGGGGCTCGAGCACCTGCCGGAGGTTCTCGGCGAGGTCGGCATCGAGCGCCCGTTGCTCGTCGCGAGCCCGCGCTGGGACGGTCTCGAGCTGCCGGATGCCCCTCGCTGGAGCGAGATCCCGTCACACCGGATCGAGGTCCCCGAAAGCGTCGACGGCGTTCTCGCCGTTGGCGGGGGAAGCGCGATCGACACCGCGAAGGCGGCGTCCGCGGCGAGCGGGCTTCCGCTCGTCTCCGTGCCGACGACGTACTCAGGTGCCGAGTGGACGCCGACGTTCGGCCTGCGCGAGCCGTCGAAGAAGATGGTCGGCGGAGGCGGCGGCGCAAAGCTCGCAGGGATCGTCTACGAGCCGAAGCTGACGCTCGACCTCCCGCGGGCAGAGAGCGGCGGCACGGCGATGAACGCGCTGGCGCACACCGCCGAGGCGCTCTACGCGCGCGGGCACAACGCTGCGGGCGACGAGCGCGCACTCGCTGGTGCACAGGCCATCGCCGAGTTCCTTCCTCGAGTGCTCGACTCGCCCGGGGATCTCGAGCTCCGCGCGCGGCTCCTCGAAGGAGCCGCGCGCGCCGGCGAGGCGCTCGCGCTCGCGGGCCTCGCGCTCGCACACGCGATCGCACAGGCGGTCGGCGGCACGTACGGACTCCCGCACGGAACGCTGAACGGAATCTCCCTCCCACCGGCGCTCCGCTTCAACGCGCCGCTCGCGCCGGAGGCGGTGCACCGTTTCGGCGAAGCGATCGGCGCACCCGGCGACCCGGCCGCACGAGTCGAGCAGCTGGCGGCGCTCTCCGGCCCCACGAGGCTTCGGGAGCTCGGCGTTCCCGAAAGCGACTTGCCGCAGCTCGCTGAAGCAGTCGCGCAGCGAGCCGGAAACCGGACGAATCCACGTCCCGCGACAGCGGGCGAGATCGAAGAGCTGCTTCGTTCAGTCTGGTAGCCGGCGCGGTCGCGCTCCCCCGCGCGGGGGAACGAACACTTGTGTCCAGGTTTGCCGCACGGCAGCATGCGCGCGTGCGAGGGCTTCGGGCCGCCGTCCCCGATCTGCCGCGGTCAATCTGGATCTTGAACCTCGGCATGGCCGTCAACACGGTCGGCAGCGGCCTGCTCACGCCCTTCCTCCTCATCTATCTGCACGACGTCCGGGGGTTCTCGCTCGAAGTTGCAGGGCTTGTCCCGACGGTGCACTTCGCGACGGCGCTCGTCTTCGGGATCGTCGCCGGCGCCGCCTTCGACCGCCTCGGCGGGCGCACGACCGCTGCAGCGGCGCTCATCCTCGTGGCCGCGGGCTTCGGCGCATTCCCGCTCATCCGCGAGCCGTGGCATGCGCTCGCGCTCGCTTCCTTGTCGGGCGTCGGCCGCGGCGCGTACTGGCCTGCGTACTCGGGTCTGCTGGCCGCGCTCACCTCGCCGGAGCAGCGACCTGCTGCGTATGCGGTCCAGCGGGTCGGCGGCAACCTCGGGATCGCGTTCGGCAGCCTGCTCGCCGGCTTGATCGTCGCCACCTCCGACCCGGGCACCTTCACGATCATCTTCGTGCTCAGCGCGGTGGCGAGCCTCGTGTTCGCCGTTTCGCTGCTGTTCGTTCCCCCCGTTGATCTGCCTCCGGCCGAGCGAAAAGCCGGTCGTTACGCCGACGTTCTTCGCGACCGGACCTTCGTGGCGCTGATCGCGATGAACTTCGCCTTCGTGACGGCGGGGATCGCGCTGCTCAACTCAGTCCTGCCGCTCTTCGCGAAGGACAACGTCGGTCGCAGCGAGACCGTGATCGGCCTGCTCTTCGTCGTGAACACGATTGTGATCGTGCTTGCGCAGTTCCCGGTCGCCCGCGCATTGCGCGGCCGCAGGCGAATGCACGCGCTCGCCGGGATGGGGACGATCTGGGCGTTCGCGTGGGTGATCGTCCTGGCAGCCGGCGGCACGTCGCACGGACAGCTCTCGGCCGCGCTGTTGTTCGTCGGCGTCGCCGTTTTCGCGCTCGGCGAGTGCATCCATGGCGTCGTCCAGGGCCCGCTCGTCTCGGACCTTGCGCCGGCGGCGATTCGCGGTCGCTACATGGCGGCCTGGTTGACGACCGCTCAGCTCGGGTTCGCGGTCGGGCCCGCGCTCGGCGCCGCGGTGCTCGCGTTCTCGCCGGCCGTGCTCTGGCTTGGAGCGGCGGCGGTCTCCGTCCTGATGGCGATCGCCGCGCTCGCGCTCGACGAGGAACTGCCGAGCTCCGCGCGCCGCTCCCCGCAGCCGAGCGGAATGGTCACGGCGGCGCGATAACGGTTCCTTATTCGAATGATTAGCGTCATGCCGGTAGACTCGCCTGGCCGTGCGTGTAGACGTGCTCGTGATCGGGAGCGGGGCTTCCGGCCTCGCGGCCGCGGTTTCCGCGCAGCGGGCCAGCGCCCGCGTCGCAGTGGCGACGAAGGGCGCCCTGCAGTCGTGCAACTCGGCCAAGGCGCAGGGCGGCATCCAGTCGGCGTTCGGCCCTGACGACTCGCCCAAGCAGCACGCCGAGGACGTCTGGACCTCGAGCCACGAGACCGCCGACCGCCGGCTCGTCGAGGTCCTCACCTCGGAGGCGCCCTCGGCGATTCACTGGCTCGAGGAGCTCGGGGTCGAGTTCACTCGCGAGAACGGCGGCTACCGGCTCGCCCGCTGCGGCGGCGCGACCCGGAAGCGGCTGCTGCAGGTGGGCGATCGCACGGGCCACGCGATCACGAAGGCGTTGCGCGCTGCGGCCGAAGCGTCGACGATCGCGACCTTTCCGAAATCGCCGCTGCGCGAGCTGCGGCCCGCCGCGAACGGCTGGCGCGCACGCTGCGGTGAGCACGAGGTCGAGGCGGCGACGGTGGTCCTGGCCGCCGGAGGACGTTGCTACCGCGAGGCCGAAGAGCGCGGCGAGCTGACGACGAACCACCCCGGCGCGACGGGGGAGGTGACGCGAATCGCGCTCGAGCTCGGCGCGGAGGCACGCGACCTCGACGCGCTCCAGTACCACCCGAACGGCGGCGCGTGGCCGGAGACGATGCAGGGCTACTCGATCCCCGAGACGACGCGCGCGTACGGGGCGGTGCTCGTGAACGCGGACGGCGAGGAGTTCACGGACTCGCTCGGTCCGCGAGACGCGGTGAGCCAGGCGATCTTCGACGAGGTCACGAAGGGGAGGGGCGTCGAGACGCCCGACGGCCGTCCCGCCGTCTACCTCGACACGACGCGCATCCCGGAGGCGGATGCCGACGTCTCGCTCCCGTACATGCTGCGCCGCTACCGGGCCGGCGGGATCGATCCGCTGCGCGAGCCGATCCTCACCTTTCCCGTGCTCCACTACCAGAACGGCGGGCTCGTGATCGACGAGCACGGCGAGACGACGCTCGAAGGTCTCTTTGCCTGCGGCGAGATCGCGGGCGGGACGCACGGGCGAAACCGCATGATGGGCAACTCCCTCCTCGAGTGCACCGTGTTCGGCCGTCGCGCAGGTAAGGCCGCAGCGGAGAAAGCGAAGGTATGAGCATCGTCGAGACCGACCTGCAATACGCCGTGGAGGATGCCGCGGCGCATCTCTACGTCTGGGCGTTGAAGGACATCCCGCAGGATCTGCGCGACGCCCTCGGCGCGGCGCGCGAGCGAGAGACGTCCGTGCCGGGACGCCGCGTGCTGGAGACGATTCACCGCAACGTCCAGATCGCCGACGAGGAGAACAACCTCGTCTGCCAGGACACGGGGATCGCGGTCTACACCTGCCGAGTCGGCGAGCACTTTCCGCTGCACCCGGCTCGCATCTACGCCGCGCTGAAGGCGGGCACCGAGCGCGCAACGCTGGAGCATCCATTGCGCTCGAACGCGGTGCACACGATCACGCGCGAGAACACGGGGCCGAATACCGGCTACCGGCTACCGATCGTGCACTGGGAGTTCATTCCGGACTGGGACGGCCTCGACGTGAAGTGCGTGCCGAAAGGCTCGGGTTCGGAGAACATGAGCTTCCTGAAGATGTGCGTCCCCGCCGACGGCGTCAAGGGGATCAAGCAGTTCGTGCTCTCGTCGATCGTCGACGCGGGCGGCAAGCCGTGCCCGCCCGGGATCGTGGGCGTCGGCATCGGCGGCTCGGCGGACTACGCAATGTACCTCGCGAAGGAGGCGATCGCCCGTCCGGTGGGAACGCGAAACGCCGATCCCCACGTCGCTCAGTTGGAAGAGGAACTCTTCCAACTGCTGAACGAGACGGGGATCGGCCCGATGGGCCTCGGAGGCGACGTGACGGTGCTGCAGTGTCACGTCGAGCACGCGGACACGCATATGACGCTCAATCCCGTCGCGGTCAACTACCAGTGCTGGGCGGGGCGGCGCGCGTCGGCGCACATCGGAGCCGACGGCACGATCGACTACGACCGGGAATTCTGATGGCGACGCACGAAGTCACGTTCCCGATCACCGATCCGCAGGAGATTCTCAAGCTGCAGGCGGGCGACGAGGTCGTCGTGCAGGGACACATCATCGGCATCCGCGACCGCACCCAGATCCGCATCTTCGACGAAGGCATCGAGCCGCCGATGGACCTCCGCGGCGCGTTCCTGCTCCACACCGCACCGGGCGTGCGCAAGCTCGGCCCGGGCCGCTACGAGAAGGTCTGCATCGGCACGACGACGAGCGCGCGCATGGTGCGCTTCACCGAGCCGCTCGGCGCACAGTACGGCGTGCGCGCGATCTGCGGCAAAGGCGGGTTCCCGGACGAGGCGATCGAGCCGATGCGCAAGCTCGGGATGGTCTACTTCGCGATCGTCGGCGGGGCGGCCGCGCTCGAGACTACGCAGATCGAGGAGATCGAGGAAGTCGCGTGGGAAGAGCTGATGCCCGAGTGCCTCTGGAAGTTCCGCGTGCGCGACTTCGGCCCGCTCACGGTCGGTATCGACGCGCACGGCAACTCGCTCTACCACGACGTGCAGACGGCTGCCCAAGAAAAACTGAAGGAGCTCTATGCCCGGCTTTAACGATGGATTCCTGGATCTTCCCGAGCGCCCCGGCAAGCCTCGGGACATCGGTCTCACGCACGTCATCGACAAGGGCCTCAACCTCCGCGACATCGAAGGCATGTTCGACGTCGGCGGCGCGTTCGTCGACATCGTCAAGCTCGGCTGGGGCACGAGCTACGTCACCAACAACCTGGAGAAGAAGATCGCGTTGTACCGGCACTTCGAGACGCCGATCGTGTGCGGCGGGACGCTATTCGAGGCTGTCTACGGCCGCGGCCGGATCGACGAGTTCAAGCTCTGGCTGCACGAGAACCGCTTTTCGCACGTTGAGATCTCGGACGGCACGCTGGACATACCGCGCGAGCGCAAGCTCGAGCTGATCGCGGAGTTCGCCGAGGACTTCGTCGTGCTCTCCGAGGTCGGATCCAAGGACTCCAACGTCGTCTACGCGCCCTACCAGTGGGTTCAGTGGATCAAGGAGGAGCGCGACGCGGGCGCGTGGAAGGTCATTACCGAGGCGCGCGAGACCGGCACCGCCGGGATCTTCCGCAAGGACGGCGACATGCGGACCGGCCTCATCGACGAGATCGCGCACGAGATCGCTGTCGACGATCTAATCTTCGAGGCGCCGACGAAGGCGTCGCAGGCGTGGTTCGTTCGGCACTTCGGGCCGAACGTGAACCTTGGGAACATCCCGCCCGAGGAGGTCATCCCGCTCGAGACACTGCGTCTCGGACTGCGCGGCGACACGCTGAAGGAGGTGTTGCTTGGCGACCGCGCCCGTGCTACCTGAGCTCGATTTCGAGGCGATGACCGCAGAAGAGCTGCTCGTGTGGGCGAACGAGCGTTTCGGCACGCGGCTTTGCCTCACCTGCTCGTGGCAGCGGCAGAGCTCTGCGCTCGTGCACATGGTCTCGGACCTGGGCCTGGATGTCGACGTCGTTGAGCTCGACACGCAGGTGCTGTTCGCCGAGACCTACGAGACGCGCGACCGACTCGTCGAGCGCTACGGGCTCGAGCTGAAGTCGTTCCGGCCGATCGCCGCTCCCGACCGGCTGTGGGAGACCGACCCCGACGGCTGTTGCGGCATCCGCAAGGTCGAGCCGCTCGAGCGCGCCCTACGCGGCTACGACGCGTGGATCACGGGGATCCGCCGCGAGCAGTCGCCGTCGCGTGCGGCGGCACAGAAGGTCGAGTGGTCCGAGCGCTACGGCGTCTGGAAGATCCAGCCGCTCGTCGACTGGGACGCGAAGCGCGTCCAAGCCTACATCCACGTCAACGAGATTCCGTACAACCCGCTGCACGACCGCGGCTATCCGTCGATCGGCTGCGTGCCGTGCACGCGAGCGGTCATCGCGGGCGAGGACGAGCGTGCGGGCCGCTGGAGCGGCTCCGGGAAGCTCGAGTGCGGGATCCACGTCAACGCGCCACTGATCAAGGAGTCGAATGACTAAGCACATCTACGCGCACGAGCATCCCGAGTCGGACCGCCGCCGCGAGGGCGGCTTCACGCTCTGGTTCACCGGGCTCTCGGGCGCCGGCAAGTCCACGATCGCGCACCTCGTCGGCCCGGAGCTCGAGCGCCGCGGCCACGTCGTCGAGTACCTCGACGGCGACACGGTGCGCACGCACCTCTCGAAGGGCCTCGGGTTCTCGAAGGAGGACCGCGACACGAACATCGAGCGGATCGGCTGGGTCGCCTCGCGGCTGACGCGGCAGGGCGGCTCGGTGATCGCGGCCGCGATTTCGCCCTACGAGGAAACGCGGCGCAAGGCGCGGGCGATGGTGGAGGAGTGGGGGACCTTCGTCGAGGTGCACGTCAAGGCGTCGGTCGAGGAGTGCGCGCGACGTGACGTGAACGGGCTCTACGAGAAGGCGTTTGCCGGAGAGATCACGGGCTTCACCGGCGTCGACGACCCCTACGAAGAGCCCTTGCGGCCCGAGCTGGTGATCGACACCGAAGAGCACGACGCCGAGGAGTCGGCGCGGCTGATCGTGGACAAGCTCGAAGAGCTCGGGCTTGTCGGGACCGAGGTGGCGGCGTGACCGCCGTCGCGACGGACCGGCTGATCCGGCCGCACGGCGGCGAGCTGGTGGACCGCATCGGGGAGCGCCCGGACGATCTCGACACGCTCGAGGTCGTTACCCTGACCTCGCGGGAGGTGTCTGACCTCGACATGCTCGCGTCGGGCGCGCTCTCGCCGCTCGAGGGCTTCATGGGCCAGGACGATTACGACTCCGTCCTCGAGGACATGCGCCTCACGAACGGGCTTCCCTGGGCGCTGCCCGTTTGTCTCGCAGTCGACGACGCGCCGAAGGGCGACCGGGTGGCCCTGGCCGACGAGGCCGGTCGGAAGCTCGCCGTCCTCGAAGTGATGGCTGTGTCTACCTACAGCAAGGAAACAGAAGCGCAACAAGCGTTCCGAACCACGGACGACGCGCATCCGGGCGTCGCGCGGCTCTATGCACAAAAAGATCTCTACCTGTCCGGCCGGGTCACGGTCTTCGAGCGGCCGGAGCGTGCGTTCCCCGAGCTCGCACTGGACCCGCGCGAGACGCGAGCCGCATTCGCGGAGCGCAGCTGGCGACGCGTCGTCGGCTTCCAGACGCGGAACCCGATCCACCGCGCCCACGAGTACCTGACGAAAGTCGCGCTCGAGACCGTCGACGGTCTCCTCGTCCACCCCCTCGTCGGCGAAACCAAGGGCGACGACGTCCCGGTGGACGTGCGCGTCGAGTGCTATCGGACGCTGCTCGAGGGTTACTACCCAGAGGAGCGAGTGCTGCTCTCCGCGTTCCCCGCCGCGATGCGCTACGCCGGCCCGCGCGAGGCGATCTGGCACGCGATCTGCCGCAAGAACTACGGCTGCTCGCACTTCATCGTCGGCCGCGACCACGCTGGCGTCGGCGACTACTACGGAACGTACGACGCGCAGCTGATCTTCGACGAATTCGAGCCGCACGAGCTCGACATCGAGCCGATGTTCTTCGAGCATTCGTTCTGGTGTAAGGCGTGCGGCTCGATGGCGAGCGCGAAGACCTGCCCGCACGGCGGCGACCAGCACGTGTTCCTCTCCGGGACGAAGGTGCGCGAGCTGCTCGCGAACGGGGACGTACCGCCGGAGGAGTTCACGCGGCCGGCGGTCGCCGAAGTGCTGATCGAGGCGTATCGCACGTGAGCGCACGCGTGGCGCACCCGTACCGCGACACGGACGTGATCGACTCGCGCGCGCCTCGCTTCAACCAGGCGGTGATCGGGACGCTGTCGGTTGTCGCCGTGCTGACAGGCTGGTGGTGGCTCCTTGCACTCCTCGCCGCGCAGCTCGCAGTCGGGCTCGTGCTCGGGCGCCGTTTCTGCTTGCAATGCCTGGCCTACTTCGAGCTCGTCCAGCCGCTGGTCGGCGAAGGGCCGCTCGAGGACTCGCGCCCACCGAGGATCGCGAACATGGTCGGGTTCGCGGTTCTCACAGCGGCCTCGCTTGCGTACGAAGCCGGCTGGACCGTAGTGGGCGCGGCGTTCGGTCTGCTCGTCGCCGGATTGGCGCTGCTCGCAGCCACGACCGGCTTCTGCACGGGGTGCGAGGCGTACAAGCTCGCGTGCCGCCTGAGCGGCCATCCCTTCGTCTCGTGCCCGCTGCCTCCGCAGCCCGGGCACGTAGAAGCTCGGTGACGAAAGCGCCGCTGAGCAGGGGCTTTCGGTTCGTGCTTGACGTGGGCACGGAGCCTTGGATAGACCTCGCTAATACTCGCTATTAGCTTCTTCTATCGGGAGGTCTCCGTGCCCAAGACCATGCTCGCAGTGCTCGCGGTCCTCGCTTCGCTCGTCGTCGCGGCCACCGCGGGTGCCGACGCCAAGGACACGAAGGTCACGCTCGTCGCGTACTCGACGCCGCGCGAGGCGTACGCGAAGTTGATTCCGGAGTTCCAGAAGACACCGGCCGGCCGCGACGTGTCGTTCGAGCAGAGCTACGGCGCGTCGGGCGAGCAGGCGCGCGCGGTGCTCGCCGGCCTGAAGGCGGACGTCGTCGCGCTGTCGCTCGAACCGGACGTCACGACGCTCGTTAAGGCGGGGCTGATCGCACCGACCTGGAAGAAGAACGCGTGGGGCGGGATCGTCACGCGCTCTGTCGTCGTCTTCGCCGTGCGCCGCGGCAACCCGAAGAAGATTCGCGACTGGCAGGACCTCGTGAAGCCGGGCGTGGAGGTGGTGACGCCGAACGTGCAGACCTCCGGCGGCGCGAAGTGGAACATCGTGGCCGCGTACGGCGCGCAGCTGCGCAAGGGCAAGTCGCACGTGCAGGCTGTCGCGTACCTGCGGCAGCTCTACACGCACGTCGTCTCGCAGGACAAGAGCGCGCGCGAGGCGCTGCAGACGTTTCTCGCGGGGCGCGGTGACGTGCTGCTCGCGTACGAGAACGAAGCGATCTTCGCGAACCAGAAGGGCCAGGAGGTCCCGTACGTGATCCCGAAGGCGACGATCCGCATCGAAAACCCGGTCGCGGTGCTCAAGACGTCGAAGAGCAAGGCGGCGGCGAACGCGTTCGTCAAGTTCCTGCACACGAAACAGGCGCAGACGACCTTCGCCGAGAACGGCTACCGCCCGCTGCTTCCGAGCGTGCTGAAGAACTTCTCGTATCCGGTGCGGCCGCAGCTCTTCTCGATCAAATGGCTCGGCGGCTGGGGCAAGGTCGACAAGCGCTTCTTCGACTCGAACAGCGGGATCGTGACGAAGATCCAGAAGGAGACCGGCCGGTAGTGACTGCGCGCGCGGAGCCGCTCCCGCGCCCGGCCGCCCAGTCGCGGCCGGGCGCGGCACTCGCCCAGGGGCTCGCCACCGGCTATCTGAGCCTCGTCGTCCTTCTGCCCCTCGCCGCGCTCGTCTGGCACGCGAAGGGGGGCGGTTGGGACGCACTCCGCTCCTCGATCACCGAGCCCCAGGCCGTCGCGGCGCTGAAGCTCACACTCGCCGCCTCCGTGGCCGTCGCGCTGATCAACGCCGTCATGGGGACGATCGTTGCCTGGGTGCTCGTCCGCGACCGCTTCCCCGGCCAGAGCGTCGTGAACGCGCTGATCGACCTCCCCTTCGCGCTCCCCACGATCGTCGCCGGGCTGACGCTGCTGGCGCTCTACGGACCGCAGGGCCCGACGCCGATCGACATCGCGTTCAGCCGCACGGCCGTCGTGCTCGCGCTCCTCTTCGTGACGCTGCCGTTCGTGATCCGGACCGTGCAGCCGGTGCTGCTCGAGCTCGACCGGGAGATGGAAGAGGCGGCCGCGTCGCTCGGAGCAAGCGCGTTTCAGGTCTTCCGGCGGATCGTCTTCCCCAACCTGCTGCCCGCCATCCTCTCCGGCGTCGCGCTCGCCTTTGCCCGCGCGATCGGCGAGTTCGGCGCGGTCGTCCTGATCTCGGGCAACCTGCCGTACAAGACCGAGATCGCGTCCGTGTACATCTTCGGGCGGATCGAGAGCGGCGATCCGCGCGCCGCCGCAGCCGTCTCCGTCGTCCTCCTGCTCCTCTCCTTCGCCGCGCTGCTGGCGATCGGCGGCGTTCGCCGGCGCGTGACGAGGCACGATGCCGTTTCCTAGGATCGCACTCCGGACCGTCGCGCTCGCGTACCTCGGCGCGCTGCTCGTGGCGCCCGTGGCGATGGTCTTCTGGCGCACGTTCGAGCACGGCTTCGGCGACGCCTGGGCTGCGGTCACGACGCCCGCGGCGAAGCATGCGTTCCTGCTCACGCTCGTGATCGCACTGATCGCCGTGCCGGCGAACACGATCTTTGGCGTCGTCTGCGCGATCGCGATCGTGCGTCACCGCTTCCCGGGTAAGGACCTCGTGAACGCGCTCGTCGACCTGCCGCTTGCCCTCTCGCCGATCGTCGTCGGCCTCGCGTTCCTGCTTCTCTACGGGCGCGGCGGCTGGCTCGAGAATCTGCCGTTCGACGTTGTGTTCGCGCTACCCGGAATGGTGCTAGCGACGATCTTCGTCTCGCTGCCGTTCGTCGTGCGCGAGGTCGTCCCCGTGCTCCGCGAGATCGGGACCGAGCAGGAGCAGGCCGCTTCGACGCTCGGCGCCGGCTGGTGGGCGACGTTCAGGCGCGTCACCCTGCCCTCGATCCGTTGGGCGGTCGCCTACGGCGTCGTGCTGACGACCGCTCGCTCGCTCGGCGAGTTCGGCGCAGTCAGCGTCGTCTCGGGCCGGATCGTCGGCAAGACCGAAACCATGACCCTGCACGTCGAGGAGCGGTTCCAGTCGTTCGACTACGTTGGCGCGTACGCCGCGTCGGTGGTGCTCGCGCTGCTCGCGATCGCGACGCTCGTCGCGATGAGCGTCTTCAAGCCCCGGGAAGGAGTGTCCAATGGCGATCGCAGCTGAGCACGTGTCGAAGAGCTTTGGGACGTTCGTCGCGCTCGACGACGTCTCGGTCGAGGTTCCGGGCGGATCGCTGACGGCGCTGCTCGGGCCGAGCGGGAGCGGGAAGTCGACACTGCTGCGCATCATCGCCGGACTCGAGCGGCCCGACGCGGGCCGTGTCCTGATCGACCGCCACGACGTCACCGGTCGACCGCCGCAGAAGCGCGGCGTCGGCTTCGTCTTCCAGCACTACGCCGCGTTCAAGCACATGACCGTGCGGAAGAACGTGGCCTTCGCGCTCGAGATCCGCAAGCGGCCGAAGGCCGAGATCCGCGAGCGCGTCGATCACCTACTCGAGCTCGTCCAGCTCGCCGGGCTCGCCGAGCGCTATCCCGCGCAGCTGTCCGGCGGCCAACGCCAGCGGATGGCGCTGGCGCGCGCGCTCGCGGTCGAGCCGAGCGTGCTCCTCCTCGACGAGCCCTTCGGCGCTCTCGACGCGCGGGTACGCAAGGAGCTGCGCGCCTGGCTTCGCCGCCTGCACGACGAGGTGCACGTCACGACCGTCTTCGTAACGCACGACCAGGAAGAGGCGATGGAGCTCGCGGATCAGATCGTCGTCATGAGCACCGGGCGCGTCGAGCAGACCGCCGGGCCGCGCGAGCTCTACGAACAGCCGGCAAACGAGTTCGTCATGACCTTCGTCGGCGAAGCCAACCGCGTCGGCGAGTCGTTCGTGCGTCCACACGACGTCGAGTTCGGCTCCGGCGACCGGGCCACGGTCGAGCGGGTCGTCCACCTCGGCTTCGAGGTGCGGGTCGAGCTCAGGCTCGCGAACGGCGAGGAGCTGTGGGCGCAGGTCACGCGGGACGAGGCCGAGCGCCTCGAGCTGGTCGAGGGCGCGGCCGTGCACGTGCGCCCACGAAGGGCCAAAGTCTTCGGATAGCCTCGCCGCGGTTTGCCGCGGCTCCTCTCGACGTTCCTCGTCCTCGGTCTGCTCGCGGGGACCGCGGGAGCGTTCGCGGTCACCGAGCGCCTGAAGCTCGTCCCCACCCCGATCATCGCGCCGGACGTGACCAAGGCCTTCTCGCCCACGTGCGGGTGCGACACGCGCAGCGCCGCGATTCGCTTCACGCTCCGTGAAGGAGACCGGCTCACCGTCACGATCGTGAACGCCAGGGGCGACGCGGTCGACACGCTCGCGGAGGATTTCGAGCGGCCGGCCGGACGCGTGTCGTTCGAGTGGGACGGGCGCGGAGCGCCTGAGGGCACGTACCGGGCGCGCGTCCATCTCGCCCGCGCGCGGCGGACGATCAGGATCCCCAACCCCATCCACCTGGACACCACGCCGCCGGTGCTGACGGTGAAGTCCTTGGCGCCGGACGTGTTTTCCCCCGACGGCGACGGTCGCGCCGACAAGGTGAAGGCCGTGTACGCCGTCTCCGAGCCGTCGCGGGTCTCGCTGCTCGTCGACGGCACGCAAGAGATCGTGAGCCCGCCGCGCCGGAGCGGCAAGCTCGAGTGGTACGCGCGCCGCGAGCGGCCCGGCCTCTATGCGCTGACGCTCGTCGCGCATGACCTCGCGGGAAACGACTCGCGACCGTCGGTGCCCGCGGTCGTGCGGCTGCGGTTCATCTCGATCGTGGAGACGAGGGTCGTCGTCCCCTCTGGAGTGCGCTTCGGCGTGCCCGTGTCGACCGACGGCAACCGGTACGCCTGGCGCCTGGGCTCGCGCCGCGGGCGCGCGACCGGCAGCGTGCTCGTGCTGCGCGCGCCGCAGCGCGCAGGGCGCTACACGCTCGTCGTCGCCAGTCGCAGCCACCACGACGCGATTCCGGTCTTCGTGAGAGCTCGCCCGTGACAGTCGCCGGCGTTGTCGGAGCGCTCGCGCTCGCCGTGCTGATCCTCGTGGAGGACCGGCGCGTGCGGATCGCGGCGCTCGCGGTCACCGCGATCGCCGCTGCCGTCCTGGCTGTCGTCTTTCGGCCGGGCGGCAACGACACCGTGCTCGCCGCAGCGGCGGCGGTCGGAGCTGCCGCAGCCGTCGCGCTCGGCGTGGTCTTCCGCCGCCGGCCCTGGCTGCTGCCGATGGCGGCGCTCGCGTGTGCGCCGGCGCGGGTCCCGGTTCGTGTCGGCGGGGAAGAGGCAAGCCTGCTCCTCCCGCTCTACCTCGTGATCGCCGGCGGAACCGTCGCGCTCGGCTGGGAGCTCCTCCGCGGAGATCGGCGTGTGCGGGAGCTCGGTCTCCTCTCCTGGCCGGTCGCGGCCTTCCTGGCCTGGAGCGGCGTCTCGCTCATCTGGAGCGACGGAGTCCGGATCGGCGCCGTCACACTCGCAGCGTTCTATCTGCCGTTCGGGTTGCTCGCGCTGTCCGTCGCACGCCTGCCCTGGAAGCGGCGCTGGCTGACGGCGCTCGGCGTACAGCTCGGCGTGATGGCGCTCGCATTCGCCGGGATCGGCGTCTACCAGTGGGCGACGCGCGACGTGTTCTGGAACCCGAGGGTGATCACGTCGAACGCCTACGCCCCGTACTTTCGGGTCAACTCGATCTTCTGGGACCCCTCGATCTACGGGCGCTTCCTCGCGGTCGCGATCCTCGTCGCGCTCGTCGTTGCGCTGTACGGCGTGCGCCGCCATGCCTTCGCGGCTGCGGCGGCAATCGTCGCGCTCTGGGTTGGCCTCCTCTTCTCGTTCTCGCAATCGAGCTTCGTCGCGCTGATCGTCGGAGTGCTCGGCGCAGTCGTGCTCGCGTGGTCGCGACGCGCCGTCGCGATGCTCGCGGCCGCCGCGCTCGTGCTCCTGGCCGCCGGGTTCGTCGTCCCTTCCGTGCGCGCCGAGATTCTCGACAACACGGACCGCGCCACCGGAGGCCGCTCGAAGCTCGTCAGCGAGGGTCTGCAGATCGCGGCCGACCATCCGCTCGGAGGCGTCGGCCTGGGCGGCTTCAAGCGGGCGTATGGCAAGCGCGTCGGCTTCACGGCGGCCGATCCCAAGCGCGCGGCGTCGCACAACACGCCGGTCAGCGTCGCGGCCGAGACGGGCGTGCCGGGCCTGCTCCTGTTCGCCTGGCTCGTCGGCGCCGCGCTCTGGCTGCCGTTCCGGCGTGCGTCGCGCAGCTTCGCCGGACGCGCATCGCTCTCGAGTGGCCTCGCGCTCGCCGCGATCTTCGTCCACTCCCTCTTCTACAACGCGTTCTTCGAGGACCCGCTCACCTGGGGACTCCTGGGTCTGATCGCGCTCGGCTACGCATGGCGAACGAGCGCGCGTGCGAGCCGCGCCCTCTCGGCCGGCAAGTAGAACCCCGCCGGGAGGAGCACGAGCGGATACACGGCGACGAGCAGGATCGCCACGTCGAGCCGGTCGACGACGCGACCGACGACGGTGAGGCCCACGGCGACCGAGAGCAGCGTGAAGACCCGCCGCCACTGGTAGGGGACCGGGTAGATGCGCTGCGCGTAGAGAGCCATTGCCGTGAACATCAGGGCGAAGGCGCTCACCGCGGCCGTGGCGGCGCCGTGAATGCCGTAGCGCGGCACGAGCAGGAGGTTGAGCACGACGTCGAGCGCCGCCGCGGAGCCCGTGATCACCCAGTTGAACTGCGTCCGGCGCATCCGGCCGATCCCGATTGCAAGGACGGTGTACCCGCCCCAGAGCGCGCCCGCGAAGGCGAGCGGTGCGACGACCTCCGCACCCGGCCAGAAGGCTGGGTCGCGCGCGAGCAGGCGTACGAGCCAGGGCGCGAGCACTCCGAGGGCGAGCGAGAGCCAGCAGGCGATGAAGAGCAGGTACGTGAGCACGAACCCATAGGTCCGTCGTGCCTCGCGGTCGTCCTCGATCGAGTACGCGAACGCCGGCCACGCGGTCCGGAACGCGACGAGCAGGAGCACCATCGCCGAAGCGATCCGCACGCCGATCGAGTACCGGCCGACGTCGTCCTGCCCTTTGAGGTGCGCGAGGAAGAAGCGGTCGCTGAAGTTGAGCGTCCAGAGCGCGAGGCCGGAGGGAACGAGGGGGAGGCCGAAACGGTTCATGCGCCGCAGGAGCTCGCGGTCGAACTCGAGCCCGAGCTGCTCGCGCCGGTAACCGAGGAGCGCGAGGTAGACGATCAGCGTCCCGGTGAAGTTGCCGACGATCACGCCGAGAGCGCCCTCGTCGAAGACGACGACGAGCAGGATCGTCGTCGCGATCGTCAGCAGGACATTCGCGAGGCTCGCCGCGACGAACGCGGTCGAGCGCTCCTCCACGCGGAACAGCGCCGTCAGCTGCTCGTAGTTCAGCTGGGCCCAGAGCCCGACGAACGCGGCGCGCACGAGCCCGTCCTGGTTCGGGCCGAGGTTGAGCAAATCGGCGATCCAGGGCGCGAAGATCCAACCGGCGACGAGGCCGAGCGTCGCAGTGGTCATCGTGAACCAGAAGCTCGTGCGCAGTACGCGCAGGCGCGCGGCGGTCTCGGAGGAGTCGAAGTAGAAGCGGAAGAATGCGTTCGAGATCCCGGCGCGCAGCAGCGTGACGAGAATCGCGGTGAGCGCGACGAGGGTCTCGACGCGGCCGTAGTCCTTCGGCGTGAGGTACGAGGTGTAGAGCGGCAGCAGGAGGACGGCGAGCAGGCGCGAGACGAGGCCGCCGAGGCCGTAGATCGCGGAGTGCTTGGCGAGGCGCTTCAGCTGCGCGGCGATCACCCGAGCACCTCGCGCACCGGGCGCAGCCGCGTGCGCAGGAGCGTGCGGGCTTTCGACGAGTCGAGCGTGCAGTCGAGCGGGCGCGTCACTCCCGCTTCGGCCGTCGTCGTGCACGGCACGCTCCGTCGCGCGATCAGGCGCGCCAGCTCGCAGCGCGAAATCGCTTCGTCGGCCGCGAGGTGGAGGACCCCCGTCGCGTCGAGCCCGGCGAGCTCGAGCAGCGCGTCGGCCAGGTCGCCGACGTGGGTTGGGCAGCGGAGCTCGTCGGTGAAGAAGGCGAAGCGTGCCTCCAGCGCGTCGCGCTCGTGACGGCCCGCCACCGGGCCGCCGTAGAGAAGAGACGTGCGAACGATGAGCGCCTGCGGATGGCCTGTTCTCACGGCGAGCTCGGCGTCCGCCTTCGTGCGTCCGTACTCCGTGACTGGGTCGGGCGGATCGTCCTCGGTGTAGAGCCCCCGTCGCCCCGAGAAGACGACGTCGGTCGACATGTGAATCAGTCTGGCAGCGACGCCTGCCGCCGCCCGCGCCACTGCCGCCGAGCCGTCGACGTTCACGCTGTGTGCGTCAGGCGGGTCCTGGCGGTACGCGGTGTGGATCACGATGTCGGGTCGGCGCTGCTGCAAGGCGCGCCGGACGGCGTCGTCGTCGCGCACGTCGAAGTCGCGTGTGGACACTCCGTCGGCGCCGCGCGCGACCAGCTCGGAACCGAGATATCCCGTTCCGCCCGTAACGAGGATGCGCATCAATCGGCGAGATCGCGCAACGAGATCTGCTCCGCGGCCTCGATGTGGCGTGCGGGGTCGGGCTGGATCGCCTCACGCTCCGCGGACCCGTAGTAGCGGTCGTCCGCCGCGGCGAACCCGTCCTCGCCTTCGTAGCCGAGTAGCCAGACGAACGTACGTCGCTCGCGGTCGATCCACGGGCCCAGGACGCGGAAGCCGAAGCGGCTCCGCAGCGGTGCGACGTGCGTGCTCCACTCGTCGGCCCACTCGTCGAACTCGCCCTCGCGGATCGTGTAGATCCGCAGCTGCCACTCCATCAGAGGCGAGCGTAGAGGTCGAGCAGCCGATCCGCGACGCGCTCGTCGTCGTGGACCGCCTCGACGTACGCGCGGCTCGCCTCGCCGCGTTGGCGGCGCTCGTCGGGCGAATCCACGAGCGCGCGCAGGGCGGCGGCGAGCGTTTCCTTCGTCGCGTTCACGATCGGGACCTCGACGCCGTACGCGTCTTCGGTGCGGCGCATCGCCTCGTCGTGGAGGAACGTGACGACAGGCTTCCCGAGTGCCATTGCCTCGATCGCGAAGAGGCCGTACCAGCCGGCGTTCAGCTGGTCGACGACGATGTCGGCGCGCTTGTAGATCTCGACGGCCTGCTCGTGCGGCAGGCCGTGGATCACCTCGAGGTCGACCGGGAGCTCGGCGCAGGCGGCCTCGACGTGCTCGGTGCCCTTGCGCCCGCGGTTCGAGGGGGCGTGGACGACGAGCGGACGCACGCCGCCGCGGCCCGGGCTGACCGGATAGCGCGAGAGGTCGAGCCCCGGCGGGATCACCTCCGCGTCGGGGACCCAGCGGAGCGCGTCGTACGACCCGACCACGCGCGCATCGGCCGCGCGCGCATAGGCGAGCTGTGCGGGGGACTTGCCGCGGATGTCCGAGCCGAGGAAGTGGAAGACCGACTTGCGCCCGGTCGCCCGGAGGAGCGGGAATTGGAGGCGGCGCGGCAGCAGTGTCAGCCCGAAGTAGAAGTGGAACACGTCCGTGCGCGGGAGAAGCCGCGCGAACGCGCGCGCCTGCACGAGCTGCGCCCGAACGAACCCGTCCGGACGGTTCAGGTTCCAGTCGTACTCGGTCGGGCGGAACGGCTGCGCCTTGAAGACGACGAGCCGCGCATCCACGCCGCGGCGGCGGAGCGCCTGCACGTTCTTCCACGGGATGCCGGCCATGTTGACTGGGCAGTGGATGACGCGCGGCGGCCTGTTCACGAATCGCTCCAGAATCGGCACAGAGCTGCGACAGACACGAAACCGCCGGGGCGGTAACGTCGTGCCAACGACCCCCGTTCCCCCTCTGGGAGGGTGGGGGGTGTGAGGGTGGGGACGCCGACCGCGCGGCCGCGGGTTACTCGTCCCATTCGACCTGGTCGAAATAGCGCAGGGCTCGGCGGGTCGGGCGGACGCGCGCGGCGTGCGCGGCCAGCTCGTCCTCCGAGAGCTCGCCGAGCGCGAACTTGACGCCGAGGTACGGGAGGTTGAGATCTTCCTGGTAGACGACCGTCGAGATGCGCGGGTTGATCTCGATCACCTTGTCGCCGACGAGCTGGATGTTGAAGAAGTGGTCGAGGTCGAGCTCGCGCACGATCGCTTCCGCAACCTCCATCAGCCACGGGTCCTCGAGCGTCTCGAAGTACATCGCGAGGCCCGCGCGCATCGCCTCTCGCGTCTTCGGATGGCCGAGGACGATCCGCCCGCCGCGCGCGATCCCGTCGATCGTTCGCTCCTTGCCGCGGGCGAGCTCCATCACGAGCAGCTCGTGGCCCGCGTCCGCGGGGAGGAGCACTAGCAGCTCCTCCAACCGGATGGCAGGTGCGACGCCGGGCCGGTTGACGAGCAGCTGGTCGAGCGGATCGGCCGACGCCGAGAGGACGCGGAAGCCGCGCGAGCCGGACGATTCGAGCGGCTTGACCGCCACCTCCTCGCCCGGATAGCCGAGCTCGCGCGCCGCCGCCTCCACCGCTTCCCGCCCACGCACGCGACGCCAGGCCGGCCCGGGTGCCCCGATCGCGTCTAGGAGCGCGTACGTCTCCGCCTTGTCGTTCGAGCGCCGCACCGCGGCGACCGACGAGACGAGCACCGCGCACGGGAACCGCTCCTGCGCCGCGGCGAGACCCGGCAGGTCGTACGTCGACTGGGGCAGCACGGCGTCGACTCCTTCGCGCTCGCAGATCGAAATCACGGCGTCGGCGAAGCCGGGATTGCTCCCAGGCGGCACGACGTGGAACGCGTCGCAGAGGTGGCGGCCGACCGCCAGCTCCGCCATGTCGGTGCCGACGAGCCGGACGAGGCGTTCGCCATTCTCGCGCAGCGCGCGCAAGAGCGCGGCCGTTCCCGGCGAACCCGATGCCGTGACGAGGATCGTCAGGTCGTTCACGAGAGGTCGATGCGGTCCTCGGCGAGTTGCTCCAGCCGCCGCTCCCGCTCGGCGTCGAGCATCGCGAGCATCGTCTCGCGCATCGTCCCGCCGGGGTAGACCCAGATCTCCGGGTGCGTGAGCAGTTGCAGCCACTCGAACTCGCCGCGCGCGAGCGCCTCGTGCGGGCAACCGGAGCGCCAGTGCTGGTTGGAGTCCGAGCGGTAGTGCTGGGGCGAGAACCACGGCTCCGCCATCACGTTGACGGCGCCCACGAGCGGCTCGCGCATGTAGTCGGGATCGGGGTTGTGCCACGCGAGGACGCCGTCGAAGCGGCGATCGAGGTCGACCTGCGGATGGACCGGATGGTGCGCGACGCGGTGGCCCAGCTCGCGCAGTCGATCGATTGCGCGCTCGCCTTCGGGCGAGTCGAGGTTGTAGAAGACGCTGCGCGTCATCAGGAAGTAGGTCGCGTTCGCGCCGGCCTCGGCCTCCAGCTCCGCGACCGTGAGCGCCGCGTCGAGCATCAGGTCGACGTCGTGCCTGAGGTAGACGTGCCCTGCACTGGGCTCGCCTTCGAAGACGCCGAACGAGTAGCCGCCGCTCCGCGCGGCGTCGAGCAGCTCGCGGTAGTGGTCGAGATCGAAGGCGCAGCTCATAAAACGTTGGAGATCTCGACGAGGTTGCCGTCGGGGTCGCGCACGTATACGGACAGCAGCGTCCCGGCCGCGCCTTGCCTCTCGACCGGGCCCTCCACGACGAGCCGCCCCTCCCCGAACGACACCGGTGACGCGCCGAGCATGTGGGCGTAGAAGTCGATCGTCGCCTCGACGTCGCGCACCGTGAGCACGAGGTGGTCGAGCGACTCGATCCTCACTCGACGACCACGTCCACGAGCTTCGCCGCCGCTTCCGCGCGCTCCAGCGCCTCGACGTTGGTGTCGCCCAAGGCGATCACGTAGCCGCGCCGGTCGCCGTCGAGCCGCACAGGGCGAATCGTCTCACCGACAGTCAGGTAGAGGTCGGCCTGCACGACGCCCGGGAACGCCAGCACCTTCTCGAGCCCGCCGATCTCCCGCACGGTCCCGGTCGGCAGCGGTCCAGGCTCGGCGGTCAGGAAGCGGATCGCAAGCGGCTGCATGAACTCCGGAACGACGAGCTCGTCCGGCACCTCCTCGCCGAGCGCCTGCCGCAGCGCGACCTCCACGAGGTCGACGCCGACCGCGTGCAGGGCGAGGTCGGCCATCTGCCCGCCCGGGATCCTCGCCGCCACCTCGATCGCCAGCACGCGCCCGTCGGGAGTCGCGAGCAGCTGCGGAAAGGCGATGCCATTCCGGAGTCCGAGTGCGTGCACGGCGTGCACGGTTACGCGCTCCGCCTCCTCGAGCTGGTCGCCGAAAATCGTCGCCGGATAGACGTGGATCCAGCCGACACCGAAGCCGATCCCCGCAGGGCGCAGACGGTCCGAGAGCGTCAGCGGCAGCGCGTTCCCGTCGCGCACGACGACGAGCCCGTTCAGCTCGAGCGCTTCGACGAAGGACTCGAGGATCGCCTCGTCGGTGGGCGACTCGGCCAGCGCAGCGTGCAGATGCCGCTCGAGATCGGCGATCGACTCGATCCGGAAGACTCCGCGCTGTCCGCCCGAATCCGCCGGCTTCAGCACGGCCGGGAAGCCGACCCGGTCGAGCGCGGCGTGCCCCTCGTGCAGCGTCCTGACGGCCGCGAACTCCGGCTGCGGGACACCTGCCTCCGCCAGCACGCGGCGCATCGCGACCTTGTGCGTCATCACGTGCGCGGTCTCCGAGCCGATCCCGGGGAGTCCGAGGGCCTCCGCGACCGCTGCGACGACCGGAACCGCGCGGTCGGCCGAGATCGTGAGCACGCCGTCGACCGCGTGCCTGCGACCGACTGCGACGACGGCGTTCACGTCGCTGAAGTCGATCACCTCCGCGACGTCGGCCTCCGCAAGCCCCGGCGCGTCGGGGTTCCGGTCGACGGCGACGACGCGCAGTCCGCGAGCGCGTGCCTGCGAGATCGCGCGCCGCTGGTGGCGTCCCGCGCCCACGAAGAGCACCGTCTTCACGCGCGCGAACGCTACGGGAAGAGGAACTTGACGCGCTGCCAGCGCGCGATCTCGCAGCTGTCGCGCCGCCGGAAGAACGTCCACACACGCCGCCCGCGGTACGTCCCGCGCACGAACGCGACCTGCGGTCCGCCGTAGATCTGCGCGCACACCGTGCCCGACGGCACCGGCGCGAACGGGTTCCGCAGCTCGGCGAGGCGGCGGCAGGCGTCCGCTCTTGCAGGAAGGGTTCCGCTCACGGGGGCGCAGCGGAGCGTGACCCCTCCGGCCAGACCGTGATCGTCAATGCGGCTGCGACTGCTGCGAGCGCGACCACGAGCTCAGGATACGACCGGGAACAGGAGCCGAACGCGGTTCCAGCGGGCGATCTCGCAACCGTCGAGCCGCGTGAACCGGACGACTCGCCCTTGCTCCCGCGGACGGCGAGGAGCACGCGGCGCGCTCGCAAGTCGCGCGTACGAATGAGCCACACCGAGCCGCCGGCGCCGGGGAAGAGCGCGACGGTCGCGCCGTCGGGCGACCACGCGATCGATTCGGGCGAGAACGCGAGCCCCCCGGGCTTGGGCACGAGCCCGCACCTGCGTCCCGTCGGCGGGCGCGATCCCGAAGTCGGTCCTGTCGACGAGCGGCGCGAGGTGACGGAACGCGATCCAGCTGCCGTCGCGCGACCAGAGCGGCGTGTCGGCCTGCGTGACGAGCTCGCGGAGGTCGCTGCCGTCGGTCCGGATCGTGTACACGCTGCTCGACGCGGACAAGGCAAGACGCGTGCCGTCGGGCGCCCAGGAGGGTTGTCCACCGGCCACGAGCGTGCGCCGCTCCGAGCCGTCTGGCCGCATCAGCTCGATGACCGGAGGCTTCGCGAAGTCGACGTACGCAAGCCAGCGCCAATCCGGCGACAGCACGCCGAACGGCAGGCCCAGTGCGCGCTCCCTGCCGCCGTCCGGCTCGACGACGCGGAGCCCGAGCGAGCGAAAGCTCCAGAAAACGATCGCGCTGTCGTCAGGGGACCAGACGGGCAAGCTGTCGCTCGGCGGCGGCGGGTCCGTGCGGAACCCCGATGCCGCCGGGGGCGCGCCGAGCACTGCCGCATGCGCGGCGAGCGCGACGACCCCTCTGACCATCTCGCACGCCACGGTAGCGTCGGCTTGTCACGAATCCGTTAGGGCTAGAGTCTCCGCGTGGGCCTCGAAGGCAAGCGCGTCCTGATCACCGGCGGCGCGGGCTTCATCGGCACGACGCTCGCCCGGCAGCTCGTCGACGCGAACGAGATCGTCGCCGTCGACAACCTCCACCGCGACGCACTCACCGGCAGCGACCTCTTCGAGCACCCGAACCTGACCTTTCAGCACGGCGACGTCCTCGACGCCGAGCTGGTCCGCGAGCTCGCGCAGGGTGCGACGCACGTCGTGCACGCGGCGGCGATCGCCGGCGTCGACACCGTCCTCGAGAGCCCGGTGCGGACGATGCGCGTGAACATGATCGGCACGTCGAACGTGCTCGAGGCCGCGCTCGCCACGAAGGAGACGCTCGAGCGCATGATCACGTTCTCGACGAGCGAGGTCTTCGGCACACACGCCTTCCGTGTCGACGAGACGCACGTGACCACGCAGGGCTCGGTCGGCGAGGCGCGCTGGACGTACGCAGTCTCGAAGCTCGCAGGCGAGCACCTGGCGCGCGCGTACTACGACGAGTTCGGGATCCCGACCGTGTCGGTCCGTCCCTTCAACGTCTACGGGCCGGGGCAGATCGGCGGCGGCGCGATTCGCGCCTTCATCGAGGCGGCGCTCGACGGCCGCGACCTCGTCATCCACGGCGACGGCTCTCAGATCCGGGCGTGGTGCTACGTCGACGACATGGTGGCCGCGCTCCTGTGCACGCTCGAGCACACGTCAGCGCCCGGTGAGAGCTTCAACGTCGGCAACGCGCGCTCGGCGGTGACGATCTACGACCTCGCACAGCGGATCAAGCGCCTCACCGGCTGTCCAGGCGAGATCGTCTTCCAGCCGCTGCACTACACCGACGTCGAGCTGCGGATCCCGAATGTCGACAAGGCGCGCGAGCTGCTCGGGTTCGAGGCGCAGGTCGAGCTGGACGAGGGCCTGGAGCGGACGATCGCCTGGTACCGCTCGCGCGCCTTGACAGGAAGTAAGTGATCACTTACTATCCGGAGCGATGAACGTGGCCACGACGACCCGCATGTCGGCCGAGGAGCGCCGCGAGGCGATCCTCGAGGCTGCTCGCGACGAGTTCGCGGCCGCCGGCTTCCACGGCACCTCGACGGAGACGATCGCCGAGCGCGCCGGGATCTCCCAGCCTTATCTCTTCAGGCTCTTCGGCACGAAGAAGGAGCTGTTCGTGGCGAGCGTTCGCCGCTGCTTCCGAGAGACGCTCGAGACGTTCCAGCGCGCCGCCGAGGGGAAGCGCGGGGAGGAAGCCCTCCATGCCATGGGCGAGGCCTACACGGCCCTCCTGGCCGACCGGAGCCGCCTCCGCCTGCAGATGCAGGCCTACGCCGAGTGCGACGACCCCGAGGTGCGTATCGTCGTGCAGGAGGGGTTCGGCGACATCTACGGCTGGGTCGAGCGTGTCTCCGGCGTCGACTCTGCGGCGGTGACCGCCTGGTTCGGCCACGGCATGCTGCTCAACGTGATCGCCTCGATGGACCTCCTGGAGTCCGAGGAGAGCTGGGCCAAGCGGTTGATCGAGGGCTGCAGGGAGCCGGCCTGACGGGAAGGTCCCGTCTCTTTTTTTCGTCTATAGGTAAGTGACTACTCAGTCTCCAAAGGAGCAAACGATGTTCGAGAGGACTGGTTCCAGGGCGCGGACGCTCTGGACGCTCGCGATCACCTCGGTCGCGCTCTTCATGGTCGTGCTCGACAACCTCGTCGTCTCGACCGCTCTTCCGGTCATCCGCGTCGACCTCGGCGCGTCGATCGAGCAGCTCGAGTGGACGGTGAACGCGTACACGCTGACATTCGCCGTCTTCCTGCTGACCGGCGCCGCACTCGGCGACCGCTTCGGGCGGAGGCGGATGTTCGCCGCGGGGATCGGACTCTTCACCGTCTCGTCGGCGGCAGCGGCACTGGCGCCCTCGATGGGCGCCCTGATCGCGGCCCGCGCCGTGCAGGGCGTCGGCGGCGCGCTGGTGATGCCGCTCACGCTGACGATCCTGAGCGCCGCCTTCCCGGCAGAGCGCCGCGGCGTTGCGCTCGGGATCTGGGGCGCGGTCGGCGGCATCGCCGTCGCGAGCGGCCCGCTCGTCGGCGGCGCCGTGATCGAGGGCATCTCCTGGCAGTGGATCTTCTGGTTGAACGTGCCGGTGGGACTGATCCTCGTCCCGCTCGCGATCACACGCCTGGGCGAGAGCTACGGCCCCGACAAGGCGCTCGACCTGCCCGGCCTCGGGCTCGCCAGCGCCGGTTTGCTCGGCGTCGTCTGGGGACTCGTCAACGGGAACGCGGACGGCTGGACGAGCGTGGGCATCGTCGGCTCGATCGCGGCCGGGATCGCGCTCCTCGTCGCCTTCGTCGTCTGGGAGCTGCGGACCGCGCAGCCGATGCTGCCGATGGGGTTCTTCCGCAGCCGCGCGTTCTCGGCGGCGAACGCGGCCTCGCTCGCGATGTCGTTCGGGATGTTCGGCTCGATCTTCCTGCTGACGCAGTTCTTCCAGACCGCGCAGGGCTACTCGCCGCTCGACGCCGGTCTGCGCGTGCTGCCGTGGACGGCGATGCCGATGCTGGTCGCGCCGATCGCGGGCGCACTCTCCGACCGGATCGGCTCGCGGCCGATCCTCGCGACCGGGCTCGCGCTGCAGGCCGTCGGCCTCGCTTGGATCGCCGCCGTCTCGACCGCGACAGTCGGGTACGGCTCGCTCGTCGGTCCGTTCGTGCTCTCGGGCATCGGGATGGGGATGTTCTTCGCGCCGATGGCGAACGTGATCCTCGGCTCGGTCGCCCCGGCCGAGGAAGGGAAGGCGTCCGGCGCGAACAGCGCGGTGCGCGAGGTCGGCGGCGTCTTCGGCGTCGCGGTGCTCGCTTCCGTCTTCTCGCGCTACGGCGGGTACGAGTCCGCGGCGACGTTCAGCGACGGGCTGGTCATCGCCACGTGGGTCGGCGCGATCGTCGTCGCGCTCGGCGCTGCGGCCGCGCTCCTGATCCCGCGCAAGCGGCGCGAACAGGCCGTCGAAGTGGCCGAGCCCGCCTACGAGGCAGCCGCTTAGACGTGGTCCCAGCCGGCCGGGAGGCCGAGAGCCGACCACGAAGGGTCCGGCTCCCAGGCCTCCCAGCCGGTCGGGAACGGGTCGGCCGCGATCACGCGCTCCCCTTCGGCGCGGATCGCGGCCGCCTCGTCCTCGGAGACGAAGCCCCGACGGACCGCGTCCGCGAGCTCGTCCTCGTCCTTCCAGCGCCAGCGCCCATCGCGTGAGCGCACGACGTCGAGCAGCTGGTCGTGCGTGTCGAACCCGAGCGCCGTTCGCCGCAGGGGCTCCTGCAGGTTGACGTACCAGCTGTCCTCGAAGATCCAGACGCTGTGCGCGTCTCCCGGCCGGGTGAGCTGGAGGGCACCCGGCGCGCTCCAGGGGCGATCGACGAGCGGCTGGCCGAACGGCAGCGCACGCACTGCTGGGCGCTTGTACGGCGTTCCGGACGCAAGCCAGGTCACGAGCAGGTCGAGCGTGTCCTGCACGACGCGAACCGAGCACGCCAGGTGGATCTCGCCCCGCCAGACGTCGCGCATCAAGATCGCGTCCCCCGGCGCGAAGCGGTCGCTCACAGAGGCGGAGTGTAGGCTCACGCCCGATGGCCGAGACCGACGTCTTCGCGGCCCGCCCGGCGCCGTCCGAGGCGGAGGCTGCACCCGACGTCTCGGTCGTGGTCCCGATCTACGACGAGGAAGCGACGGTCGACGAGCTCTACCACCGCACGGTGACGGTGCTCGAGGAGGCAGCGATCCCCTTCGAGCTGATCTTCGTCGACGACGGCTCGCGCGACGGCACCTTCGCGCGGCTCGAGCGCATCCACGACGCCGACCCGCGCGTGCGAGTCGTGCGCTTCAAGCGCAACTTCGGGCAGCATCCGGCGATGCATGCCGGGCTCGCGCGGGCGCGCGCCGAGATCGTCGTGACGATGGACGGCGATCTCCAGAACGCCCCGGAGGACATCCCGAAGCTCGTCGAGGCGGTCGAAGCGGGCGCGGACGTCGCGAGCGGGCGGCGCGTGCGCCGCAACGACTCGTGGGGGCGCACGTTCCCGAGTCGACTGATCAACGGGATGCTGCGGCGCTTCACCCGCGTCGACATCTCCGACTTCGGCTGCGCGTTCAACGCGTACCGGCGCGGCTCGGTTGAGCCGATGCTCGGCTCGATCGGACGCCAGAAGTTCACGAAGGCGCTCGTCCTCTCCGGGGGCGCGAGCGTCGTCGAGGTGGACGTCGCGCACTCGCCGCGCCAGGGCGCCTCGCGCTACTCCCCCCTTCGCCTCACCAGGCTTGCGCTGCACGTGCTCGCCGGCTTCTGGCCGCAGCCGATCCAGTGGGCCGGCGTCGCGATCGGCGTGGTCTGCACGCTGCTCGCGACGGCGCTCGGCGTCTACGGGATCTGGTGGTGGATCGACCGCTCGAACTTCCCCGGCCCGCTGCTCGGCGGGGTCGCGGTGCTGTTCGTGCTGGGGATCCAGGGCTTCATCCTCGCGCTCGTTGGGGAGTACTTGGGCAGAATCCAGCGCGAGGTCGAGGGCAGGCCCCTCTACACGATCGAGAAGGAGCTCTAGCTTGAAGCGCGTGCTCGTCACCGGCGGCGCCGGGTTCATCGCCGCCAACTTCATCCACCACCTCCTGAAGGCGACGCCGTACGAGGTCGTGTCGCTCGACGCGCTCACCTACGCGGGCAATCCCGCGAACCTCAAGGACGTGATGGCCCACGAGCGGCTTTCGTTCGTCCACGGAGACATCTGCGACGTCGAGCTCGTCGCGGAGGTCGTGTCGGAGGTCGACGTAATCGTCAACGCGGCCGCGGAATCGCACGTCGAGAAGTCGATCGCGGAGGGCGGCTCGGAGTTCGTGACGACGAACGTCGCCGGCACGCAGATCTTGCTCGATGCGATCCGGCGCTCGCCCGTCGAGCGCTTCATCCTGATCTCGTCGAGCGAGGTGTACGGCACCGCGGAGTATGAGCCGATGGACGAGGAGCATCCGCTGAACCCGCGCTCGCCGTACGCGGCGACGAAGGCGGGTGCGGACCGGCTCGCGTACTCGTACTTCGTCACGTATGGGCTGCCGATCGTGATCGTCCGGCCGTTCAACAACTACGGCCCCCGTCAGCATGCCGAGAAGGTGATCCCGCACTTCATCACGCAGGCGCTGCGGGACGAGCCGCTGACGATCCACGGCGACGGGCACGCGTCGCGCGATTGGCTCTACGTCGACGACACCGCCGAGGCGATCGAGGCGATCATCGCCGCGCCGCTCGATTCGGTCGCCGGCGAGGTGCTGAACGTCGCAACCGGCGTCGACATCTCGGTCACCGAGATCGCCGACAGCGTGCTCGACGTCCTCGGGAAGCCGCGCTCGCTGACTGCACACGTGCCCGAGCGGCTCGGGCAGGTCGACCGGCACATCGGCTCGACCGACAAGATCGAACGGCTGACCGGCTGGAGAGCGCGGACGACGTTCGACCAGGGGCTCGCGCGGACGGTCGATTGGTACCGCGAGAACGAGGCGTGGTGGAAAGAGGTCCTGGGGCGGGCGAGCGGCGTCGCCGGCGCCTCCTCGTCCTAGGCGCGGGCGGCGCGCAGCTCGGCCTGCTCGAGGCGGCGCGCGCGCTCGACCTGTTCACGGTCGCCGTCGACCGCGATCCCGGAGCGCCCGGGTTTTCGTTTGCTGACCGCCGCGCGATCATCTCCACCGAAGACGAGCCGTCGATCGAGCGGCTGGCCGAGGCGGAGCGCATCGACGGCGCGATCGCGCCGGGAATCGACTGGCCCGTCGGCGTCGCCGCGAGGATCGCGAAGCGGCTTGCGCTCCCCCACCCGCTCTCGCCGGAGACCGCGCAGCTCACGATCTCGAAGCTGCGACAGCGCGAGCGCTTCGCCGAGGCGGGGGTGCCGCAGCCCGGCTCGGAGCTCTGCAAGAGCCTCGACGAAGCGGCTGCGGCGGCCGAGCGGTTTGGCTTCCCGTGCGTCGTCAAGGCGCCCGATCGTCAGGGCCAGCGCGGCCTCGCGCGCGTCGCGGGCGCGGACGATCTCGCTGCGGCCGTCGAGTCGGCGCTGAAGGCCTCGCGCTCAAACGCCTGTCTCGTCGAGGAGCTCGTCGAGGGGCAGGAGGTCACCGTCAACGCGTTTTCGGTCGACGGTCGCTTCTACCCGCTGACCGTCACCGACCGGGTGCGCGCGGAGCCGCCGGCGTTCGGCGTCGCGCTCGCGCACGTGTGGCCGAGTGCGCTCGAGCCTGCGGCCGTCGGTGCGGCCGTCGAGAGCGCCCGCGAGGCTGCCGCCGCGCTCGGCATCGAGAACGGCCCGACGTACACGCAGGTCGTTGTCGGCGACGGCGACGTGCGCGTCGTCGAGCTCGCGGCCCGCCTTGGCGGCGGCCACGACGCGGAGCTGTGCGAGCTCGCGCTCGGCGTCGACCTGAACGAGCTCGCGCTGGCCGCGGCGCTCGGCGAGCACATCCCGCCGCACGCGCTGACGCCGATCGACCCAGCGGGTGGTGCGGTCACGCGGTTCCTGACCGCCGGCGAAGGCGAGTTGCGGGCCGTCGAGGGCGTCGAGGAGGCGCAAGCAGTCGAGGGCGTAGCGCGCGTGCGCGTCTACCGCCGGCCGGGCTGGCACTTCGGCCCGCTCCGCGTCGGCGCCGACCGCGCGGGCGCCGTGCAGGCGGTGGGCGACTCACGCAAGCAGGCGCTCGAACGGGCGGCGGCGGCCGCGGAGCGCATACGCTTCGTCACCGCCGATGTCGACGCCAAAGCTCTCGCGTAGGCGGGCCACCTTTCTGTCCTTCCAGCCTCCCGCCGTCGGCGAGGAGGAGATTGCGGCCGTTGCGGAGACGATCCGCTCCGGCTGGCTGACCACCGGACCGCGAACCGCCGAACTCGAGGAGCGGTTCGCCGGGTACGTCGAGGCGAAGCACGCGATCGCGCTCGCGAGCGGGACCGCAGCGCTCCACCTCTCGCTGCTCGCGCTCGACGTCGGTCCCGGCGACGAGGTGATCACGTCGCCGATCACGTGGCCGGCGACGGCGAACGTAATCGTGCACGCCGGCGCGACGCCGGTCTTCGTCGACGTGCACGAAGACGACCTGAACATCGACCCCGCGCTCGCGCGCGGCGCCGTCACGGAGCGAACGAAGGCGATCATGCCCGTCGACCTCGCGGGGCAGCCGTGCGAGCTCGACCCGCTGCTCGAGCTCGGCTTTCCCGTGATCGAGGACGCGGCCCACGCGGCCGAGGCCGTCTACCGCGGCCGCAAGATCGGCTCGATCGCGGACGCGACGTGCTTCTCGCTCTACGCGACCAAGAACATCGCTGCGGGCGAGGGCGGCTTCGTAACGACGAATCGCGACGACGTGGCGGAGGCGATCCGGGACCGCCGGCTGATGCGCCGCGGCGACGGTTCGCTCTACGACCTCGGCGTGCCGGGCTACAAGGCGAATCTCAGCGACGTGCTCGCGTCGATCGCGCTCGTGCAGCTCGGGAAGGTCGAGCGGCACCGCGGGATCCGCGAGCAGCACGTCGCGCTCTACGACGAGGCCGTCGCGGAGCTCGACGGGGTCACGCCGCTTGCGCGCGACCCTCGAGACGTGCACGCGCTGCACCTGTACGTCGTGCGGATCGATCCTCAACGCGCGGGTGCGACGCGCGACGAGTACCAGCGCGCGCTCACCGCGGAGAACATCGGCACCTCGATCCATTTCCTGCCCGTGCACACCCTCACCTGGTACCGCGAGCGCTATCCGGATGTCTCGCTGCCGGTCGCCGAGCGCGCCGGCGCGGAGGTGCTCTCGCTGCCGCTCTCGCCAGCGCACTCGGACGCGGACGTCGAGGACGTGATCGCGGCGCTGCGGCGCGTCTACGAGAGATTTACGGCGTGAGCCGCCGAGCGTGGCGCATCGTCGGGACGCTCGTCGTCACCGGCCTCGCCACCGCGTACCTGATCTGGAAGATCGACGTCGGCGAGACGCTGGACACGCTCCGGGGCGCCGACCTGCGCTGGTTCTCGCTCGCGGTCGCGATCATGCTCGTGACCGTCGTCCCGATGGCGTGGCGCTGGGAGCAGCTGCTCGCGGCGCACGGGATCCGCGAGCGCCTGCCCTGGCTGGTGCGCGCATACCTGACCGCCTACACCGCGGGGCAGATCCTCCCGACCTCGATCGGCGGCGACGCGATGCGGATCTTCGAGACTTCGCGGCGACACCCAGGCCGGGGCGGTCCGGTTGCTGGCATCGTCCTGCTGGAACGCGCGCTGGGCGGCGCCGCGACGCTGACGCTCGCCGCGGTCGGACTCGCGCTCGCGATCGGCCGCTACGACGTCGGCGCCTACCTCTGGATCGAGGGTGCGTTCGTTGTCGCAACGCTCGTCCTCTCTGTCGTGCTCTTCGCGCGCCGGCTGCGGCCGCTGCTCGCGCGCTTCGTTCCGCTGCTTCGGCGGCTACGGCTCGAGCGGCCCGTGCGCGCGGTGTACGAGGCGATTCACTCCTACCGCGACCGGCCGCGGTTGCTCGTCGGCGTGTTCGTGCTCACGCTCGCGGTGCAGGCGATCCGCGTGCTCTCGATCTGGGCGACTGCGAAGGCGGTCGGGATCGACGTGTCGGTCCGACTCTTCTACGTGATGGGGCCGCTGTTCTTCCTCGTCCTGCTCGTGCCGTTCACGCTGAACGGCTTCGCCGTGCGCGAGGCGTTCTTCGTCTCCTTTCTCGGCAACGTCGGCGTCGACCCGGACGCGGCGTTCTCCGCTGGCTTTCTCTACTTCCTGGTCGTGATCGCGATCTCGCTGCCGGGTCTCGGGATCCTCGCGTGGGAGAACCTGCGACGTTGACCGCGGAAAATGCTGCGCATTTTCCGCGGGAGGTCGCGGCGGTCGTCGTGACGTACGACGGAATGCCTTGGATCGAGCGTTGTCTCGAGAGCGTTCGCGGATACCCGACCGTCGTCGTCGACCACGGCTCGACGGACGGGACGCTCGAGACGGCGCGGCGTTTCGAGCACGTGCGCGTCGTCGAGCAGGAGAACAGGGGCGTCGGCGGCGGCTGGAACCGTGGGCTCGCGGAGACGAGCGAGCCGTGGGTGCTGCTGCTGAATGCGGACGCGTGGGTGCTCGGCGACGCGGTCGAGCGCCTCGTCGCCTTCGGGGAAGAGCGCCCGCGCGGGGCGCTCGTCGGCCCGAAGCTGCTGAACACCGACGGCTCGTTGCAGCGCTCGGCGCGCGGTTTCCCGACGCCGTGGCGGCTCGCGACCGAGTACTTCTTCCTCCGCAAGCTCGCACCGCGCACGCGGGCGTTCAATGCCTTCTACGCGGCGAACTGGGACCACTCGTCTGCGCGCGAGGTGGAGTGGCTGATGGGCGCAGCGATGCTCGTGCGGCGCGCGGCCGTCGACGAGGTCGGCGGGCTCGACGAGAGCTTCTTCATGTTCAACGAGGAGTCCGACTGGCAGTACCGCATGCGCGAGGCGGACTGGGAGATCTGGTTCTCGCCGGACGCCGAGGTCGTGCACGTCGGCGGCGGCACGACCAAGCGCGAGTGGGCGCGCATGTTCGCCACGCAGGTGCGGAGCCACGTGCGCTTCGTGCGCAAGCATCGGGGCCCGGGGGCGGCTGCGCTTACGCGCGCGCTGCTGTTCACGGCGCTCGTGCTGCGCGGGCTCGTCTTCCGCGGCGAGCGGGGCGCGAGCTACCGCGCGGGGGCACGCGGGCTGCTGCGGCCGTGATCGAGCTCTACCTGCGGCTCGCGGGCGCGACGCTGCTCCTGCTCGCGCCGGGAGCGCTGGTCGCGCGGTCCGCGTCGGGCGCGCTCGTGGTCAGCCTGACGCTGATCTTCGGCGCGCTCGTCGTCGTCTTCGCAACGGGCTCGTCGCTCGCGCTCGCGCTGTGGCTGCTGCTGGCGGCTGGAATCGCAGCGATCCCAGTCGCGCTCAGGCGGCCAAGCAACAGACTGTTGCTTGGGTTCGAACAGCGCGTCTGGGTTGCCGTCCTTGGCGCCGGGATTCTCTTCGGCCTCCTGCTCTGGCGCGTGCTCCCGCCGCCGGCCGGGGATGCGCTCTTCCACCTCGCGCGCGTGCGCAAGCTCGACGCGTTCGACTCGCTCTCGCTCGAGCGGGTCGCCGAGTTCCGCGACGGCGGGCTCCATCCCGGCTACGCGTTCCCGCTCTGGCACGGGTTCCTCGCGCTCGTCGCCAGGATCGCGGGAGTGGACCCGACCCAGGTCGTGACGCGTGAGGCGGCGGTGCTCGCGCCGCTCTCGTTCCTCGTCGTCTACGAGGCCGGCAAGGCGCTCTTCCGCTCGGCCTGGCTCGGTCTCGCCGCGGTTGCCGCGACGGTCGCGCTGACCGCGCTCTCGTCGGGATCGGGGGGCGCGTTTCGGTCGCTGGCGCTCCCGGCGACGGCGGGCGGGCGGCAGCTGCTCGTCCCGGCGACGCTCGCGCTGCTCTTCTCGTACCTCCACGCACCTACGTGGAGCGGACTCGCTGTGGTCGCCGCTGCCGGCCTCGTCCTCGCGGTCGTGCATCCGACCTACGCGGTCTTCACGCTGTTCGTCCTGGCCGGGTTCGCCGTTGCTCGCGTCCTGGTTGCCCCCGAGGACCTGCGGCGGCTGGCGCTCGGGATAGGCGCTCTCGCCGTCGCGTCGGGGCTCTTCCTGGCCTGGCTCTTCCCCGTCGTCCGGACGACCGCCTCGTACACGCCGACGAACGAGCAGCTGACCGGAGAGGCGCACGGCGTCGAGCGCTACCCGGGTCAGTTCGAGGTCTCCTCGCCGAACCGGTTCCGCCTCGCGCCCGACGTGATCTCGCGCGCGGGTGCCGTCCCCGTCGCCGCGCTCTGTCTGGCACCGCTGGCGCTGCTCGCGGCGCGGCGGCGGTGGGCAGCGTTCGTCCTCGGCGGCACGGCGGTGGTGCTGGTGGTGCTGCTCGCGCCGTTCGTGTTCCCGCATCTCGTCGACGCCGTGTCGCTCTCGCAGGCGCGGCGGCTTGCGGGATTCGTCCCGTTCGCATTCGCCCTCGCCGGCGGGCTCGCGGTGCTGGCGCGGCTGCTCTCGTGGGCGCTGCTCCCTGCCGCGCTCGCCGGCGGGATCGCCGTCCAGCGGCTCTGGCCCGGTGACTTCGGCTACGTCCTCAAGGAGGGTGGGCCGACCTGGGCGGTCTGGCTCGCGCTCTGGGGCAGCCTCGCCGCGCTCGTCGCGGCCGTGTTGCTCCGGCGGCGGCTCCGCGTGCTCGAGCGCGACGACTGGCTCGTGCCGGCCGCCTGCGCGTGCTTCGTGCTCCCCGTCGCCGTCTCCACCGACTGGAACCGACCGGAGCCGCCCCAGGAGCTGAATCCGGCGCTTGTGGCGGCCTTGCGGCGTGATGTGCCACCGGGCGACGTCGTGCTGGCCGATCCGGAGACCTCGTATTGGACGGCTGCCTACGCGCCCGTCTACGTGGCCGTCTCGGCGCCTTCGCACGTCGGGGACACGGAGAAGAACCGCCCGTACGAGCGCGTCGCGGAGTGGAAGCGCTACGTGAAGACGGGCGACTTCGCGGAGCGCGTGGACTGGATCCTGCTCGACCGCCGCCGAGCGGGGCAGCTCGACTGCCGCCCGAAGGTGTACGCGGACGGCCGCTACACCCTCTGTCCGAGCCGCTGACCAGGGATTTTCGGTCAAGCCGGGCCCTGCTCGCGCCGATAACAGAGGGCGTGAAGGTCGTCCACCTGACCACGTCCTATCCGCGCCACGCCGAGGACTACGCCGGCCGCTTCATCGCAGACGTCGTCGGCGGGCTCGAGCGCCACGGCGTCGAGATCGAGGTGCTCGCGCCCGGCACGTATCGCGACTACGGCCTCGCCTACGGCGGCGGGATCGTCCACAACCTTCGCCGCCGGCCCTGGACGGCGCCCTTGATGCTCTTCTCGATGCTCCGGACGCTCCGCCGTGCGGCGAAGCGGGCCGATCTCGTGCACGCGCACTGGCTCGCCGCCGGGCTTGTCGTAGCCTTCGCCGGCCGGCCCTTCGTGATCACGTTGCAGGGCTCGGGCTCCGCCGGCCGATTCGCCGATCTCGAGCTGGCGCGCAAGGCGCCCTGGCTCGTCGGCTTCGTCCTCCGCCGCGCCCGCGTCGTCATCTGCGTCTCGGAAGCGCTGGCCGAGGCCGCACGCCGCTGCGGCGCCCGCGACGTCCGTGTGATCCCGAACGGCGTCGAGATTCCGGTCGAGATCGGCCGCGAGGTCGAGCCGGCCGAAGTCCTCTACGCGGGACGGCTGTCGCCGGAGAAAGGGATTCGCGAGCTCGTCGACGCGACGCGCGGGCTGAACCTCGTCGTCGCCGGCGACGGGCCGTTGCGCTCGCTCGTGCCGAACGCGCTCGGGTTGCTTCCGCACGCCGAGCTCGATCACCTCTACGGCCGCGCTGCCGTGGTCGTCCTGCCGTCGTACAGCGAGGGCCTCCCGCTCTGTGTCGTCGAGGCGATGGCGCACGGCCGCCCCGTCGTCGCGACCGCGGTCGGCGGCATTCCCGACCTCGTCGTGGACGGGGAGACCGGGCTGCTCGTGCCGCCAGGCGACGCCGACGCGCTGCGCGCGTCGATCGAGAAACTGCTCGCGGATCCTGCGCTTCGCCGCCGGATGGGCCTCGCCGGCCGCGAGCGGATCATCGAGCTCTGTTCGCTCGAGCACGTCACGCAGGCGACGCTCGCCGCGTACGGGCCCGAGCTCGCCGCGGCTTAGTCAGCCGGCCGCGCCCAGACGATCAGGCCGTCGCTCCAGAAGGGACGCAGCCGGTTCAGCAGCGCCAGCGTCGTGCGGGCCGCGTTCGCGACGGGCGTGCCGCGGCGCGCCGGCGTACGGTAGTAGGCGATCTCCTCGACCCGCCAGCCGTTCCGGGCGAGCAGCGTGCGCAACGTCTGCGGGCTGTGCCAGGCGGTGTGGTCCTGATGAACGAGCTCCGAGCCGGTCACGGGGGCGAGGAAGTTCAACAGGCGGTACGCGTTCGGCGTCGTCACGAGCAGCACGCCGTCGGGCGCGGCAAGCTCGCGCATCGCGCGCAGGAACGGACCGGGCTCGTCGAGGTGCTCGATCACCTCGCCGGCGACGACGACGTCGAACGGCTCGAGGCCGAGCGCGCGCACGGCCTCGGGTGACTGCGCGTCGACCGTGTGCGCCTCGTAGCCGCGCTCGCGCGCCCACGCGACGCCCTCCTCCGCGTTGTCGAGGCCGACGAGCGAGGACGTGACGTCGGCGAGCCGCGCGTGTAGCCACACGCCCTCGGCCTGCTTCGCCTGCATCTGGCGCTCGTCCACGAACCCGATGTGCGCGACGCGCTTGCCGCGACACGTGTCGAGCGTCGCTTCGAACCGGTCAACTGGCCCGCGCCGCGGCAACCTGTGCCGCCACCGCACGCTCTCCTCCGCGCTCATCGGCTTCAGTATCTAGGCTGGCCGCGATGCCAGCGCCCGCGGTCGTGGTCGACGTCGGCTTCGTCAACGGGCTCGCGGCGCTTCGCTCGCTCGGCCGCGCGGGGATCACGACGTACGCGGTCGACCACCGGCCTGCGGCGCTGGGCTTTCGGTCGCGTTACGGAGCGCGCGTGCTCGCGCCGGAGCCGTTGCGCGACGAGGACGGATTCGTCGAGGCGGTGGCAAGGCTCGGTGCGGCGGTCGTCTTCCCCACGCACGACGAGGGGCTCGTTGCGATCGCGCGCCACCGGGACGAGCTCGGCGCGCTCTGTCCGTTTCCGCGCGACCTCGAGCGCATCCAGCGCAAGCGGGTGCAGCTCGAGGCCGCGCGCGACGCGCCCGAGACGCGCTTTCCGGCAAGCGCCGCAGAGGCCCGCGCGGCCGCGGAGGAGGTCGGTTTCCCCGTGCTCGTGAAGCCGTCCGAGCCGGTCGGCTTTCGCCAGCGCTACGGGCGGCAGGCGATCCGCTGCGAGACCCCACGGGAGGTCGAGGAGGCGTTCGCGCTCGCCGAGCCGTTCGACGCGATGGTGCAGGAGCTGATCCCCGGCGGCGACGAGACGCTCTTCACGCTCGGCTCCTACCTCGACGAGTCGCTCGAGCCGCTCGGGCTCTTCTGCGGGCGCAAGCTGCGCCAGACGCCGCGCGGGATCGGGACGGCGCGCGTCGCCGAGTCGGTCTGGGTGCAGGAGGTGGTCGACGCGGGCCTCGAGCTGCTGCGGCGGCTGGGCTGCAACGGGCTCTCGCAGGTCGAGTTCCGGCTCGACCCCCGCGACGGACGCTTCAAGCTGATGGAGGTGAACCCTCGGCTGTGGCAGTGGCACTCGCTTGCCGCGGCGTGCGGTGTCGACTTCCCGCTGATCGCGTACCGCGATCTCACCGGTCAGCGTCGGGAGCCCGTGCGCATGGACGGACGTCGACGGCGCTGGGCGATCGTGCTCATGCCCGGCGAGCGGCCGGTGGTGCCGCGGCCGCCGTTCGTCGAGGCGACGTTCGCGCGCGACGATCCCAAGCCCGCGCTCGTGCACGCCGCGCGGCTGCTGCGGTGAGCGAGGCGCACGCACGCTGGGTGCTCGACTCGATCGGTGCGGATCTCGACGTGCCGTACGTGGAGAGCGAGTGGGCGCAGGTCGACCGCGGCGAGCGGCCGGAGCAGCTCGGCGTCGCGCAGGGATTCTTCGATCTCGCGCGGCTCGAGGAACGTAGGGGCACGCGCGACCGGCACGGGCGCTTCCCGGCTGCCGCCAGCGCGTTCGATCCGCTCGACCCGCCGCTCGAGCGGTTGCGCGAGTCCCTCGGCGTGGCTGCGCCGCGGCCGCTCGGCGCGCAGTTCGCGGTCGCGCTCACGCACGACGTCGACGTCCTCTGGCGCTGGACGCGCCGCGGTGTCAAGGGCGCGTTGTGGCGCGCGAGGCACGGCGATGTGCGCCAGCTCGTCGACCTCGCGCGCGCGCCGCTCCATCGCGTGCGCGGCACGGATCCGTGGTGGCGCTTCCGCGAGGTCGTCGAGGCGGAGCGCGCGTGCGACGCGCGCTCGACCTTCTTCGTGCTCGGCGGGCATCGAGCACCGGAGGACGGGCCCGACTGGGGGCCGCTGCGGCCGTGGCTGATCGAGACGCTGCACGCGGCCGGCGCCGAGATCGGGCTTCACCCCTCCTACCGCGCAGCCGACGATCTCGCGCTGGTTGAGGAGGAGAGGCGCGCGCTGGAAGTGTTCGCGGGCCCGGTCGACGGCGTGCGCTACCACTATCTCCGCGTCGACCCGCTGCGCAATCTCGCACCGCTCCCGTTCCGCTACGACTCGTCGCTCGGCTACGCGGAGGCACTCGGCTTCCGTGCCGGGATCGCCCGCCCGTTCCACCCTTGGGATCACGACCGCAACGCCCCGGCCGACATCTTCGAGATCCCGATGGCCGTGATGGACGCCACGCTCGCGGAGCCGCACTACCTCGGCCTGAAGCCCAACGAGGCCGAGCGGCGCCTGCTCGCGCTGCTCGACCGTGCGGCCGAGGCCGGCGCCGCCTTCTCAGTCATCTGGCACACGGAGCGTTTCGACCCAGCGACCGCGCGCGGCTGGGACCGCCTCTACCTCCGCCTGATCGACGCGATCCACGAGCGCGGCGGCGTCTGCGTCAGCGCCGGTGAGCTCGCGGCGAGAATGTCGGCGTGAAGGTCCTGCTCGTGACGATGTACTGGCCGCCCGCGGGAGGTGTCGGCGTGCAGCGGCCGTTGAAGTTCGCCACGCACCTGCCGGCCCTGGGGATCGAGACGCACGTGCTTGCACCGGACGACCCGAAGTGGATCCACCGCGACGAGGAGCTGCAGGCGCCGACGCAGGCGTGGGTGCACCGAGCGCGCTACGTCGGTCCGCGCGGCCGCCTGCCCGCGGAGGAGCTGCACGGCGCTCGGGCGCTCGAGCGTGCGGCGAAGATGGCGATGCTGACGTACCGCCGCGTGCTCGTGCCCGACGAGAACGTGACGTGGAACGCGACGGCGATCCCGGCTGCGATCAGAATCGTGCGCGCGGAAAAGATCGACGCCATCGTGACGACGAGCCCGCCGAGCTCCGTGCACCTGATCGGCGCCGCGGTCAAGCGTGCGACCGGGGTGCGCTGGATCGCGGATGTCCGCGACTCGATGACCCGGAACGCGGACCGTCGCGTCGAGAGCATGGCCGTGCGCGCGAAGGAGAAGACGCAGAGCGCAGTTGCGCGCCTGATCGCCCGCTACGCGGACGCGTCTGTCGCCGTGACCGACTTCATCGCCGACGAGCTGCGCGCCTTCGAGCCGAAGGGAGCCGTCGCGGTGATCCCGAACGGTGCGGACTTCGACGAGTTCGCGGGGCTCCAGCACCACGCGTCCGATCGTTTCCGGATCACGCACACGGGCGCGTTCTTTGGCAAGCGCGACCCGCGCCCGTTCCTGACCGCCTTCGGGCGCGCGGACCTGCCCGACGCCGTCGCGCGCTTCGTCGGCGACTTCCGCGCCACCGACCGCGAGTGGGCCCAGGGACTGGACCTCGGAAACCGGCTCGAGCTCCACCCCTACGTGCCGCGCCGCCGGTCGCTCGCCTTCCAGCGCGACTCGGAGGCCTTGCTCCTGCTCCTGCCCGAGGTGCCGGGCCGCGGCGCCGCCGTGCCCTCGGGGAAGGTGTTCGAGTACCTCGCAGCCGAGCGGCCGATCCTCGCCGCCGTGCCGCCGGACGGGGCGGCCGCGGACCTCGTGCGCGAGGCCGGCGCAGGCGTCGTCGTCCCGCCCGGCGACGTGGACGCGATCGAGGCCGCGCTGCGCGACTTGCACACGCGCTGGCATGCGGGCGGGCTGAACGGCACGCCGCTCGCGCCGGAGCTCCGGGGGCGGCTCGACCGCCGCGCACGCGCCGACGACCTCGCGCGACTGCTGCGGAGCCTTCCGTGACGCGCTTCCTCTTCCTCGCCACGGTCTTCTGCGTCACCTTCGAGAAGGTGCACTGGTCGGTCGGAGGGACGGTCACGCTCGCCGACGTCCTGACGATCCTCTTCCTCGCCTCGTTCGCGCTCGACCGGCTCGCGTTCGACGACTGGCGGGTGACGCGGACCGCTGCCCTCGCGATCGCGCTCGCCGGCGCGTTCCTCGCCGTCTACCTCGCCGGCTTCTTCAACGTCGAGACGCTGCAGGGCCTGAACCAGTTCGCAAAAGGACTCGTGAAGTTCGCGCTCCACTTCGGCTTCCTGGCCGCGGGCGTGGCGTATCTCGCGCGGCACAGTCGCGACTTCGCGTTCCGCGCCTTCGGCGTCTTCGTCGCGGGGATGGCCGCCAACGCGGGCTACGGACTCGTGCAGCTCCTCACCGCTCGCGCTGGAGTGAACCTCGACGCGCACCTCCTGAGCCCGCTGACCCGCGGCGCGAGCCAGATCAACGTCTATGGCTCGGTCGGCGGGACGGAGAGCGTCTACCGCGTGAACGCGCTCACGGGCGACCCGAACCATCTCGCGATCATGCTGCTTGTGCCGCTACTTTCGGTCACGCCCGTCTATCTCCGCACCCGCCGGCCGTGGCTCGGCGCCCTACTCGCCGGACTGCTTCTCGTCGAGCTCGCCACGCTCTCGCGCAGCGGTCTGCTCGGCCTCGGCGTCGGCGTGCTCATCCTCTTCGCGCAGTACCGCACCGAGTTCCTCTCGCGCGCGCTGGCGATCCCGCTCGTCCTCCTCGGCGCGGTGCTCGCGTGGATCGTGTCGCGCCGCCTCTCGTTCTTCGAGGAGGTGATTCGCTCGCGCATCCAGACCGGCGACCGCGCGAGCTCAGCGCATTTCGGCGTCTACGGCTTCATCCCAGACGTGCTACAGACCCACCCACTGTTCGGCTTCGGCCTGAACAACTTCTCGGTGTACTACGAGTTCGTAACCGGTAAGGCGAACTGGGGCCCGCACTCGTTCTACGTCGCGCTCCTCGTCGAGACGGGCCTCGTGGGCACTGCGCTCTTCGCGCTCTTCCTCTGGTGGCTCTTCCGACGCCTGCGCGAGGCGCGCCAGTTCGAGCCGCGGCTCGCGTGGGGCCTGACCGCCGCGCTCATCGGGACGATGGCCGCGAACGCCTTCTACCTGACGATGCAGTTCTATTACTTCTACGTCCTGGCGGCCTTCGCGCTCGCGCTGCCGCTCGTCACCCGTGAGCCTCGCCGACAGCCTGCGTGAGCACGAGCGGGCGTGGAACCAGCGCCCGCTCCTCCGCCGCATCTACCGCGACTGGTTCGCGTTGCTCGCGTCCCGGCGCTCCCACGTTCCGGGGAAGACGATCGAGCTGGGCTCCGGGATCGGTCGGCTGCGCGAAGCGTTCCCCGACCTCGTCACGACCGACGTCGAGCCCACTCCCTGGGCGGACGCGGTCGTGGACGCAGGAGCGCTGCCCTACGGCGACGGCGAGCTTGCGAACATCGTCATGCTCGACGTCTTCCACCACCTGGCGCGGCCCGCCGCGTTCCTCCACGAGGCGCGCCGCACGCTGGCGCCCGGCGGCCGCGTCGTGATGCTCGAGCCGTACTTCTCGCCGGTGTCGACCCTCGGGTATCGCCTGCACCACGAGCCGGCAGACCTGGACGCCGATGGGTTCGCCGAGACCGATGCCACCGACCCGCTCGACGCGAACCAGGCCCAGACCACGCTCGCCTTCTTCCGCCAGCGTCCGGAGTACGAGCGGCGTTGGCCGGAGCTACCGATCGTCGAGACGCGGCTGCTGGCGCTCCTCGTCTATCCGCTCTCGGGCGGGTTCTCGCGACGGCAGTTCGTCCCGAACGCGCTCTATCGGCCGCTCTCCGCGGTCGAGCGCGTGCTCTCGCCGCTCCTTCCGCTTGCGGCGACCCGCTGCCTCGTCGTCCTCGAACGCCGCTAGGGCTTCCGCGCGGCGATCTTCACCGAGCCGGCGATCGCGCGGGCGGGCGTCCGTTCGAGGGCGCGCTCGAGGCCGAAGACCGGCCGGATCAGACGGCGCGGAAGGGACGGGTGCAGGAACTCGAACGGCTCCGCGACCTCGACCTCGAGGCCGGCCTCCTCGAAGAGCCCGCGCAGCTCGAGCGCGCGGAAGGCCGTCTCGTGCGGGAGCTTGTGACGCAGCCGGCGCAGCACCTGGAAGCGCCGCTCCGCCCACACCTGCGGGTTCGCGCGGTTCGGTTCTGTGAACGCGAATCTGCCGCCGGACCGAACGCGCGGTACGACGGTGTCGAAGAACACACGGACGTCGACGTGATGGAGGACGCTGATACCGACCACCGCGTCGAACTCGCCCCCCGGCAGACCTTCTCCCGTCTCGATGTTCGCGACGAGCACCCGAGCGCGGCCGTCGACGCGGTCGCGGCAGCGCTCGACGCTCGCCTCGCTGATGTCGACGGCCGTGAGCTCACAGCCGGACTCGACGAGCCGTCTCGTGAACTCTCCCGTTCCGCAACCGACCTCGAGGCAGCGCACGCCCGGCCCGAGCTCTGCCGCCTCGATCAGGAAGCGCCCGCGACGATCCGCGCGGATCTTCCCGGCCGGGCTCGACCAGCCCCAGATGTGCTCGAGGTCGCCGCGCGCGAGACGCTTGCCCTGCTCGCGTTCCGCGGCGTACCGCTCGGAGTTCACCACGATTCCGTCACCCCCGGTCCCGACTCGATGTCCGCGACGATGTCGCCGCCTGGAGCCTTCCGGATCGAGTACACGCCCAGATCCCCGAGTTGCACTCGCTGTAGCCCGCCGGTCGCCGCCTGCGGGCCGATGAAGAAGCGCGGCCGGAGCCCACGCAGCTGCGCGAAGGGGCGTGTACCGGCGGTCGTCGGCAGGTAGCGGTAGGGGTAGGCGGGCGTGTGGTCGGCGTAAATCTGTACGAGCTCGAAGTAGCGCGAATCGGCGAAGGGCCAGTACGAAGGGACGAGCGCGATCTCACCCGGCTGCAGGCGCGAGTCGACGTAGCGCTTCGCGGGCTCGACGACCCCCGCGAAGCGTGCCTGCTCAGCCGCAGGCCCCTCGCGGTCGCGCCACGCGGGCCACATGAGGTAAAGAACGACCGGCCACGCAAGCAGCGGCAGGGCTGTCCGCGGTTCGCGACGCAGCATCCAGAGCAACGAGAAGCTCGCGAAGACGAACGCCGGCGCGAAGTAGTGAACGTTCGGAGGGCGCGCGAAAGCCATGACGCCCATTGCGAGCGCGCCGACCGTCCAGACGACCGGAAGCGGATTGCGACGCGCGAGGCCGAGGAACCCCGCGACGAGCGCCAGGAAGAAGACGAGCATCACCTGCGTCCCGACGATCGACTGAAGATCCGAGAAGGGTGTCGAGAACGGTTTGACGCCCTCCTGCACCCCCTGGCCGCTCAGGTTCTTCGTCAGATAGACGAGAGCGCGGAGGCCGTCCGGCACGTCGATCGTCACGGGGAAGAGCATCCCCGCGGCGAAGCATGCGACCAGCGCCGTGTAGAAGCGAAGAACGTCGAGGCGCGTCAAGCCGAGCGCAACAACCAACGTGCCTGCCAGCAGAACGCCGAGCTCGGCCTGACCGGCGGTGAGCGAGAACGGGAGGTGCGCGACGTTCACGGACAACGCAGCGGCGAGCCAGACGAAGCAGGCTGCCGCGGCCAAGGCCGCGTGGGACCTCGCCCACGCGTTCGCGCGGCGCGGCAGGCCAGCGACGTCCTGCTCCGCGGCGGGACGCCACAGCGAGGCGAGCGCTAGCGCGGGCAGCAGCCCGAACGCGTGCAGCTTCACCATCACCGCGAAGCCCACGAGGAATGCGGCCGCACAGTACGCAGCCGCCGACCGGCGCTCGAGCGCGCGCGCAATCGCGAACGCGAACACGATGCACAGGACCGTGAGCAACACGTCGGGGCGCAGCTGAATCGACATCGCGACGAGGCCCGGCGCAGCGATCCAGAGTAGGCCTGCGGAGAGCCCCCACGTCCAGTGGCGGAACAGTCGCGCCGCGAGCAGGAACGAGAGCAGCGCGCCGGCCATGTAGAACACCATCGCGAGACCGCGGAACGTTCCACGGGCGCGGTCCAGATCGAGCATCGTCCGGTCGACGAAGGCAAGCCGCGCGGACTCCGACAGGCTGTGCTCTTCGAGCAGCGCCTCGGCGCCGAAGGCGACTGCGGCCGCTTCGGTAATCGGCAGGCCCGGATGGTCAACGAAGGTGACGGGGCGCCCGAGCATCATGTTGAGCGCCGATCCCGCGTAGCTCGCATCCGCGTCGGCATACGTCCACCAGGGTGAGCGCACCGGCTGCGCGTCCACGACGAGCGCTGCGACGATGAGCACGGTCGCAAACGCGAGCGCAGCCCAGCGCCGCGCCCACGCCCACGCGACCGCGTCGCTCAGGCGCCCCGGCGCGTGAGCGGCGCGACCCTGAATTTCCAAAACGCGAAGGTGGTCATGCGCAGGAGCAAGGTCCCGTGCCGCCAACGGCTGATGTTCGTCTCGCCGTACGTCCGCGGCTGGTAGCGGACGGGCAGGTCGATGATCCGCAGACCGAGCCGCGCAGCCCCGAAAAGCAGGTCGAAGTCGCCGAACGGATCGAACTCGCCGAAGTAGGCGCGGCCGGCCGCGATGCGATCGTAATCTCGCCTAAGCAGGACTTTCGTCCCGCAGAGCGTGTCCTTCACCTGCTGGCCCATGATCGCCTTCAGGATCCGGGCGAAGGCGCGGTTGCCGAGCATGTTCAAGAAGCGCATCGATCCGGGCTCTATGTCGTAGACGAGGCGCGACCCGTTGACGAGCTCGGCGCGCCCTTCGAGGAGGCCTCGGTGGAACTTCGGCAGATCCTCCGGGCGCACGCTGAGGTCGCCGTCGAGGATCATCAGGACGTCGTGCTTCGCCGCGGCGAACCCGGTGCGCACGGCGTCGCCCTTCCCCTTGCCTGTCTGCGGGACGAGCCGGATGTCGTGGTCCGGATGCGCGTCGATCTGCCTGAGGATCTCGCCGCGCGTGTCGTCCGTGGAACCGCCCTCGACGAAGATCAGCTCCGTCGGCGCGCCGAAGTCGGGAATCCGCTCGATTAGCTGCTCGACGTGCCCTTGCTCGTTGCGGCAGGGGCAGACGATCGACACGCTCGTCTCGTCCAACCCGCGCGGCACTGGACGCGCTACGATCCAGTACGTCAGGCAGAGCTGGTTGAAGGGCCACATGTTCGCGACGAAGCCGTTCAGGAACGTCGAGAGCAGCGGCACCTGTTTCGGGAACAGGATGCGCGACTGGCGCAGGACCGGCTCGAACCCGGCCAGCTCGAGCAGGTTCATCACGTCGTGCGGAGCGACCCAGTTGCGGAGCGGCTTGCGCGGCTTCATGCGGAGTGCCTCGGCGAGCTTGACGACGGGACGCCACGCGCGGCTGTACGAGTGGATGACGACGCGCGTGCGCTCGTGCGAGTGCGCGGCGACGCGGCGAAACACCTCGAGCAGGTCGTGCACGTACGGCATCAGGTCAGAGAGGACGATGTAGTCGAAGGTCTCTCCGAGGTCGACGTCTTCGCCCGCGCGCTGCTCGAAGCGCAACCCAGGGTACTGCTGCCGCGCGCGCTCGATCATCCGGCCCGAGACGTCGATGCCAACGCCCTCCGACGGCTCGAGCGCGGCGAGAAGATCGCCTGAGCCGCAGCCGATCTCGAGCACCCGGGTCTGGCGCGCCACGTGGAAGCGCATCAGCTGCTGGACGAGCCGGTGGTAGGTGCGGTTCCGGCGCCGCCAGCGGGGCTCGTCGTCGGCGAAGCGGTCGAAGAACGCCGCCAGCTCGACGTACGGGTCCGTGCCGACGCGCTCTTCGGGGGCGATCGCCATGGCCATCGGCCTTCGATCGTAGATGAGCAGAATGACCGACCATGCGCGTCGCCGTCCTGACAACGTCCTACCCACGCAGGCCCGGCGACACCGCCGGGCTCTTCATCGCCGACGCCGTGGAGCGCCTGCGCCGTCGCGGCGTTGAGGTCGAGGTCGTCTCGCCTGCCTCCTTCCGGCACTTCGGGCTCGCCTACGGCGCCGGGATCGTCGGGAACGCGCGCGGCCGGCCCTGGCTGGCTCTCCTCCTGCCCCTGTTCCTGATCAGCTTCTTCCTCGCAGCCCGGCGCGCGGCGCGGGAGGCAGACGTCGTCCATGCGCACTGGCTGCCCTCGGCGGCCGTGGGGCTGCTCACGCGGCGGCCGGTCGTTGCCGAGCTTTGGGGCACCGACATCGTGCTCGCGCGGCGCCTGCCCCGGCTCGCACGGCCGGTCCTGCGGCGCGCACGGGTCGTGGTCGCGCCGTCGTCGTGGCTGGCAGAGCAGGCGCGCGGCCTCGGCGTGCCCGAGATCCGCGTGATTCCCAGCGGCGTCGACGTGCCCGAGACCGTCGCCGAGGAGGCCGAGCCGCCGTCGGTGCTCTACGCCGGGCGTCTCTCAGCCGAAAAGGGCGTGCTCGACCTCGTCGAGGCCGCGGACGGCTTCCCGCTCGTGGTCGCCGGTGACGGGCCGCTCCGCGAGCAGGTCCCAGGCGCGCTCGGCTTCGTCGAGCACGAGCAGCTCGAGCAGCTCTACGCCCGCGCGGCCGTCGTCGCGTGCCCGTCCTACCGCGAGGGCTTCGGTGTCGTGTGCGCCGAGGCGATGGCTCACGGGCGAGCCGTCGTCGCGAGCGCGGTCGGAGGCTTCCTCGACCTCGTCGAAGACGGCGAGACCGGGATTCTCGTTCCCCCCGGCGACGTCGCCGCGCTGCGCGAGGCGCTGCGGCGGCTGCTCGCGGACGCCGAGCTGCGCCGCCGCATGGGCGAAGCGGGACGCGCGCGGATCCGCGAGCACTTCTCCTGGGACGCCGTCACAGAAGACACGCTTGCGGTGTATCGCGAGGCGTTAGGCAACAGGCGGTAACCCTGCGAGCCGCTCCCGGTCGTCGTCTGTCAGTCGCGTCGTCGCGGCGCCTTTTGCGCCCGGATAGACTCGTCAAGCGGATGCGGTCGTCGTTTGGGGCACTGGTTGCGATCGCAGCCGTTGTGCTCGCATTCGCGTGGCCGATGCAGGGCAGGTCACTCGGAGAACTCTCCAACTACGCACTCGTGAAGTCTCTGGCGTCTGGGACCGCGAGAATCGATCAGACACGGTTTGAGGTCGGCGACCTCCCGGCCGGCGATTTCCGGACGTTCGGAGGGCACACGTATTCGGACAAGGCGCCCGGACTGGCGCTTGCGACCGTGCCTGCGTACGTCGTTCTGAGGGGGCTCGGGATGCGAACGACCGGCGATCCGACAGAAGCGCTGTGGGCGCTGCGCCTATGGGGTGCGGTAATGCCTGCGCTGCTGCTGCTCGTAATTGCGCGCGCTCTCGCTGAGCGAGTGGCACCTGGATATGGAACCGCGACAGCTGTCGCGATTGGGGCGGGAACGCTGATCCTGCCATTCGCGACGCTGTTCTACTCCCACGTCCTCTCGGCCTTGCTGGTTCTCGCGTCGTTCGCGCTGCTGTGGACGGAACGGGAGGGGCCGCCGCGGCTCGTACGGGTGGGCGCCGCCGGAGTCGTGATCGGATTCGCGATCGCCACCGAATACCCGACGGCCCTGGCCGCGGTGGTTTTCGGCCTCTACACGATCTTCCGACCACCACGCATCTCGCGCGGCGCCCTCTACGCGGCCGGCGTCCTGACGGGAGTGATCCCGCTTCTGATCTACAACGAGTGGGCCTTCGGCTCGATAACGCATCTCTCCTACTTCGGTGACGAACTCTCACGTGGGAACCTCACGGGCCGGATGGAGCCGAGCCTGATCAATGGTCTCTTCACGTATCTATCGCTTCCCGGTCTAGTCGTGCTCTCCCCGGTGCTCGCTTGCGGCCTCGTCGGGCTCTGGCTTCTCTTCACGTCCGGGAAACAGGCAGAAGCGCTCACGATCGTGATCGTGCTCGGAACGTTCACGATCTACAACGCGAGCCTCCCAGGAGTTGAATACGACGCATTCCTCTCTGGGCCCCGGTATCTCGTGCCGGTCCTGCCGCTTGCGGCGATTCCCACCGCGTTGACGTTCCGCAGATGGCCACTTACGACATCCGCGCTGGCGCTCGTCTCGATCGTCCTGATGAGCGTGCTAACTGCGTCGCAAGTCCATGCCGGCGCCCGCGCGGACGCTGATTGGTTCGGCGCGTTGGTCGAGCGGTCATTCCCTCAAACCGCTGCAGACGTTGTCGGCGTAACGGGATGGTATGCAATTGTCCCGTTCTTCCTAGGGCTCGCCGCAGCGGTGGTTCTGGCCGCTCTCGCCACGGCGAGCGTGCGCTCGGATCCGGGCGATCAGCTCCTCGCAGGGCTCGCGGTAATCGCTTGGGCTGCAGCGGCAATCTTCGCCCCTTCGACTACCGACGGACGCGCCGCGACCTACGCCGGGTACGTGCCTCCTCTTCTCGTCCTGATCGCCTTCGCCGCGGTGGTCGGGACCGCGGCCCGGCGCGTCGACCGTGGTGGCGCCTCGCGCGGCCGAGCTGGATCCTGTGTCGAAAACAGCGTCCCTATCGAGACGCTTGACAGGACGCTCGCCCGGTGACGAGACGTCTCCTAGGCGAACGCGCGAAGCGCGGCCGCGACGCGGTCGAGGTCGGCATCCGTCAGCCGCGTGTGGAAGGGAAGCGCGAGCGCGCGCTCGTAGGCGGCGTCAGCGCCCGGGAACGGCCCCTGATCGCGGTAGGCCGCGAGGCGGTGCAGGGCGTGCGTGCCGATCTGCGCCTCGACTCCCTGCGCGCGGAGCCCGGCGAGCGCCTCGTCGCGCCGGTCGAGCTGCACGACGTAGGCCTGCCAGCCGTGCACGTCGCCGTCGTCCGGCCGCGGGAGATCCACGAGTCCACCCAGCCGCTCGGCGTACCCGGCGGCGACGCGCGTGCGCGCCGCGAGCAGCTCGTCGAGACGGCGCACCTGCGGGATCCCGACCGCGCAGAGGATGTCGGCGAGCCGGTAGTTCGGCCCCGGAACGCGGATCTCGAAGTCGCCGCGCGGCTCGATGCCGTGGTGCCGCATGCGGCGCACCGCGTCGGCCTGCGACTCGTCCGCGGTCGTGACCGCGCCGCCCTCGCCGGTCGTGACGATCTTCCGCGGGTGGAACGAGAGGCAGCCGAGCGCGCCGAGGCTCCCGCACGGGCGTCCCTGCGACCGGGCGCCGAGCGCGCCGGCGGCGTCCTCGACGATCGGGATCTCCTCGGGAACCTCGGCGCGCAGGGCGTCCCAGTCGAGCGGCCGGCCGAAGAGGTGAACGGCGAGGACCGCCCGCGTGCGCGGCCCGAGTGCGGCGGCGACCTGCGCCACCTCGAGGTTCATCGTCCGCGGATCGACGTCGACGAGCCGCGGGTGAGCCCCCGCGAGCGCGACGACGTTGGCCGTGGCCGGAAAGGTGTACGCCGGCACGACGACCTCGTCGCCGGGCCCGATCCCGAGCGCGACGACGGCCAGGTGCAGCGCCGCCGTCCCGGACGAGACCGCGACGGCGTGCGGGACGCCACAGACGCGCGCGAGCTCGCCCTCGAACTCTGCCACCTTCGGGCCCATGGTCAGGAAGCCGCTCTCAAGCACCTCCGCGACGGCTTTGGCCTCCTCGGCCCCGACGTCGGGACGAGCGAGCCGTATGGGTTCACCCACGGCGCACGACGAGGTTCCCGAGCACGAGCACGTCCATCTTCGTCTTCGCGAACGTGTCGACCGCGTGCTGCGGCGTCATCACGATCGGCTCGTTCTCGTTGAACGACGTGTTCAGCACGATCGGAACGCCCGTGAGGACCGCGAACGACTTGATCAGCTCGTAGTAGCGCGGCGCGACCTCGCGCTCGACGGTCTGGAGACGCCCGGTGTCGTCGACGTGGTTGACCGCCGGGATCTGCGAGCGCTTCTCGGGCCGCGTCTTGTAGACGAGCACCATGAACGGCGACGTGTAGTCCTGCTCGAACCAGTCGCCCGTCGCCTCTGCGAGGATCGACGGTGCGAACGGGCGAAAGGGCTCGCGGTGCTTGATCCGCGCGTTCAGGATGTCCTTCATGTCGTCGCGCCGCGGATCGACGACGATCGAGCGGTTCCCGAGCGCGCGCGGGCCGAACTCCATCCGCCCCTGGAACCAGCCGACGACGTCGCCCTCGACCATCCGCCCTGCGATGTGGTCGAAGAGCGCGTCGTCGTCGAGCCGCTCGAACGAGAATCCGGCTTCCTCGATCGCCTGCGCGCATTCCTGCTCCGTGAACTGCGGCCCCGTGTACGCGTGCTCCATCACGAAGCCGCGCGGCTCCTCGAGCACCTGGTTCCAGACGTAGTACGCGGCCCCGATCGCGATCCCGGAGTCGCCGGCCGCGGGCTGGACGTAGACGCCCTCGAACTCCGTCTCCGGGCGGATGCGGCCGTTCGCGACCGCGTTCAGCGCGACGCCGCCGGCAAGGCAGAGATTCGTCGAGCCGGTGCGCCGCCGCGCGGAGCGCACGAGGTGGAGATAGGCCTCCTCGAGCATTGCCTGGAGCGCCGCCGCCACATCCTCGTGCTGCTTCTTCAGCTCCGTGCGCGGCTCGCGCGCCGGCCCGAACGCCGCCTCCATCCGCTCGGAGTAGAGCCGGCCGATCGTGGGCGTCTGCTCGTCCCACGTCATGTCGACGCCTTCCTTGTGGTGGACGAAGTAGTCGAGCTCGAGCTCGAAGAGGTCGCCGTCGAGCTGCACGAGCTCACGCATCGTCGCCAGGTGCCGCTCGGGATCGCCGTAGGGCGCAAGGCCCATCACCTTCCCCTCGTCGCCGTACTTCGGGAAGCCGAGCCACTGCGTCACGGCGGTGTAGAAGATCCCCAGCGAATGCGGGAAGAGCACGCGCTCGAGCACCTCGAGCCGGTTGTCCCGGCCGCGCGAGAGCATCGTCGAGGCGAAGTCGCCGAAGCCGTCGAGCGTCAGCACCGCCGCCTCCTCGAACGGCGAGACGAAGAACGCGCTCGCGGCGTGCGCGAGGTGGTGCTCGACGTTGTGGAAGTCGGCGCGCAGCGCTTCGGGGGCCACGCCGAGCGCTTCCGCCACCTGCGTCTTCACGTCGCGCACCTTCGTCGCGTTCTTGAATCGCTCCATCACGAAGCGCGGGCTCGGGCGCGTGAGGATTGTGCGCACGACCTTCGCGCCGATGTTCGCCCGCGGGTCGCGCCCGATCGCGACGTGGTCGAGCTCACGCGGATCGAGCCTGGCGTCGTCCAGGCACCAGCGCGCCGCGAGCTCGGGAAAGCCGGCGCAGTGCTTGACGCGGTTCAGCCGCTCTTCCTCGACTGCGTTCACGAGTACGCCGTCGATCACGAGCGCCGCGGCCGCGTCGCCGTGGAAGGCGTTCAGCCCGAGAATCGCCGTCACGAGACCGTCGTCGCAGCCAGCTCGATCGTCCGCCCATTGGCCTCGATCGCGGCGAGCGCGAGCTCGAGCACCTGGAGCCCCTCCTCGCCTGTCACGGCGACCGGCGCGTCGCCCAGCACGGCATCGACGAACGCATCGAGCTGCGCGCGGATGGGCTCCTCGCGAGGGATCGCGTACCGGGTGACGTTCCCCTCTGTGACCCCGTCGAAGACGTCGAGCTCCGGCCAGCGCTCGGTCGCCTGGGCGTTTTCGTACAGCGTCAGGTGCTGCTCGAGGTAGTCGACGACGAACATCCCGCGCTCGCCGGTGACAGTCAGCTGACGCACCTTGGTCGGCGTCAGCCAATTGACTTCGAGCAGGCCGATCGCGCCGGAGTCGAAACGGAGCAACGCTGCGAGCAGGTCCTCGCGCGTGCCATGCGCTTTGCGGTCGGTCTCGGACGAGATGCGTACGGGTGTGCCGGCGAGGCGGCACATGATGTCGAGGTCGTGCGTGGCGAGGTCGTGCGCGACGCCGGTGTCGCCAATCCGGCGCGGAAACGGCGACAAGCGCCGGGCATGGATCTGGAAAACGCGGCCGAGCTCGTCGCCGCGGAGGCGCTCCTGCAGCGCGCGGACCGCGGGATTGAAGCGCTCGACGTGACCCACCGCGAGCGTGACGCCTGCCGCTCGCGCAGCGTCGATCAGCGCCCGCGCCTCCTCGAGCGTCGAGGCGATCGGCTTCTCGACGAGTACGGGCACACCCGCCTGGAGCAGCCGCAGTGCCACGGGCGCGTGGTCGCTTGTGGGCACGCTCACGATGGCCGCGTCCGGGAGCGACGGGCCTTCGAGCAGCTCGTCGACGTCGCGAAGCCATCGTGCCCGCCGCTCCCAGGCGACGGCTTCCGCCTCGGGAGACGCGTCCACGACGTCTGCGAGCTCCGTCCGCGGCTGCTCGGACACGGCTCGGGCGTGGAATCGGCCCATCAGGCCGGCGCCGACGACGGAAATGCGGAGCGGAGCCACGGCGGCTCAGCCTAACGACGAGATTCCGTCGGCCGTCGCGAGATACGTCCCGTGCGACGAGCGTCGCGCATGGGCGTAGATCTCGAGAAGCGTCGCCGCGACCTGGACGGGATCGTGGTTCCGCGCGACATAGGGCGGCCCGGCGGCAGCGAGACGCTGCCGACGCTCCTCGTCGCGCAACAGCGTCTCGAGCTCGCCCGCGAGCGTCTCCGGCGTCACGCGCACGACCGGGAGGTCGTGTTGGTAGGGCGCGAGGGCGGCGGGGTCGAATTCGCCGAGCACCGGCAGGCCCAGCCGGAGGGCTTCGAGCGCGAAGACGCCTGAGGTGACCGAGTTGAGCTGGTCGACGACGACCTCGGCTCGGCGCAGCTCGCGCGCGACCTCGTCGTACGAGGCACCGCTGAGCACACGGAACCGGAGGGGGAGTCGCGTGCCGACCTCCTCGACCGCCGCACGGATCGCCTCGGTTCCCTTGACGACGGGATCGCTCGCCGCGTGGACCACGACCGGTGGCCCCTCCTCGCGCTGCGTCGGAGCGTCGACGGGATCCCGGTGGAGAGGCAGCGGCGTGACGTACACGCGGCGGAAGTACGGCCGCACGTACGTCGCGAGCTCGAGATCGGCTACGAGCGCCGCATCGCAAGCAGCGCCGAGCGCGCGCAGCCGACGGCGCACCCACGACTCGCGCGCGGGAGCGACGACGCGTGCGCGCGCCGGAAACTGCCGCTGCGCGACGCTGGGGATGCGGCAGTCGTCGCCGTGATACGTGCAGACCGTCGTGCGTCGGAGCAGGCGCGCCCACCACGCGTCGACGGTGCGCGCCCAGGTGCTCCCGTACTGATAGTGGAGAACGTCGCGTCGGAACGGCGCGAGCAGTCCGTACAGCACGCGAGCGCCGCGGCCAAGCACGCGTCCGCTCTCGTAGCCGAAAGGAGACGGCGCCCAGAGCACGACCTCGACGTCGACGCCGTGGGCGCGCAAACCCTCCTCCCAGCCCATCACGGTCCCCGCGAGCTCCGCGGGCCCGATCGCGACGCGCGGCTTCACAGACCCCAGGCGCGCAGAAGCGTCTGCTCCTGCGCCTCGGCGTTGAAACGCTCGAGCGCGAGCCGGCGCGCGTTCGCGCGAAGCTCGGCGGTCAGCGCCGGCGACGTGGCGAGCTCTTCCAGGGCCTCCGCGAGGGCATCGGTGCTTCCCGCTTCGTAGGCGATCCCCACGCGGTGCTCGTCCACGAACGGCCCCAGAGCCTCCAGTCGCGGAACGACGACCGCGAGGCCCGCCATCAGGTATTCGAAGAGCTTGTTGGGGAGCGAGAGCTCGCTGTTGCGGGTCGCCGGCCGGTCGAAGATCACGCCGACCCCGAAGTCGCGCAGCCCGTCGAGGAGCCGATCGGGCGGAAGCGGCTCGGCGATCGCCACGCGCTCGACGAGACCGTGCGCCGCGACGGCATCGCGCAGCCGCGCCGTGTCGAAGCGGACGACGCGAATCGTCAGTCGGACCGACGGCGCCCGAGCCGCGGCGGCGAGAAGATCCTCGAGCGGCCGTCCCGGGCCGAACGCGCCCTGGTAGACGAACCCGGATGCGTCGGGGCTCGGCTCGCTCTCGTTGCGCGCCGGCGCATTCAAGACGACGAGCGGGCGGGTCCGTAATCGCAGACGGCGGCGCAACTCGTCCGCAAGCGGCCCGCTCACGGTGACAACGGTCGCGGCGCGTCGCGCCAGCAGCGCTTCGACCGAGAGCAGTATCCGCCGCGCGAGTCGCGGCGCTTCGGCATCGAACTCCGAGTAGAGCTCATGCGCGTCGTACACGAGCTCCGCGCCGTTGCGCCGCGCCAGCAGCCATCCTGCGACGATCGTGTCGAGGTCGTTCGCGTGCACGATGTCGAACCGGCCGAGTCGCCGCCCGGCGCGCGCGAGCTGGATCGTTCGCAACCCGAGTCGCAGGAGCCGCACGATTCCACGCAGCTCCTGCAGAAGGCGTACCTCCCGCCGTGGCGACGCCGCTTCGTGGCGCGCGCTCGTGCGGCCGGCGCGGCCCACACGCACGACGCGAAGCCCCGCCAACGGAGCCTGCGCAGCGCCCCCGATCCGACCGCAGAGCCCGACCACGTCGACCCCTGCGGCGAACGCCGCCGCGGCCTGCCTTCGCGCCCGAGGATCCGCCGTCAGCTCGCCCGGCGTGAGCAGAAGTAGTCGCGGCACGTCGGCCGATCCTAGACTCGGTGCCGTGACGCGGCTCCTGGTGCATGCCGCCGACGCGGTCGGCACAGAGATGTCGAGCTCGGGAATCCGCTCATACGAGCTCGCGCGTGCCCTGGCGCACGAGTTCGACGTGACTCTGATGGCGCCGGGCGATCTCCGCGGCCTCGATGCGACGTTCGAGCTCCGGCCTCCGTCGTCAAAGACCCGCGACTTCCTTGCTTTCGGCGCTGTCATCGCGCAGACGCTTCCGCCGGACGTGATGCGCGCGCTTGCGCGCGCCGACGTCAACCTCGTGTTCGACCTCTACATCCCGGTCCTGCACGAGGCGCTCGCCTCGGCGGCGGTGGAGCCGACATGGCGGAGCCGTGCGTACGCGCGGGCGGCCGCGACGCAGCAGCGGCTCGCGCTGCGAACCGGAAGCGCGTTCGTCTGCGCGAGCGAGCGGCAGCGCGAGCTCCTGCTCGACGCGCTTGCCGGGCTCGGGCGCATCTCGTCGGACGCGCCCCGCGACGATCCGTCGCTGCGCGATCTGATCGACGTCGTGCCGTTTGGGCTCCGCGAGGACTTCCCCGACGGACTGCCGGCGTCGTTGCCCGGTGTGGGCCCCGGCGACCGCGTTCTGCTCTGGGCAGGCGGGATCGCCAACTGGTTCGATCCGTTGACGCCGATCCGTGCCATGGCCGAGATCGCCGGGAGCCGCGCCGACGTGAAGTTGGTTTTCCTCTCGCTCAGCCCTCCGCGCGGCGCGCCGACCGCGATGGCCGTCCAGGCGGTCGAGCTGGCAGAGTCCCTCGGCCTGCTCGGGCGCAACGTCTTCTTCAACGAGCACTGGGTTCCGTACACCGAGCGGCATCGGTACCTCGTCGCGGCGGACATCGGGATCTCCGCCCACTTCCAGGGGCTTGAGAGTCGGTACGCCTTCCGAACCCGCCTGCTCGACCACTTCTGGGCCGGTCTGCCGACGATCACCTCGTCCGGCGACGTCCTCGGCGAGCTCGTCCGCGACCGTGCACTCGGCGTCGTTGTCGAACCGGGCGATGTCGCCGGCTGGGTCGCCGCAATGCGCGAGCTCCTGGACGAAACGGTTCGGCAGCGCGTCCGCGCGAACGTCGCTGCGATTCGACCGGAGCTCACGTGGTCGCGCGCCGTTGAACCGCTCGTCCGGCTCCTCCGCCGCCCCGGCTCGCCGATTCACGTGCCGCTCCCGGATCGAGCGCGTTCGGCCGCCGCACGGGCGCAGGTTGCGATCATGCTGCGCACGGGACGACTCGCTCGCGGCCGTCGCACGGTCTGGTAGAAGCACTGCCGTGGCCGACTCACCGCGCGTCGAGGAGCTCGAGGCGCGCCTCGAACGATGCGAGGCGCGCGAGGCGGAGCTGCGGCGCCTCCTCGTGGCGGCGAACGAGGAGCTCGTCCGGGTCGAGCGCCGCCGACGTCCGCTTCACGTTCGATCTCGCGAGGCGTACCTGCGGGCCCGCCGATCGCTCGGTCGGCTCTATCGGCGCGGTAGCGCGCGCGCGTAGTCGTTGCGCGTCCTCCTCGTCGCGCACCAGTATCCGCCGGACGGGCTTGCGGGCGTCGAGGGCTACACGCACTCGCTCGCCGGCGGGCTCGCCGAGGCAGGCGACGCGGTCGCCGTCGTCGCCCGGCGTCTGCAGCCGACGCCGTTCGAGCCCGAGCTACGGCGTGAGCGAACGGCGTCCGGCGTCGTCTATCGGATCACGGGCGGCAGCGTCAGCCTCGACGACCCGATGCTGCACGCGCATCGGCTCGAGCGCCTGCTGACGACGGTGCTCGCCGAGCACGCGCCAGACGTCCTCCAGGTCAACCATCTCGTTGGGATGCCGTTGCGGCTGCCGCTGATCGCGCGCCGGTTGCGCATCCCAGTCGTGCTCTCGCTGCTTGATTTCTACGTTGCGTGTCCGCTCGAGTATCTGCGCAAGCGCAGCGGTGCACTGTGCGCCGGTCCGGACGGTGGCCGCGAGTGTGTCCGGACGTGCTTCGCGGGGCAGCCGGGTGCAGATCGACGCTGGCCGGCGCGCAACGAGCTCTTTCGCGGTTTCCTCTCGCTTGCCGACCGGGTCCTGTGCCCCTCCCACTTCGTCGCGGACTACTTCCGCGAGCACGTTCCGAAGGCGCGGATCGACGAGGTCCCGCTCGGCGTCGACGTGCCGCGCGCAGTCCGCGACGCCGTGCGTGAGCAGGGGCGTCGCGAGCTGCAGCTCGCATACGTGGGGGCGGTTGCGCCGCACAAAGGTGTGCACATCATCGTGGAGGCAGCCGCGGCTTCGGGTGTCGCTGCGCGGATCACCGTCCACGGACAGGTCTACGACCCGGCCTACGCCGACGCGCTCGGTGCAGCAGCCGCTGGATCGTCCACTCGCGTGGACGTACGCGGTCCATTTCGCCGGGAGGATCTCCCTGCACTGCTCTCCGACGCCGACGCCGTGGTGCTGCCGTCGCAGGTCCCAGAGGTGTATCCGCTCGCACTCAGGGAGGCGCTTGCGCTAGGCGTGCCCGTGCTGGCGGGGAGGCTGGGCGGCCTGGCGGAGGCCGTGGTCGAGGGGGTGAACGGCATCACCTTCGAGGCGACGGATCCCGGCAACCTTCGAGACGTGATCGTCCGCCTGGACGGCGACCGTGGCCTGCTCGAGCGCCTCCGTCGGGGAGCGCGCGCAACTCGTGTTCCCACTGTCGCCGAACACGTCCAGCGGCTGCGGACGCTGTACGCGGAGCTCAGCGCGGGGGAGCGCGCGGCCAAGCCGGCACTGCTCGAGCGGCTGGAGCGGCGCTACGACCGCCTCACAGCGACGTCAGTCGGTACCGGACAGCTCAGCGAGCACTGACCGGCAGTGCTGGACTTCCGCGGAAGACCGAGTACGGATCGTTCGCGCTGCCGTCGTCGTGTTCCGTCCGCTCGAGAAATTCGTCGTTCACCTCGTCCCACGGGATCGACAACGTCGCCGCTGCGTCGCTCAGAACGTCCGCGGGTGCTTTGCAGCAGTCTTCATACCGGAGGGCTGCGGCAAAGCTGAACCGTTCTGCTAGGCGCTCCTGGACACGTTGGTCTACCGACCGAGGAGGGTTCGAGCGATGGACTCGGCGGTGGTCTCCCAAGCGAAGCCGAGCGACGCGAGGCGCCGAGGGTCACCGACGACGCGGGCCGCGGCGGGAATGCGAACGAGCTCTTCGACCGGCTCGACATCGACCTCGACGTTGAGCTCGGCGGCGAGGGCGTCGATCACGTCGCGGAGCTCAATCGCACGTCCGGAGCACACGTTGAGGATTCCAGGGCTCGGCTCGAACGCAAGCGCCGCGAGAACGTCTGCGACGAACGAGCTCGGAATGAAGTCGCGGACGATGTCGAGCCTGCCACAGCGAATCGTGCGCACGCGACCGCTTTGCTGGAGAAGCTGCGATGTGATGTTCCCGAGCGCCGTTGCGGTCGAAAGCCGCGGCGCGACGACGTTGAAGGGACGAACAACCGTCAGCGGCACGCCGCCGCGCGCGGCGACGACCTCTGCGAGCAGCGTCTGCGCCGCTTTGGCACGTCCGTAGTCGCTCACGGGCGCGAGCGGGAACGTCTCGTCGATCCGAGCGCTTTCGGGCTCGCCGTACTCCGCAGCGGAGCCCATCGCGATCACAGCCGCCGGCCGTCCCTGCTCGGCGGCCGCCGCCAGGACGTTCATCGTCGTCAGGACGTTGTCGCGTAACAGCGCTTCGGCGTCGGTGCGATGACCGCCGGCGAGGTGGACGATCGCGTTGGGACGGGCCGAGCGAACCGCGGCGGCCGCGGCCGTCGAATCGGCAAGGTCGCCGCTGAGGTGGCGCGGCAAGTCTGCGTCGCGCCGACTTGCGGTGTGGATCTCGGCGCCGCGGCTCTCGAGCAGCGGCACGAGCTCTCGGCCGAGCACACCCGTGGCGCCGGTAACGAGGACGCGGCGAGGCACTCAGGGGAGAAAGCGCCCGGGATTCGCAGCGAACGCCTCGACGGCTCGATCGAGGTCGTCCATGCTGCCCATGTCCAGCCAGGTCGCGTCCGAGAGCCGCACCCGCACGACTCCTCCGGCGGCCGCAATTGCACGGATCAGGTCCGGCATGTCGAGGTGGCGCCGCTCGGATGCGAAGCGTTCGACCGCCCAGCTCGAGAGGACGTTGATGCCCATGCTGACGTCGTACGAGAGGACAGGTTTCTCCGTGTAGGAGCTCAGGGCACCGTCGCCGTCGGCCTCGACGACCCCGAACTCGATCTCGATCGAGCGGCGGTTGACGCAGATCGTCGCTCCGTCCGCGACGTCGTGATCGCGCGCGACTGCCCCCATGTCGAGGTCGGTGAGGATGTCGCCGTTGACGACGAGGACGCGGTCTTCTTCGAGATCCTCGACGAGGGACAGGAACCCCGCCGTGCCGAGAGGCTCCCCTTCGCGCACGTAGTCGATCGGAATTCCCCACCGCTCGCCGTTGCCGCAGTACGCCTCGATCAGCGCGGCGTGGTATCCGACGGCGAGCGTGATCCGCTCGAATCCCTGGGCGCGAAGCTGCCGCACCAGGATCTCCAGGATCGGCTGCTCCCCGATCGGGACGAGCGGCTTGGGAACGACGATCGTGAACGGCTTGAGCCGACTTCCCGCGCCTCCGGCGAGAACGACCGCGCGCATCGTCAGATCCGGTAGCGCGCCGGCTCGGAGGGGACGGCTCCGCTGAGGTAGTCGCGGAGGTGCGCGAGGCCCTCCTCGAAGCTCACCGTGGGCTCGTAGCCCAGGACTCGGTGCGCCTTCCCATAATCGCAGACGAGGATCTCGACCTCGCTCCGCTGCGGGCGCAGCCGCTCTGGAAGCTGGCGCACCGGCTTCTCGACGCCGGCGACTTGCTGGACGAGCTCGACCATCTCGGCGACGGAGCGGCCGACGCCCGAGCCGATGTTGAAGACCTCGCCTTCCACCTCGGCGACTTCCCCGGCGGCGAGAAAGGCCGTGACGGTGTCGGCGACGAAGTTCATGTCGCGAACGGGCTCGAGCGCCCCGACCGCGATCTCGTCGGCAAACAGCGCCTGTGTCATCAGCGTCGGCAGCACCGCACGAAGCGACTGCCGCGGACCGTAGGTGTTGAACGGTCGCACTGTCACGACCGGCAGGCCGAACGCGCGAAAATAGCTGCCCGCGAGCTGGTCGGCCGCGACCTTCGTGGCCGCGTACGGCGACTGCGCGACAACGGGGTGCGCCTCGTCCATCGGCTGGTACTGCGCCGTGCCGTACGTCTCGGAGGTCGACGTGTGCACGACGCGTCGCGTCGACTCCTCGCGCGCGGCTTCGAGCACGCTGAGGGTTCCCGTGACGTTCGTGTGGACGAAGTGACCGGGCGCGACGTACGAGTACGGGATGCTGATCATTGCCGCAAGATGGAAGATCGTGTCGATGTCGGCGCCCAGCCGCCGGACGAGGCTTCCGTCCGCGACGTCGCCGAGGACGACCTCCAGGCGATCGTCCACGATTCGCTCGAGGAATCCGCGGTGCGAAGTCGAGTTGTACGCGTCGAGCACCCGGACGCGGGCTCCGCGCTCCAGCAGCGCCTCCACCAGGTGCGAACCGATGAAGCCGCACCCGCCGGTGACGAGAACGCGACGTTCCTCCCAGAAGGGGTTCACGAGGCCGGATCGTAGACGGCGGCGCGGGCTATGCCGTCCGCTCGAGGACGACGAAGCCGCCCCGCCTCGTGGAGGGAATCGGCCGGTATTCGCCGGAATCGAGGGCGCGGCGGAACACCGCCTCGTCGACGGCGTTGACCGGCGCGTACGCGGAGAGGTTCGCCGCGAGCTCCGGCGGAAGGCGATTGCGCGAGTCGCCGTAGTCGAGGCTCACGTAGTACGGCGCATCGAGAGACCGCACCCGCTCCCACGCCTTGTCCGGATCTGTCTCGATGTACCCGAGCGTCGTGTACTCGCACTCGCGGCCGCCGATCGTGTATCGCGCGTCGGCGAGCAGCGAGAGCGTGTTGCCGTTCAGCCACGGATAGTCGCCGCCGACGACGTTGATCCGACCGTTCGATCGGTCGTTGCACGTGAGATCCACGATCTGCTCCAGCTGTCGCCGCGGTGACGCGTCGCGCTGCGGCTGTTCGAGGTAGGTGTAATGCGACGAGTCGCCGATGCCGAGCACGCGCGCGTTCACGACCGCGAACTGTGCTGCGAGCAAAGCCGCAGCGGCGAGGGCGAGCCAGCGCGCGCCGCGCCACGAGAGGGCGAGCGCCAGCAACAGCGCAGCGTGCGGCAGCGCGGCAAGCAGGAACCGGATGTCCTCGTTCGCGCTTCGCGCGAAGAGCGCGAGGAGAATGACGAGCGACGTCGCGCACGCGGCGGCATACGTCCAGCGGGGTGAGCGGGCGAATGCGTCGCGGTGGCGAACCACCGCGAGGGCGGCGGCGGCGAGGAGGAGCATCCCGAGCAGGATGTCGAACGGTCGGTCGGCCAGCGCATCGCGTAGATGATCGATCCAGCGGGAGAGCTTCGCGCCGAAGGAGCCGCCGCCGCCGTAGAGCTCGCTCCCGGCGGCGAAGCGCGCGTGATCGAGCGCCGTCCGGCCGTTTCGCTCGTACCACGCGGCTGCACCGACCACCGGCGCCGCGGCCACCGCGATCGACAGCAGTACCGCGCGATCGCGATACCAGGCGATGCGCTCCGTGGGCTCGTGACGCGCGGCCGCGATCGAGAGCGCGCCCGCGACGAGCGCCGGGACCGCGACGTATGCCGGCGTCGAGACCTTGGCGAGCAATCCGAGCGCGAGCGCGCCCGCGAGCTGTGAGGCTGCCAGCGCCGGCCGCCACCGGTTCGCCGACACCATCACGAACAGCACCCAAGCGACGGCGACGCCCTGAAGCGGCTCTGCGAAGTAGTGATGGGACAGTCCCACGAAGAGCGGCGCGCCGGCGAGCAGCAACGCGGCAGCGAGAGCCGGTGCGCGGCCGTGTGGCGACGCGCGGCGCGCCGCGGCATACACGAGGGCGATCGTCGCGGCCTGCGTCAGAACGATCGAGACGAGCAGGCCGCGGAGCTCCGAACCGACGAGGCCTCCGATCGGGACGAACAGCTGACCGAGCCAGGCGACGCCGGGCGCCTTCTGCCCGAACGCTTTGAGCATCGACGTCAACCAGCCGTCGTGCAGTCGCAGGGCCGAGTAGAGGTCGATCGAGACCTCGCCGTACCACGCGGGGTCCCACGGCCAGATCGAGCGGTCGAGCGCCGCCCAGACGAACGCCGGAGCGGTAAGGACAAGCCCGACCAGTGTCGCCTCTAGCGAAAGTCGTCGTGTCACGAGGCGCGGCGACTCGGAGTGATGCGAACTCGAACTGAAGCCGAACCGCGAGCGCCGTACGAATCAACGACCACAACAACGAACTCGTACGCGCCCGGCGCGGCGGGTTTACCCGCGATTTCGCCCCATCTACTCAGCCGGAGCCCAGGCGCCACCTGCGATGCAGCGTCTACGGTCCATGCATACGGTGGATGCCCGCCAGCAGCGCGAAGCGCGACCCGGTAGGCGGCTCCGCTCGTTGCCGTAGGGAGCGTCCACGGCGTTATCGCGAGCTGCTCGGGAACAGGCTGAGTCCCCTGTGCAAGGCGGGACATCGGTAGGAGACGTTTGACGCGCGAACGACACGACGTGCGCGACTGCGGAACGTATACCGATCGTTCGCTCACGTGAACGAAGATGGCACTCCCATACCTCGTTGCCGACGCATTGTTGTAAAGCGGTCCGACGGGCCGGATTCGGTCCGCACCGCACGCAATCGCAGTCACTGTCGTCGAGGGAATCCCGATGACGTCCGCGCGACGCCATTTCAGTCTCAGGGCGCCAGTGAGATCCCAAGACGCGAAGAAGATCGGTACTCGACGACCCGTCTGCGCCGGCAATCCAAACGTGAAGACGCGGACATTGGCAGGTGGATCCGAGATGCTCGTGATGATGAAATCGACGCTGCGCTGCTGTACGGCAAAGGACTCGTCGTAGAGCGCGGCGTCATCGCGAATGCGATCCGCCCAGGCGAGGCCGAGCGCCGTAGCTCCGATTGCGGCTAGCGCGGGCCCGGCCACTGCGCCCGCGCGAGCAGTATTCAAGAGGCTCGCAACCACGGCTCCTATCCCGTACAGCACGAATGCGAACCCTGGGGCTGCCACAGCATTGACACGATTCGCCAGACCGGGCGAAGCCGGCGAGTAGTACGCCGCCGCCGGCACGTAGGCCGCATACGCCGCGACGAGGATTACAAGGCCGAGGACGAGAATCGCAGTTGCGCGATGTACGCCGTCGTGGAGCGGTGTGTTCTTTGCAAGAAGCCGTGTCAGCGCCCAAGCGAACGCGACGACGACGAGCAGGGCGACGACAGAGACGCGCCTCGGGCCGTCGATGATGCCGAGGCCTTCGATCATTTGCCGCGTCTGATCAAAGATTTCGCCCACGTGGTCCACTTGCTCGCTACGGTTGCCGACGAGCCGCGGGGTGCGCAGCGCGATGATTGCCAACGCGCCGGTTCCGACCACGGCATCGAGTGCTCCCCAACGCAATGACGTTCGCCATTCCATTTCGGCCGCGCGGTACGCGAGGAAAGTGATCAGTACCACCCCGAACATCACTTCCACGGTTAGAACGGCGATCGCATAGAGCAGTAGCGACGATAAGCGGAGAACGACTCGTCGCCGCGAGCGCGCCTGTCCGCGAGCCGTGATCGAGGCAGCCAGCCCAAGGAGGAAGAGGAGCATCGCCCAGTGGTAGCTCGCCGCAGTCGCCCAGAGCAGAGCTGAATCCGAACCGGGAAACAAGAGCGTCAACGCGGCGATTGCACCGGCGCCTACGACGTCCACACCGCAGCTGCGGAGGATCCCGTACATCCCGGCTGCGACCGCAATTGCCACCGCGACGGTCCAGACAATATGCAGACGTATGTGCTCGCCAAGAACACTGTGGACGAGCGTGACGTAGAACGCCAAGCCAGGTCGGTCTCCGTACGCGCTGAGAAGCGTCTCTATCCCGCCTCGACTTGGATAAGGTGGTACGGCGTAAAGGCTCTGGAGCCACCAGTCGTCTTGAACGAACCCGCCGCGCTGGAGATGGTCCCAGAGGACGATCGCCGCGAGAGCGGCTAGAGGGGGAAAGGCGACGCCAGCGGCGAACCAGACCGACGGCCGAGACCTGGGCCGCTCGAGGTTCCGCTTCGGCTCGTCGCAATCCTGCACAACATGCGTCACGCGGTTGAGTTAAGCATCCTGCGTTGGCGCCTATGTCGCGCATTCCGGCGGCGGGAGGAACTGCCGCGCGTTCTGTAGCGTCCAAGCCGTGGGGGAGATGGCGGCGTCACCCGAAGGCGAACTCGAGAATCTGCAGCACGAAGTCTCTGCCCTTCGAGCAGAGCTGGCGGCGGAACGACGACTCCGCCGCTTGATCGCTGAATCACACGCCGCTGTCAACTCCGTCGGTGGCGGAGGCGCCACCGTCGACGCCGCAGCGGTCAACCTACGTGTCGCCGCGCTCGAGGCCGAGCTACGCCTGATTCGGTTTTCGCGGCCGTATCGAATTGGGCAAGCAGTTCGGCACGCAATGCTGGCATTGCGTGGATCGATCCCGACGGCTCGCCGCGCATTTAGGCGTCGACTGGCTCCCGCGCCGGCCGAGCGCTCGTCAGGGCCTCACCTTCCGCAAGGGCGCGGCCGGCCGATCGTGTTCTTCGTCCCGTGGCTCACGTACGGCGGCGGCGGCGACCAGTTCGTCCGCGACCTCGCCCAGGCGTTCGTCGAGGAAGGACGAAGCGTCGCCGTCGTCGTCACCGCGCCGTCGCCGACGGAGCTCGTCGACGCAACCGCGGCGATGCGCGCCGTGACGCCCCACGTCTTCGACACGCTGGCCGCGCTGCCGATCGAGGAGCGGCTCCCATACGTGGAAGCGCTCGTCCGCGGGCTCGAAGCCCCGGTGATTTTCAACGTCGGCTCGACGTGGCTCTACGGCCACGTCGCGGAGGTTCGCGCAGCGGCCGGCCCGGGCGTAACGGTGATCGATCAACTCTTCAACCACGTCGGTCATGTCGCGAACAACGTTGCCGCGGGCGGAGCTATCGACCTTACGGTCACCGCTCACGACGGACTGCGGCGATTGCTGGTCGAGCACTTCCGCCTCGAGCGACCCGTCGTCAGCATCCACGTCGGCCTGCGGCCGATCGACAGTCGCAGCGCACGGTCGCGCGGGGCGCGCCCGGCTGTCGCGTGGCTCGGTCGCCTCTCGGCCGAGAAACGGCCGCAATGGTTCGTCGAGCTCGCCCGCGCGCTCGACGGGGAGGCGTCGTTCGTCCTCGCCGGCACTGGTCCCGACGACGTAGCGGTTCGCCGTTCGGCGGCAGGAATCGCGTCGCTCGAGGTCCGCGGCTTCGTCGAGGACGGCGTGGCATTCCTCGCGGATGCCGATCTGGTCGTGCTGACGAGCGAGGTCGAGGGTATCTCGGTCGTCGCGATGGAGGCGATCGCGCTTGGGATCCCGGTCGTCTCCACCGACGTCGGCGGCATGGCCGACTTGATCCGCCCGGCGATCAATGGCGAACTCGTCGATCCAGACGATCACGCCGCTCTGGTCGAGACGGTTCGCGGGCTCGTCGACGACCGCGCGCGGCTGGACGCGTTGCAGGAGCGCGTCGAGCGCGACCGCCTCCCCGCAGACTTCACCGTCGACGAGATGGTTGCGCGCTTCGCGGAGCTGGTGCGATGACGGTCGTGGGAGTCACGGGGGCGTCCGGTTTCCTCGGGCGGTACCTCGTCGACCATCTCGCCGCGAAAACGGACGCGCGCGTCCGGGCGCTCACGCGTACCCTCGGCGCGGAGCACGCGGAGCACGCACACGTCACCTGGATGCAAGGCGACCTGAACTCGCCTGGAGATTGCGCGACGTTCGTCGATGGAGTCGACGCGATCGTGCATCTCGCGCACGCAAACACGCCGCTGACGTCGAACGCGCACCTCCCGGCGGACGCACTCGTCAACCTCGTCCCGTCGCTCACGCTCCTCCAGGCGATCAGGGACAGCGGCTCGCGGCCGCAGGTCGTACTCGCGTCGAGCGGCGGCGCCGTCTACCAGCCGCGAACGAGTGGTGAGCCGATCGACGAGGACGCGCCGGCGGCGCCCGCATCGTCGTACGGAATTCAGAAGCTCGCGCTCGAGCACTACCTCCGGATGGCTGCCGCGGAGGGGTGGTTGACGGCCACGGCGCTTCGGATCGGCAATGCATACGGGACGCTCCTTCCGCGAGAACGTCTCCAGGGCTTCATCGGCGTTGCGCTCAACCACGTGCTCCACGACGAGCCGGTACGCGTGTTCGGCGACTGGAACAACGTCCGCGACTACGTGCACCTCGAGGACCTGAGCCAAGCGTTCCTGGCCGCGGCCGAGCAGCGGGACGAGTTCGAGGTCTATAACATCGGGAGCGGCGTCGGTCACTCCGTGCGCGAGATCCTGTCGCTGCTCGAGCAGTTGACGGAAGCGAAGGTGCCGGTGGAGTTCGACGACCCGACAGCGGCAGCGGAGCGCCTGCCGTCGTGGGTCGTGCTCGACGTCACGAAGGCACGCGAACGGCTCGGCTGGGAGGCGCGAATCGAGCTCGAGTCCGGTCTGCGGAGGCTGTGGAACGAGGTGTGGCGCGAACGGTGACGGTGACGGTATTGCTGCCGGTGTACAACGGCGGGCCCCCGCTTCGTCGCGCCATCGAGTCGATTCTCGCGCAGGAGTTCCGCGAGTTCGAGTTTCTCATCATCGACGATTGCTCGTCCGACGGGTCCGCGACCGTCATTCGGGACTACGCCCGTCGCGACGAGCGGATCCGCGCGCTCTTCCACGAACGCAACCTCGGTCTCTCGACGACGCTGAACGAAGGCCTCCGGCTCGCGAGGGGCGACCTGGTCGCGCGGATGGACCAGGACGACGAATCGCTCCCGAGCCGGCTCGGCGTCCAGATCACATTCATGGAGGAGCATCCCCACGTCGTCGCCGCCGGCAGCTTCGTCTACCACATGGGCGCGGCGCCGCGATACGACCGGCTGGTCACGTTCCCGACCGACGCGCCGGCGATCCGCGACGCACTCGCGACCTCGAACGCGCTCTACCACCCCTCGGTGATCATGCGCCGCCGAGAGATCGTCGACCTCGGCGGGTACCGTGACGAGTTCAGGAACGCTGAAGACTACGACCTGTGGCTTCGAGCCAGCAAGCGGTACGACCTCGCAGTCATCCCGCAGCCGCTGCTCCGCTACCGCTTCTCCGTCCACGGGATGTCGCTGGGGCGCAAGTGGGAGCAGCTGTATTTCGTCTACCTCGCTCAGGCGGCGAACAACGACGGCGGAATGCTCCTGGCCGAAGCGAGGGAGCGCGCGGAGCGAATGCTGGAAGAGACCGACCGCGACTGGTTTCTTGCGCAGGTCGCGCACGGCACGATGGCCGAGCTCGGCGCGCTCAGATTGTGGAGCGATGCGGCGCGGCTCGCCGCACGGCTCGTTCGCGATGTGGGCGCTCGGACGGCCGCGCGCGTTTTTCGAGCGGTGATCGCGCTCTGGGCGCGGGCGCTTGCGCGTCGCGTTCGGCGGCGGCTCGCCGGGGCACGGAGGTAGGGTGCGTGTGCAGATGACGTACTTCCTCGCACCCGGCTACCGGGAGCGTCTGGAGCCGGAGTACTTCCACGACGAGGGCATGGATGCGGTCTGGCAGCCGGACGTGTATCCCGAGGCCGCGGCGCTCGGGCGCGTGCTCGGAGCGACGAAGATCGTCGACCTCGGTTGCGGAGACGGCTCGAAGCTGGCGGCGCTTCACCCCGAGTTCGAGATCGTCGGGATCGACGTTGGCGCGAATCTCGAGCGCGCCCGCTCGGAGCACGAGGTCGGCACGTGGGTCGAGCTCGACCTGGACTCCGACGAGCCGTTGCCGCTGGATGACGTCGCCGACGCCCTGTTCGTATGCGCCGACGTCCTCGAGCATCTCGTTCGCCCCGAGAAGACGCTGCAGCGCGTCCGGGACGCGCTCGAGCGCGGTGCTGCCGCGTTCGTCGTGTCGACGCCAGAGCGCGATCTCGCGGAGGGGCCGGGCCATCTCGGGCCGCCGCGAAATCCTGCGCATGTGCGCGAGTGGAACACGGATGAGCTGCGCCGTCTGCTCGAATCCTGCGGCCTGGACGCCTTCTACGGCCTCACGCGCTCGAACGACTATCTCAACCAGCTGCTCACGACATTCGCGGTCGTTCCCGGCGAAGCAGCCGGCCGCCGCCGCGTCGTCGAGCTCTGGTTCCGCGCGCGAGAGCCGTGGCAGGCCGTCGGAGTGGACCAGGCCGCGAAGCTCGCGGCGGAGCGCGACCGCGTCGCGGCGTTCGCGACCGCGATCGACTGGTACAAGGGCGAACTCGAGACGCACAGGCGGGAGCTCGACGAGTGTCAGCGCCAGCTCGAGCACGTGCGCGGATACGCGAGCGACCTCGAGGATCAGCTCCGCAACGTCTCGCACGCAAAGGGCGGGACCGGAGAAACGGTCAGAGCCCTGAGACGGCCCGCGGCGCGGCTCACGCAGGCGATCGCGCGCCGGCGGCGCGCGTAGCCGATGCTCGAGGGGCGTCGCCGCCCGCTGACAGAGGTGAGTGGCGTCGTTTTTTCGCGCGACCGAGCGCTCCAACTCGACGCGTTTCTGCAGAGCGTTCGGCTTTACGCACCGGGCCTATTCGGCGACCTCGCCGTCATCTATCGCGCCACCGCTGCGCCCTTCGCGGACGGCTACCGTGCGCTTGTTCGCGAATGGCCTGACGTGACGTGGCGCGAGGAGACGGCGTTCGGCTCCGATGTCACGCAGTCGCTCGGCGATCGCCCGTTCGTCGTGTTCCACACCGACGACGATCTCTACTTCGCGCGAGTCGCCAGCTTCTACGTCGCTGACGAGGTCGCATGCTTTAGTTTCCGACTTGGTCTCAACACGACCTACTGCTACCCGCTCGACTTCGACGAGCAGGTGACGCCCGAGCGCGAAGAGCGCGACTGGATCGCCTGGCGATGGCGGGAGCACGGTCGTGGTGCGTTCGGCTACCCGCTCGCGCTGAATGGGCACGTCTTCGCATTCGAGGACGTGCGCCGTTGGGTGCAGCAGTCGGAATTCTCGAATCCGAACGAGCTCGAGGTCTCTCTTCAGGCGTTCCTCCACGAGCTCCCGCCGTTGATGGCGTCGTTCCGCGAGAGCCGGATCGTGAACGTCCCTGCGAACCGTGTCAACGAGTCGTTCGCGAACCGGAACGCGGGCATGCACGACATACGCGAACTCAACGAGCGGTTCCTCCGCGGTGAGCGGATCGATCTGGGCGCCATGGACTTCTCAGCGATCCGCGGCTGTCATCAGGAGATCACGCTCGCCTTCGGCTCGTCGTAGATCTCTCTCCTACAAACTTGTGAACGGCTGAGGGGTTCTATCCGGCCCTTCTTCGAAGGTCTATGTGTTCCCGCCTTCGGCGCTCGGCAGCGACGGCGAGGGTCGGCACGCCGAGCGCGAGGGGAAGCGCGAAACGTGAGCGGTACGAGCGCGCGACATATCGCGCGCCCGCGCCACGCAGGTAGTCGACGCGTCAGAGTTCGTGGATGCATAGCGTCCATCCCCGCCCGTAGCGGCGCGCGGTTGATCCGGTTCATGCATTCCCGTATACGCGCTCACCCCACGGGGCGTGCGTCCAGTTGACCAGCCAGTTCCCGTCGAGAGCTTTCGTGCCGAGCCGCACAGGTGGCACACCGGCCACCAAGGCGCCTTCACAACGTCCGCGGGAGGATGACTAGGCTGTCCGCCGTCTGGCTGCGTAGCAGGCGACGATGTCCTTTGCGCCGAACGGGACGGCCATGATCTGGTCTTCTACGACGGTCACGAAGTGGTTGCTGCGTGTCGCGCGAAAAACGTCCAAGATCTGCGTTAATGACGGCCAGTGCCGCGGGTCGTGAGGCGGTGGGGGCGGAGCGGCGAAAAGGCGTGCGTCGTCGATGACCACGCAGTCGTCGGCGTGGCCGCGAGCGATCGCGTCGAGCTCTTCGAGGACAGGGCACTCGGCATCCTCGCCCGCGGTACTGCCGGCGCTCCAGTGGCCATCGAGGAAGTACAGCGTCGGCTGTGCGGGGTCGACGATCCGCTCCAACTCGCTACGCGAGTCGCCCAATACGACCTCGACGTTCGGGTACGCTGCGAGTGCCTGTGCCGCGAGAGCGTAAAGCTCCTCCGACAGCTCGATCGTCACGACGATCGGAAAGAGCCCTGCAAGGCGGCGCGCACCTTCGCCGAGGTACGTTCCGGTCTCGACGGCACGCTTCAGTCGCAGCGCATCGCGGAGGCTCGCCGCGACTGATTCCGGGACCAAACCCACCGGCGACGATCGTAGCGACGGGGGGAACGGCGTCCGGGCACAATCGCGCTCGGTGACCGACCGTCGGCTCGCAGTAGCCCGAACGCCCGTCACGACGGAGGCTCACGCCGTCGTGCGCCGGTTGATCGACCCCGTCCTGCCGGTCGGCAACATGCTCGCCGCCCTCCGTGAGTATCCCCGCTTCATAGCCGCATGGCGGCGCTACTCACGCCAAACAGGCGCGGAGCGTCTCGCGCTGAGCGACGCATACCCGCAGCTCCTCGATCGGCTTCCGACGACGCCCTACGACCCGCATTATTTCCACCAGGCGGTGTGGGCCACGAAGCGGATTCTCGGCGCCCGCCCATCCGCCCACGTCGACGTCGGCTCGGACGTGACCTTCGTCGGAATGCTCTCGGCGTCGATTCCCGTCACGTTCATCGACATCCGTCGCCTGCCGATCGAGCTCGAGAACTTCGAAGCCGCGCACGGAGATCTCGCCAAGGGGCTGCCTCTTGCGAACGGGTCCGTCGTATCGCTCTCATGCCTCCACGTCGCAGAGCACGTGGGTCTCGGCCGCTACGGAGACGCAATCGCGGTCGACGGAACGCGGTGCGCGTGCTCGGAGCTCGGGCGCGTGCTGGCCGAGGGCGGTTCGCTGTACTTCTCGCTCCCGGTCGGCCGGCCGCGCGTCTGTTTCAACGCGCATCGCATTCATGCGCCTCGGCAGATCCTCGATTATTTCCCCGGGCTCGAGCTCGCCGAGTTCTCCGTCGTCGATGACGAGCACCGGCTCGTACAGGATGCGGATCTGGACGAAGCAGCGCGTCTACGCTACGGCTGCGGGCTCTTCTGGTTCCGGCGCGGATCCCTCAGTGACGAGCCTGTCGCGTCGGGAGCTCCGTCGCGAGCAGCGGATTGACTAGCGGCTCCAACGACGCGACGAAGATTACTCTCCCGATCCCGTACGGCAGCTTCGCGGACCAGTCGATCGGGAAGTCCGAGTGCGCAGGTTGGGTGAGTGGGACGTAAATGTGCGGAAAGAGCTCGCGCAGACGCGCATAGACCCACCGCCGCGTCGGCCGGTTGCCGGTTCCTGTCGCTCCCGTTGCCGGACTGACCCCCTCCGTAACGAGATGCAGCCGTTCGTCCTCGCCGGGCGAAACCGCCGTCTCGAGCAGGAACAGCGATGAGCATGACCTTGCAAGGAACGCCAGCGCGTCGGCGGGCCGCTCGAGGTGGTAGAGCGTCCCGTAGCAGAACACGATCTCGCCCGTGATCTCGAGCTCCGGGTCCGGGGCGTCGAGATCGATGATCCCCGTGCGCACGTTCGGGTAGCGGGATCGCAGGATCGCAAGATTCTCCTCCCGGAGATCGGTGGCGGTCACGTCGCAGCCGCGGTCGAGGAAGAAACTCGTGTGGTCGCCGATGCCGGCGCCGACCTCGAGCACCGACTTCCCGAAGAGGTCTAGGTCAAGCGACGCGAGATGTTCGAGGCGCCGCTGGTTGTGCCGCTGGTAGTGCGGCGCCTGGAACTCGGCGACGATCGACCCGACGTCGGTCTCGACCGCCGGATCCGGTTCCGTCGACCATGCGCCGTTCGACTTCGGCTGGACGCGGACGCGTGTCGCCACGGCGGTCGATCCAGCGGCGCGACTCGCCGTCTCGTTCGCGATGGGCGCGACGCCCGCCGTCGGCGTCCGCGAGCCGAGAGCGCGTCGGTTCTCGATCCGGCGGTACATCTCGATAACCTCATGCGTCGGCCCCGCAGCGACGATCTGGCCGCCGACGAGTGCGATGGCGCGGTCGCAGTAGCGGGCGACCGAACTGAGATCGTGGCTGACGAACACGACGGTCTTGCCGTGATTCCGAAACGACTCAAACGTCGCAAAGCACTTTTTCTGGAAGCTTTCGTCGCCAACGGCGAGCACCTCGTCCAGCAGGAGGATGTCGAACGGGACCTGGATCGCGATCGAATACGCGAGCCGGAGGAGCATTCCTGATGAGTAGTTCTTCAACTTCTGGTCGACGAACCGCTCGAGTTCGCCGAACTCGAGGACCTCGTCGAACTTCGCCTCCAGCTCGCGCCGCGACAGGCCGAGCAGCGTCCCGTTGATGACGATGTTGTCACGCGCGTTCAGCTCGTAGTTGAAGCCGACGCCGAGCTCGATGAACGGCGAGACGATGCCGTTGACGCGCACGTGGCCGCTGTCGGCGGGATAGATCCCGGCGAGGACGCGGAGCAGCGTGCTCTTGCCGCTCCCGTTCGGGCCGATGACGCCGAAGAACTCGCCCTCCTCGATCTCGAACGAGAGGTCCGCGAGCGCCTGGTTGCGCTCGTACGTCGTCCGGCGCAACGGGTGGAGGACGTACTCCTTCAGCGTCGTTCGCCGCTCGTGTGGGATCGAGAACGCCTTCGAGACGTGGCTTGCCGCGATCGCCGCCGTCATCAGACCCGCTCGGCGAAGCGCGGCGCGTCGCGCCGGAAGAGCAGCAGCCCGAGAGCGAAGGTCGCGAGCGCGACTCCGATCGGCAAGAGACGCCCTGTCGAGCCGTACACGGCCGCGACCGTCGCGCGCGGCTCGTTGCCGATGCCGACCATCAGCGCGCGGATGTCCTGCATCACCTGCACGAACGGGTTCAAGTAGGCGATCCGCGCCGCCCAGACCGGCAGCGCGCTCACCGGATACATAATCGGCGTCGCGAAGATGAACAACTGCGCGACGAGCTCCCAGATCTGCGCGACGTCGCGGAAACGCACGTACAGCGTCGCCATGATCAATCCGACGCCGAGGAGGAAGACGTAGAACTCAGCCAGCAACGGAACGATCAGCAGCCAATCCAGCTGCGGCGCGATCTTGCTCGCTGCAACGAAGACGGCGACGGCGAGCAGGTTGACCGCGAACGTGATGCATGCCGTCACCGTCACCGAGAGCGGGAGGACGAGCGGCGAGAACGCGATGCGGCGGAGAATCGATCCGCGCGTGACGATCGAGGTCAGCGCCGCTCCGACGGCGTCGAGGAAGAACGTGAAGAGCACGACCCCGACGATCAGGTAGATCTCGAAGTGCGGGATTGAGCCCGTGATTTTCAGGATCCGGAGCTGGTGAGCGAGACCTTTCCTCCCGCGACGCGGCGCGGCAAACGACGACGCGTTCACGAGATCCAGCCTAGCGCCGGCGGATTCCGGAGGCACCGAGCTGGTGCCCCCACGCACGCAGCGCTCGGTCCTTGAGCGTTCGCGGGACCCGGTCCGTGATCGGAACGCGAACGCGTCGCGGTAGCGGGAGGAGCTCCGCGTCCTGGCCGTAGGGCACAACGAGGACGTTCTCGAGTCCCGCCGCCTCGAGCTTCTCGCGTAGCTCCGGGACGGTGAAGTGCCGCGCGATCAGGCCTTCCGTCTCCCCGGCGCGCGCGCCTTCGAAATGCAGGCCGAGCCGGCGTGCGAGCGGCAGGAAGCGCTGAAACGCCCGATAGACGAGGAAGAAGAGCGAGCGGCGGTGGTAGACCATCAACACGACCTGGCCGCCCGGCCGGCAGACGCGCACGAGCTCGGCGAGGGCACGATCCATGTCGCTGGAGTGGTGGATCACCCCCCACGAGAAGACGAGGTCGAACGACGCGTCCTCGAACGGGAGCTGCTCCGCGTCGGCCTGGCGCACGTCGCCGTCGAGTCCGAACGCGGCGAGGCGGCGGCGTGTGGTCTCGACCGCCCAGTCCGTGAGGTCGACGGCGGTCACGTTCGCGCCGGCTTCCGCGAGGAGCTGCGTCGCGATGCCGCTGCCGCAGCCGACGTCCAGGACGTCCTTGCCGCCCAGCGCATCGAAGTCGACGAAGAGCGAGAACGGTTTGCCGCTCGCGTCGGCGGTCAGACGCATGTAGCGCGGGTGGAAGATCCGACGGTCGATCTCGCGGAAGAACTCCTGCGTGCCCGGCTCGTACGGGATCGGGTCGTCGACGTCGTACGACATCGGGTTGCGGTTCCACCACTCGCGAACCTGTTCTTGCGTCGTCACAGGAACTCCCGCGCCCAGAGCTCGATGCAGAGCGCGCGCCAGAGCTCGGTTCCGGCAGTGCGCTCGCCCGAGCGGTGCTGCGCCAGCCGCGCGCGCGCGGTCTCAGCGTTGACGAACCCGCGCTCGCGGAACGACTGCGAGGCGAAGACATCCGCGGCGAGCTGGCCGAGGCCGTTTCGCAGCCACGTCGTCTCGGGCGTGACGAAGCCGAGCTTGTCGACGCGGTCGCGCACGACCGGCGGCAGCAGGTCGCCGAGTGCACGTCGCAGGACCGCCTTCGTTCGGCCGCGCTGGATCAAGTCGGACGAGCCGAGCGAGAAGAGCAGCTCGACGAGCCGGACGTCCAGGAACGGCACGCGCGCCTCGAGCGAGTGCGCCATCGAGTTCCGGTCCTCGTAGTGCAGGAGCTCCGGCAGGCCGCGGCGAGTGAGGATCAGGTGCATCTGCCTGCGCAGGAAGCCGCCCGCGACGCCGTTCGTGCCGGTCGCCTCGCTGCCGGGCAGGTCGGGATGCGTGATCGCGGCTCCTCCCTTCACACGGCCGCGCGCCGCCCAACGCACGCGCTCGGGCAAAAACGGCCGCGCCAGGGCGACCGCGGTGGTCCCCACGCCCGCGCCGTGCAGGCTCCTGTAGGCGCGCAGCTCCGCGGAGAGCTCGCGAAGGCGGCCTCGCCGCAGCAGGTCCGCGAAGAAGGGCCCGAAGTAGCCGTGGTAGCCGGCGAGCGTCTCGTCGGCGCCCTGGCCGTCCAGCATCACCTTCAGGCCGGCCTCCTTGGCGGCGCGCATCACGAACCACTGCGCGACGATCGAGGTGGAACCGAACGGCTCGTCCTGCGCGCGCACGATCGCCGGCAGTACGTCGACCAGCTCGCCCGAGTCGAAGGTGACCCAGTGCGGCTGTGAACGCGTGCGCCCGGCGACCGCTTCGGCATAAGGGCGCTCGTCGAAGCCGGGTTGGTCGAAGTAGGCGGTGAAGGTCCGCTGGCGGTCGCCGACGGGACGTGCGTTCTCCGCCTCCGTGCGCAGGAGGTGGTCGATCGCACAGGCGATCGCCGAGGAGTCGATCCCGCCCGAGAGGCACGTGCCGACGGGAACGTCGCTGCGCAGACGGAGGCGGACGGCGTCGAGGAAGAGCTCCCGCACGGCCTCTGCGGCGTCGGCGGCCGGTTCGTCGCCGGGTTCGAGCGTCCAATAGCGCTCGATGCGCAGTCCATTCGCGTCGACGAGCAGCGAGTGCGCCGGCGGGAGCTTCCGGATTCCGGCGAAGAACGTCTCGTCCGTGTGGTCGACGTAGCCCTGCTCGAGGTAGTCGCGGACGGCGGGGAGGTGCGGCTCGAGCGGACCGGCAGCGCGGAAGGCCTTCAACTCGCTTGCGAACTCGAAGCGTCCGTCGCGCCAGCGGTAATAGAACGGCTTGACGCCGAAGCGGTCCCGGGAACAGAAGAGGCGGTGGCGCCGTCCGTCCCAGAGGGCGAGCGCCCACATGCCGTTGAAGCGCTCGACGCAGTGGTCGCCCCACTCCTCGTAGGCGCGCAGGATCACTTCGGTGTCGGTCGCGCTGCGGAACCGGTGCCCGCGCGACTCGAGCTCGCGACGCAACTCGCGGTAGTTGTAGACCTCGCCGTTGTGAAGCAGCTGCAGCGCGCCGTCGTCGCTCGCGAACGGCTGGTTGCCGGCGTCGGTCAGGTCGATGATCGCGAGGCGGCGGAAGCCGAACGCGACGCCGTCGTCGACGAACGCGCCTTCGCCGTCCGGCCCGCGATGGTCGAGCGACGCGGCCATCGCGGCCACGATCTCGGTCTCGGGCGGCCGGCCCAGCGCGACGACTCCGCAGAGCCCGCACACGGCTAGGCGGCTACGCGTTCGCGGCGCGGGACGGGCGCGGAGCTCGGCTCGAGGCCGAGGAGCTCGTCGTAGACGGCCTCGACGGCTCGCGCGTTCCGGAGTGGGTCGAACCGCTCCCTCGCGTGCTCGATCGCCGACTCGCCGAGGCGGTCCCGGAGCGCGGCGTCCTCGATCAGCTCCCTGAGCGCCCCTGCGATCGCCTGTGGGCGCGCGTCGTCGAGCAGGAAGCCCGTTCGGCCCGGCAGGAGGATCCCGGCCCCATCGCGCGAGCCTGAGGCGACGACGGGCTTGCCGTAGGTGGCGGCCTCGAGCACCGGGCGGCCCAGGCCGACGCCCTGGTTCGGGAAGGTGACGACGTCGAGGGCGCTGTAGATCTCGCCGGTGTCGGCGGTGAAGGGCAGGAACGAGAAACTCGGCTGGAGCCCCTTGGCGGCGACGAGCTCCTTGATCGCGGATTCCTCGTCGGTCAGGAGGTTCGTCGCCTCGAGCGCGCGGCCCCGGAGCGTGCGGAAGTACTCGGGCGGGCGGACACCGCCGCCCATGATCACGAAGTGCGCGGGCGCGCCCTCGCGGACGAGCAGGTCGGCGGCCTCGACGAGCTCGGGCCAGCCCTTCTGGCGGCGGACGAAGCCGGCGAACCCGATCGCGACGTGGTCGGCCGGGAGGCCGAGCGCCGCCTTGCCCGCGCCGTTACGCGAGTCGGGCGGCTCGACGGAGTTATGGACGATCGTGAGCGGCAGGCGGATCGGGAAGCGCTCCGCTACGTCGCGGTCGATCGCGATCGCCGCGTCGCCCCAGCGCTCCATCAGCGACGCGATCACGCGCGAACGGCGGTCGCGGCCTTCGCCGGCGAGCGCCGAGCGCAGGTGCCAGACGACCTTCGCGCCGTTGCGGTGCGCGACCATGGCGGCGGCGAGGAGCGGCGAGTCGTTCAGGTGGACGACCGGGAAGCGGTGGTTCCGCATCAGGCGCTCCAGCTGGCGCAGGTGCGGAGGCAGCGCCGCGACCTCGCGGCCGAGCACGAGCCAGCGCAGACCCTCGTAGGGCGAGTCCCACGCGTGCGCGAAGATCGAGACCTCGCCGGTGTGCACGGTCGCGCCGGCGTGGGCGAAGAGCTCGGCGGCCGGGCCTTCCGGGCAGAAGACGTGCGGCTCGAAACGGCTGTCGAGGTGTCGGATCAGCTGCGCGAGCGAGGACGGCGCACCGCCCAGCTGCGGCCGGTGGTGCACGTACAGCACGGGGATGGGCTCGCGCGCGGGCGTGATCTGCCGGTAGATGCCTTCGATGCGGCGCGCGTTCTTCGCCGGGTCGAAGTTCCGTTCCGCGTGCGCGCGCGCGGCGCGGCCGAGGCGCTCGCGATTCTCGGCGTCGCCGAGCAGCTCCGCGACCGCGTCGGCGAGCGTCTCCACGGCGAAGTTCTCGACAAGCACGCCCGTCTCGCCCGGGACGACGACGCCGCCGCCGGTGCGCGAGCCCGATGCGACGACCGGCACTCCGCTCGCCGCGGCCTCGATCACCGGGCGGCCGAGCTCGGGGCCCTGCGACGGGGCGACCACGATGTCGCTCGCCTGGTAGAGGTTCGCGGTGTCCTGGGTGAAGGGGACGAAACGGAAGAGCTCCGTCAGGCCGAGCTTCTCGACGAGCTGCTTCGCCTCCGCCTCGTAGTTCCGCGTCAGGTCGGCGACCTGCAGCGAGCGGCCGACGAACGTGCGGAAGAACTCCTCGCCGCGGACCGCGCCGCCGACGATCAGGTAGCTCGCGTCCAGCCCGCGCTCGCGTAGCTGCGCTGCCGCCTCGATGAACTCGTGGAAGCCCTTCGACGGATAGATGAAGCCGAAGTACGAGACGACGGGCAGGTCGGGGTCGAGACCGAGCTCTCCCTTCGCTGCGCGCGTGTCGCCGGGACGGAAGCGGTCGAGGTCGACGGAGTTCGGGACGACGGTCGAGCCGACGCCGAACACGCCTGCGACGTCGTGGTTGATCGCGATCGACGTCGTGGCGAGCCGGCGGATCGCGGCGCGCACGAACGACGAGCGGCGATCGCGTCCGCCGTCGGGAAGCGCGGAGCGCAGGTGCCACACGACGGGCAGGTGCTCCTGCTGTGCGAGCCACGCCGCCGGGATCAGCGGCGAGTCGTTGAAATGGACGACTTCGAAGCGGTTGCGGCGCAGCGTACGGCGGAAGCGGCGCACGTGCTGCGGGAGCAGCGCGAGCTCGCGTCCGAAGAGCAGCCAGCGCCGGCCCCGGTAGGTCGAGGCCCAGATGTGCGTGAAGCCCGCGACGGGACCCGTGTGCACGCGCGCTCCGGCCTCGCGGAAGAGTTCGGCCGCCGGGCCGGGCGGGCAATAGATGTGCGGCTCGAACTGCTCGTCGTCGAGCTCGCGGATCAGGTACGAGAGCGACGCCGGCGCACCGCCGAGCTCGGAGCGGTGGTGCACGAACAGGACGGGAGTGCGCAGGCGCTTCGGCATGGACAGACGCGCTTCGCGGCGCCGAGCCTATGCTAGCCCGCGGTGAGGCTACGCCGAGCCGCTCGCCTAGAAGCCGAGGTAGAGCATCGCTGTGGGGACCACCGCGGCGGGTCGTGCCAGCGAGGGGTCCTGCGTCCGCACCCAAAGGGTCGTCAGGTCGTGCCGTTGCACGAACCCGAGGACACGGGCGGCACGCTTGAGGCTCGCGTTCGGTTGCGGCTCCTGCGCTCGCAGCGTCGCAGCGCCCGTCGCTTCCGCAAGCCGGGCGGCGGCGAGCAGGAAGCGGACGGCCGATCGCAACCCGGGCGTCTGAGACTCCCACGCGGCAATGCGGAGCGGCTCCTGCGTCGACCCGGGGAGCTGCACGAGCGCGCGCGACCCGTCTTCGCCGGTGAGCTCGAGGATGCGTATCGACGGAGATGACGCGTACCAATCGAAGGCCCCATCTGCGACGACGGCCCAACGGCCGGCCGGCAGGGGTGGCGTTTCGAACAGGTCAGCGTCGTCGGAGGCCACGGGGCGAACGACAGGGTCGGGCGCGCCCGCACCGAACGCGCGGGCGCCGGCGGCGGCGGCGCGCCGAGCGATGCGCTGGGCGGCCGTGAGTCCTTGCTCGGCCATGTGCCGCTGCGCCGCCGCCCGCGGCCGCAGGAGCGCGATGAGCGAAGGCGAGCCGATGCCGTCCAGGCGTGAGAAGCCGATCGCTTTGCCGACGGACGGCGTCACGTACGCATGGAGCAACTCGATTCCTCGGACGTCGGCGTGTTCGTACAGTCGCTTGAGCAACGTTCGCGCGACCGGAACGCGCCCGCCACGCGGGCCGCGATAGGCCTCCGCGACGACGAGCGCTTCGAGCTTGCCGGCGCTGAGGGGCTCGGCCCCCCGTCGCGCAGGCGTCGGGACGACAGCCGCGTGGCCGACGGCCGCGTCGTCCGCAATCGCGAAGGCGTGGAGCGCCGGGCCGCCCGGCCCGTGCACAAGCAGATGATCGAGGAAGTCTGGGCAGCGGAACCTCGGGTCCACGGCGCCATAGAGGTCAGCGACCCATCCGAGCATGCGCCCGTCGAGCGGCCCGTCGACGACGGTGAACTCGACCGCCGTCAGGGGGCGAGGAGCTGTCGCTCCCGTGCGGTCCACCAGCGCTCGAGCTCGGCGACAGACGTCAGCCAGCCGCCCATCTCCGCCAGGTACTCGAGCGACCATTCGTAGAGCGCGAGCCACTCGGGGCGAACGAGCTTGTCGGGGTGGAACAGCAACGTCACCGCCCCTCCGACCTCGCGGGCGGTGTCGACGAATGCGCGCACAGCGTCTTGCGGGGACTGGGGCCCACCGACGGCAATCGGTCCGAGCAGAGCCGTGTCCTCCACGACCAGCGGCACCTCCAGCAACGTGAACCCCCGATCGGCCATGACGTCGAAGGGCCGGAACGGCAGGGTCGTCGATGCACGGTAGCCGGCGGCGCGGTTAAACCCGAGCGTCGAGTCGGCGACGAAGCCGGCGGCTTCCTGAAGCCCCGGCGTCAGGGTGATCTGCCAATGCAGGAAGTGCTGCCGAGTCGTCATCGCTGTGATCCCGACCGCCCGCTCCAGCGTCTCGCGTTCCGCGGCGAGCATCCCTTGCTTGACGGCCGAGAAGTAGCTTCCGTGCAGGCCGACGTCGAAGCCTTCGTCCGCGAGCGCGCGGATCACGTGCGCGACGGTCGTCCGGGAACGACGAAACCTGCACCTGTCGGTGAGCGCATAGGTGCAGTCGTAACGGCTCCCGCCGCCGTTCGGAGGGACGGTGAAGAAGTACGAGGCCGTGGCCCCGTAACGCGACTCGAGCGCCGTGCTCAGCTCGAGCGTGCGCTCCATCGACGGCGACCGCGAGACCCCGCCCCGGAGCACGCGCGCGGCGCGAACCGGCGGACGAGCGTAGCGCAATGGGTCTCGAGCGGCCGAGCCGCGGTCGAGCCCACCGGCCGCATGGCGGAAGGCCTGACCGAGCGTGGCGCGGCCCGAGAGTATGTCCACGTCGTGCGTGAGGCACGCCGCGAACCGCTTCCCGTTCGGCCACAGCGGCGCGAGCTTCGTTCGCGCGCTGAGCTCCCTCCGTCGCTTGACGAGCCAGCGATCGACCTCCGGAACGGCGAGCCGTCCATCGCCGAAGTTTTCCGAGAAGGAGTGATCCCAGCATCCCCACGCATCCCGCGTCGATCGCTCGTACTCTTCGATCCGGAGGAATCGCCGCTCGAGCTGTGCTGGGAGATTCGGTACCTCGAGGCCTGAGGAGCGCGGCAGCCCAAGCCAGACGCGCACGGTCTCGTCGACGTGGCGGCGCCTCGCGCTCGTGTCGTCGCTCCGGGGAGATTGCTCGGTGATGCGATGAGTGTCCCTCGCGGACGCGACGAGAACAAGGGCGCCGAGCAGTGCGCACCAGGGACGACACCCGCGGCGCCGAGCCTATGCTAGTCCGCGGTGGCCCGAGCAGTCCTGCACATCAGCCAGTCGGACGCGCTGGGCGGGTCCGGCCGCTCGGCGTATCGGCTGCACTCGACGCTGAGGCGGCTCGGCACGACCTCGCGAATGCTCGTGGGCCAGCGGCGGATGGACGACCCCGACGTGCGACCCTTGAAACGCTCGCTCGCCTGGCGCGCCGGCGACCGGATTGCCGGCACGATCGCCGACCTGCTCGACCTCCAGTACGTCTTCTACCCGTCGTCCTTCGGCGTCGCGAGCGACCCGTGGTTCCGCGACGCGAACGTCGTCCAGCTCTACAACACGCACGGCTCGTACTTCAGCCACACGGCGCTGCCGTATCTCTCGCGGCTGCGTCCGGTCGTGTGGCGGCTCTCTGACATGTGGGCGTTCACCGGCCACGTGGCGTACTCGTACGACTGCGAGCGCTGGCGCCACGGCTGCGGCTCGTGTCCGTACCTGAGCGAGTACCCGGCGCTCTCGCGCGACACGACCGCGACGCTCTGGCGCTGGAAGAACGCGGTCTACAAGCGCTCGAAGCTGACGATCGTGGCGCCGTCTCGCTGGATCGAGCGGCTTGCGAAGGAGAGCCCGCTGCTCTCGCGCTTCCCCGTCGTGCGCATCCCGAACGGGATCGATCTCGAGCGCTTTCGGCCGGTCGAGCGGGAGGAGGCGCGCGCCCGCCTGGGGATTCCCCGGGACGGACCCGTCGTCCTCTTTTCGGCTCCGGACGTCTCGGACCGGCGCAAAGGCGGCGCGGTGCTGAACGAGGCGCTGGAGCGGCTCGACGGGCTCGATTTCCGGCTGCTCGTGGCGGGCGCGAACGAGACGCCTCCCTTCCCGCGCTCGTTCTGGTCGCTGACGCACCTCGTCGAGGAGTCCGAGATCGCCCTGTCGTACGCGGCGGCCGACCTCTTCGTGCTGCCGACGCTCGCGGAGAACCTCCCGAACGCTGCGCTCGAGGCGGTCGCGTCGGGGACGCCATGCGTGTCGTTCGATGTCGGCGGCGTGCCGGACGTCGTCCGCCACATGGAGACCGGGTACCTCGCGCGGCTCGGCGACGCGGGTGCGCTCGCGGAGGGCATCCGCACGCTGCTCGCGGACGCGGACGTGCGTCGCCGCATGTCGGAGGCGTGCCGCACGCTTGCGGAGGCCGAGTTCGGCGCCGAGCTCGAGGCGCGGCGCTTCTCGGAGCTCTACGCCGAAGTCGCGGCCTGATGTGCGGTCTGGCCGGCGTCGTCGGGCCTCGCGACGACGCGTTGCTCGAGCGGCTGGGCGCGTCGTTGCGGCACCGGGGGCCGGACGGCGGCGGCGCTGTCGTGGACGGCGACGTCGCGCTCGTCGCGAGCCGGCTCGCGATCCTCGACCTCGACGGGGGCGAACAGCCGATGACGTCGCCGAGCGGCCGCTCCACGATCGTCTTCAACGGCGAGATCTACAACGCGCCTGAGCTGCGCGCGCGGCTCGAGCGCGACGGGCGGCGCTTCGCGACCGACCACTCCGACACCGAGGTCGTGCTGGCGCTCTACGAGGAGCGCGGTCCCGACTTCCTGCGCGAGCTGAACGGGATGTTCGCGCTCGCGATCCTCGACCGCGAGCGCCGCGAGGTGCTGCTCGCGCGCGACCGGCTCGGGATCAAGCCGCTCTACTACACCGAGCGTCCGTTCGCGTTCGCCTCCGAGCTGCGCACGCTGCTGCACGTGCCGGGCGTCGAGCGCGAGGTGGACCGCGAGAGTCTCTTCCACTACCTGAGCCTGCGCTTCGTCCCGGGCGAGCGCTCGATCTTCGCCGGGGTCAACCGGCTGCCGCCCGGGCACCTGCTCCGCTACGACCGCGAGACGCAGGGGCTCACGGTCGAGCGCTGGTGGCGGCTTCGCTTTGGGCGTGACGGCGATCCGCGGGGGTTGCGCGACGCGCTGCGCGAAGCCGTCGTGCGCTGGACGCTCTCGGACGTGCCCGTCGCCGTCTCGCTCTCGGGCGGGCTCGACTCGAGCGCAGTCGCCGCGCTCCTGGCGGAGAGCGGCCACGGACGCGTGCGCACGTACTCGCTCGGGTTCGGGGGCGAGGACGACGAGCTCCCGCTCGCGCGCGCACTCGCCGAGCGCTGGGGGACGGAGCACCACGAGGCCGTCGTCGACGCCGACGAGCTGCTCGACGACCTGCTCGGGATGGTCTGGGCGCTCGACGAGCCGTACGGCGGCGGGCTGCCCTCCTGGTACGTCTACCGCTTCATGGCCGACGAGGTGAAGGTCGGCCTCACCGGTACCGGCGGCGACGAGCTGTTCGGGAACTACCGGCGTTTCGTCCCGTTCGAGCGTGCGCGGCTGCGGCGGCTGCGCGGCGCGGACGTCCGGCGCTACCACTTCGAGCCGTCGTACTACTTCACCGACGACGAGAAGCGCGCGCTCGGAGTGGACGGGCCGGATACGGCCGCGGTGCTGCAGCGCGCGTTCGACGAAAGCGGGAGCGACAACGCGCGCGACTCGGTGCTCTACCTCGACGCGACCACACAGCTGCCGGACGAGTTCCTCCGCGTCACCGACCGCTTCTCGATGGCGTGGTCGCTCGAGGCGCGCACCCCGTTCCTCGACCACGAGCTCGTCGAGCTCGTCGCGTCGATCCCGCCGGAGGTGCGCACGGATCCCGACGACCCGAAGCGGCTGCTCCGCGAGGCCGTCGCCGATCTCCTGACGCCGGCGCACCTCGAGGCTCCCAAGCGCGGCTTCGTGTTCCCCCTCGCGCGCTGGCTGCGCGGGCCGCTTCGTCCGCTGGCGGAGCGCCTGCTCGGCGTCGAGCATCTGCGGGCCCAGGGGATCTTCAGGCCCGACGCGGACTTCCTCCGCCTCGATGCCGAGCGCCTCTGGCCGGTGCTCATGTTCCAGCTCTGGCACCTGCTCTACGTCGAGGAAGCGCTGAGCGAGCCTCCCACGTTCACGTGGCGGGACCTGCAGCCCGCCGCGCGTTGATCAGGATCCCGTTGCCTCCTTCGCGGACGTCAACGTCCTCGAGCGGCGCGTCGCGCGTCCACGCGCGGACGGTCTCGAGGGTCTGAGGCTCGTCGTAGCGCGGCGTCAGCGCGTCGAAGGTGTCGAGCACCGCCCAAGCGCGGAGCTCGTCGGGATCGAGCGGCAGGAGGCCCGTGTAATTCCAGCATGGCACGACCGCGGTCAGGAAACGGCCGAGCTTGGGCACGCGCGGGAGCTTCGTGTCGACGGGGAGCCACCGCGGCACGTACCACTCGACGACGCGCCGCACCGTTGTGCGCGGCAACCGTTTCGTCAGCGGACGCCAGAGCGTCTTCGCCGACCAGCGGTCGACGTACGGCTGCCGGCGGTAGACGTCCGCGGCGATCGCGCCACCGAACTCGCACGCCGTGAGGAACGCGCGGCGCGGGTCCGGGGTGTGCTGGAGAACGCCGTAGCAGAGCACGCGGTCGAAGGAACGGCGCTCGAACGGGAGATCGAAGAGGTCAGCCTGCGCGAGGTGCAACCGCTCCTGTTCGCCGAGATTGGCGCGTGCGGCGTCGACTGCCGAGGAGGCGTCGACCGCCCAGACCTCGGCGCCGGCCCCGAGCAGGACCTCGGTAAAGCGCCCCGCGCCGCAGCCGATCTCGAGCACCGTCTCGCCGTCGAGGCGCTCGGGCCAGCCGGTGCCCTCGAACAGGCGGTCGCGCGAGATGGGCTTGCCGGTGACGGAGTCGAGCTGGACGCGCCGGTAGCGGTTCCACTGCTCGCCGAAGCTCTCGGCGTAGCCGTCGTCCGGGACGAAGCGCGGGATCCCGTTGCGAGTGTTGAGCGGCGGCCGCGTGAACAGGGGTGCCTAGGATAAGCCGCGTGCCGTCGCTGAACGTCCTGCACATCAGCGAGTCGGATGCGGCGGGCGGCGCGGGCCGGGCTGCGTACAAGCTCCATCGCGGGCTGAACGGGCTCGGGCACGTCTCGCGGATGCTCGTCGGGCGAAAGGTCACCCCGGACACCGACATCCGACCGCTGAAGCGCAACCTGCTCTGGCGAGTGCTCGACCGGGCCTCGGGCGAGCTGTTCGACCTGCTCAGCCTGCAGTACGTCTTCTATCCGTCGTCGTTCGGGGTTCTGGCCGACGCGTGGTTCCGCTCCGCGTCAGTGGTGCAGCTGCACAACCTGCACGGCTCGTACTTCGGCTTCACGGCACTGCCGGCGATCTCGCGGCTGCGTCCGGTCGTCTGGCAGCTGCACGACCAGTGGGGGCTGACCGGGCACGTCGCGTACTCGCTCGACTGCGAACGTTGGCGCCGCGGCTGCGGCGCCTGCCCCTACCTCGACGAGTACCCGCGCCTGCGGAACGACACGACGGCGCTGCTCTACCGGCTGAAGGACCGCGTGTACTCGGGCTCGCGTCTGACGCTCGTCGTGCCCTCGCGCTGGATGGCGGACATCGTCGACGCGTCGCCGCTGCTGGGGCGGTTTCCCGTGCGGTACATCCCGACCGGGATCGACACGGCGGTCTTCCGTCCGGGCGACCGTGACGAGGCGAGGAAGCGGCTGCGGCTCCCGCTCGACCGCAAGATCGTCTTCTTCGCGGCCGCGAACATCAACGAGCGCCGCAAGGGGCTGCACCTGCTGGCGGAGGCGCTGCGCCGGCTCGCGGACCCGCCGCTGCTGCTCGTCGCCGGAAGCGGAACTGTCGCGCGCGGGATCGAGACTCGCTATCTCGGCTCTGTGCTCGACGAGGAGGTGCTCGCCGACGCGTACCGGGCCGCCGACGTGTTCGCGGTGCCGACCCTCGCCGACGTGCTCACGCAGACCGCACCTGAGAGCATCGCCTGCGGCACCCCGTGCCTCTCGTTCGATCGCGGCGGGGTCATCGACGTTGTGCGCCACCTCGAGACCGGCTACCACGCCCGCTTCGGCGACATCGACGATCTCGCGCGGGGGCTGACGACGCTGCTCGGCGACGAGGAGCTGCTCGCGCGGCTCTCGGTGCGCTGCCGTGAGATCGCCGAGACGGAGTTCTCGGTCGACCTGCAGGTGCAGCGGTACGCCGGGCTCTACGAGGAGCTGCTCGATGGCTCGCCCGCTCGTTAGCGTCGTCGTCGTCTCGTTCAACCAGGCGCGGTTCCTCGAGGAGGCGCTGCGCTCGGTGCTCGAGCAGGAGTACGAGCCAGTCGAGGTTCTCGTCGTCGACGGCGCCTCGACCGACGGCTCGCGCGAGCTCGTCGAGCGCTACGCGGACCGGCTCGCGTGGTGGGTGAGCGAGCCTGACCGCGGGCAGGCAGACGCGTTGAACAAAGGGCTTACCAGGGCACGCGGAGACGTGTTCGGCTGGCTCAGCTCGGACGACGCGCTCCTCCCCGGGGCGATTGCACGCGTCGTCGAGGCGTTCGAACGCGATCCGGCGGCGTTGCTCGTCTACGGGGAGGCGCTGTTCGTCGACGAGGAGGGGCGCGAGATCTTCCCGCTCGAGCCGCGTCCTTTCGACGTCGAGGCGATGGTGCGCGCATGCGCGAACCACGTCGTCCAGCCGGGCTCGCTCTTCCGTCGGCGCGCGTGGGAGGCTGCGGGACCGCTGAACGCGGATGGGCACTACCTGTTCGATTTCGAGTTCGCGTTGCGTGTCGCGCGCGCCGGGAAGGTCGCCCGGATCGAGGACCGGCTCGCGCTCTATCGCGTGCATCCTGAGTCGAAGTCCGGGGGCGGGTCGCTGCTCAAGGCGCGCGACTACGTCCGATTCGCGGACGAGTTTCTCGCGGGCTCGGGCCTGCCGGGCGCCGACGAGGGGCGCGCGAGTGCGTACCTGGCCGCAGGCGACTACTTCTACGACGCGGGCGAGCTCGCGGAGGCGCGCCGTTACCTGGCGCGCTCCTTGCGCGCGAAGCCGACACGTCGCGGCGCGGCCCTGCTCGCACGCTCCGTCGCGCGCTCTGTGGTTCGGTGATCCGGCTCGGGATCGACGCGACGTCTGTCTCGCCGAGCGGGAAGGGGATCGCTCGCGTGCAACGCGGAACCGTGCGCGCACTCGCGGAGCTCGGGCGGCACGAGCTCGTCGTGTTCGCAGGTCATCCCGAGGAGCTGCCGGAAGTCGAGGCGGTACGCGTCACGACGCGGCCGACGATCGTCTGGGAGCAACTCGGGCTCGCGCGAGCCTTCCGGCGGCATCGGCTCGATGCGCTGCTGACCTGGACAGAGCGGCTGCCGGTCGTCGGGGGAGGGCCATTTGTCGTGTGGCTGTTCGAGCCGCCCACGCACCGGATCGAGCAGAACCGGCGTATCGGCGCGGGCCCGTGGCAGCGGGGGAGCGATCTCGTCACTTCCGCCCTCTGGGAAAAGAGCCTCGGACGCGCGAGGCTCGTCTTCACCGGCTCGGCCGAGACGGCCGAGGCCGTGCGGCAGGCCGCTCCGGCCGCGAGGCCGCTCTATCCCGGACTCGACCCGTCCTTTCGAGCCGAGAGTGATGGAGGTAGACACAGCCATCACGTGGACTACGTCCTTCATGTCGGATCCGACGATCCGCGGGACGACACGCAAACGGCAATCGAGGCGGCCCAACGGGCGGGGGCCAGGCTCGTCGTCGCCGGCGAATATCGCGGCCCCGCGATGGGCGCCGAGCTCGTCGGGCGCGTCTCGGACGAGCGGCTCGCTGAGCTGTATCGAGGCGCGTCGGCATTCGTGGACGCGAGCCTCTACGAAGGCTTCGGCTATCAGGTGCTCGAGGCAATGGCCTGCGGGACGCCGGTCGTCGCCTCGAACACGACGTCGATCCCCGAGATCGTCGGCGACGCCGCTCTGCTCTGCCCGCCAGGCGATGCCGATGCGTTCGCCGAAGCGCTGCGCCGGATCCTGAACGACAACGCGCTCGCGGCGAGTCTGCGCGCGCGCGGACTCGCGCGCGCGGCCGAGTTCACGTGGGAGCGCACGGCGCGCGAGTTCTCCGACGCACTCGACGAGGCGCTGGCGTGATCGCCTTCGTACACGGGCTGCGCAATTGGGGTGCCGTCGAGGAGTACGTCGTCGCGGTCGTCCGCGGCCTGCGGGCGCGCGCGCAGGACGTCGCCCTGCTTTACCCCGACGATCCCGTGCTCGCGCCCTTCGCGGAACTCGACGCGCACACCGAGACCTTCGACCTCGACGCGCCCGGCCTGACGCGTCGGCTCACACGCCGCCTCCGCGCTCTTCGGCCAGAGCTCGTGCACGTCACGGACGTCTTCCCGCAAGCGCTCGTGGCGGGGCGCCTCGCCCGCGCGCCCCGCCTCTACGTCACGCACCACACGCCCGAGCTCCCACGGAGCGACAACTTCGCCGGCCGCGCCTGGCAGCGCGCCGGCTGGGCGACCCGCCCCGAGGTGATCTACACCTCCGACACCGACCGCCGGAACGACGGCCGCATGCTGCGAGCGCACGTCGTGCCGCTCGGGATCGACCTCGAGCGCTTCCGGAACGGCCGCCCAACGCTCGAGGGCCGGATCGTCGGCAACGTCGCCCGTCTCGCCGAGCAGAAGGGCCAGCGCGACCTGATCGCTGCCGCGCCCCACGTCCTCGAGCGCCATCCCGACGTGCGCTTCGTGGTCGCGGGCGAGGGTGAGCTGCGCGACGAGCTCGAGCGCCTCGCGGAACCTCTCGGCGACCGCTTCACGTTCCTCGGCGCACGCGAGGACGTCCCGGACCTGCTCGCGTCGTTCGACGTGTTCGCCTTTCCGTCGCGCTTCGAAGGCCTCTGTCTCGCCGTGATCGAGGCGCAGGCGGCCGGAGTCCCGGTCGTGGCGACCCCCGTCGGCGGCATCCGCGAGACCGTCGTCGAGGGCGAGACGGGCTGGCTCGTCGAACCTCGCGACGTGGAAGCGCTTGCCGAGCGGATCTCGTGGTGCCTCGACAATCCCAACGAACCGCGGCGTGTCGCTGCAGAGGCGCAACGGCGCGTCCTCGAACGCTTCTCGGTCGATCGAATGGTCGCGGAGACGCTCGCGCTCTACGGGATCTCGTAGAGCGTGAATTCGTCGTTCTGGTAGGCGGCCCGCAGTGCGTTGGGAACCGACTCGCGCCGCCGAACGACCGCGTAGTGACGGCTGTAGCGTCGGGAGACCGGAATCGCGGCAGGCTCGATCCGTCCAGCGAGGACGCCCTGGTTCAGAGCCAAACGCCGCTCGCGTTCCGCTTCGTCGACGAGCAGCCGGCTGCTCGACCACCCCGCCAGGTACACCTGCCGCTCAGCGACGCCCGGGTAGTAGTTCCAGCCCTGATCTCCGGTGACGAGCGGGCCCGTCAGGCTCGTGAAGACGAGACCGTCGCGCGGGACGAGCTCGCGGACCGCACGCCAGACGGCGTAGTCGTCCCGGGTTAGCGTGATGGCCGGACTCGCGAGCCCAATGTCGCTCCGACCGATAACGAGGCCGGCACTCACGCCCGCCGCGACGACTGCCGCTGCGGCTGCGGTCGACCGCGTCGGAGCCAGCGCTGCAAACACTCCTCCGGCAAGCAGGAACGAGAGCACCACACCCGCCCGTGCGCCGGAGATGTCGCGGAACGCCGCCGCTAGCGCCAGCGCCGCGCCGCCCGAGAGCAGGAGCGGCAACTGTGCACGCAGCGCACCGGGCCGTTCGGCGAAGAAGAGCAGCGCCGCAACAACTCCGACCCCGACCGCAATGTCGAACCCGTGTCCGCTCACGAACCAGTTGCCGGCCACGCCCGCTGCGAAGATCGCGAACGGAGTCCAGGCCTTCGCGCGGGCGAGCGCACCTGCGAGCAGGACTTCTCCGACCACCAAGAACGCGGGCGCAATGGCCTGCGTGTCGCGCCGGTCGAGCTGCAGCCGCAAACCGTCGATCGCATCCGCCGGGAGGAGCTTCAGTCCGAGCACTTCCGTGAGCCAGCCGCTTGTCGCCACGAAGAACACGACTCCGGCGACGGCGACCGCGACGGGCGCAGCCGCGTACAGCGCGACCCGGCGGAGGTCGAGCTCGCGGCGATGCGGAGCGAGCGCGAATGCGGTCGCCACGCCGAGCGGAATCACGCCGAAACCCTTCGTCAGCGCGAACCCGAGACCGAGCGCCACCACGGCGGCCGCGATGATGCCGAGCGAGAGGCGCTCGTGTGCTAGCGCGACGACGGCGAAAGCGAGCGGCAGCGCGAACGCGACGGGCGGGCTTTCAGTCAGCCAGGTCGGGTACGCAATCACGCTCACGCCGAGCAGCGCGAGCACGAGCGCGTGCCACGCGTCAGCGCGCGCGCCGAGCAGCCGGAAGCCCACTCCGAGCGCCGCGACGAGGTACGCGGGCATCGCCGCCGCCTGGAAGAGAATCGGGTCGAACCCGGTCAGGAAGGCGAGCGCCGCGCCCACGAATGTCGATCCCGACTCGGCATACGTGCTGGACATCCCCTCGACCAGCAGGTCGCGGAACGGGAGCACCGACTCCGTCGCCGAGACGAGCTTCGCCGAGTAGAAGAGCATGTCGCCGAAGGCGTGCGAGTCCCCGTCGGCGGTCGGGCCGTGCAAAAGGGAGCCGAGCGCGATTCCGAGGCCCGCGGCGAACGGAGCAACCGGCATCGCGGCGACGAGAGCCGCTCGCAGTCCGAACGCAGCGGGAACGAGAAGCGCGACCATCACGACGACGAACCACGGCGAGACGAGCCAGAGCCACGCTGCGAGACTCGCCGCGAGCAGGCCGAGGGGATATGCGAACGCAGGTCGCGGGAGCGGCACGAGCCGCAGCCAGCCGAGCCCGAGCGCCCAGACGACGACAGCCAACGCCACCCCGAGGACCGCGTGCGCGATGATCGAGAGCGCGAGGTCGGCCACGGGGAATCGGCCGAGGATGCTAGAGAGAGTCTCGACATGAGTGTCGCTCCACCGCAGAGGCTCGATCGACTCCGCGCCCGGGGACGCGCGCTGCGTGCCCGTACCGTGCTCGAGCGCGACTACTGGTCCTTCCGCCGCCGCTACGCGTCGATCCTCCGCCCCGCACCCCCGACGACCGGCGGGACCGCGCTGATCGCGAGCCTCAGCTACGCGACCTACCAGATCAAGCTCGAAGGCATGTTCGCGAAGGCGTTCCAGCGCAGCGGCCTCGATCCGGTCGTGCTCGTGCCCTCGGACTCCGACCTCCCGCGGCGCTACTTCGAGCTGTTCGGCGTCGGGCGCTTCGTCGCGCTCGAGGACTACCTCGGGCCCGGCCGCGAGGCCCAGGCGGAGCGCGAGGCCGAGGCGCTACTCGCGGGGGTCCAGAGACTCTCCGATCTGAAGGCGCTCACGTTCCGCGGGGCCGACGTCGGGCGCGAGGCGCTCTCCACGGTCTCGCGCTACCTTCACGAGGGCGGCGTCGACCTCGACGACCCGCGCGCCCGCGAGCTCCTCGAACGCCTCCTTCCGGCTGCGATTCGCACGGCGCTCGCGGCAGAGACGTTGCTCGACGAGCTGCAACCGGAGCTCGTGCTCTTCAACGAGCGCAACTACGCTGACCAGGGACCGCTCTGCGACATCGCGCTCCTGCGCGGCCTCAACGTCGTCCAGTTCGTGAGCGGCTTCGAGGACGACACGATGGTCTTCAAGCGGTACACGGCCGAGACCAAGGCGATCCACCCGCGCTCCCTAGCGGACGAGTCCTGGGAACGAGTCAGGCGCCTCAAGTGGACGCGAGAGCGCGATGCGGAGCTCGACCGCGAGTTCGCGCACCGCTACGACAAGGACGCGACCTTCCTCGCGCGCTGGAACCAGGGCTGGACGCGCCGCGTTCCGCGCGCCGAGATCGAGCGGACGCTTGGGCTCGATCCTGCGCGCAAGAACGCCGTGATCTTCTCGCACGTCCTTTGGGACGCGAACATGTTCTTCGGCCGGGATCTCTTCGCCGACCAGAAGGAGTGGTTCGTCGAGACCGTGCACGCCGCGTGCGCGAATCCTCGGGTCAACTGGATCGTGAAGCTGCATCCGGCGAACGTGTGGAAGCGGAGGCGCGACGGCGTCACGGGCGTGCTCGACGAGCTCGTCGCGATCCGCGAGCACGTTGGCGCGCTACCCGACCACGTCAAGCTGCTCGAGCCGGACACCCAGATCTCGACCTGGTCGCTCTTCGACGTCACCGACTGCGGGATCACGATCCGCGGCTCAGTTGGGTTCGAGCTGCCGTGCTTCGGCAAGCCCGTACTCACCGCCGGCACGGGGTTCTACTCGGGACGCGGATTCACGGTCGACTCGGACACGCGCGACGAGTATCTGGAGCGCCTGGCGCGCATCGATGAGATCGCCGCGCCGACGCGTGAGCAGGTGGAGCTCGCGCGCAGGCACGCCCACGCGCTGTTCAGGCTTCGCCAGACGCAGTTCACGAGCTTCCGCTCGATCTTCAAGCCGGTGGACGAGATCGACGATCCGTACGAGGCGACGATCGAGGTCACTCCCCGCTCGGCGGACGAGCTCGCGCGTGCAGACGACCTACGCCGGCTTGGCGACTGGGCCGTCGATTCCCGCGCCCTCGACTACCTCACGCTGTAGATCGTTGGTGTCGATGCGCGGCAACTCGAGCAGGGGGTCGTCGCGGGTCGCGCGCCGCGGTTCGGTCGTCAGGCCTACCCGGCACCCAAGCTCCTCGAGCAGGCGGAGCGTCGTCGCGTCACGGCTCCCGTAGGGGTAGCAGAGCGCCCACGTACCGCCGACGTCGGCGACGAACTCGCGCGTGCGTTCGAGGTCCGCGCGCTGCGCGTCCTCTTCGAGCAGCCCGAGCCGGCGATGTTCCCAGCCGTGCCCGATCACGTCGTGGCCGCGCGCTACGAGCTCGCGGCACTGGTCGAGCGTGAGATAGATCGCGTCGGCAAAGGTGCGCTCGTCCTCCTGGAAGAGCTCGTCGAGGAGCTCGGTGCGCAGCGGGTCGGGGAGACCGTCCTGGAGCGCACGCTTGACGAAAACCGTCTCCGGCGGGTCGAAGCGGTGAGGAGGCGTGTTCTCGGCCCACACGCGCTCTGGGTCGTCGACACGGGCGAGGATCCGGTCGCGCAGCGCCCCGTGGTCCGCACTCGCGGCGAGGAAGAACTGCGTCTTCTGCACGTCGAGCGGACGGCGCTCGACGACGGCTCTTCCCGGCGGGCAGAAGACGCCGGTCAGTCCGCGGCGTTCGAGTGCGGGAGCGACCGTCGACAGGTGCTCGACAAGGCCGTCGTCGAACGTGAGCAGGCACGCGTCGTCGGCCCATCTGCGCCGCCCGACGTCGTCCAGCCGGATGCAGGTGTACCGCTCTGCGATGTGATCGAGCTGACGCTCGAGCTCCGCGGTCGTGCGCGCATGTACGCGCGCGCCGTCGCGCACGTAGTGGTACATGACGATCGTGAGCACGTCAG